>Ga0209366_1000035_pt1 | contig 65199 bp, 60 predicted proteins | sample WorMetmaBAHAMAS2_FD_187391 | JGI IMG/M metagenome (GOLD analysis project Ga0209366, IMG submission 187391) | Marine gutless worms symbiont microbial communities from Max Planck institute for Marine Microbiology, Germany - Inanidrilus... | ecosystem: Host-associated > Annelida > Digestive system...
CTTCGGGCCGGGGCGGCCGCCCCGGCCCAAGGCACAACCAACCAAAACTGTCAGGGATGTAACCGGTCTATAGTGTTAGGGATATATCCGCTTGCTCAGATGCTTTTAGACTACGACGCGATCTTCTCCTTCAACCGCCAGCCGGGGCGGGGGAAGTGGCAGGTGTAGCCGTGCGGGTAGCGCTGCAGATAGTCCTGGTGTTCCGGCTCGGCCTCCCAGAACGGCGCCACCGGCACCACTTCGGTCACGACCGGGCCGGGCCACAGGCCGGAGCGGTCGATCGCACCAATCATCGCGCGGGCGATGCGCTCCTCTTCGTCGTCGGCGACGAAGAGGAGCGAGCGGTACTGGGAGCCGATATCGTTGCCCTGGCGGTTCCGGGTGGTCGGGTCGTGGATCTGGAAGAACAGCTCCAACAGGTCTGCAAAACCGATCCGGTCGGGGTCATAGACCACCTCGAGGGCCTCGGCATGGCCGGTGGCGCCGGTTTTCAGGTCTTTGTAGGTGGGGTTCTCAAGCGCCCCGCCGGCATAGCCGACGCGGGTCGAGACGACACCGGGCAGGCGCCGAAACAGCTCCTGCATGCCCCAGAAACAGCCCCCGGCGAGAATTGCGGTCTTGGTCATGGCTCAGGTCTCCTTGGCTCGAGGAGAGAGATGGTGCGCCGGCGCCACGGAGTCCAGCGGCAATGCCGCCCCCTTTGGCAGTCAGCGGCCCTACTCCGCCGCCCGCTTGGCCGTGCGGCGCTGCAGGTCCTCGACCGCGTCGAGCACCGCTTCGGCCGTACATGGGGGATCCAGATTGACCGGCAGCTTGTGGTCCGCCAGGCTGCCGACCGCGTCACGCAAGGCAAGCCAGACCGAGAGCGCCAGCATCAGCGGCGGCTCGCCGACCGCCTTCGAGCGATAGACCGTCCGCTCCCGGTTCGGGCTGTCCTGAAGGATGTGCACGTTGAATTCCGGCGGGACATCACGGCTGCCCGGAATCTTGTAGGTCGACGGCGCATGGGTCTTGAGCACCCCGGCGGCGTCCCACCACAGCTCCTCCATGGTCATCCAGCCCATGCCCTGGACATAGCCGCCTTCGATCTGCCCCTTGTCCACGGCCGGGTTCAACGACGTGCCCACATCGTGGATGATGTCGGTCCGCAGGACCCGGTTCTCGCCGGTCAGGGTGTCCAGCGCCACTTCGGAAACGCAGGCGCCGTAGGCGAAGTAATAGAAAGGCCGCCCTTGCATGGTCTTGGGGTCCCAATGGATCTTCGGCGTCCGGTAATACCCCGTGGACGACAGAGAGATCCGGTTCCGCCAGGCGAGGCTCGCCGCCTCACCGAGTGACAGTTCGTTCTGTCCGGCATAGACCTTTCCACCTTCGAACCGCACCGCAGATTCCGGAAACGAGAAGTGGCGCGCCAGAATGTCGACCAGCCGGTTCCTGATCGCCATCGCGGCCTCCTGGGCCGCCATGCCATTGACGTCCGAGCCGGTGCTGGCCGCGGTGGCAGAGGTGTTGGGCACCTTGTCCGTCCGGGTCGCGCTGACCTTGATGCGATCGAGACCGACGCCGAAGATCTGCGCCACCACCTGCGCCACCTTCACGAAGAGCCCCTGCCCCATCTCGGTGCCACCGTGGTTCAGGTGGATGCTGCCGTCGGTATAGAGATGCACCAGGGCGCCGGCCTGGTTCAGTGCGGGAAGGTTGAAGGAGATGCCGAACTTCACCGGCATCAGGGCGATCCCCTTCTTGATCACCGGGCTTTGCCGGTTGAAGGCGTCGATGTCGGCGCGCCGGTCGGCAAGCCGCGCGTCCCTTTCCACCTGGTCGACCAGCGCCTCGATGATGTTGTCTTCGACCTTCTGGCCGTAGGGCGTGCGGTCGCGGCTGCCGATCCCGTAGAGGTTCCGCCGCCGGACCTGTTCGGGCCTCAGGCCGGTCGCGCAGGCAATCGCCTCGATCACGCCTTCGATCCCGACCATGCCCTGAGGACCGCCGAACCCGCGGAAGGCGGTATTCGACGTGGTGTTGGTCTTGCAAGCATAGCCGCGGAAATGGGCGTGCGGGATGTAATAGCAGTTGTCCGCGTGGCACAGCGCCCGGGTCACGACCGGGGGTGACAGGTCCGCAACGTTGCCGGCCTTGGCGGCGTAGGTCATCTTCAGGGCGGCGATCCTGCCGGTGTCGTCGAAGCCCACATCGTAGTCGATGATGAAGTCGTGCCGCTTGCCGGTGATGATCATGTCGTCGTCGCGCGAAAGACGCAGTTTGACCGGCCGCCGCAGCCGGTCGGCCAACAGTGCGGCGATCCCGGCGATGATCGTGGGATGGCTTTCCTTGCCGCCGAAGCCGCCGCCCATGCGCCGCACCTCCACGGTGATGTCACTGGAATTGAGGCCAAGCAGATGCGCCACGCCGTGCTGGACCTCGCTGGGGTGCTGGGTGGAACTGAACACCAGCATGTCCCGGTCTTCCTGGGGCACCGCCAGCGCGATCTGCCCCTCGAGGTAGAAATGGTCTTGGCCGCCGCAGGTGACCCGACCCTTCAGCCGGTTCTTCGCCCGCGCCAGGGCGCCGGCCGCATCGCCCGCCTTCATCTCCTGGGGCGCGGAAACGAACGACTTCGCAGCAAGCGCCTCTTCGATCGACAGCACGGGAGGAAGGTCCTGGTAAGCCACGGCGACCGCCTTCGCCGCGTCGCGCGCGGCCTCGAAGGTTTCCGCCGCAACGGCGCCCAGCGGCTGGCCATGATACTCCGCCACGCCATCCGCAAGGCAGGGTTCGCCAGACAGGATCGGCGCGATGTCGTTGGCGCCGGGGATGTCGGCAGCCGAGACGAAACCCACAACCCCTGGCATCGCCAGTGCCGCCGCCGGATCGATCCCAACGATGCGGGCATGCGGCCGCGCGCTTTTGACGATGGCGGCGTGCAGGGTGCCCGGAAGATCCGGCATGTCGTCGATATAGACAGCCGCGCCGGAGACGTGCTTGGCGGCGCTGTCATGGGGCAGCGCCGCGCCGACCCCACCGGTGTCCGGGCCGGTGCTCGGGGTCTTGGGGTTCCCGCTCATAAGGCCATCACCTCGACCGGGACGGCCGTGCTGTCCGCATCGAGCCACAACCGGCGCAGCAGATTGGCCGCGACCCGAGCCCGATAGTCCGCGGTGCCCCGGAAGTCCGTCATCGGCGTGAAGTCTGCACGCAATGCCGCTGCGGCCCGCTCGACCGTGGCCTCGTTCCAGGCCTGACCGGCGAGCGCCGCTTCGCATGCGGGCGCCCGTTTCGGCGTGGCAGCCATGCCGCCATAGGCGACCCGGGCGGACAGGATCTTGCCATTGTCGATCTCCAGGCGGTAGGCGCCGCAGACGGCAGAGATGTCCTGGTCGTAGCGCTTGGAGATCTTGTAGGTGCGGAACATGGTCGTGGGTCCGGGCCGTCGGAACCGGACGGCAGCAAGGACCTCGCCAGGCTGGCGCGCGGTTTTGCGATAGTCGAGGAAAAAATCATCCAGCTTCACCGTGCGCAGCCCCGATGCCCCGACCAGGTCCACCTCCGCGCCGATCGCCAGCAGCGGCGGCGGCGTGTCTCCGATCGGAGAGGCGTTGGCGATGTTGCCGCAGACGGTGCCGACATTCCGGATCTGCCGGGACCCGATCCGTCGGATCAATGTCGCGAAGGACGGATAGTCCTTGTCCAGGACCTCCAACGTGTCCGCATAGGTGACGGCGGCGCCGAAGGTGACAGTGTCGTCATCGACAGTCACCACCTTGAGTTCGCCGATCCCACCCAGCGAGACCACGACGTCCATCATCGTGTGCTGCTTGGTGACGACCAGGCCCTGGTCGGTCCCGCCGGCCAGCAGGTGTGCATCGGGCTCGCGAGCAAGCACGCCGGTCAGTTCCTTGAGCGTGCGCGGCACGTAGAGCCTGCGGCCCTCGCGCTCGGCGACGACACCGGCTCGACCGCTCATGGCGGTCAGCCGCGCGGCAAGCGCCGCCTCGTCACGGGCAAAGCGGTCGTTCGCAACGCCGCCGATCCGGCGGCAGGCTTCCACGATGGGCCGATAGCCGGTACACCGGCACAGATTGCCGGCCAGCATGTCGTGGATATGTTCGTCATCCGACGCTTCGCCGGAATGGTGCCAGGCGAACATGGCCATCACGAAGCCGGGCGTGCAGAAGCCACACTGGCTGCCATGCAGGTCCACCATCGCCTGCTGCACCGGATGCAGGGTTCCGTCGGGGCCCGCAAGCCCTTCGATTGTCAGCAGCAGCTTGCCGTCGAGCTGGCCGACCAGTGCAATACAGGCATTGATCGCCCGATAGCGCATCCTGTCAACCAGAGCCTCGCCCAGCACGACAGTGCAGGCGCCGCAATCTCCCTCGGCGCAGCCTTCCTTCGTGCCGGTCGCATACTCAACGGTCCGCAGGTACTGCAAGATCGTGAGGTTGGGCTCCGGATCCCGGATCACCCGTTCCGTGCCATTCAGGAGAAAATGGATCTCGGCGGTCATCGGCTCTGTCAGCTTCCCCTGTAGGTGGCATAGCTCCAGGGCGAGGCCAAAAGCGGCACATGATAGTGGCTGTCGGCATCGGCCAGGGACACCCGGATCGGCACCTCGTCCAGAAACGGTGGATCGCTGATCGGCTCGCCGATGGCGCGGAAGTAGGCGCCCACGTGAAAAACGAGCTCGTAGGTACCGACCTCGAAGGCGGCACCGTCCAACAAAGGCTCGTCCGTCCGGCCGTCATTGTTCGTGGTGGCCGACTTCACCAGGCTGCGCCCGCCCGGCTCCAATCGGAAGAAATCGATGGTCATCCCCACGCCCGGCGTACCGCGCGCGGTGTCCAGGACATGTGTCGTTAGACGCCCCATTCCAGGCCTTTCGCAAGTAATCCGGGTCTGCCGTCGTTAGGCCCGCGCAACAGCGGGCAACGGAATATGATACACTTCCCGCAAACAATCGGAAATGCAGTGCCGATGCGAAGGATCTTCGCGCAAACTTAAACAATCCTTGCATTCTTATTGCAAATGGGACCGTGGCCCGACAGAAATGAAGCGGCCAGACAGACTGTCGCGGGGGCGAGGGTATGAGCGAAAAAGAGATCCTGGTCGTCGACGTCGGCGGCAACAACATCAAGATCATGGGCAGTGCCGAACTGTCGAAGCGCAAGACACCGTCCGGTCCGGAGATGACCCCGGGCAATCTGGTGGCAGCGGTCACCGAGCTGGCAACCGGCATCGATTTCGACCGGGTTACGATCGGTCTACCCATGCCGGTCGTTCATAATCTGCCCACCCTGGAGCCGCACAATCTGGGAGCGGGGTGGCTCGGTTTCGATTTCCAGAAGGCGCTCGGCAAGCCCACCAAGGTGGTGAACGATGCCCTGATGCAGGCAATGGGGAGCTACGAGAACGGCACCATGCTGTTTATCGGGCTGGGTACCGGCCTGGGGGCGGCCCTGGTCATCGACGGAATGCCCGCACCGTTAGAACTGGCCCACATGCCGTACAAACGCGACACGACCTACGAAGACCACGTGGGGCGACGTGGGCTTAAACGACTTGGGCAGAAACGGTGGCAGAAGGCCGTCTTCGATGTGATCGAGATCTTGCGCGCCGGCATGGTGGCCGACCACGTGGTAGTCGGCGGCGGAAATGCGAAGCTGCTGACCAAGCTGCCGCCCCACTGTCGGCTCGGCAACAACGAGAACGCCTTCCTGGGCGGCTTTCGCATGTGGGACGCCGGTTACTCCGGCATGGCACCGCGCATCACCGACGCATGAGCGGCCATCTCACAACCGATCCTGGACCGAGGGACGGCCAGGAAACCGACTGGCAAGCAGTCAAGGCGGCCCTTGGGCCCGTCGCGTGGACGGACGATCCGGCCCAGTGCAAGTTGAAAAGCCGCGACTTCTTCTGGTTCAGCCCGATCCTCAAGGAAGAGCTGCGCGGCACGACCGCCGACCTGGTGGCAATGCCCAGAACCGAAGACGAGGTCCTGATCGTCGCCCGAACCGCGGCCCGCCATCGGGTACCGGTAACCGTGCGCGGCGGTGGCACGGGCAACTACGGACAGGCCGTCCCGTTGCAGGGCGGCATCGTCCTGGACATGGGCGCCATGAACAGGATCGTCTGGTCGCGACCCGGCGTCGCGCAGATCGAGGCAGGCGCGCGGTTACTGGACATCGACCGGGAGCTGAGACCCGGCGGGTGGGAACTGCGCCTGTTTCCCTCGACGCGCCGCGCCGCCACCTTGGGTGGTTTCATGTGCGCCGGCTCGACCGGGATCGGGGCCGTCACTTGGGGCCAGAACCACTTCCCCGGGGCGGTCACCGCGATACGGGTGGCGACGGTCGACGAGGAGCCTGACATCATTGAATTGCGGGGCGCAGACACCGGCAAGGTCATGCATGCCTATGGCGTCAACGGCATCGTGCTGAGCGTCGAACTGCCGCTGGGACCGGCCTACGACTGGGCGGAACGGATCGTCGCCTTCGAGACCCTGGTCGGGGCGGCCCGGTTTGCACAGGCACTGGGCGAAGCGGACGGGCTGGCAAAGAAGCTTGCCGCGGTCATGGACGCCCGCATCGCACCCAACTTCCGGATGCTGGCACCATTTCTTCCGCCGGGCCGGGCGCTGGCCTTCGCCATGGTGGCCGAGCACTCCCTCGACGGCTTCGAGGCCCTGGCCGCAGAACACGGCGGGACCGTTGTGTTCGAGCGCGACGCGCGCGCCGCCGCCGCGGCGGCCTATGAGGACACCCCCGGCCTGCCGCCGATCTACGAGTTCACCTGGAACCACACCACGCTGTTGGCGCTCAGAGCCGACCGGGACATCACCTATCTGCAGTGCCGCTATGCGGTCGGGCGTAACATCGAACAGATCGCCTGGGCCGAGCGCCAATTCGGTGAAGAGGTGCTGCAACACCTGGAGTTTCAGCGCCGCGACGGCGCCGTCGCCAATTACGGCCTGCCGTTGGTCCGCTGGACGGACAGGGCCAGGCTGGAGGAGATCATCCGCGCCTTCGAGGGGGCCGGCATCGCGGTCTCCAACCCGCACACATACCGGCTGGATGCGGCGGGGTGGAAACGGGTGGATGTCGGTGGCGCAGCCTTCAAGGCCCTCGCGGACCCGCACGGCCTGATGAACCCCGGCAAGCTGCCCGACTGAAGGCCGGACCACACAAGTCAGCACTGATTTACTGGCCCGGCCACTTCGCGGCCGTGTCGGAACGTCGAAGGACATCGCCGCTGCGATTTCCTATCTCTTGTCCGAAGAGGCGCGTTTCATCTCCGGGCGAAGCCGGTGTTCGACGGCGGGATGACGTGGAAGATGATCTATGTCTAGACGCAGCGCCTAGGGTTTCGACTTGGCCTTGGGTTTGGACCCGGGTTTCGCCTTCGTCTTGTCCTCGGCTGCCTTGTCGGCGGTCGAGGATTCGTAGCGGACTTCCTCGGTATCCGCGTCCACGCCCGCCAGGGCCACATCGTAACCCCACAGGCGGCGGATGTGTTTCAGCACCTCGTCGCGGTCGCGTTCGGCAAGTGGGGCCCCGTCGCGCACCGTGTGCTGCAGCTTCAGCACCCGGTCACCGCGCAGGACCACATCGATAACCTGGATGTCCGGTTCGATCATCGAGATGTCGTAGCTGCGGGCCAACGTCTCGCGCACCTTAAGGTAGCCGCGCTCGTCATGGATGCCGCCGACCGTGTAGTGCGTATCCTCCGCGTCGTCGTTCAGCACGAACAGGCGCAAGTCACGAATCAGACGCGGGCTGAGGAACTGGCTGATGAAGCTTTCGTCGCGGAAGTTGGCCCAGGCATCCTTCAGCGTGCCGCGCCAGTCGCCGTTGCCGGCGATCTCGGGGAACCACTCGCGGTCCTCGTCCTCCGGTTCGGTGCAGATGCGGCGGATGTCCTGCATCATCGCAAAGCCGAGGGCATAGGGGTTGATGCCGGAGTAACGGGGATCGTCATAGTCAGGCTGGAACAGCACGCTTGAGTGGCTGTGCAGGATTTCAAGCAGCGCGCCGTCGGTGATCCTGCCCTGCTTGTGCAGTTCGGTCATGATGTAGTGGTGGACGAAGGTCGCGCAGCCCTCGTTCATCACCTTGGTCTGCTTCTGCGGATAGAAATACTGCGAGATGTTGCGCACGATCCGCAGGATCTCGCGCTGCCAAGCCTCCACCTCCAGGATCGCGCTGTTCTTTTCCAGGAAGTAGAGGATGTTCTCTTCCGGCAGCTTCAGGTCCTTCTTCCGCAGGGCCAGCTTGGCCGCCTCGGCACATTCCTCTTCTTCATCGCCCGCGGTCGGCACGGTCCGCCAGAGATCGTTGAAGGTGCTTTCCTCGTGCTCGATCCGCGCGCGCTCCTTCTTCAGAGCCTCTTTCAGGCTGGGGCGCACCTGGCGGCGATACCGGAAGACGCCCTGGTCCATCAGGGCATGGCAGCTGTCCAGGATTTCCTCGGTCGCCTCTTCCCCATGGCGCTCCGAACACTTGGCTATGTAGCCCTTGGCGAATTCCAGATAGTCCAGGATGCCGTCTGCGTCGGACCATTGCTTGAACAGATAATTGTTCTTGAAGAAGTGGTTATGGCCAAAGGCAGCATGCGCCATCACCAGGGCCTGCATCGCCATGGTGTTTTCTTCCATGTTGTAGCTGATGCAGGGGTTGGAATTGATGACGATCTCGTAGGCCAGGCCCGTATAGCCCTTGCGGTACATCTGCTCGTCCCGCACGAAGCGTTTGCCGAACGACCAGTGCCGGTACATCAGCGGCATGCCGTTCGAGGAATAGGCATCCAGCATCTGCTCGGCGGAGATGATCTCGATCTGGTTCTGGTAGATGTTCAGCCCCAGGTCGTTCAGCGCGATGTCGGAGATCGCGTCAAGGGTCCGCTGCAGGGTCTCGAAGTCCCAGTCGGATTCCTCGAAGAGATAGTTCGAAGCGGTTTTCGGCCCGGAGTCCGCCGCAGTCCCGTCCAATCCCTGACCGATCCCGTGCATGGTCACCCGCTTTGCGTCGCAAACAGTTCACGAAACACCGGGTAGATGTCGCCCGGGCTGGCAATGCGCTTCATCTCGAAATTCGGCCAGGCTTCACTGACCGTCCTGTAGCTGCGCCACAGCGCTGCACCGTTTTCCGGGTTTCCGAACAGACTGGTTTCTCTTTCACCCAGGATTTCGACGTATGCGTAGTATTGGCAAAGCGGCATGATCGCGTCGCTCAGGAGCGAAATGCACTTGTTGCTGTCGCCCGAGAAATTGTCACCGTCGGACGCCTGGGCCCCGTAGATGTTCCAGTCCTTTGTCGGGTACCTGGCCTTGATGACCTTGAGCATCTCGTCCAGTGCGGTGCTGACGACGGTTCCGCCGCTTTCGCGGCTGTAGAAGAAGGTCTCCTCGTCCACCACCTGGGCCTGGTGGGTGTGGCGGATGAACACGACCTCGATACGCTCGTAACGGCGCTGCAGGAACAGGTGCAGCAGCATGAAGAAACGTTTTGCCAGGTCTTTCTCCCGCTCGCCCATCGAGCCCGAAACGTCCATCAGGCAGAACATGACGGCGTTGGTGTTGGGCTCGGGGTGCGGATAGAAGGTGGTGTAGAGCACGTCGATCGGATCGATGAAGGCCACCGCCCGCCGCTTGCGCTCCAAACCTTCCAGCCGTTTCTTCAGTTCGGCAAGGCGGTCCTCGTCGGCTGGATCGCCTTTCTCTTCAAGGGCGCGGATTTCCTCGATCAGCGCCTCCACCTTATCCTTGCCGGGCCGCCTGAGCGCAATCCGCCGTCCCAGGCTGTTGCGCATCGTCTGCATTACGTTCAGGTTGGCCGGCATGCCCGCCGTTGTATAGCCGGCGCGCCGCATCTTGAACGAGCTGATTTCCTTGAGGCTGGTCTTCACCAGGTCTGGCAGCGACAGGTCCTCGAAGAACAGGTCGAGGAATTCGTCCCGGGACAGCGCGAACTGGAACTCGTCCTCGCCCTCGCCGCTGTCAGCGCCTTCCTTGCCGCGGCCCTTGCCGCCACCGCCCGGCTTCTCGATCCGGTCGCCGGTGACGAATTCCTTGTTGCCGGTGAAGACTCCGGACCGCTGGCCGCCGGACCGGGAGTGGCGCAGCCGCGGTTCCTGGATGCCCTTCGAGGGGATCTTGATCTGCTCGCCGGCCCCGACGTCGGTAATGCTGCGGTCCTTGATCGACTTGTTGACGACCTCCTTGATCTGCGCACGGGCCCGCCTCAGGAAGCGCTGGCGGTTGCCAAGGCTTTTGTCCTTCGGGTTCAGCCGGCGGTCGATGAAGAAGCTCATCTCATGCGCACGGGCTTTATGAGCCGGCCTTGTTCACACGCATGTACCACTCGACCAGGCGCCGAACCTGCCGTTCGGTGTAGCCCCGCTCGATCATGCGCGCCACGAACTCGGTGTGCTGCTTGTCGATCTGGCTGTCCTTCTTGGGACCGAAGCTGATCACCGGCAGCAGTTCCTCGACCTGGGAGAACATCCGCTTTTCGATCACCTCGCGGAGTTTCTCGTAGGACGTCCAGGCCGGGTTCTTGCCCTCGTTGCTGGCACGGGCACGCAGCGCGAACTTCACCACCTCGTTCCGGAAATCCTTCGGATTGGCGATGCCGGCCGGCTTTTCGATCTTCGAGAGTTCGGCGTCCAGCACCTCGCGGTCGAAGATCTGACCCGTATCGGGGTCCTTGTAGTCCTCTTCTTCGATCCAGGCATCCGCATAGGCGAGATACCGGTCGAACAGGTTCTGGCCGTATTCGGTGTAGGATTCCAGATAGGCCTTCTGGATCTCGTGGCCGATGAATTCCGCATAGCGCGGCGCCAGTTCGGCCTTGATGAACTCCAGATACTTGTCCTCGGTCTCCTTCGGGAACTGCTCGCGTTTGACCGCGTGCTCCAGGATATACATCAGGTGCACCGGGTCGGCGGCGACCTCCTCGGTGTCGTGGTTGAAGGTCGAAGACAGGACCTTGAAGGCGAAACGGGTGCTGACGCCGTCCATGCCCTCGTCGACACCGGCGGCCTCGCGGTATTCCTGCACCGATTTGGCCTTGGGATCCGTGTCCTTCACGCTTTCGCCGTCATAGACCCTGAGCTTGGAATAGAGCGTCGAATTCTCGTGCTCGCGCAGCCGGGTCAGCACCGAGAAGCGGGCCAGCATCGGCAGCACCTCGCGGGCGCAGGGCGCGTCGGACAGTTCGCTGTTGTCCAGCAGCTTCTGGTAGATCTGCGTCTCCTCGCTCCCCCGCAGGCAATAGGGCACCTTGACAACGCTGATCCGGTCGAGGAAGGCCTCGTTGTTCTTGTTGTTCCTGAACTGCTGCCATTCGGCTTCATTGGAGTGGGCCAGCACGATCCCCTGGAAGGGAAAGGCGCCGACGCTGTCGGTTCCCACGTAATTGCCTTCCTGGGTCGCCGTCAGAAGCGGATGCAGCACCTTGATCGGCGCCTTGAACATCTCGACGAACTCGAGCAGGCCCTGGGTCGTGCGGTTCAGGCCGCCGGCATAGCTGTAGGCATCGGGGTCGGACTGGCTGAAATGCTCCAGCTGGCGGATATCCACCTTGCCCACGAGGGCCGAAATGTCCTGGTTGTTCTCGTCGCCCGGCTCGGTCTTGGCAACGCAGACCTGACGCAGCTTGGACGGGCGCATGCGCACCACGGTGAACTTGGAGATGTCGCCGTCGAACTCGTCGATCCGCTTCATCGCCCAGGGCGAAGCCAGACCGGTCAGGCGGCGGCGCGGCACGCCATATTTCTCTGACAGGAGGTCGCCCGTGTGATCCGGGTCGAACAGGCCAAGCGGCGATTCGAACAGAGGACTGACCTGGTCACCGGCCTTCAGCACGTAGATCGGCTGAAACTCCATGAGCTTCTTCAGGCGTTCGGCGATCGAGGACTTGCCGCCGCCGACGGGCCCCAGCAGGTAGAGGATCTGTTTCCGCTCTTCCAGGCCCTGGGCGGCATAGCGGAAGAAGTCCACGATCCGCTCGATCGTGTCTTCCATGCCGTAGAAGTCCTTGAAGGCGGGATAGCGCTTGATCGTCCGGTTGAGGAAGATCCGGCCCAGCCGGCTATCCTTACTGGTGTCGATCAATTCCGGTTCGCCGATGGCCGCGACCATGCGTTCGGCCGCGGTGGCGTACATCTCTTTGTCGTCGCGACAGGCCAGCAGATAGTCCTGCAGGCTCATCTCTTCGTGACTGTCGCGGACATAGAGTTCGGCGAAGCTAGACGACATTTCCATGGTCGGTTCCCGTCAATTCACCTGAGGTGCAAAAGCTGATCTAACTATGAACGAATATAGTTAATGAGCCCTTTCCCGCCGCTCGAAAGTTCGTGATAGTCGTGATTTTACAAGCCGATGCCAGATTCAGACTGGTAGCACCACAAGCACAAGAGGCCCGATCCATGCGGGCTTCAGCGCGGGGTTGCGCAGCAAAGAACCGGGTTTGTAAAGAAAGTGTCGCACGTGCTTGTCGGGCCGGTTTTTTCCCGCAAGGACTCACAACCGGCAGGGGAAACCGTGCGAATCGGGGCCGAATCGGGCGCGAATGCCGCCCCGTCAGAATATCGGCGCGCCGTCGGACGTCGCCGCCTGCGCGCCGGTACGACCGAACTACTCGGCGGCCACTGAAGGCAGGCCGGCCGGCGCAATGGCGAGTTCGCCCTCGTCGTAGTCCTGGTCCAAGAGCTTGCCCTCTCGGTAATCCATGTAGGCCTGCATGTCGAAATGGCCGTGTCCGCAGAGGTTGAACAGGATTGTCCGGCCAACGCCCTCTTCCCGGCATTTCACCGCCTCGTCGATCGCGCCCTTAACCGCATGGTTGGCCTCGGGCGCGGGCAGGATGCCTTCGGTTTCGGCAAACTGGATGCCAGCGGCGAAACAGTCGCCCTGGTGATAGGCGACCGCCTCGATCAAATCGAGATCCTTCAGATGACTGACGATCGGCGCCATCCCGTGATAGCGCAGACCGCCCGCATGAAAGCTGGGCGGCACGAAGGTGGAGCCCAGGGTATGCATCTTGACCAGCGGCGTCAGATGACCGGTGTCTCCGAAATCGTACGCATACTTGCCGCGGGTCAGGGTCGGACAGGCCGACGGCTCGACTGCGACGATGCGCAGGTCGCCGCCGTCGCGCAGTTTGCGACCCAGGAACGGCAGGCATATGCCGGCAAAGTTGGACCCGCCGCCGGTGCAACCGACGATCACGTCGGGATAGTACCCAGCCATGTCCAGCTGGACCACTGCTTCTTCGCCGATCACCGTCTGGTGCAGCAGCACGTGGTTCAGGACCGACCCCAGGGCGTATTTCGTATCGTCGCGCTGGGCCGCAAGCTCGACCGCCTCGTAGATGGCGATCCCCAAGCTGCCGGTCGAGTCAGGGTGTTCCGCCAGCACCGCGCGGCCCGACTGGGTCTGGTCCGACGGCGAGGCCACGCAAGACGCCCCGTAGGCCTCCATGAAGGCGCGGCGGTAGGGCTTCTGGTTGAAGCTGACCTTCACCATGAAGACTTCGATGTCGATGCCGAACAGCGCGCCCGCGAACGCCAACGCCGAGCCCCACTGGCCCGCACCGGTCTCGGTGGTGATATTCGTGATCCCGGCCTCCTTGTTGTAGAAGGCCTGGGCGACCGCGGTGTTTGGCTTGTGGCTGCCTGCGGGGCTGACGCCTTCGTACTTGTAGTAGATCTTGGCCGGGGTATCGAGCGCCGCCTCCAGCCGATGGGCCCGATAAAGCGGGGTCGGCCGCCACTGCCGGTAGATGTCAAGCACGGGTTCGGGGATGTCGATATACCGTTCCTGGCTGACCTCCTGCATGATCAGCGAATCCGGGAACAGCGGCGCCAGGTCGGCCGGGCCGACCGGCTGCTTGGTGCCGGGATGCAACACTGGAGACAGGGGCTCCGGCAGATCGGCCTGGATGTTGTACCAAGCCTTCGGCATGTCGGTTTCGTCCAACAGGTATTTCACGCGATGTGACATCGGTCCCCTGCGGCGCGTAGATGCCGACGCGCATGGTGCCGTGACGGATCGGATAGTGGAAACGCTTCCCCTCCGGTTCGTTGGCGATGGCCTCCATGATATCCGGCAGCAACACCAGCCAGTCCTGCATCTGTCCACTCCCCTGTGCGCGTGCGTTGCGCTGAATTGAAGACCATTGTTCCGGCAGGCACAATCCTGGCGGCAGCCGGCCACGGGACCGCTTAGACGATGTTGCCGAGCGCGTTGAGTACGATATAGGCGCCCAGGATCAAGAGGCCGGCAAAGAACACCCGACGGAACAACACCTCCGACAGGCCGGACCTGATCCGTTGCCCTAGGACCATGCCCAGGATGGCAGGAACCAGGGCCGCAACGGACAGGCTGCCCAGCTCGACGGTGAGAAGCCCGTTGCCATGCAGACCCGCCGCGAGCGCCAGGGTGGAAACCGTAAACAGCACCCCCATGGCCTGGATCAGCATATCGCGGGACAGTCCCAGCGCCTGCAGGTACATCACGCCGGGCACGACGAAGGATCCCGTCATGCCGGTCAGGACGCCGTTCAGGGCGCCGAACACAGGACCCGCCCAGATCTCCTGGCGCGGCGAAACGGCAACCCGGAAGCCCGCCAGGCTGATCGCCGCATAGGTCACCAGAAGCGCGCCGAGAAGCGCCGACAGCAAGGACAGGTCGACCCGCGTCAAGGCCCCTGCGCCCAGCCACACGGTTGCGACCGCCATGACCAGGAACGGCCACAACCGCCGCAGGACGGACCAGCCATGTGGCCCCGCCAGCGCCTGCCAAAGGTTCGTGGCAAAGGACGGCACCAGCAACAGGGCCATCGCCTCCGGCAACCCTAGCGCCACCGTCAGGATCGCGAGGCTGACCGTCGGCAGGCCCAGCCCGATCACGCCCTTCACAGCGCCTGCGAGAAAGAACGTGGCAGCCACGACAACCGCGGTTGCCACGGGTATGCTCTCGATCATCGGATGAATCTAGCGTCGTCTGCGCGAAGGCGGGAGCGTTATCGCCCTGACAAGGTGACAGCCGCAGACGTGTATGCGCGCGCTACCGCAAGCCGGTCCGCAACGCCGGAGAGAGACGTGTCGCGCCACCGCCCGCATGCTCGGCCGGCCTCGCGGCAAGAAGGCGACCGACCTTTTTCAGCAGTTCGTTCTTTCGATAGGGCTTGGTGAGCAGATGTGCATCCGTATCGAGATCGTCACCCAGCACCGCGTTCTCGGTGTACCCGGACGTGAAGAGCACCTTGACCTCCGGATCCAACTGTCGGGCCTGCTCGGCGATTTCCACGCCGTTCTTGCCCTTGGGAAGGACCACATCCGTAAACACAAGGTCGATCTTCGGCCCGTCTCGCAGGTGCTTGAGCGCTTGTTTGTGATCACCTGCCTCGAGGACGTCGTAGCCCTGTTTCCGGAGGATACCCGAGGCGATGGTTCGGACCTCCGCGTCGTCCTCCACGACCAGGACCCGTCCGGATCCCGGCGCAAGCCAGGTCTCTGCGGGGGCTTCCCCCAGCTGCTCCCGAACCTCGACAGAGTGCGGCAGGAAGAGCTCGGCAGTCGTGCCCTTGTCCACCGCGCTGGTGATTGCGATGTGGCCTTTTGACTGCTTCGCAAATCCGTAGACCATGCTCAGCCCAAGGCCGCTGCCCTTGCCGACCTCCTTGGTGGTGAAGAAGGGCTCTACCGCCTTCCCAACGATCTCCTCGGACATGCCGGTGCCGCTGTCCCGCACCAAGACAACCACGTAGTCGCCGGGTGTAAGGTCTTCATGCAATGTGGCAGTGTCAGCCGTCACGGTTTCGTTTCGGGTTTCGATCTCGAGCATCCCCCCTGCCGGCATCGCGTCGCGGGCGTTGAGCACCAGGTTGACAAAGGCGCTCTCGAACTGGATGGGGTCGATATAGGCCTGCCATGGCGTCGAACCGTGCCTGACGGTCAGCGTGATCGTCTCGCCCAAACTCCGCCGCAGCATGTCCACAAGCCCGTCGATGAGCTCTCCGACGTCCGCCGGCACTGGAAACAGCACCTGTTTCCGCGAAAACGCCAGCAGACGCTGGGTCAAAGACGATCCGCGATCGACGGCGCGCAGGATGGCCGCCGCCAGGCGCCGATCGGGCTCGTTGTCGTGCAGTGATTCAACCAGGCTTTCAGCATTGCCGAGAATGGTCGTCATCACATTGTTGAAATCGTGTGCCACGCCGCCCGTCAGCTGCCCGACCGCCTCCAGCCGCTGGGACCTGAAGAGCCGCTGTTCCAGCTCCTTGATTTCCGAGAGATCGGTAACGGAGCCGACAAACAACCGCCCCTCCTCAGTCGGCATCTCGGAAACAACCAGGTGGGCGGGAAACTCCACGCCATCCCCGCGAACCCCGCTGAGTTCACGGCCGGGCTCCATACCATTTGCGCCATCCTTTGTCGGTTGGTTGCCGGAAGCTCCCGCAGGATCGCTCCAACGCGCTTCGGGGACCAGGTCTTTGATGTTTTGCCCACCGACATCGTCGCGGGCATAGCCGAAGATCGTCAACGCGGCGGAATTGCACGCTTCGATGACACCCGTGTCGCGAAAGATGATATTGCCGACAGAGACGTTCTCGAATGCCGACCGAAAACGCGCCTCGCTCCTGCGCTGTTCCTCTTCCGCCCGCTTTTGGCCTGCAACGACCTTTTCGATGACCGCCAACCAGTGGCGGATCGCCACGAAGCCGATCAATGCGACCGCCGCCAGGAAGGCGAAGATGGCCAGGGTGTCGCGCGCCTCGATCGCCTCGTGCTCCTCCAGAAGCTCGTCATGCGCGATAGCGTGCAACCGTTCCAACTGGGTCAGGATCGTGTAAAGCGACCTGAAATCCTCGTAGGTTTGACGCGAGACCGCCTGCCCCTCTTGCAAGCCGGAGGTCTGCTCCGAAAGCCCGCGCATTCGCTGGTCAAGGCGCTGCACAAGATTGGAGAACGCGGGATCAGCGAAGCGCCGCTCGATCTCGAGCACTTCATTGACCCGTTGACGTAACAGAAAAAAGGCCGCCGAGGGCGCCTCGGAATGCCCAGGAAGCACTGGACGCCCATGCGGCAACGCGTCGCCCCCCTCCAGTCGATCGTGAACCACGCTCAAGAGATGTCCGAGTTCTTCGCGCGCCGACGCAGTTTTGAACGCACTGGCAAGGTGGTAGTCGTTGATCACACTGTGCGCATGGACGGACCGGTCCTTGTTCCAGAACACAAAGCCGGCTGTCGCCAGGCCAAGCATGCCCACCAAAACGACCAAGAGGACCGTGCTGCGCCGGACGATCTGCGGCCAGGACCCTGGTCTTGCCCGTTTCATAGCGCATCCGCCGAAAGCAGCCCCAAGGCGTCTGCAATCTGTCGCAGCTGTTCGAAGTCCATTGTGCCAGCGGGAATGAAACTCCCTGCCCCCATGAGGGACAGAACCCGTTTGTGTTCTGCGTCGCCGCCGTCCAACAACAGGAACGCATCGCGAAACTCGGTGCGGAGTTCGTCCGAAACGCGCGCACTGACCGCCCATACGTAGTTGGGAAAGGGCGGCGTTTCCCAAATGACAACGAGTTCGCCCTCGCTCAACCGGCCATCGCGCTGCATTGCGCGATATATCTCAACGCTGACTGCGCCGAGGTCGACTTTGCCATCACGCGTGTCGTAGAGCGTCTTGTCGTGGGCTCCCGAATACCTGACTTCGCTGAAGTATGCTTCAGGTTCGATGCCCTTTTCCAACTTCAGAAAGTGACGCGGCATCAAATGTCCGGACGTCGACAACCTGGCCCCGAACGACAGGACGCTGCCGGCCAGATTACTGCATGTGAGACCGATGCATGCCGCCAGCGGGCCGTCACCCCTGGCTACGAAGTAGGTCGTGTCCCGGGCGTCGAAATCCCGCATCACCAACGGTCGGGCGCCATGCGCGGCGCTGGCCTTCAGGAAGGTGAACCCGCCGAAATAGGCAAGCTCTAGCCTGTCGTTTCCGAACCTCTCGAGAAGGTCGGCGTAGGATGCTGAAACGACCAACTCGAACCGCAATCCGGTCTGCTCGGACAGATGTTCGAGGAGCGGCCGGTAGCGGCGGCGCAATTCCGCCGGCGCATCGCCCGGCAGGACACCAACGCGAACCACTGACACCTGCCCCCATCGAGAAGGGAGGCCAGCTCGCGAGGAGAACGACAACCAGCATCGCCGCAAGAAATGCTACAATCGCCAGCAGCCGAGTGAATCTGATCATTTCGTTGCGCCCACAGCGGCAAACTCCGCCGGATCTGGAGCCACAACATCATAAAGAACAAATATCAGCACCTTCCAGTCAAGGTCTTGACAGTAAAAGAACCGATAACGCCGCCCGGGATGAAGCGATCAGGCCGAGAGGGATCACGTGACCCGGTCCTTCAAGTCACCCGGCGAACCAGTTCACAGGCGCATCCCATTCCGCGGACTTCCCGCGCCGGACGGAGCGGCTAGGGTGCCGACAGCAGGCCCAATGACCGGGCAACCTGCCGCAGCGGCTCGAACTCACGGGACCCGGCGGGAAGAAATCCCCGCGCACCCATCAGGACAAGGATCTGCCTGTGCGCGGGATCGCGATAGTCCAGCTCCAGAAAGGCATCGCGAAGCCGGGTTTGCAGGCTTTCCGCCACACGCTCGCTGACGGCCCAGACATTGTCCGGATACGGCGGCGTTTCCCAGACGACGCACAACTCGTCCTCGGCGAGCCGGCCGTCGCGCTGCATGGTTTTGTAGATCTCAGAATTGACCGCTCCCAGATCGACAACGCCATCGCGGGTATGAAACACGGTGCGATCGTGCGCTCCCGAATATCGGACCGCGCCAAAGAATGCCTCCGGCTCGATCCTCTTTTCGGTCATGAGGAAATGGCGGGGCATCAGATGCCCCGAGGTGGAGAGCCTCGAACCGAAGGAGATAACCGAACCTTCCAGGCCGTCCCAGTCGAGGTTGCGACAGTCCCCGAGCGGGCCGTCGGTGCGAACCACGAAGTAGGTGGTGAACCGCAAATCCACGTCGCGCATGACGAGCGCTTCCGCGCCGTGGTCAAGGTGCGCCTTCACGAAAGTGAAACCGCCGAGATACGCGAGATCGATCTCGCGCTTGCCGAACCTGTCCAGAAGATCGGCATAGGACTCCGGCACCACCAAATCGAAGGCGAGTCCCGTTTGCCGGGTCAGGTGAGCAAGCAGAGGCTTGTGGCGGCGATGGAGATCCTCCACATCCTCGTCGGGGAGAACGCCGACTTTGATCCGTTCGACACTGGGTGCCTTGCCGTCAGGAAAGGACGTCCCCAGATAGCCGGCCACCACCATGGCGGCAACCGAGGCAAAAGCCGCGATCAGTATTGGTATCCTGGCATTCATCACCGGGGCCCCATCCGACGGCTCTTTGCGGCCATCTCTGCCACAGACTAGCCGAAATGGGCTTCGATCCCGTTAAAGCAACGAACGAAAGTATGTCACAAATGCGCCCGCCATTGGTAAATCAGGGGTTAGTGGGACGGGATAGCACCTCTGCCAGAAACGTGATCCTGTCAGACGAATCGGGCATATAGGGTCACTTCCGGGCAAACACCTTTGGGATCACAGCCATGACCGTCCCGCCGCCGTCGATCGCCGTCTTCGATGTTGGCCGCGTCTTGATCGAATGGGACCGGAAGGCCCTTTATCGGCGGCTGCTGGGTTCCGATGCGGCGGCCTCTGAATCCCTCGCGACTGTCTGCACCGAAGCCTGAAACGTGCAGTTCGACCTGGGCGTGCCCTACGCCGAGAACATCGCGACACTGGTGGCGGAATTCCCCGAGCACGAGGCGTTGATCCGGGCCTATGACGAGAACTGGATGGAAATGGTGCCGGACGCCATCCACGGGACCGTGGCCATCCTGCAGGAACTCGAACGGCGCGGCATACCGCTCTACGCGATCACCAACTTCTCCGCCGAGAAGTTCGCGCTGGTGCAGGAACGTTTTGCGTGGTTCGCCCACTTCATCGACATCGTCGTCTCCGGCGAAGAAAAAATCATCAAGCCGGACCCCGCGATCTACCGGCTTTTGCTGGACCGGAACGCACTGGAGGCCGGCGACACGATCTTCATCGACGACAGCCCGACCAATGTGAAGGGCGCCCGCGCCATCGGAATGCATGCCGTCCAGTTCACCGGCCCCGAGCGCCTTGAGGCCGACCTCAGGGGCATCGGCCTTCTGTGATGCCCGCCGACCTGCGCGAAACCGCGCTATACCAGCCGATCAAGGCGTTCCTGCAGTCCCAGGGTTATGCGGTCAAGGGCGAGATCGGCGCCTGCGACATGGTCGCCGTGCGCGAAGAAGAGCCTCCGGTCGTCGTCGAACTGAAAGCCACCTTCAGCCTGACACTGCTGCTCCAGGCGGTCGACCGGATGGCCGTCTCGGACACGGTCTATCTCGCCTTTGCGGATCCGGGGCCGCGGTCGCTGTGGCGGCGCGAACAGAAGCGCATCAAGAAACTCTGCCGCCTGCTGGGGTTGGGGGTGCTGCTGGTCCGCCTCAACGGTAGCGGTGAGACCGTCGAACCGGTTCTGGATCCGATGGCGTACCGGCCGCGGCGCAACAAACGACGCCAGACCCGGCTGTTGAAGGAGTTCTTCGAACGAGTCGGCGACCCGACCCCCGGCGGCAGCACGCGCCGGCCCGTCATGACCGCCTATCGCCAGGCCGCGCTTGCCTGCGCCGACGCCATCGCGCGCGAAGGGGCGCTGCCGCTCGCCCGGCTGCGCGCGCTGACGGGCGTGGGCATCGCCGGCAAGATCCTGCAGCGTAACGTTTACGGCTGGTTTGACCGTGTGGAACGCGGCACCTATGCCCTGTCGCCGCGCGGCACGCAGGCGCTGGAGGAGTTCTCTGACGTGGTCGCCGCACTGCGCCGGCGGCGTTGACGCAGGCTTACACGCCTGCCGGCTCGGGAGGCTTTTTGTCGGCCCAGGGCCGCGCCTGTTCCAACTGCGCGGCGAGGCGAAGCAGTGTCGCCTCGTCGCCGTACTTGGCGGCAAACTGGATGCCGATCGGCAGGCCGCCATCGGTCCATTCCAGCGGCACTGACATGGCAGGCTGACAGGACAGGTTGAAAAGCGGCGTGAAAGGAATGAAGTCGAAGATCCGCTTGGCCGTCGGATCGAGACCGTGCAGCGTCTTGGTCAGCGTTGCCAGGTCGAACCGGGCCAACAGCTTCTGGAGCAACGCCGTTGCGCCCTTTGCGCGCACCGATCCGGTCAGGATCGGCGGCTCACCCAGTGTCGGCGTCATCAGCACGTCATGGTCGCTCAGGAAGGCATGGCACACCGGTCCGAGGGCGCGCAGCGTCGCCATCGCATCCACATAGGCATCGGCCCGGTGTCGGGTGCCGATCAGCCCCAGCAGCCAGGTCTCCGTCTCGAAGTCGTCGTGCCCGGCCTTGCGTCCCAGCACTTCTTCGCTTTGCCTGATATTGACAGCGGTCCCGGCAGCGACGATCAGGAGAAAGGCGTCCAGCACGCGCTGCCGATCATAGACGGGCCGCGCAGGCCGCACGTCGTGGCCCAGTTCGCGCATCAGACCGACCGTACGTTCCAGGGCAGCCATGCATTCGGGATCGACCGTCTCGCCCAACAGGGGCTCGCTGGTATAGGCGATCCTCAGCCGGCCCGGCGGAGTCGCCACTTCGTCCAGAAACGGCCGGTCGGGTGGTGGTGCGTAATAGACCGCGGCAGGTTCCGGCCCGGCCAGAGCGTCCAGCATCGCCGCGCTGTCCCTGACCGAGCGGGTCAACACATGCCCGACGGAGGCGCCGAGCCAGGTGTCGGTATCGTAGGGTCCCGTCGGTGTGCGCGCGCGGGTCGGCTTCAACCCGAACAGGGCGCAACACGAGGCCGGAATCCTGATCGACCCGCCGCCGTCGCTCGCCTGCGCCATCGGCACGATACGCGCGGCGACCGCCGCCGCGGCGCCGCCGCTGGAGCCACCCGGCGTCCGGGCCAAATCCCAAGGATTGTTCGTCGGCCCGAATGCCTCGGGTTCGGTGATCGGGGCGAGGCCGAATTCAGGCACGTTGGTCTTCCCCACGGTGATCAGTCCGGCGCGCCGGGTCCGGACCGTCATCTCGGAGTCATAGTCCGGGATGTAGTTTTCGAAGAAGCGGCTGCCGTTCGTGAGCCGGGCGCCGGCCGACGCATAGAAGAGGTCCTTCATGAGATAGGGGACGCCGGCGAAGGGCCCATCGAGCGGGGCGACGGCGGCGGCACGCGCCTCGTCATACATGGGCGTGACGATCGCGTTCAGGGCGGGGTTCAGCGCTTCGATCCGGGAGATCGCCTCTTCCACAAGTTCAGCCGGCGAAACCTGCCCCTGGCGCACAAGGTCGGCGAGGCCGGTGGCGTCGTGGTCACCATATTCGGGAAAACCAGTCATACCACTCTGTTAACAATGAACTGCTAAGACGGGAAGGCATAAACCGGAGCGTGTCCAGTGGACGGCGCTATACGACTCACCCTATGATAATACCGTGGTCTCTATGTGACGTTGGGGAACTCCTTGGAAAACGACTTCTCAAACCTGAAGGTCTTGATCGCCGATGACGACCCGTTCATGCGGATCATCGGCGTCTCGGTCCTCGAAAGCCTCGGCGTGGCCGAGGTGAATATCTGCAGTGACGGCGCCAGCGCCTTCGCTGAAACCGTGCGCTTCGGCCCGGATCTTCTGATCATCGACCACGCCATGCAGCCCATGACGGGCATGGCGCTTGCCGAACGGATCCGGCGCGGACCAACCAGTCCCTACCGGCGGATCCCGATCATCATGATCACGGCATTCGCGGACGAAGAGATGGAGGCCAAGGCGCGCAATGCGGGGATCGACGAATTCCTGGGCAAGCCGATCACACCGGAAGGCCTGCTGTCTGCGATCGAAGGCGCCCTTGACCCGCGCCGATCTTTCATTGAATCGCCCGGCTATGTTGGACCGGACAGGCGGCGGAAAAGGGGGGCCTACTCCGGGTCCGATCGGCGCGACCGCCTGCGGGTCGTCGGGGAATAGGAACTCCGGCCCTCGCGCCGTCTACAGCGATTTTGGCAGGGCCTGCTCGACCGCGCGCCGCAACTTGTCCGACTGCGGCTTGGTGGTTGACGCGAACCACTCCACCGCACGGCCGTCCGGGGCGATCAGGATCTTGTAGAAGTTCCATCGGGGCTTGGACATGGCCCCCAGCTGGTCCGCCGCCCAGCGATAGAACGGATGCGCATCTGCACCCTTCACGCGGACTTTCTCGGTCATCGGGAAATCGATGGCGTAGTTGACCGTGCAGAAGGCCTTGATTTCCTCCGCAGACCCCGGTTCCTGGCTGCCGAAATCGTTTGAGGGCACGCCGAGCACCACCAGGCCGCGGTCGCGGTATTCCTCCCAGAGGGCCTGCAGACCCTCGTACTGGCGGGTGAATCCGCAGAACGATGCCGTGTTCACCACCAGCACCGCCTTGCCTTCGAACGTGCTGAGCGGCAGAGGCTCGCCGTCAATCGAGAGGAACTCGAAGTCGTGCGCGGTTGCCGCCATTGCCGCCATTGAAATCCCGGTCATAAATGCCGCTCCTAAGATGGCGGCCCCTGCCGCCGCGAACGCTGTCCTGATCATCCCAACCTAGGCCCTTTTTTGCGGCGCACGCGCCTTGCCTTGCACTCACGACCAATTTACGGGCGAAACGCTGCGGCCGATCACCGTTCCCTGCTAGAAACGGCAAATGATGCCAAACCGTTCGCGGATGCAACCCTGAGTAAGCGCCGTCGTCTTATGCGTGTGGACGGTCTGCTGCGTGCACGCGGCGGTGCATGGCCGGCCAGCGGACGTGCTGGGCTGGGAGGGGACCCGGTGGGGCATGTGCGAGGCCGACCTGGAGGCCGTGCTGCGCGCACGCCTGGACCGCCTGCCCGGGCGCTGGGAATATGGCAATGCCTACGCGACCCGGGCGATCCACGAGGCTCAGGTCGGCACGCTCCGCTTTCGCGCCTTCTTCCAGATGCAGGACGGGACGGACGCCCTTCAGCAGGTACTGCTGGAGCGTCGGCGCGAGGACTCGAACCGCTACCGCTTCGAAGACGTCAAGACGGTCTTGGAGGCCGCCTACGGACCCGCCGACCGATTGTGCCTGAGACCGCGCAAGCCGGGCCAAGCGCGGATTGCCGACATGTCCTGGCGGTTTCCGACCACCACCATCCACGTCACCTTCTTCGATTTTCATTCCTTCGGGATCATGTTTCGGGATGCCCGGCTCCCGGTCGATACCTACCTGACCGACCGGGAGCGCCGCACGGTGAAGCGTCGCAGCCTGCCCAAGAAGCTCCTGGTCCGGTTCCATCCCTCGGACCGGGCCGACCTGGAGCCCAAAGGCGAATGCCTGAAGCCGCCCGCGCCCGGCTGACCGGGCGTGCGACCAAGCAGGTTGAGATTTCCGGCCCAAACCTGCCATATTCGCCCTTCTGGTGGGAGGTATGGCTTATGGTTCGTGCAGTCATTCTTGGTGCAGTAATCCTTGGTTTCCTGGGCGCCGCCGCCCAGGCCGCGTCAAACCCCGATGCCGTGGCGGTCATCATCGGGAACCGGAACTACCAGGGCCGCGTGCCCGACGTGGACTATGCCCACCGGGACGCCGATGCCATCCGCGCCTATGTTGTCGACGTTCTAGGCTATGACGAAGACAACATCATCGACCTGCGCGACGCGACCAAGGCCCAGCTGGAGACCACGTTCGGGAACTTCCAGTTGCACAAGGGCAAGCTGTGGCGCTATATCGACCCCGCGGGCGGTTCCGACATCACGATCTTCTACTCGGGCCATGGGGTTCCCGGGCAGCGGGACGGCCGCGGCTACCTGCTGCCCTCCAACGCCGATCCCGACACCGCCGAACTGAACGGCTATCCCATCGACCTCTTGTACCAGAACCTGGGCAAGCTCGAGACGCGCTCGGTCACCGTCATGCTGGATGCCTGTTTCTCCGGTGACAGCCCGCAGGGCATGCTGATCAGGTCGGCCTCGCCCGTTTTCATCAAATCGGAGATGCCCCAGGCGGCGGGCGGCTTGACGGTGCTGGCCGCGGCCACCGGCAGCCAGCTAGCAAGCTGGGACGAAGAGGCCCAGCACGGCCTGTTCACCCGCCACCTACTGGACGCCGTCTATGGCGCCGGCGACGGCGACGGCAATGGCGAGATCACGGCAGGAGAGGTCAAGGCCTATCTCGACAAGAAGATGACCAGGGCGGCCCGGCGCGAGTTCGGGCGCGAGCAGGAAGCGAGCCTCACCGGCGACACAGGCCTGGTCCTGGCCGCGGCCAACGGCGGAAGCTTTCCGGAACGCCAGGCTATGCCGGGGGCGCCGTCCGCAAGGCTTGCCCCGTCAATCGCGCTGGAACCCCAGGACATGACCATGTTCGTGGGCGCAGCGCGGGTCAATGTCCGCAGCGGCCCGGGCACCGAGTTCGACAAGGTGGCAACCCTTGGCGCGGGAACCGAAGTTTCGGTGACCGGCAAGGTCAAGGATCGCAACTGGGACCAGATCGCGCTGTCCGGCGGGGCGAACGGTTACGTCTTCGGCAACCTGCTGACCGAGCGAGCGCCCGGCGGCGCGACGCCCGCCGTCGGCACGTTTTCCCAAGCCCGCCGCCCTGGAGAGGCCTTTCGGGACTGTCCATTTTGCCCGGAGATGGTGGCACTGCCAGCAGGCAGCTTCTACATGGGCTCGCCTACGTCCGAGGCCGGTCGCCAGGACGACGAAGGGCCCGTGCACATGGTCTCGCTCAATCGGCCATTTGCCATCGGGAGATACGAAGTCACCATGGGCGAGTTCTCGGCGTTCGTGAACCAGACCGGATACAGCCCGGACGGCCCGTGTTACAGCTGGGACGGTACCGAAGGGACTTGGGTGACCGATGCCAACACGACGTGGCGCACGCCCGGCTACCCCCTGGGTGGAACCCAGCCCGCCGTCTGCGTCAGCTGGAACGACGCCCAGGCCTATGTCCAGTGGCTGAGCGCCCAAACGGGCAAGCCATATCGCTTGCCGTCGGAGGCGGAGTGGGAATATGCGGCCCGGGCGGGCACCAGCACGATGCGTTTCTGGGGCGACGACGTGGATGTGGGCTGCAGCTACGCCAACATGTCGGACCTGACGGCCAAGGATGTACACACCAGCTGGACGACCGCCGAGTGCCGGGATGGCTACGTCAACACAGCCCCCGTGGGCAGCTATCGGCCCAATTCCTTCGGGCTGTACGACATGATGGGCAATGTCTTCGAATGGACCGAGGACTGCAAACACCAGACCTATGACGGCGCACCGTCAGACGGGTCGGCCTGGACGGTGGGCGGCGACTGCAATGCACGGGTGCTGCGCGGCGGGTCCTGGTACGTGACGCCGCCGACCACCCGATCGGCGAACCGGGTGACCTACTCGAAGAAGCACCGATACGACGTTGGCTTCCGCGTGGCGCTGGACCTGCAGTGACGGGCTGTCGGATCCGATCCCGTCGGGACGGCGGCAAGCCAATCCCTTCCACCGGAATGCGTCTCGGCTGACCGGCGCGGAGGGCTGGCGTGCCCGTCAATCGAGAGTCAGGACCATGGTCGCCTCGGAGAGTCGGATCTCGGGGATGCCCCGGAAGATGCGGTTGAGATCCTCGACGACCGAACCTGCCATGGTCTCGAAGTCGTTTCGCCGCACCTCATCCGGCAGATAGCGATCAATTTCTCGGTCGGTGGCATAACAGCGAATACTCTCAACGCCCGGCGGTCCGCTGAATCTCAGGCGAAACGGCATCGTGCGACCGGGAATGCGGTGTAAAAAGCCACCTGACAGACGCGCATCCGGGACAAAGCTGTTGGGGAACAGTTTCACCACAGAGCCGTCCACGGACCGGTAGAAGCAATAGAGATTGGCGTCCTCGCTGGTCTGGACCAGGAGGTGCATCTCGTCGCCAACCCGGTAAACCTGGTTGTTGCCCCGATCACTTGAGAGATAAAGCCCGAGCGGTCCCGGAAAGGCCACATCGGACAACCCTAGGACATCGTCGGCCGGCGCGATGGTCAGGCTGTCTCCGATCGACTTGCGTAGCACGAGCCCCTTGTAGGCCGATCGCATGCCGCTGGCGTTCTTCAAGGTCAGGCGGAGTTCCACATACCGGCCAAGGTCCCAGTATGTCCCGTAGAACAGGTAGTCAGACGCCTGTTCGCTGACGAGGGCGGCGTCGACCTCCCCCTTCTCGATCTTGAGCCCGCGTGTGGTCTCTTCCACCGCGATCGGCTGCCAGGCCTGCGCGCCGGCCTTCTTGGACATGGCGTCCAGGAACAACTGTCTGGCATATTCGCCGAAACGGGTCTGCACGCCGGACGTAGCGTAGTGCAGGCCTTTCGGACGCAGCTGCCTGATTTCACCCAGCTGTGCAATGAAGTGCAGCGCCGCATCGTTGATGACCTGCTCCAGTGACCGCGCGGAATTGACGTCCAGGTCCTGTTCCACGTCATAGGCCAAAAACACGGGCTCGGTGCTTGCCATGACCTGACCGGTCGCCACCCTGTTGGCGCGATAAGACAGGAACACCCCGCCCTTGGGCGCTCGGGTGATTCTGCCAATCACAAGCACGTCGGCCTTCGCGGCCGCCAGGGCCTCTGCCAGGTTGAAATCGTAGAACTCTTCGGCCTCACGGAAGACCTGGTTCAACTCGGCTCGGGCAACGATCGAATGCCCTGACCCAGCACGCCTGAACCGTTCCTGCAGGGCAGCCATCAGCGCGTCGTTGAACAGCCCTTCCGTGGCCGCCGAGACGGGGACTTCATCCTCGGCGAACGGACGAATGGCGATCCGCAGCCGCGCCCCATCCAGCCCCTGGTCCAGACGCTCCGCAATGTCCTGGATGGACTTCGTGTCCAGAGGCTCTGCCGCATGGACGCCGGCTGCGAACACGAGAAGGCCGGCCGTCAATATGGCCGCAAGAGCCATTCCCCTTGCGGCCATCACCGACGCCGGCCCTGGCGTCCTTTCATGCTTGAACAGCCGTTGATCGATATCCATTCCAACGCCCTATATGGAATGATCCCGGCCGCTTTTGGGAGGAACGGCGAGCGGGCGCACGCTCCCCCCGATCGCGACGCCCGCTATTCCCGCGTGACCTTGACGCCTTCCGGGCCGGCCTTCAGCTGCAGACCGGTCTTTCCGACTTCCGCGTTCAGCACCACGCAGTTGGAGTTGGTGAGGGAAATACCGCCGATGCCCTTGACCACGGCGGCCCCTGTCGAGACGCCGGAATAGGTGCCGTCGAACTTGTCGAGGTTGTCAAGGTTGTAGACCGTCCCCTCGAACTCGGTTGCCGACCCGCCGATGTCCAGGATCGAACCACCCGACATTTTGAACGTGAACGATGACCCATCGTTCAGCTCAACCGTGCCATTGCCCCACCGTGCGCCGATGATCAGACCGACGCTGGTCAGCTCCGCCGTGAAGGTACCGGACTTGACCCATTCCATCTCCGCACACTCCGGATAGACATCCGCCGCATGGGCCGGCACAGCGGCCACAACCGCCGCCAGAGCCGCCGCAATCATCACTGCTACCTCCTGTTCGGTCTTGTGCTGTCCGGGACTATAGGCAATCGGCCGTCTTGAGCAACAGATCATTATTTTTCAGCGGTATACCGCGACCGCCCTGCCCTTCAGGGCCTTGCCGAGCGACCCGTCCGACGGCACACTGCCCAGCGGGGATACGGTTCTAGATTTCGGAAGGACAAGCATGCGAAGCATCGCAGTGGCTCTCGCCGCGGCGGCGATTTGGCCGGTGGCTGCAGCCTCGGTGACGTTGGAGGATTTCAGCGTCAAAAACGGTGAGGATCTGGTGGATCTGTGCGCGGTCGAGGACGGCGATCCGCTGTACACCGAGGCAATGAGTTTTTGCTTCGGCTTCTTCAGCGGCGCCATGCACTTTCATCGCGAACTGGTGCGTGGGCCCGACATAAACCCGATGCTTTGTCCCGAAAGCCCGGTTTCCCGGGAAGAGGCGATCTCGGTGTTCTTGTCCTGGGCCAAGGACAATCCGGAGCATCTGAAGGACCACGCAATCCAGGCGGCGATGCGCTCGGCAGTGGAGAAGTGGCCCTGCGAATGAGGGCCCGGCAGCGGCAAGGCGAACTGGGGTTTCGAGAATGACGACAACAGCAACCTTCACGGCGAGAACGGTGAAACGCGCAACACTTCCCTGGCTTCTTGCGGCCTGCCTGGCCCTGGCCGGCTGCGCCGGCGCCGACAGCGACACGGCAAAACGCGCGGGCGTCGGCGGCGCGCTTGGGACGATCGGCGGGGCCGCCATTGGCGCGGCATCGGGCAGCTACCTGACGGGTGCCGCGATCGGCGCTGGTGTCGGCGTCGCCGGCGGCTTCATCTACGATCAGTACAAGAAAGCACAGGACGACTAGAGACGGTCTTGGGGCCGCCACGGCATTTGCGTCGCCCGAGCGCGCCTGTCATGCTCGGCGCATGAACAGGGACGATCACAACGCCTTCTACGACGAGTTCGCCGCGCACTATCACCTGATCTACGAAGACTGGGATGCGGCGATCACCCGCCAGGGGACCGTTCTCTATCATCTGATCAGGGCGGAGGGTTTCTCGCCGCCGGCCAGCATCCTGGATTGTACCTGTGGCGTCGGAACACAGGCGCTGGGGCTGGCGGCCCTGGGATACCAGGTGAGCGGCAGTGACCAGAGCGCGCCCGCGATCAACCGGGCGCGGGCGGAAGCCAGCTGGCGCAAGCTGGAGATGCCGTTTCAGGTTTGCGACGTGCGGGCGCTCGCGGATTCGTTCTCGGAACCATTTGACGTGGTTCTGTCAGCGGACAATTCCCTTCCGCACCTGCCGAGGTCCTGAAGGCGCTGGTCGAGATGTCAGGCCGGCTGCGTCCAGGCGGGCTGCTGCGGATCGGCATCCGGGACCATGACGAAGCGGTCTACGAACGCCCGGTCGCGATCCAGCCGCGTTTCTACACCTCGTCCGGCCGCAGCAGGTTCGTCCACCAGATCTGGGAGTGGCTGGACGACCGCAGCTACCGGATGCACCTGTACCTGACCGAAGAGATCGATGACGGCTGGATCTGCCGGCACTTCGTCGGGCGCTATCGCGCACTCCTGCGGCTGGATCTGACCGGTATGCTGAAGGTCGTCGGCCTGGTTCGCGGCCGCTGGATCATGCCGCCGGACAGCGGCTTTCACCAGCCGATCCTGGTGGCCCACAAACCGGAGCGCGCCGGCCAGTGACAAAGGGAGGAGCGTCCTGGCCGGCGCGTCGGCGACGTCGATCCGTTGACCGTTGCCGTCAGTAGGCGTTCTGCCGGCTGAGCACCACAAGCGCGGTCTTCAGAACGATCTTTATGTCGAGCCACAGCGACCAGTTCTCGATGTAATAGAGGTCGTGCTCGACGCGCTTGCGGATCTTCTCGTCGGTGTCGGTTTCCCCGCGCCAGCCGTTGACCTGCGCCCAGCCGGTGATGCCGGGCTTGACCTTGTGGCGCGCCGCGTAGTCGTCGACGATGTCCCAGTAGGTGCGTTCGCCGACGCCGGCATGGACCGCATGCGGCCGCGGGCCGACCAGGGACATCTCGCCGCGCAGCACGTTCAACAGCTGCGGCAGTTCGTCCAGGCTGGTGGCGCGCAGGATCCGCCCGATCCGGGTCAGGCGCGGATCGTTGCGGGTGGCCAGCTTGCGCGCGGTGGCGTCCGTCTTGTCCACATACATCGTGCGGAACTTGTAGACGCCGATCAGGTTGTTGTTGAAGCCGTACCGCTGTTGCCGGAAGAAGACCGGGCCGGGCGAGTCCAGCTTGATCAAGACTGCGACCAGTGCCATCACCGGCAGCGCCATCAGCACCAGGAGCGGCGCGGCCACCTTGTCTTCCAGCGTCTTGATCACTGAGGACCAGCCGGAAATCGGACGCTCGAAAACGTTCAGCATCGGCACGCCGGCCAGGAAGCTGTACCTGCCGCTGGCATAGTCGAATCCGGTAAAGTCCGGTGCCATGCGCACCTGAACCGGCAGCAGGGACAGGCGATGGGTCACGGCATGCAGCCGGTCCTCCGCCTCCCAAGGCAGCGCGATCACGACCTCGTCGACCTCGTGGTTGCGGACCATCCGCTCCAGCGCATCCATATCGCCCAGCAGGGGATCCCCCTCCAGCGTACCGGGCGAGCGGCTGCCGCGCTCGTCGATGAAGCCCATCACGCGGGTGTTGAGTCTTCCGTGGTCGCGGATGTGCTGTGCCAGGCGCGACCCGTGCGGGCCGGCACCGATGATGACGGTGCGCGCCTTCAAGAGGCCTTGCTTCGCCCAATGGGCCACCAGCCCCAGAAGCACCAGGCGATGAACGACCAGTGCGCCGGCCACGGACGCGATCCAGGTGGCAAACCAGATCCGCGAATAGTGATCCGTGGTCTTCAGCCCGAACGCAATCAACAGCAGCAGGCCGACCGTGGTGGCCCAGGCGTAGACCATCGGCCGCACGGCGTCGCTGCCGCCGAACAGGCGGCGTTCGTTGTAGGCATCGAAATTCCGGAAGGTGATCGTCGCAATGAACAGCGCAAGCAGGATTGCCAGGAAGTAGTCGTCCGAAGTGGCAATGCTCTGCCCCAGCGACAGAGTATGCGCGGAGATCACCCCCAGAGCCCCGATAAGGACCATATCCAACGCGCGGGAAAGACCCAGCACGATCGGAAGCGATACCTGTCGCAATGGTTTTTTGCTGCCCTGTACGGCTGCGAAACTGTCGACGTGGCTAACCATTATTATTCTTCTTACCTCCGAGGACCCCAACCGCCGACTTCTATCGTCCGGCGATATTCAGACCGGAATCACCGGTCCATCCCTGTTTGCCCCCGTATGCTTTGCCAACGCCTTGCAAGCACACACCCGTATGTTTGTCTTAAATTCTCAATAAATGCATAACGGCGTATGCGACATACAATAGGAACCAATTCCGTTTCCAAACCGTTACCGTTCAGCATCCTTTAAGCGGCATTTCCGTAAAGTTCCGCGCGTCTTAGCGCTGCGGCGGCCGGTGCGCTTAAAGATGCGTTTACCGTGCGGCAAGCCACCGTTGCCGCGCCCGGAAAGAAGCGATCAAGGAACCAGAGGAATGGCGACGGTTTTGGTGACCGGCGGTGCCGGATATATCGGCAGTCACACCTGCAAGGCACTGGCCGCAGCAGGGCACCGTCCGGTGGTTTACGACAACTTAAGCAACGGCCATCACTGGGCGGCGAAATGGGGCCCCTGATCGAGGCCGACATCCTGGATCAGGCGGCACTGGCCCACACGATCGAGATCTATCGGCCTGATTCCGTGATCCACTTCGCCGGCTCGATCGAGGCGGGCGAATCGGTCCGGGATCCCGGCAAATACCACGGAAACAACACGTTCGGATCGCTGTCGCTGTTGCAGGTGCTTGCCAGGTCGGACATCCGCCGGGTCGTGTTCTCCAGCACCGCGGCCGTCTATGGAACGCCCGAACGCACGCCGATCCCGGAGGATCATCCGCTGCTGCCGATCAATCCCTACGGGAACAGCAAGCTGGCGGTGGAGCGCATGCTGGGCGACTTCGAGACCGCCCATGGCATCAGATATGTCGCGCTGCACTATTTCAATGCGGCCGGCGCCGACCCGGACGGCGACGTGGGAGAAGCCCACGACCCGGAGACCCATGTCATCCCGCTGGCCCTGCGCGCGGCCATGGATACCGCCGGCCGGTTCACGGTTTTCGGGACCGACTATCCAACCCATGACGGCACGGCCGTCCGCGATTTCGTGCATGTCTCGGACCTGGCAAACGCCCATGTGGCGGCCCTGGCCTTCCTGTCCGACACGGACCGGTCGGATTGCTTCAACATCGGCACCGGAAAGGGACATTCGGTCTCCGAGATTGTCAGCGCGGTCCAGGACGTGACCGGGCGACGGATGCGGCTTTCCTACGGCCGGCGCAGGCCCGGCGATCCGGCCGTTCTGGTCGCCGATTCCGGCAAGGTCCGGGAGGTGCTGAACTGGTCACCGCGCTTTGCGGATATCCAGGAGATCGTCGCCACCGCCCACCGCTGGGACTGCGAAGACCTTCCCCGGCAGCCGCGGCCGAACACGGTGCGGCCGGCCAGCGACGTCGCCTGACCTGCACCCCATTAAACGATTGTTAGCCGGTTTCACGTTCCATGGGTGCGACAGGCCCTGTTCCATGACAACGGAGAGCACGATGTCCGAGGTGGCACTGCCATCCTCGCCGGCCCCCGGCGGTGCGGGCCAGGCGTTTCGCACAGCCATCAAGTCGCTGTGCCGGTCGCTTGGGCTCAAAGTTCAGAAGTTCCGCCCGCGCTACGACGAGACAATCAGGCTCGTCCGGCTGTTGCAGCAGAACGGGATCGACCTGGTCTTCGATGTCGGCGCCAGCACGGGCCAGTTTGGAACCGACCTCCGGCGCGAGGCGTATCAAGGCCGGATCATCTCCTTCGAACCTCTCAGCGGGTCGCACGGCAAACTCTGCCAACTGACCTCCGCGGATCCGAACTGGCAGGTCGCGCCACGCTGCGCTGTCGGAAGCAGCCCCGGCACCACGCGCATCAACATCGCCGGCAACAGCGACAGCTCGTCGATCCTCGGCATGCTGGACCGCCACCGCGACGGCTTGCCCGGCGTCGATTACATTGCCAGTGAGGACGCCAAGATCACCACGTTGGATGCCTTTATCGACGAAACGGGCGAACGCTGTCCCGACGCGGCGCTGAAGCTGGACACCCAGGGTTTCGAGATGGAGGTCCTGAAAGGGGCAGAGCGGCACCTGCAGGGCATGAAGCTGGTTTATACGGAACTTTCGTTACAGCCGGTCTATGACGGCGCGCCCGGCTTCCTGGAGGTGCACCAGTTCCTGACCCAGCGCGGCTTCACCTGCGTGTCGCTGATGCCGACATTCGTCGACACAGTCAACTACGAGGTCCTGCAGGTCAACGGGGCCTTTCTCCGGAAATAGCCGCCCGTCAGCGCAACACCGCGTACTGCACGATACGGCAGACGGAAATGACCGACATCCCGGCCACCATGGTCCAGGCCACCTCGACCGCCTCCGGCGTCTGACCGAGGCTCAGCCAGAACAGCCCCAGCAGCGTGGTCGAGAGCCCCGCAAGCGAGAAGAACAGGTCCCGGCGCACCAGGTCCCGGAACTGCAGGACCGCACTGATCGGCGCGCTCATGGTCAGGATGACGTTGCCCAGCATCAAGATCATGAATACGTCATAGGCCTCGACGAAGCTGGGGCCGAACAGTCGCAGAACGTACTCGCCCACCAAGTAGACCGCCACCAGGGCCAGCGCACCGCAGCCGCCGGTGATCAGGATCACCGGCCGCAGGACGTTCTTCTGTTCCTTCGACCAGCTCATGCCCAGCTTGGACGATACGAAGGGCGTGACCACGTTGTAGCTGATCAGCCCGACAATCTCGGCATTGCGCGACAGGAAGGCGGCGGCGGCATAGCGGCCCAGTTCGGCCGGTTCCGCGACCTGCCCTAGAAAGATGCGATCGACGTGGAAGAACACCTCGTAGACGAAGATCAGCGAGGTCATGCCGATGCCGAACGAAAGGATCCGGCCGGACGGCATACGGACCCGGTTCGCATAACGACGGCCCGACGCACCCGCCGCGGCAAGGGCGCGGCGCAGATAGCCGCCTGACACCGCGGCAGCCACCACGAAGCTGAGCACGAAAAGGGCCGCGATGATCTCCGGATCGATCCGCCCGAACAGCGTCGGTGCGGCGACGATCAGCAGCGCAAACACGACGTTGCGCAGGAAGTTGCGGAAGAAGGCGTCCGGGCCGAATTCGTCCATTGCCCGAAACGCGTAGCTGGACATGGTCAGGCTGGTCATGAAAGGCAGTGCCAGCGCCATGATCTGCACGACGGGAACGTAGGCGTCGTAAAGACCGTACTGCCCCGCCATCCAGGCGGCGGCAAACAACAGCAGGGCGACGATGCAGGAGCAGGTCAAGGTGGCCCGGGCGAACCGACGGTAAAGCGAAGCGAAAACACCGAGCGAGCGTGACTGGGCGCTTTCCGCCCCGAACCGGATCAGTGCCTGGTGCAGGCCGAGCAGGGCCAGCACAGCTGCGGGCATGATGATCGACAGGCCGAAACTGAAGAAACCATAAACGGCATCGCCGGCCAGGTTGGCGATCACCAGATGGGTGACGATCGCAAGGATCTTCGTCATCACAAGGCCGACCGCGAAGGTCGTCGCGTTCTTCGCCAGGCCCTGCAGGACCCCGGTGGATGCTGTCGTGCTCATTCCGCCCCTTGTCCGATCGGCGCCGAGAAAAGCATGGACGGCCCCGTCAGATCCGTCGGGGCGCCGTCGGCGGGCCGGTCGGAACCGGCCCCCGGCGGGCCGTCATGCGATTGATTTAGCGTGATTTTTCGCCAGAAACTTTAAGGCTTTGCAAAGACAGCGCGTGCCACAGTGTCATTGGGACCATCCTTGGGGGGACAGCGCACGCCATGACCGGACATTCCCAAAATCCGGCCATCCGGTTCGGGATCGTGATTCCGGCCTACAATGCCTGCGACACCCTGGCCGCGGCCATCGATTCGGTCCTGGCCCAGGCCGACCACGGCGTCGACCTGGTGGTGGTCGACGGCAATTCCCAGGACGGCACCCGGGACCTCCTGGCCGGCTATGGCGACAGGATCCGATGGATCTCCGAACCGGATACCGGCCAGACCAATGCCATCAACAAGGGGATGCGCATGGTCGAGGGCCAGATCATCAAGTTCCTCAACGCCGACGACCGCCTGCTGCCCGGCGCGTTGGAGCAGGTGTGGCGACACTTCGTCGAGCACCCGCTGGATGATTTCGTCTACGGAGACATCGAATTCATCGACGAGGCGGGCCGCCGGATCGGCGGCCACAAGGAACCGCCCTACTCCGCCTTCATCGTCACCTATGGGCACAATCTGTTCGCCGACCCCGCCTGCTTCTGGCGCCGCAGCGTGCTGGACAAAGTCGGGTTTTTCGACGAGCGCTGCGAGTATTCGATGGATTTCGAGTTCTGGCTGCGTTGCGTCGACGGGGGCGTCCGGTTCGGCCGGATCTGCGAACCCCTGGCGCAATTCCGGATCACCGGCCGCAACAAGTCGGTCAAGGACCACCGGGCCATGCGCTACGAACACTGGGACCTGGTCATCGAACGCCGCGCGTGGCTGGCGGCGCTGCCGCGCGAGGTCGCCTATGTGGCACTGCGGCCGTTGATGCTGCTGGCGCGCGTCTACAAAAAGTCCCGGGTTCTTCTGGACCGGGGTTTCGAGCGGCCAGGGCAGTTCACCCGCATCATGCGGTCCGTCGACGGCAGCGCCTAGGCGCCACCGCCCGCTACATCTGCTTGTAGATGCCGCCGCCGCGAGTCCGCTTCCAGATGATGCGCATCACGTCGAAGAAAAAGAACGGGTTCATCATGTGCAGAAGCTGCACACAGGCCGATCGGATCGAGATCGGATCGCGCAGCTTCTCGACGAAGACCAGCCAGAAGCACGTGTTGGAGAAGTTGTAGGGCAAGGACCGCTCGCCGCTGGCAAGCAGCCGGCCCTCCGCACGCCCGGACGGAAACGCTGTCAACAGCGCCGTCAGCGGTTCGGGAACGAAATCGAAGTGCCGCTGGTGCAGCGCCGCCGTCACTGCCAGGTTCGCCGAGGCAGCCCGGGCACAGCAGTTGTTTCGGACCGCCGCGATGAATTCGTCGCGCTGACCGCGGCGCTCAATCTCCGCCAGGTAATGCATGATCAGGTAGAAGGTCTCGATCGAGTAGGTCTTCTCGGGGAAGACGTTGTGGATCATGATCGTGACCAGCTCCAGCGCCGGTTCCAAGGTCGGCGTCGGGACCCCGTCGACTTCCGCGATCTCGGTGTGGCCGCGCAGCTTTGCCGGATCGAGATAGACGAAGTAGTCCGCCCCCGGCATCTTGTAGCAGTCGATGTAATAGACGCCGCCGCGCTTGTCGCTGTGGGTCACCGCCAATCCCGATTCCTCGATCAGCGTCGTCTGCAGTGGCGCCTTCTCCAGGAAGCGAAAGCCGGACTTCATCAGGTGGTCGCACAGTTCCCCGTGGCGGGCCGGATCGAAGGGAATCCAGTCGGTGTCGTTCGGCGTCGACGGGAACGGCTTCATCGACTTCAACAGCGTCCATTCGCCGGGCGCGACCTCGTTCAGGGCACGGCTCAGCTTGGCGATGACGGCGTTGGTCTTGCGCCGCCGCTCGCGCAGCCGCTTGTGTTCCCATTGCATCGCCTCGGTCAGCGGGATCTTCAGATCCTCGCACCGCTCGAGCATCATCAGCGCGACCCGGTTCTGGAACGCGAACTCGAACAGCGACTGCACGTCGATGCCAGCCGGCGGCCGCGACGGCGTCTCGCCCATCGGCGATCCCAGGAGGGCGAACAGCATCGCCTCGCCGCCCCGTCCCGAAACCGGGGACAGGAGGCTTCTCATTGCGTCATCTGGCATTTTTCTTCCTCCATGAACGCATGGCCCATCGCATCGTGGTACAGCGTCTCGGTCAGATGCAGGATCCGCGCCTTGTCGGTCAGCACCAGGGTGCGCGCCCGCCCGAACTTCGCGAGCCGCTCGCACCGGTCGGGATCCTTCAAAAGGGCATCGATCGCCCTGGCGAGCCCGGCGTCGTCGCCGGGCGCCACCAAAAGGCCGTCTCTTTCGTGGCGGATCATCTCCGGAACGCCACCGTCGTCGGCCCCGATGACCGCCGCGCCCGATAACAGGCTCTCCAGCACGACACCGGGGAACGGGTCCGGCCTGACCGAGGCATGCACGGAGATATCCGCGTTGCGCAGGATCGCGGGCACGTCATTCCGCTCGCCAAGATAGGTCACGCCGGCCGCCTTCGCCGCGGCAATGACGGCATCGGCATAGTCCTGCTTGCCCTTGCCCTCGACCCGGCCGCCAACCAGGTAGAAGCCCACGTCCGGGTGGTCCGCGGCGATCTTCGAGACCGCCTCGACGAACACGTGCTGACCTTTCCAATGCTCCAGGCGCCCGACCATCACCACCCGACGCTCATGGGACGCGAGGTCCGCTGGAACCGCCGGCGAGCCTTCCGCCACCAATGTGTCGTTCGCCCAGTCCGGCACGACTTCCGGCCGGTGTCCGAAGCGCGGCGCCGCGGTGTCGAAGTAGGCCGAACGCACCGCCCCGGACACGGAAAACGAAACCCGTGCACTCCAGCTGATCAGCCAGGAGAACAGCTGCCGCTCGGCCTCCCGCGTACGGATCATCCGGATGTGATAGACGACGGGAATGCCCAACAGGCGCGCCGCGATCGCCGGAGCAAAATCATAGAGGTCGTTCACATGGACCAGGTCGGGGCGATGGCGCCGAAACACGGCCAGGAAGTGTGCCAGGCTTGCGGCAATCTCGTAAGGCAGCCGGCACAGGCCCAGCACGCCGCGGCTGACCTGGGGGCGATGGAACCCGCCCACCAGGACGGGGATGCCGTCGGCCTGATAGTCGGCAACGATGCGCGTTGGCAGCCGTAGGCTGACCGAGACATCCCAGTTGCGCCGCCCCATCTCCCTGGCAAGCCTGCACAGGCAGAAGTCCGCCCCGCCAAGGTCCGAGTTGTTGGCATGCACGTAGTGAACATGCATCCGTTCGCCCGCACCTTCGATCTTGGCAAGGATCTGCGCCCGCACCGTCTCCGGCGCCGCTTCGCCGTCCAGGATCTCGAACCCGAACGCGTCTGCAATGGCCCGGTAGTAGTCCACCCGCAGCGCGATGTAGCTGCGGTCGGGGACGTCGTCCTTGCGCTGCATGACGGTCTCGGGCGAGACGCTGACCAGGCAGCGCACCTGCGGCAGGCCGTAGTTGCCGATATGCCGCTGCAGAAACGTGATCAGTTTCTCCGCCGGCCAGTTCAGGGTCAGTGCAAGGTTGACGGCGACGTCGAAGAAATACCGGTCGGTGACCAGGATCTCCATGTCCCGGCTGCGCCAGCGTTTCCACATGTATTGCAGGCGATAGTCTGCGAGGATCAACCGGACGTAGATCGGCTCGAACCTTGCCAGGCGCCGCACCATCGTGTGTTTTTGCTCGATCTCGCCGCGATAGCCGGCATTGCGCGAAGGCTTTCGGGCGAACAGGCCGCGCCGGAGCAGCGACAGGCCCATCCTCAGCGGCGCCATCAGCATGGACTCCGCGGCCAGCCAGACGCGGGCCGCCCGCTCCGCGCCCAAGGCCCGGACCACGCCCTCGCTGGCGGTCGTCTTGCCGCTGCCGTCGACCCCGATGATCGCGACCAGCATCTGACGGGGCGCGGTCATGGCGTCGCCTCCACCATCCGCACGACCTTGCCGGCCAGCTGCGCCAGGTCGAACTCCTGCGGCAGCGAAACGGATGTGCGTTTCGGTCCGTGGCCGTCACGAAGCATGGCGTCACACCGGCCTGCGAAGTCCTGGGGCTCGGCAAAGCTGACCCCGGGCACCGCCGCAAGCACCTCTGGCGTAGCGCCGAAAGGCGTGGTCAGGACGGGAACGCCCACTGCCAGCGCCTCCAGCACGCTAAGCGGCAGGTCGATCGCACCGCCCTGGGCGTCGGTAGCCGGAAAAAGATAGAGGTCGGCCGCACCGTAGACCAGGGCCAGGTCCGGCGTGAACCCGACCTGGACTTGCGCACCGACGGACCGCAGCGCCTCCAGCAGGCCCACGTCGGGCGGAAAGGTCGGACTGCCGAAAACCACCAGTTCGGCGCGGTCTCCCAGGCGCCGTTTCGTCTCGACCAACAGTTCCAAGCCGCGGTTGGGACGGATATGGCCCACATGCAGCAGCACCGGCGCCTGCGGTGGCTCGGCAAATCCCAGCGCCGCGGCCCGTTCGTGGGCAGGCATCGCCGGCAGCGGCCGGAACCGGTTCCGGTCGACCCCGTGCACCGTCTTGACGAATAACGCACCGCAGCGCTCGACGATGCCGGCCAGGTCCGCCGTCATCCGGCTGCTGAGCACCAGATCGAGCCGCGTCAACGCCGCCAGCGCCGGCGGGCACGTGGCCAGGTCCGGACGAGGTGCCAGCCAGACGATCCGCGCCCGCGTCAATCTGTCCAACAGGGCCGACATCATCACCGCCTGGGTTCCAGGACCGTGCGTGAAGATCACCGCCGTGGGCCGCCGCCGGAGCGCCTGCCACAGCTGGGCGGCCATGCGGGTCGGCTCGAACACGTGGACCGCACGTCCTTCCCGCCGGAGGCCGTCGACAACGGCACGGGTCAACACCTGCATGCCCTCCGCCGGTCGTTCCCGGTACTGACCGATGACGAAACAGACGCTCATCTAGTGGTGCACCCTCAAAAGCCGGCGGAACAACAGGCGTGAAAGGTCCAGGGAGAACCGCCTGACGGGCGGCGGCGGCGGCGGGCGTGCACCGGACACCGGTTGGCGGTCCCAGTCGCCGTACCGGACCCAGCGGCCGTCGCGGTCGAACACCAGGAAGTGGCGGCACTTGCTGGCGACCAGCTCGACCTCCCAGGGCGGATAGGGTCCGCGAACCTCGTTCTCGAACCAGATCCAGGCGCCATCATCCTGCATGGCCCACCACCTGTTACAGGGTCAACAGCCGCGTCGCCCCGTCGAGCTGTCGCCTGATGGCGGACAGCGTGCCTTCGTCCGCAACCAGGCAGACCTCTTCCACCGATCGCATCAACGGGAGGTCGTCCGCATGATCAGTAAAAAGAATGGTCCGTTTGTTTTCCCATCTCATCCGGCGCAGGTAGGCCGCCGTGTTGCGCTCTTTTTCTTCTCGCAGGTTCTCCGACCAGGGCCCGCCATTCGCACGCGGGGTCGCAACGGCACCGTCGAAACCCAGGCGGCGCGCCAGCGGCAAGGCGTAGTCGCCCGGCGCCGCCGTCGTCAGAACCGTGATGGCGCCGTCGTCCTTCGCCCGGGCGAGCCAGCCGGCGATACGCGGATCCACACGCCCCATCAGCGCGGCAAGGAAGCAGTTCAACTCGTGCTCAGGATCTGCCGACCTGGCCATTGCCCGGCTCCACACGCCCTGGCAGGCGCGCTTCAGCCGGGCATGAGGGATCACCCGGGCAAGCCGCAGCGCAGCATAGACGCAGATGACGAACCGGCTGGCATAGCGCGCCGGAGGCGACAGCGTCCGCAGGCCATCCATCACCATGTGGCGCAGCCACATGTGGAAGCTGTTGCCGCGGACCAGGGTTCCGTCCAGGTCCACCAGGACCAGAAGATCAGCCCCGGTAGTCATTGGACCAGGGGAAGCGGCACAGGACGCCGTCATAGAGGCGATAATCCGGCCTGCATGTGACATCTGGCTGGGTTTGAACGATCACGGCGGTTTTCACGCGGTCCTCGCCTGTCTTGTCGCGCAGCCGGCCGGCCACGGCCGCCAGGGTCCGGCCGCTGTCCACCGCGTCGTCTACCACCAGGACCCGGGAATCCGGCGTCTCGGCAATCTGGCCCAAGGCGTCGGCGTCCGGGGGCGATAGGTCGGGCGACGGTTTCTCAGCACCGTTACCGTTGCGGCGGGCCAGGATTCTGGCCTCCCAGACCCGCAAGCGGTCGGTCACGGCATAGGGCAACCGCGGCAGCAGCCGGTCGGAGGCGCTGCGGCGCTTAATCGCAGTCCCGGGACGCGACAGGGACACGGTGACGGTGCGCACGTCCTGCGGCAGGGCGGCCCGCATGCGGTCGACCACAACGGCGCCGCCGGTCACGATCCCAACCACATGGGTGGGCCGAAAACCGCTGCGCTCGACCGATGACCAAAGGTCCCGGCTGGCCTTGGCCAAGGCCTCCTCGTTCAATGTCACGACCTGCATGGAAACCGCCTGAAATCGCTAACCGGCGGATTCTAAGGGCCAAATGCAACCCGATGGTTAATGTGCCGAAGCCCTGTGGCGGCGTTTAACGGGCCGTTTACCATGTTCGGGATCCGGCGCCCGGCGGGCGCCGACCCGCCGAACGTCGTTGATCTCCGCAAAGATCAGGATAATGGCGAAGGAGACGATGGCGCAGGACCTGAAGTTCATGCTGAACGGCGGCGTGGCCAGGGTCCAGACGAACTCGGCCACCAGAAAACTGGCGCCGGCAAAGGCCCCCGACGCCAGCCAGGGCGGACAGGTCGTCCGGATCAGGGTCCGGTTCCGCCAGAACATCAAGAGCGGAATGACAAATGTCAGGATGAAGGTCGTGACGCCGAGGATCCCGAACTTGACCCACATGTGGGCCAGGTTCTGGTGAATGACCAGCGATTCCGTCTTGCCGTAGGTGGCGACGCGGGCAAGCGCAAGCTTGGTCCCGGCGCCGTTACCGAGCACCGGGTGTGCCCGGATGACCTCCCAGCCCTGAATGATGTCCATTTTCCGGCCCCAGTCCGACTGGGCAACGTTCTGGTCCTGCCCCAAAAGCCGCTCCAACGCGCTTTGAACGAACCCGGGAAGCAGACCGGTCTCTCCAAAAAACGCAAACAGGACGAACGCCAGCGAGATCATCAACACCGAAATCAAAAGGACCCTAGACCGAACACCCGCGAACGGGATTCCGGCAAGAACCACAAAGCCCAGCCCCATGATGCCGCCGCGCCGCAGCGCGACCACAATGACAAGCATGAAGACGAAGGCGCACAGCCCCAGGAACCAGGGCCGGTCGGTGACGTCCCGCCGCGCATTCGGTGTCAGGAACTGCGGGATCTGCGAGCTTTGCAGGAACCAGAACATCGCGACAGCAGCGGCAAGCAGCACGACCTTGACCGATTCGTCGGCACCGAAGAATGCGGCCTGCTTGCCCACATAGCCGCTTGCATGGGTCGTCCAGAGGATATCGACGCCCAGATAGACGGAGACGGCGGTGAACGCGACCTTCGCCAGCATCAGAATGAGGAACATCTTCAGAAAGAACCGAACCTCCCGGCGGACGTAGTTGTACATCAGCACCAGGAAGACCAGGAAAAGCGCCGGCGACCGTATCTCTGAGAAGATCAGTGCGTTGTACAGAGGAACGTTGTTGATCTGGCTGACAAGCAGACCCTGCACGATCGCCAGAAACCACAGGAACATCAGCACCATGATGCCGCGGTTGATCAGCGACAGGTTCTGTTCGTAGACGACGAAGCGCGCGGCCATCGCGATGACCAGAAACTCCACCGCCTTGCCGCCCAGAATGTCGCGTTCGTACACCGTCTCCGGCGCGCCTTCAGAGATGAACCACAGGGATTGCTCGAAGAAGACGATGAAGGCGACGACCGTGACGATCAGGAACCGCTCGCTGAGAAAGAACAGCGGCGCGCACATGACGAAGAACACCCAGGCGATCGGAAAGATGTTCGAGCCCTGCTGGAACGCGAAGCGGGCGGAGATTGCAAACACCAAGGCGTAGACCACGAAGACGACGTCCCGCGACAGGACCGTCTTGCGGTCGACCGGAACCCGACCCGTTCCCGCCGCGCCCACATAGTGCAGCGGCGCCATGGCCTAGCTTCCCCGGCCGCAAGGGCCGCTGGCGCACGGCCTGGTGGTGGTCGGCGAGATCATTCGGTGTAGTACTTCTTGTAGTCGCCATAGTAGTAGCCGGAGTCGCCATAGCCGTATTTCGCATGGCGCCGGACATTGACCTGGCTGAGGACGATACCGCCGATGTTGGCCTTGGCGGTCTCCATCTAGTGCATCGCCGTCCGGGCAGCCGCGCGGCGCGTTGAGCGCCATTTCACCACCAGGACGCAGATGTCGGCCCAGACGCTGAGCACCTTTGCATCCGACACCGGGAGCACCGGCGGCGCATCCAAAAGCACGACGTCGTAGTGGTCTTTCATGCGATCGACCAGGTAACGCATGCGCTCGGCACGCAGCAGTTCCTGCGGGTCCTCGGTGTGGTGGCCGGCCGAAATGAAGTGCGCGTCGGATTTGGCATCCTTCTGGATCAGGTTTTCCAGGCCCTTCGCGCCGGTGATGAAGTCGGTCAGGCCTATCCCCTTCTTTGCACCATAGGCCTTGTGAATGCGCGGCCGGCGCAGATCGCAGTCCAGCACCACGACTTTGCGCCCGGAACGCGCAATCACTCGCGCCAGGTAGGAGACGATCGAGGTCTTGCCCTCGCTGGGGACGGCGGAGGTGAACATGATCGCGATGCCCTTGCCCCCCTGAGGGCGTTGCAGGAGGATCGCCGTGAACAGCGACCGCATGGACTCGGCAAATGCGGACAACGGTTTCTTCAGGACGAAGTCCTGCGGGGCCGGGCGGGGCCCCTTGATGCGCGGGACCAGGCCGAGGCCCGCGATCTGCAGTTCGGGTTCGATCTGGTCGGTGCTGAGGAAACCGGTTCCCAGGATTTCGGCCACATAGACCAGCCCCAGTCCGATGCCCAGGGATCCGACAAAGGCCACCGCCAGCAACAGCCGCTTGTTGGGGAAGGACGGATCGGTGGGAATATCCGCCTTGGAGACGATCCGGGCATCCGGCTGCTCGAAGCCGATCTGCTCGGTTTCCTTGAAGCGGTTGAGGAAGGTCTCGAAGACGGCCCGGTTCGCCGCCGCTTCCCGCTCCAACTGCCGCAGTTCCACCTCGTTGCTGTTGAGGACCGCGGCGTCGCGCTGGAGACCGTCCAGCGACCGGTCGTAGGACAAGACCCGCTGCAGCGATACGGCAACCTCGCTCCGCATCTCTTCGATCACGCGCTTGGCCTCCGAAGCCATACGCTCGCTCAAGAGGCCCATTTCCTTGCGCAGATTGATGATGATCGGATGCTTGGGGCCGTACTCCGACAACAGTTCGGCCTCGCGCCGTTTGAGTTCCGTCTCCTGGCTGCGGAACCGGTCGATCGTTTCCGAGCCCAGGAGGTCGAGGATCGAACTGAACCCGCTTTCTTCGAAAAGCTCTTCGATCTTCTTGAGCTGTGCCTTGGCGCCCTCGTATTCCGAGCGCGCCATGACAAGCTGCGTGTTCAGTTCGGTAATCTGCTGGGCGATGATGCTGGTATCGCGGCCTTCGATCAGACCGCTGTCAGCCCTGAACTGCTCGACCATGATTTCCGAGGTCTCGACCTGCTTGCGCAGGTCGCCCAGGCGTTCGTTCAACCATTCGGTCGCCTGGCGCGTGCCTTCGGATTTTGCCTTGAGCTGTTCGACGATATAGAGCCGCGCCACGGCGTTGACCACGGCCGCCGCCAGCTCCGGATCGCCGCTGGAAAAGGAGACGTCGACCACGCGCGACCGGCCAACGGGCTTGACGCTGATGCCGCCGGCGACGCTGTTGATCACGCGGGTGCGTTCCCGCCGCGCCTCGATCGCAGAGTCAACGGGCGCGCTTTGCTTCTTGGGAAAAAACCGCTCCAGCCAGGCGCGCGGGACCACCTTGTTCCAATCGACAAGCGGTTCCTGCTCTGCGGCGAGCCTGGCCCTCAGCGCGGAGTTGAACTCCGGACGCCGATAGAGCTCCAGTTCGTCGATCACCTCCGCGATCAGCGACCTCGACTGGATGACCGCGATCTCGCTTTCCACCATCTGGTTGTCGTAGGTCAGGGCCGAGACCACGCATTCGATGTCGACAACCTGCTGATGCTTGGGGTCCAGCAGGACCTTCGTGCTGGCCGTGTAGCGGGGAGATAGCTGGAAGACCCCAATGGTCGCGACCACCATCAGGCATGTCACGGTGCCGAACAGTAGGCCCGCACGGCGCTGGAATATGCGAAGGAACTCGGCAAGGTCGATCAAGCCGGGTTCGTAGCCGGGGTAGTACCCGCTCCGGATCTCGTCCGGCACCTCGCTCAGCACTCGTTCGTTCACGTTCCCGCTCTCGCCCCGGCGTCCGAACAGGGAAGAGGCCCCGCAAAGGACGAGCCTTTCGGGGGCCGATCCGCCCGTGGCCCATTCTCACGCCTCCGGCCGTGGCGTTCATATGACGCCATGGCCTTGACGATACGGCACAAACGCCGCTTTTCCGGGCCTTAGGCAACTATGCTGAGGGCAGCGTTAAGGCGGCGTTAAAAGGGTTAACGGCATCCGGTAGCGGGCGCGCAACCGGGCTGGAATCAGGGTAAACGGACGACGGGGAACCGCATCCGCTGGCATGCTCCCAAAAAAAGGACCGCGCCCGAGAAACTGGAGCGCGGCCAAGGGACGAGCAATGGGGCGAATTCAGGCTGTCATGGGGATCCCCGGCCGGCCGGGGATCGATTTCCGCACCTGGGGCCGCGCCACGTGTTTGGCCGGTTCGATGACGCCTGGGGTTCTGCCTGCCTGCTCTTTCTTATTGTTCTTGCAACGAACCGGCCCTCTGCGGACCGCGTTGCACATCATGGTATGCTCTCACAAGCCCCTTGCCAGAACCTTAACCGGCGCATTCATTCACTCATGATCACGCAAGACCGGGCAGTCCATCGTGCCGAAGCGTATGGCTCTCGGTCCCTTTGGCAGCGGCAATGACCCGCATTGAGCAGTCTGGCGATCCGACGGGTTTAGGCCCCCTGGGGGCGCCGACAGAATCGCGCACCTTTTACCAAGTGCTCGCTCTATGCGAGTACCACGCCGCCGGCGCGCGACATGCACGCACATCGAGACCGCGATCCAGGGTAGTTGACACGAAGTAACATACTCCCGAATGCTGAAAAGATTCTCGGACTCTACCTAGTCGGGCAAATATTTATAAGTAAAACAACCAGATCAAGTGTCCGTAAAGAGTTCAGTAAGTAAATAAAATCTATCCTAAATGTGGTTCGGAGACGGCCTTTAACCGTAGGCCGGACCGCGCGGTTCGGGGGGCAACGAGCCGCGCAACCTGAGACAAAGACGAACGGAATTAAGGAGTGCGATTCGTGCACCGCCGTAATACGCCCCAGATGACATGTGTCCGGACACCACGGGCCGCCGCACATCCCGCTTTGCGCGGGTCCTGCACGGACCGGACCGAGAGACCAAAACCCCTCAAAGACTCGGCAGCTTTCGATCGCCGGCCAGCGGATCTTGGCCGCAGCCCAGTTGCTCGTGAAGGGATCCAGACATTTTCCGCCTGCATTGGCGGTCGCTGGACCCATCTGCCGAAACGTACTTGAGCTTGCCTCTCCGTCGATCAAACGCAGGGACAGATGCACACATGACGCAGCAAGAACGGAACCCAAAAGCCAAGGCAAACCGGCACGGCTTCCAGCGTTTGAAAGCACTGGGCGCCGGGCTTGTTCGTTGTGCGGTTCTTCCGGTTCTGGCGCTGCGCACAGGCGCTCGCTCAGCTGTCCTGTATCATCTGACATCTGCAACGCAACGCCCGGACGGAGACCTCGCAAGTGAGTTTGACAGGCTGCTCGATCCGGTCATCACCATCGACGATGAAGGCAACATCCGCACGCTGAACCGGGCCGCGACGAGGTTCTTTGGTTATGAGCAAGAGGAGGCGATTGGCCAGACCATATCCAGGCTGATCGAAGATCCCTACAGCAAGTCAGGAGACGACGCGATCAGCCTCTTGCGTATGATCGCCGCCGCCAAGACATTCCGGGCGGTCGGCGGACGCTCCCGGGATGGCAAGAAGCTGGAGATCGAAATTGCGGTCTCAACATCGACAGACGAAACCGGTCCGGCGTATGTCGTGCAGGCGCGCGATATCAGCGAGCACAAGGCGATCGAGCACGCGGGACTCGAAGCGCAGCGGCGCATCCTCGACGCAATTGAAAGCACGTCCGAAGGGTTTGCCCTGTTCGATCGGGAGGATCGGTTGGTGCTTACCAACAGCAAGTATGACGAACTCCACCAAGGGGGTACGGCCCTGATGGTCCCAGGACGCCGATACGAGGAAATCGTTCGCAGCGTCGCCTATAAAGGAGTCTTCCAGGATGCAAGCGAACGGCCCAGCGCCTGGATCGGTGCCAGGTTGCGCCGCAGGGCCTCGCCGGGCCATCCCTATGAGGAACGCCTGAAGGGCGGTCGCTGGTGCAAGATCACGGATCACAGAACCGCTGAAGGCGGGCTTGTGCAAACGATCATCGACATCACCGAAGAAAAAAGCCGCGAGAAAGCCCTGCTCATAGAAAAGGAAAACGCCGACCTGGCCAACCGGACGAAGTCGCTATTCCTTGCCAACATGAGCCACGAGCTGCGCACGCCGCTGAACGCAATTGTCGGGTTTTCCGACATGATGCGTAACCAGATGGTCGGGCCGATCGGCAAGCGCCAATATCTTGAATACTCTGGCGATGTGTTCGCGAGCGCCCAACACTTGTTGGCGATCATCAACGACATTCTGGATATCTCCCGCGTAGAGGCAGGCAAGGTCGCGCTGGAGGAAGACCATGTCCTTCTGCAGGATACCGTGGTTTCGAGCCTGAAACTGGTGAAAGCGCGCGCAGAAGAGGGCGGGGTGCGGATGGTGCATGCAATCACGCCAGATCTCCCTGAACTCATGGGCGACGAGCGTCTGGTCAAGCAAATCCTCGTCAACCTGCTTTCAAACGCGGTTCGCTTCACCCCACAGAACGGCAGAATCGTTCTCCAGGCCTATCAACGTTCCGACAGAGGATTGTCGTTGTCCGTGGCCGACACCGGAATCGGAATTGCGCCAGAGCGTATGGAGCGGATCCTCAATCCCTTCGAACAGGCCGAAAACAATCATACACGTCCGTTCGACGGCACGGGGCTGGGACTGCCCCTGGTCCGGCATTTCGCCAAGCTGCATGGCGGCCGCTTTGAACTGAAGAGCCAGGTGGGCAAGGGCACGACCGCTATCGTGCATTTCCCGCCGGACCGCACAATCGAAGCGTCAGACGCCAAGGCGGGCTGACGGGCCCTGCCGGGCCCCGCGGCCGTTAAGATTCCGGCAAGCTCCGCGCATCGGCCGGCCGTCCGGCGTTAATCAAATATTCTCCGAGTCTTCGCATAGTCGCGGCTTAGACCCGACCGCACAAGGCAACCATGCGATGAATACTGCGCCCGGAATCGAACGCCGGATGGTGCTCAGGATCATCAAACACTGGGACACCCTTCGCCAGGAAAGGCTGTATCCGACACCGCAGGAACTGGATCCGGCGGTGCCGCCCCTGTCGGAATTCTGGCAGGACTGCTTTATGATCGTGGTGGCCGGCTCGGCCGAGCAGTCGACCTTCGAATACATCGGCGGCAAAGTCCTGGAACTCAGCCGGTTGCCCGCGGATTGGCACAGCCAGGCGTCACGATCGCTTGGCGAGTGTACGCTGGACACCCTGCTGGGCCGGGCGGTCTGCTATGCCGACCAGGTCCTGGCCAAGAGCGTGCCCATCTCCCGCGGCGACAGCTACGTCGACGGCGACGTGCTGGTGAAGTACCGCAGCATTCTGCTGCCGATGTCGTCCGACGGCCATGTGGTCGACCGGCTGTTCGGCGCCGTCAATTGCATGCGCGTGGGCGCGGACCAGCCCGCACCCGTCCAGAACAGCTAGCCCGGACGGAGCACGCCGACATGCCGCAATTGGTCGCCTACGAAGTCCAGTGCTACAGCGGCGGATCCTGGGTGATCCAGTCGATCTTCGACGACAAGGAACTGGCGCTGATCGAGGCGCGCCGGATGGAGGAATCGGGCCTGCGCAAGCAGGAAACCCGGGTTGTGAAGGATGTCTACGACCAGGACCAGGACAAGACCCGTTCGTCGGTCGTCTACGAGAGCCCGATGGTCCGCACCAAGGTCCCGACCGAGGCGCGACAGCAGCCGGCCGCCAAACGGCCCCCCGGGGGGCCGCCGGCAAGAAGTCGGCGCCACCGCCCGGCAAGCGCAGAAAGCCGGCGAAACCTGCAAAAAACGCCGGTCCCAGCATGCTGATGGTGGCCCTGTCGGCCGTTGGTTTGTTTGTCGTGGCGTTCGGCGCTCTCTACGCCCTGCGCATGATGGGCTAACCCGGGCGGGCTTGCCCGCCTAGAGCCGTCCTTCCATTTCGAGGAGTTTCAGTGCACGCGGCGTCGCGCGCACCATGACCTGGCCGCCGCCGTTCTGCGACCTTTCGACCAGCGCGTGATCGACCGCCTCCTCCCAGACGGCCAGGCGCGGGCACGAGGTGCGCCAAGCCTCCATGACCTCGCTGTAGGGCCGCGGCCGATGGGCCACCCACTCCAGGAGATCGAGGACCAGGGATCGGTTTTCCAGGTTCATCGGCACGCCCTCCTTTGCCCCAACCGTCAAGGCAGTGCCGCCAGGCGAGCCTTGTGGGCGGCCTCGATATGCGCCCGGCCCGCGCTTTCCGCCGCCACCTCGTCGCGCGCGGCAAGCGCCCCGACGATGCGAGCATGCTCCTCGATCGCCTCTTCTCGCCGCGCCGGGTCGGCGAAGGTGGTCCCGCCCAACAACAGCAGGGACTGCTTCATGTGGTCAATCTGGGCGGCCAGATAGCGGTTGTGACTGGCCAGCGTCAGCCTCCGGTGAAAGGCCCGGTTCGTCGCCGCAAGGTGCGCCGGATCGTCATGGACCGCGCGGTCGGCTTCGACCATCTCACGAAGAAGGGCGATTTCCGCATCGGTTGCATGCTGGGCCGCCAGCCGGGCGACCGTGCCTTCCAGGACCGCCCGGACGACGTAAAGCTCGTTGACCTGGTCGTTGTCGAGCACTGGAATGACCATGCCGCGGTTCGGCTCGTGCACCGCCAGGCCCTGGGATTCCAGCCGCTTCAGGCCCTCCCGGATCGGCGTCCGGCTGACGCCGAACCGTTCCGCAAGCTCGGCCTCGCGCAGCCGGGTCCCTGGGGTCAGGGTTCCGGCCTCGATCCCATCGACAAGGGCGCGATAGATGTCGGCACCGTTCAGTGACGCCATCGAAGGGCATGCTCCGGCGTGGCTGATAATTGCATGCAAGAGTATACAAGTTTCGGCCCGGCAGGGCAATGTCGCCGCTGTCACCCACCGAAAACCCCCGCCCAGATCAGGCGCAGCGAGATCAGGATGAGAATGACGTCGAGCGCGCGGCGAAAGTTCAGGTCCGTCATCCGCCCGAGCAGCGCCCGTCCAATCCACGTGCCCACGAAACCGCTGAGGATCATGCCTGCGATCAAGGCAAACCAGGGCCCGACGCAAAACCCAGGATGCCGAAGACCAGCACCTTCAGAAGATGCTGCACGGTCATCAAGGCCGCGTGGGTCGCCACATGACCATGTCTCTCCAACTGAAGCGACTTGGTATAGCCCGCAACGAACACGCCCGTCGCACCGAAGAACATGGTCAGGAAGCTTGAGATCCCGCCGGTCAGGACCGGCCAGCGGCGGAGCCACGCCGGCGGTTTGGCCAGGACCGTCCAGATGATGAAGACCCCGACGCCCGCCTGGACGGCTTCGCGGGGCAGGTCCACCACGATGACCCCGCCAAGCGCGCATCCCACCAACGTGCCTATGACGAAGCCCGGCAGTGCGGGCCGGCTGACGAACCGCCACAAAAGCGCCATCCGCAGCCCGTTCGACCCCAGCTGCACGATCCCGTGCACGGGAATCAGTGCCGACGGCGGCATCAATGCGGCCAGTACCGCAAGCAACAGCACGCCGCCGCCGATGCCGAACGCCGCGGTGATGAAGGACGCAAAAAAGCTTTCGCCGATCAGGCCCAGGAACAGCGGCAGGCCGATCTCGGGCGGCAACCAGGTGTATTCAAGGGCCGTCACAGTCCCGGCAACCTAGCGCCGTCCAGGAACAGCGCACAATGGCCGCGAGAGCCGCAGACATGGCTCACCGGCCGGCTGTCGTGGAAGCAACCGTCCCGCTGCCGCTGCCGTTGCCCGGATGGCTGCGACGGATGACCGGCGAGACGACACGATCCGACACCGGGACATCCCAGACCGCTGCGCCGCCCGCCTTCTGGAATCGCGCAACCAGGTCCGGCAGTACGGCAAGGTCGGTGACGGTCTCCCCGCAAAGGTCGAAACCACGCGCAACCGCGGCAAGATCGGTCCGGGGGAACACGGCCCCGGCATCGGACAGGCCATCTGCGCGAAGCTTGTGCACCTCCGAACCGTAGGCAGCATCATTCATCACGAAAATCAGAACGTTCAGTCCATGTCGCCGGATCGTCTCAAGTTCCTGGACATGCATCAGCAGGCTGCCGTCACCGTCGAACAGGACCACCGTTCGGTCGGGACGGGCGGCGGCAACGCCCATTGCAAACGAGATGCCGTTGCCAATGGCACCGAACTCGCGAATGGTCAGGAAACGTTCCTGCGATCGCGACGGCATCTGGGCGAAAAAGAACGAACAATGCCCCGAGGAGTTTACCAGCTCCCAGTCAGGCGGGATCGCCGCCTCCAGGGCGGCAACGACCGCGCGGGGGTCGTGCAGGCCAGGCTCGATATCGAAGGCCTCGCTGTCGGCCGCCGCGGTGCGCAGGCGTTCGGCAAGCGCGTCGCTGCGCCAGTCGGCCGCGCGGGCTGGCACGGCACCGGTCAGGGCTTCCGCCCCCAGGCGCGCATCGGCCCTGAGATGGGCGTCGGCGGCCACCCTGCCCTGGGAAACGGCAACCGGATCCAGGTCGACCTGCAGGACCCGGGTATTCGGCCATAGCTTCCCACCGTCGGTATTGTGGTGGGCAAGCGAACATCCCACCGCAACGACAAGGTCCGCCTCGGCGAGGCACGCACGGGCCGTTTCCGACGAGAATCCGCCCGCGATCCCGATCGAGTACGGGTCGTCGTGGAACAGGCCGCGCGCAGGCAGCGTGGTGTCCAGCAGCGCATCGCAGCGTTCCGCCAGGGCGCGGCAGGCCGGCCCCGCCCCCGCCTCGACGGCACCCATGCCCGCCATGACGACGATCCGGCGGGCGTCGGCAACGATGGCCGCGGCCCGGGCCACGTCATCGGCGTGCGCCGGCACCGGCGACAGGCGCGGCATGATCTGCCTGGACGGTGCGGGCAGATCGACAGGGCCGGTCCATGGCCGTTCCTGCAGGTCGAACGGCACGCCGATCACCACCGGGCGGCGTTCGCGGCGGGCCTGCACGAAGGCGTCCCGCACGGCCACCGGCATACGCTCGGGCCGGTGCAGGCTGTGATAGGCCGCACCGGCTGCGGTGACGAAGGGCGCCTGATCGATCGCCTGGTTGTACCAGCCGGTCTTGAGCGGCGCCTCGCCGGCAAAGACCACCAGCGGAAGCCGGGCCCGGACGGCCGCAGGCAAGGCCGTCATCACCTGGGTCAGGCCTGGGCCGCAGGTGACGGTCGCGACTCCGACCTCGCCCGACTTGCGGGCATAGGCCATCGCGGCGGCCACGGCGCAATGTTCATGCCGGACATAGATCATGCGGCAACCCTGCTCGGCAAGGCGCGCCGCCCAGCTCATATTGGCATCGCCCAAGAGGCCGAAGCAGGTTTCGACGCCCTCCTGCACAAAGGTCTGCGCAAGCACGTCGAAGACCTTGAGCCCGGGCGCCGTTTCGCCGCTCAAGAGGCGGTCCCCTCGCCCTCCGAGGCAGGCAGGATCGTCTCGGGCACCATGACCTGCCCCTGTGCGATCAGCCTCGCGGTTCGCACAACGCCCGCCGAGCGGAACTGGAACCCGCCGTCATCCCGCACATAGTCGACCGTCACCTCCATCACGCCCATGGGGTGTTCAATCAGCACGACCGCCGGCGACGGGCCGACCGGCTGCACCAGGCCCTCGGCCACCGTGCCGGGCGTCAGCGCGCAGGCCGCGAGGCACTGCGAGCCGGTGACGGCAAGCGTCGGGTGGCAGGTCCAGGGCATGAAGTAGCGGGCGGAGAAATGCCCGCCTGACTGCGCCTCGGACACAAGCCCGATCTTCGGGGTGACCGACTTGGAGACGTCGCCCAGCCCCATGCGCCGACCGGCCTCGAGCCTGAGCGGCTCCATGCGCGCAAACAAGGCCTTGTCGGCGTCGAGATCGGCCTGGCTTTCGGTGCCAGCAATGCCGAGATCGGCCGCGCGTGCAATCATCATGGGCATGGCGACGTCGATGCAGGTGACCTCGATCCCATCGATCACCTCGCAAGCCTCGCCCGTCGGCAGCATGGCGCCGCAACGCGATCCCACCACGTCGAGGAAGTTGAGCCCGACCGGCGCCGCCGTCCCCGGCACGCCGTCGACGGCCGTGTCGCCGTCATAACGCACGCGGCCGCCCGGTGTCTGCACCACCGCCTCGACCAGCGCGCCGGTGTTGACCGCCCGGATCCGGACCGGGGTCTCCTCGCCCGCAACCGGCAGCAGGCCCATCTCGATCGCCGCGGGCCCGACGCCCACCAGGATGTTGCCGCAGGTGGGGCCGTAATCGACCAGCCGCTCCTCCACCGCCACCTGGGCGAAGAAATAGTCCACGTCGGCCTGCGGATCTTCCGAAGGGCTCAGCATCGCGACCTTGGTGGTGACCGCGTTGCCGCCGCCCAAACCGTCGATGTTGCGCGGGTTGCCCGCGCCGACCACCGAGATCAGGACCTCGGACAGCATTTCGCGGTCTTCCGGCAGGTCGGACCGCCGGAAATAAGGTCCGCGCGACGTCCCGCCACGCAAGAACAGAAAGGGGATCGCGGTCTGCGGCATCTCGGATCAGGTCAGTGGCCAGGGGAGTTTGAAGACAGCCTGTAGCAGGCCGGGGGGGAAGTCGCGGTTCAGCGTCCAGGCCATGGCGCAGATAAACGCGATACCGGACGCCGACAGGATCAGGGTCTTGGGCCAGTGAAGCCGGGCGCGCAGCTTGAAGAAAGCCAGGAAGAAAATCCCGAGCGCCAGAATGAAGCCCAGCAACAAGGACAGCACCAAGAGCCCCATAAACCAGGCCAGGGTTGCCCAGAGCCCATGGTCCGCCGTCCCGTCGTGCCCCAGTTCGCCGTCGGCGAAGACGGCATCGCCCTCTGGCGCCATCATCATGCGGACCACCAGGGCCAGACAACAGACCAGGGTGACCGTGCCGATCGTCACCGGGAAGATCTTGTCGCTGACCATGTTGATCATCATGGCGTCGACCAGGGCGACCGCGACATAGGCCGTCACGGCCAGCAGGAAGATCAGCGGCGCCCGTTTGCTGCCGGTTTCCACCTTGTCCTCGGGCAGGATCTGCTTGGCCTGGCGGATGCCGATGATGATCGAGACGATCGTGATGGCCAGGATCACCAGCACGATCGGCGAGGCAATGTACTCGATGCCCACGTCCAAGCCGCGCCGGAACTTGGCGCCGGCCACCTGGTTGGCCATGTTCGAGAAATTCTCGGCCTGGTTGGACAGAACGAAGCCGATCAGGAAGGCGGGCCGCGACCAGTCGAACCGTTTGAGGAAGATCCCCAGCAGGCCCACCGTGAACAGAGCGACCAGATCGCCGAGCGACTGGCGCGACTGGAAAGCGGCAAACGCAATCAGCATAAACAGGAACGGCGCCAGCAGCGTGAAGCGGATCGTGGTCAGCTTGGCGATGCCGCCCGACAGCGCGATGCAGAGGCCTGCACCGACGACGTTGGCAAGCGCCAGCGACCAGACGATTGTGTAGGTAACGTCCAGGTCGTTGCGGATCATCTGCGGCCCGGCGTCGTATCCCAGCAGCGCCAGCCCGCCCAGGAAGACCGCCATCGACCCCGATCCGGGAATGCCGAAGATCAGTGTGGGGACGAGACCGCCCCCCCTCCTTCGCGTTGTTCGAGCTTTCCGGTCCGATCACGCCGCGGACGTCGCCGGAACCGAACTTCGATTTCTCCTTGCTGGTCTGAACCGTGTGCCCGTAGGCGATCCAGTCGACGACCGACCCGCCCAGGCCCGGGATCACGCCGACGATCACACCGATGATCGAGCAGCGGATCGAAAGGAACAGGTTCCTGGCCCAGTCGCGAACGCCATCCAGCCAGCCCGCGCCCAACGCGCCGGAGCCGGCAATGGGTTTGTCGTGCCGCAGCAGCGAGATGATCTCAGGGACGGCGAAAATCCCCAGGCCGACGATGACCAGCTTCAGGCCGTCGACCAGATACGGGATTTCGTAGGTCGCCATGCGCAGGCTGCCGGCCGCCCCCGCTTCGCCGATGGTCCCGACCAACAGTCCCAGGCCGGCCGCGGCAATCCCTTTCAGCGGCAACCGCCCCGCCAGGATCGCGACCATCGACAGACCGAGGATCGTGATCATCAGCATTTCGGGCAATCCGAAGGCCAGCACCAGCGGGCGGGCAATCAGGATGAAGAAGGTGAGCACGGTGGCGCCGAGGAGTCCGCCGAACAGCGACGACGCGAACGCCGCCGACAGTGCCCGGGCGGCCTCGCCTTTCTTGGCGAGCGGAAACCCGTCGAGCACGGTTGCCTGGCTGGCGGAGGATCCGGGGATGCCCATCAGGACAGAGGCGAAGGTATCGGAGGTGGGGATCACCGCAATCAACCCCACCATCAGCGCCAGGCCCGAGACGGGGTCCATGCCGAACATGAAAGGCAGGACCAGAGACAGGCCCGCAATGCCGCCGAGCCCCGGAAACACCCCGACCGACAGACCGAGCAGGACGCCCAGCACCAGGAACACGATCTGCTGCGGCTGCAGGATCAGGGAAAACGCATCGCCGAGCGCCGGAAGCGCCGTCGCCAAGATGTCCATGAACGGGTCTTTCTTGGGGAAAGGCACGCCCTTCGCACGCAGCTGCGCGCGAAGGGCGTTGGACTTACTTCAAGGAGACGCCGTAGCGTTCTTCAAGCCAGTTCTGGACAAAGGCCTTGGCTGCCGGGTCGACCTCGGTCCCCAGCTTCAGGGTCGCCTTGGCCTGGCTGCCGGTCATCTGCGGATAGACACCCAGCCGGGCCTTCGAAATCTCCGCGAAGTCGCCGCGCGCGAGCACCTTGTTGAAGGCCGCCGTATAGGTCTCGATCGCCGCGTCCGACGCGCCCTTGGGCAGGAACACCATCTTCTGGGCCGGGAAGCCGGCGATGAAGAAGGCCTTCCAGGCTTCCCAGGCCTCGCCGGAGGTTTCGCAACCGGCCGTGGCCTCGCAGACCTCCTTGAAGGTCGGCATGTCCGGGAAGGTGGGGTCGCGCACGATGTTGCCGTCCGCGTCCAGGGCGCCCCAGGTCATCATCGGGACCGCCTGGCCGTTTTCCACCAGCGGCACGACGGCCTTCAGATAGGCGGCCGAGGTCTGGTAGTAGATGTTGGCCTCGCCGCGTTCGAACATCAGGCGGCCGTCGCCCCGGCCCTTGATGCCGAAGACCGGCTCGACCTGCATGCCCAGCATTTCCCAGGCCAGCAGCGGCACCAGGTCGAGGCGGGTCGCGCCCTGGCTGCCCCAGATGAAATCGATGCCCTTGAGGTCGTCGGCGTCGCCGTCGAATTTCTCGGCGATGTCCGGCGGCAGGTAGGCAACGCCGCCCGTGCCCGAGGCCAGGACCACGTTCCAATCACCGCATTCATACTTCACCCGCGGATCGCCCAGGAGATAGGGGAACTGCGTCGAGCCCGACGAGCCGAAAATCAGCGTGCCGTCCTCATAGTCCTGGTCCTGGAACCAGTTCGCGCCCTTGGTGGAGCCCGCACCCGGCATGTACTTGACCACGACGGTCGGCTGGCCGGGCAGCGCCTCGCTCAACAGCGGCGCGTAGAAGTTGGCCCACTTCGCCGAACCGCCGGACTCCGAGAAGGGAATCACGTATTCCACGGTCTTGCCGGACAGGTCGAGTTCGTGCCCCCCGCCATGGCCGTGGTGGCGAGGGTGGCCGCCGAAACCCCGGCGATCAGACCGAGCGCAGCACCGCGCGCGGTTGTGGTGATGTTCGTCATGTGTTTCCTCCCATTGAGTCCTCGCCGATGAATCAGGTGCGGACGCGTCCTAGTGCCGGTTTTCTCATGAAACCTGGCGAATCGCGCCGACCGTCGCACGGGAGGGCCCATTCAACAAGTTCCAATTTCAGGCGGATTTATGAACCCTGTTCGCCTTTGGATGCTGTCCGGGGCCAGCGTGAAAGACCCGCGGCCCGCAGGACGGCCTTGGATGGCCGGGTGCCGGCGGATGTCGCGAATGCCAGGGCATGGGCCGCATAAATGCGGCCAGCGAAGCGGGCTAGAGTGTTCATGGGTCCGATCATCCTTTTACGTGGGTTGCCGGTTTTCGGCGCCGACGGCCGCGGCCGTGGGCGCGACCTCGCCTGCGTACCGAACCAGGCTGGCGAACCGGTAGAGCCCGTGCACCATCTTGCTGTAGGGCAGTGTCAGGAACAGCGCAAAGACCACGCCCAGATGAACGGCCAGCAACAGGCCCATGGCCGGGGTCGCGCGCAGGAACATGAGAGCCAGGCCGGTGAGACTTGTCAGGAACAGCATCACCAAGAAGGCCGTGTCCATGCCCGTGACGCTCTCGGTCTTAAGCTCTTTCGCCCGGGAGACCTTGGCGTGTGCCAGCCCCCAAGGCCCGATCAGAAGGCCGATGCCGCCCACCGTTCCCAGCAGCACGACCGGGTTGTACCAGGCATAGGGCGCCTCCCATCCGAAGGCGTAATGGAACAGCGTGCCCAGCGAGGTCGACGCAAAGCACAGCAGGAACCCGTAGAAGGTCAGGTGGTGATAAAGCCGGCGCCGGTCGTCGGGCGTCTCGTCGTCGTTCATACAGCCGACCCCGCCGCCGTCCAGGTACCGGAGGCGCCCCGCGTCGACGACCGCCTGCCAGAAGGAACCGCCCGACGCCGTTCCGCCGGCGCCGGTCTCCACCCAGCATCGCCGCAGCCCGAGCGCCATCGCGACGATCGCGAAACCGAACACGGCGCCGAACAGGGCCACCATCGCGTTGTGCGGCATCAGGCGGTAGAACGCGCCCGGGCCCGTATGAGTCCCGAACAGGACCGACGGATCACGGACCGCGACAAACCCGGCAATGAAGGCCGCCACGCTGAGTGCTGCGATCACGGCGATCCACAGGCCGTTCCGCTCGAACATCCTGGACAGGAAACCCGGCCAGGCATAACGCGCGTAGCTTTCTTCACGGAGCACATTAGAACTGACCGGTACGTTTACCGACAGCTCATGCGGCGGCGCATACTGGCAGTCGTGATAGCAGGCGCCGCAGTTGTGGCAGAGATTCGCGAGGAAGTCGACGTCGCCCGCCAGGAAGACACGCCGCCGTTCCATTGCGGGGAAGACGGCACAAAGACCCTCGCAATAGCGGCAGGCATTGCACACTGTCATCAGGCGCGCCGCTTCGGCCTGTGCCGCGGTCATCGTGTCTTCAGTTTCTTGCAGCATGTGCCGCCCCCGTTCCGGCCAGGCGCCCGAAAACGCTACCGATGGTCATGCCGATCCCCGCGAGATATCCCTTGCCGAGAACGTTTCCCGCCATGATTTCCCCGGCCGCGAACATGTTCGGCGACGCCGTACCGTCGGCCATGATCATGCGCGCGTCCCGGTTCACCTTGACGCCCAGATAGGTAACGTGATCCCGGGCCGCAGCGTGTATCCGTAGTAAGGCGGCGTATCGATCGGCCGCGCCCAATGGGTCTTGTCGGGCGAAAGGCCCAGGGTGCGGCAATCGTCATGCTCCGTGTGGTCGAAGGCGCCCGGAACGCAAGCCGCGTTGAATTCATCGACCGTGGCCTTAAGCGCTTCCGGTTCAAGGCCCAGCTTCTCGGCCGACCCTGCGATGGAGTCCGCCTTCTCCGGCGGATAGACAGAGGGCATGAAAAGCTCGATCGACTTGCTGTCGATCACCACGTAGCCGACCTGGTTGGGCTGGTCCGCGACCAGGCGGCCCCAGATGGCATAGCGCTTGGGCCAAAAACCCTCGCCTTCGTCGTAGAACCGGGCGCCGTTCTCGTTGACGACGATGCCGAAGGGCACGCAGTCGAGCCGGGTGACGATTCCGCCGTCGAATTTCGAAGCGCGGCCGTCGATGGCGACCGCGTGGCACTGCTTCGGATCGCCGACGGGCTGCACCCCCTGGTCCAGAAGCAGCCGCAGGACGCCGCCTGTGTTGTAGGGCGTTCCCCGGATCAGAAAGTTCTCCGCTGCCTCGCCCCAGGCCTCCTTGAGCCAGTCGATATTGGCCTCGAATCCGCCCGCCGCCGCCACGAAGGTGCGGGCGGGAATGAACTCCTCCGCCTCGCCACACCGCACATGCGCACCCAGGAAGAACCCGTCCTCAACGTCGAGCCCCGTCACCGCCGTGTCGTAGCGGACTTCCACGCCCAGGCGCCGGGCGGTCAAATGGAGCGCGTTCAGCATCGCCTTGCCGCCGCCCAGGAAGAAGGCGTTGGTGCGGCCCAGCGACAGGGTTCCGCCTAGCGACGGCTGAAACCGCACGCCCTGGGCCTCGAGAAAATCCCAGAGCTCGGCCGACTGTTCCAGAGTCATCCGGGAGAGTTCCTCGTCCGTTTCGCCCCCGGTCACCCGCATCAGGTCGTCCCAGAACTCGTCGACCGGGTAAGGCCCGGTCAGCGTGCCATGTGCGGCGTCGTGGGCGACCCGCATGTTGCGGGTGTGGCGGGTGTTGCCGCCGCGCATGGCCTTGGGCGCCGCTTCGACTACAAGCACCTTCGCACCCGTGCGCGCGGCTGCGATCGCCGCGCACAGCGCCGCATTGCCGCCGCCGGCGATAAGAACGTCGTAGGTCATGCTTCCCCGCCCATATTGTACGCACGTGTATACAATTCTTCCGGACCGGGCTCAAGCGGAATCCGGCCGGCGCCATGATCTGGCCCCGAGGGGCCGGTGGCACTAGGCTTGTACCGGCAACAAGGCCACCGAAGGGTTTCATGACCGCCCTGCCCTGCAAGACCGAACCGCTGTCGCCTGCCATCGGCCTGGAGATCCGCGGCCTCGATCTGACGGACCCGCCGACGGGCGCCGCCGGTGCGGCCCTGCGCGCGCTGTTCAACCGGCACCACGTGCTGGTGTTCCGCGACCAGAACCTGACGCCTGCCCAGCAGCTGACCTTCGCCGAGACCATCGGCGAGCCGGACACCTACCCCTTCGTGGAGGGGATCGACGGCTATCCTGTCATCACGCCGGTCCTGAAGCTGCCGCACGAACGGGTCAATTTCGGCGGCGTCTGGCACAGCGACACCGCCTATCTGGAGCGTCCGCCGATGGCGACCCTGCTGTTGGCCCGGGACCTGCCGAGACACGCTGTTTGCAAGCCAGGTGGCGGCCTATGCGGCCCTGTCCGACGGTCTGAAGGCCACCCTGGACGGTCTCAAGGCCGTCAACGCCTCGGCCAAGGCCGACATCGCGCGCACCCGGGCCCACCGGTTGGACGAAACGTCCGAGCAAGCGGCCGAGACTTTCGAGGCCGTGCATCCCGTGGTGCGCACCCATCCGGAAACCGGCGCCAAGGCACTGTACGTCAACCGCGCACACACGGTGCGGTTCGAAGGCATGACCGAGCAAGAGAGCGCCCCGCTGCTCTCCACTCTCTTCGACCACCAGGTGCGCCCGGAATTCTCCTGCCGGGTCCGCTGGCGCCTTGGCACGCTGGTGTTGTGGGACAACCGGGCCTGCCAGCATTACCCGCTGAACGACTATCACGGCCACCGCCGCGAGCTGCACCGCATCACGCTGAAGGGCGACGTGCCGCGGTGAGGCGGGCGCTGGCGTACGCCGCCGCGTTCACTCCTCGCCGTAGACCCACAGATCGGCGAGCAGGCGGTCGACCGGGGCGAAGTCGTCGCTGAGTTCCAGGCCGAGGGACTGCACAGGCAACCGCGACAGGTCAAGCCGCGCCCAGAACCGCTCGAAGCCCTCACGCGCGAGGAGCTGGCGCGGCAGCCCGCTGGGCGTATCCGCGGCATAGAGGATGAAGGTGGCGCGCCGGGCGCCTTCGATGTCCTCCGGAGAGACCCAGGCCTCCACTTGCCCGAAGCTGAGCCTGAGCGTGCGGACCAGGCTTGCCAGGAGCCGGGGGTGCAGCGGGTTGTCGACCACGTTCATGATGTAGAAGCCGCGCGCATTGAGCCGCGCGGCCACGAGGTCGTGGAACTCGCGGCTGACAAGATGCGCCGGGATCGCGATGTCGCGGAAGGCGTCACCGAAGATGACGTCATAGGTGCCGCCGCCCAGATCGAGCGCCACCCGGGCGTCGCGTGCCAGCACCGTCGTGCGGGGGCCGGGCTCGAACCAGAGTTCTTCCTCGGCAAGCGACGTGACGACCGGGTCGATTTCCGCGACGGTAAGCTGCGCGTCGGGCCAGCGGGCCTGCCAGGCGCGCGGCAGGGTATAGCCGCCACCGCCCACGAAGAATGCGCTTTGGGGGCCGCCGGGGAACTTGGCCAGCGCGATCTCGTCCACCAGGTGCAGGTAGGGGCTGGGCAAAAGGCGCGGGTCGTCGCGGACATTGATGGAATGGACCAGATGGTCCAGCGCCATCAGGCGCGACGGAACGCCCACGAAGTCGTCGGCGGGGTCGATCTGGATGCAGAAATACTGGCTTTCGCGGTCGCAAGGCGTTTCCAGCGCGGCGGGGTACAGCACCACACCCGAAACGAAACCGGCCGCGACGAGAACCACGGCGCCAAGGGTGCCGGCCGCCGCCCATGGCCTGAGGAACAGGGCACCCAGAACCGCGTTGGTGCCGGCGACCAGCCAGACCGTCCCGGCCGAGCCGATGAAGGAGATCAGAACGAAACCCGCCAGGAAAGTACCGAGGATGCTGCCCAGCGCCCCCATTGCCAGCATCCGGCCAATCACCCGGCCGGAAAGCCCGCCGATCAACTCCAGCGCCAGCTTTGTGGCCATGGGCTGGACCAGGCCGGCCAGCAGGCTGGGCAGGAAGAACGCGGCAAAACCCGAAAGCGCGATCGCCGGGGCCGGCGGCAGGGCGCGCAGGCCGTTGCCGCCCACCACCAGCGACAGGATGGGCAGCACCAGGGCCGAGATAACCGCCCCAAGCCAGAACGCCGCCGAGAGCCGGTTGGTAAGCCGCCGCCCCTCCGCCCCCGCCAGGCGGCCGCCCAGCCAGTGCCCCGCGGCAAGCCCGGCCAGCACCACGCCGATCACGGTAGTCCAGGTGTAGAGCGACATCCCGAAGTAAGGCGCCAGCAGCCGCCCGGCGGCGATCTCCAGGACCATTGCCGCGGCCGCGTTCAACGCCACCGCAAGAGCCAACAGAGTCTGGAACACCGGCTGTTCTCCCTCGCTCTCCACACTTTCGCCGCACGTCTTGCACCCTGCCCCGCCTGCGTACCATCCGCGCTTCCCCGATGGGAAGAGTGGCCCGCTAGCCGCCGGTCTCCCCGGACCCCCGAAGCCACTTCGCGACGCGCCGGGCGCCCGCTGTCGGCGTCACCGCGCGCGCGCGGCAGAGATAGTAGGCCGCCTGGGCGAACGCCGAGGCGCCGAAGGGGGCTTCCAGAGCGCCCGAGGCGATGCGGCCGTCGACCAGCGGGCTGCGCCCGATGGCCAGGCCCAGGCCCTGCTCCGCCGCCGCCAGGACCTGTTCCTGCGTTTCGAAACGCAGCGTGTTCGCCATCGCCGGATCCGGAATGCCGCGGGCGCGGGCCCATTCGGTCCATTCGTCGGGGAAGTAGCCGTTGACGATCAACCGGGCTGCGGCCAGCGCGGCGGCGGGGTCGGACGCAGCGCCGGCCGGAAGGTAGCCCGGGCGGCAGACGGGCATGGCGGTTTCTGAAAACAAGAACGCCGCCTCCACGTCCGGCCATGCGCCTTGGCCGTGCCTGATCGCCAGGTCCACCTGCTCGCGGCGCAGGTCGACGACACGGGTGGTGGTGTTGAGTTGCAGGTCGATATCCGGGAACGCCGCCTCGTACGCCGGCAGCTTCGGGATCAGCCACAGCATCGCCAGGGAGGGCGGCAAGGTCAGTGTGACCCGGCCCCGTTCGCGGGGCCCCTGTCAGCGCCCGGGTCGCCTCGGCGATTTTGAGCAGCGCCGGATCAATCTCGGCATAGTAACGCCGGACCTCGGCGGTCAGGCTGACCTGCGGGCCATTGCGATCGAACAGCCGCACGCGCAGCAAGTCTTCCAGCCGCCGGATCTGGTGGCTGACGGCGGACTCGGTGACGCCCAGGTCCCGGGCCGCGTCCCGGAACCGGCCATGCCGGGCCGCCGCGTGAAACGCCCGCAGCGCCGCGAAAGGCGGCAGATATCCGTCGGCTTCGGCCAAGTCCGGCCACGTAAAACATGAATTTCGTTCAAGCTATCTTGCCTCGAATTCGTGCGCCTTTCCAGCATTTCAAGCCTATATGCCCCGTACGGCCTGATCAAACGCCCCGAAAGATGCCAAACATCGCTCAAGCTGGAAGAGGAGAGATCCCATGTTCGAGACCGTGACCGTCACAGACGCCGCCCCGTCTTCCAAGGAGGCAAGCACCCCCGTTTTGGGCCAGGTGAACTACTTGGCTCCGTCGAACGCAAAGCCCGCCATCTTCATCGACCGGGACGGCACCCGCCATGTGCGCGACGACGTCCGCTACGAGACGCAGACCGTCCGGGTCCGCGACGGCCGTCCCGCCGCGGATGGCTATTCGCTGGACCGGAACGGCGTGCGCCTGGTCCGCCACGACACTGCCGTCGCCGATTTCTATGACGACGCCGAAGTCGCCGCGGTCTACTTCCCGGAAGTGGAACGCCTGATCAAGCAGGAGACCGGCGCCGCCGAAGTGGTAGTCTTCGACCACACCCGGCGGGTCAGCGGCGACGAGCACGGCGCGGTGCGCCGGCCCGTGCCCAACGTGCACGGCGACTACACCAAGAGGTCCGGCCCCCAGCGGGTGCGCGACCTGATCGATCCGGACGAGGCCGAGGACTGGCTGGACGGCCGTTATGCCGTGGTCAACGTGTGGCGGCCGATCCGCGGGCCGGTCGAGCGGGCACCGCTCGCCTTCGTCGACGGACGGACTGTTGCAGACGACGACTTCGTGCCGTCTATCCCGACCGGACCGGCGAGATCTACGGCTTCACCCACAGCCCCGCGCATGACTGGGTCTATTTCCCGCGCATGACCCGGGACGAGGCATTGCTGATCAAGACATACGACTCCGCCACCGACGGCCGGGTGCGGTTCTCCGCCCACGCCGCCATCGAAGACCCGACCACGCCGGCCGACACGCCGCCCCGGGAGAGCATCGAGATCCGCGCGCTGGTGCGGTTTCCGGAGGCGTGAGCAAGTCTCTCAGTCACCCGAACCTGAGCAAGCGGATATATCCCTAACACTATAGACCGGTTACATCCCTGACAGTTTTGGTTGGTTGTGCCTTGAGCCGGGGCGGCCGCCCCGGCCCGAA
>Ga0209366_1000036_pt1 | contig 64245 bp, 45 predicted proteins | sample WorMetmaBAHAMAS2_FD_187391 | JGI IMG/M metagenome (GOLD analysis project Ga0209366, IMG submission 187391) | Marine gutless worms symbiont microbial communities from Max Planck institute for Marine Microbiology, Germany - Inanidrilus... | ecosystem: Host-associated > Annelida > Digestive system...
GCCGGGGCGGCCGCCCCGGCCCAAGGCACAACCAACCAAAACTGTCAGGGATGTAACCGGTCTATAGTGTTAGGGATATATCCGCTTGCTCATGGTGTCTGACGTTCCAGGGCCGGTAACCCCCTCATCCGGCCCTTCGGGCCACCTTCTCCCCTCGGGGAGAAGGGAACGAAAGGGGATCTGGCTGGCACACCCCGCCTAGCGGCGCGGGCGGCTCAGCGACGGGCTGTTGGAGAAACGGTGGCGGGTGCCGACGTGGCCGCCGCGGTAGGTGGGGCCGGTGGGCTTGCGCGTGGTGCCCAGGGTCGAGCGCGAAGATCCGGCGCCCAGTCCCGTGCTGCCCTGGGGACGGCCGACCGTCGTGCCGCCGCCGACGCCGCCGCCGCGGGTTGCTGTCCCGCCGCCGGGCCCGTAGATCCGGTCGAGCGGCCGGGTGCCGGGGTCATAGCTGGGGGACGGCGTCATCCTGCGGGCGGCCGGCGAAAGCGGGGTTGCCGGACGCGCCGGCTGCGCGGTGCCCGGTTGGCGGGGCCCGTAGATCCGGTCCAACGGGCGCGTGCCCTCCTGTGCGGGCCCCGTTGCCGGCACTGCGAATGCGGCAAGCGCCGCGACGATCAGCCAGAAGCATTTCATGCTGTGCGCAGTGCAACAGCACTGCGCGATGTAAACAAGGTGGCGCGTCGTCGCGGAAGCGCCCGCGTCAGGCGGCGCGCACCGTGCCCAGGAACCTCTCGACTTCGATCCGCAACTGGGACGACTGCTGGGTCAGTTCCTCGGCCGCCGACAGCACCTGGGTCGCCGCCGCGCCGGTCTGGCCGGCGCCCGCGCTGACCTGTGCGATGTTGTCGTCCACCTGCTGGGTCCCCTGCGCGGCCTCCTGGACCTTGCTGCTGATCTCGCCGGTCGCCGCGCCCTGCTGGTCCACGGCGGTCGCGATGGCCGACGCGATGTCGTTGATCCGTCGGATCGTGTCGGCAACCCGTTCGATGGCGCCCACCGCGCCTTCGGTCGCCGCCTGGATCGACGAGACCTGGCCGGCGATTTCGCCGGTCGCAGACGCGGTCTGGTTTGCCAGGTTCTTGACCTCGGAGGCCACCACGGCAAAGCCCTTGCCGGCCTCGCCGGCGCGGGCAGCTTCAATGGTGGCGTTGAGCGCCAGGAGATTGGTCTGTTCGGCGATGTCGTTGATCAGGTTCACCACCTCGCCGATGCGCTGGGAGTTGTCGGCCAGCTCCCGCATCTGACCGCCGACTTGGCTCGTCTCGGTCACCGCGTTTTTCGCGATCGACGCCGATTCGCCGACCTGGCGGGCGATCTCCTGCACCGAGGCGGCCAGTTCCTCAGACGCGCTGGCAACGGTCTGAACGTTCGAGGTCGCCTGGCGCGAGGCTGCAGCCACGTTGGACGACTGGTCGGAGGTCTGCTGGGCCGTTGCGGACAATTCCTCTGCCGCGCCGTGCATCTGGCTTGCCGAGCCCGGCACGCCGTGGACGAAGCCCAGGACGGACTGCTCGAAACCGTCGGCGAGCGCAAGCAACTCCTGCCGACGCTGCGCGGCGATCCGGGTATCCTGCTCGGCCTTCTCCGTCTCCAGCCGCTCCACCTCCAGAGCGTGCCGCTTGAAGACCTCGACGGTCTTGGCCATGGCGCCGATTTCGTCGCCGCGACCGGTGCCGGGGATCTGCACCGCCTTGTCATCGTTCGCAAGGCGGCCCATGACGTCGGTCAGCGCCCCAACCGGTCCCGTGATGGACCGCATGGTGAGGAAACCCAACAGCGCCGTCGCCAGCAAAAGGATCGTGGTCGCGGTCCCGGTAAGCGCGACCTCGAACCAGGCGAAGTCTTCCTTGTGCGTGGCATGCTCCTGCAGCCGGTTGGCGATGAAGTCCTCGACCTCTTTCATCAGGTTGATCTTGTCGGTGATCGTCTTGAACCAATAGTCGGCGGTGATGCCCTCCAGGTTTTAGGTCTCGCGCGAGGCGAGTGCGATTTCCCGCATCCGGGCGACCTCGTCGACCGCGGCGCCGGTCAGGGTCTGGTCGAAGAAGGCCGCCTCAGCGTCGTCGGCATAAAGCTTGAAGGTCGTGAAGTAGATGTCCTGCGCGCCGATCAGGCGCACCAGGTTGTTGTAGATGGCCGGCTTGAATGCGCCGCTGCCGAAGCCCACCGCGCCCATGGCGCGTTCCAGGCCGGCCCGTTCCTTGCCCTGCAGAAGGCTCAGATAGCCCGAGATCTCCTTGCTGATCGCGTCGTCCGTGCTGGCACGCTCGATGGCTTCGATGGTGCCGAGCAGCGCCATGATGGTGCCGGTGTAGTACTTCGCCATCTCCGGCACGGTCAGGTCGAACCGGTCGACCGCTGCGCGATTGGCCTCGAGCTTGTCGAGACTAGCCAGCGCCGTGTCCGCGGCCTGTTGCAGGGAAGCGTCGTAGGCGCCGAAGTCGAAGGCGGTGAGGGCGGTCTCGGCCTCGATTCGTTTGGCGGTCGTTTCCTGGCGCTGGGCCGGCAAGGAATCGGCAAAGCTCTTGCCTTTTGAGCCGATGAACCCGGCTGAGCGGACGCGTTCCTTCTGCATCTCATGCACCAGGTTACTGACCGTGGGGGCCAGCTCGGCCAGCGCATGCACCCGCTGCATTTCCTGCGCGATGGTAAGGCGCTCGAACATGTTGACGCCGGCGAAGAACACCAGCCCGCCAATCGGAACCATCAGGCCCGCCAGCATCCGGGTTCCGATCTTGAAGTTGTGAATCCACGAAAACATCGCCTGCCCACCTCGTCAGGTTTTGCGCAAAGTAGCTCTCACGGGAACGCATGAACTGGAGATTGCGCAGTGTGCTCGTGGCTTCTTAATCCGAAGTGAATTGGCCGGAATTATTGCCATAACCACGCAGTGGGAGTGGTTTTTCAGTAAACAATGAATTGAGTTCTTAGTTCGTCCGTACGAGGACTTAGAGCGAACGGGCTAGAGATGGCGGCCAGACCGCACCCCGGGCAAAAAAAAGAGGACCCTGAGGGTCCCCCAATTCGCCTTCCAGTTATTGTTATTGTGCTGGTCGGAGTGGCAAGATTCGAACTTGCGGCCCCCGCCTCCCGAAGACGGTGCTCTACCAGGCTGAGCTACACTCCGATGGCCCGAATAAGGCCGGGCTTATACCGCCGGGCGCGGGCCGGCGCAAGCGTGTGTTGGCCGCGGCGTCTGCGCTGTTGCATCGCGACGCCGATGCCATAGTGTCCGCTGCATGACCGATCGGCCCGAAACGCCTGCCGACGCGCGCGCCGTCCTCGACTTCTGGTCCGAGGAATGCGGACCCGACAAGTGGTTCGAAAAGGACCCGATGCTGGATACGCAGATCCAGGACCGGTTCGGCCCCCTGCATGCGCGGGCCTGCGCCGGCGAGCTCGACCACTGGTCCGCGACGCCGGAGGGGGCGCTGGCGCTGATCGTGCTGATCGACCAGTTCTCCCGCAACATCCACCGTGACAGGCCCGCGGCCTTCGCTGCCGACCCCAAGGGGCTGAGCCTCGTCGCCAAAGCGCTGGAGGCGGGACTGGACAAGGACATGACGGGGCCGCAACGTGCCTTCCTCTACATGCCGCTGATGCATTCCGAGGATCTGGCCGACCAGGATCGCTGCATCCGGCTGATGCGCGAAGCGGGGCTTGAGAAGCAGCACGGCTACGCGGTCGCCCACCGGAAGATCATCGCGCGGTTCGGCCGGTTCCCGCACCGCAACGCGGTGCTGGGCCGGGCCTCCACGCCGGAGGAGGAGGCCTTTCTGAAAGAGCCGGATTCCTCCTTCTAGGCAATCCCCCTCGGCGACAAGGGCGATTGCCAGATCGGCCCGGACAGGCGATACTTTCATGCAGGACGTGGCAATCGGCGGCCCGCTGCGCAACCATGGCGTGTGAGGGCGCCGGCACCCGATCGAGGAGGAACTGCGCACATGCATGTGGCCGACGTCGTAAAGAACAAGCCGGCGGATGTCTTCAGCACCACCGCCGAAACCAGCATCGCCGAGGTTTCCAAACTGCTGGCGGAAAAGCGGGTCGGCGCCGTGGTGGTCACCGCGGCCGATGGCGCGCTGGTCGGAATCATCTCCGAGCGCGACATCGTCCGAGGCCTGGCCCAGCAGGGGGCCGGTCTGCTGGAAAACCCGGTGTCGACACTGATGACCACGGAGGTCGAGACCTGCGGACCTCAGGATTCCGTGGAAGAGCTGATGCAGCGCATGACGGCGGGCCGGTTCCGCCATTTTCCGGTCATGACCGACGGCAAGCTGACCGCGGTTGTCAGCATCGGCGACCTGGTCAAGAGCCGGCTGGGCGAGCTGGAATACGAGGCGAGCGCGCTGAAGCAGTATATTTCGGGGTACTAGGAGACCCGAACCCCCTCATCCGGCCCTTCGGGCCACCTTCTCCCCCCGGGGGAGAAGGGTTGGGGTGAGAGGGTTCCGCTGACCGTTGCGCTAATACGCACGGTCGATGCAGAAGTCGACCACTTCCAGCATGGCCTGCTCGATGTCGGACTCCGGGAAGATGCCAAGCGCGTCGCGCGCGATCGCGCCGTAGTGGCGCGCCCGTTCCACGGTGTCTGCCAGCGTCCTGTGTTCGTGCATCAGTTCTATCGCATGCAACAGGTCGCCGTCTTCCTGTTCCAGCTCCCCGATCGTCCGTGTCCAAAACGACCGGTCTTTCTGATCGCCCCGGCGCCAGGCCAGAACCACCGGCAGTGTCACCTTGCCTTCCTTGAAATCGTCGCCGATCGCCTTGCCCAGGTCGGCCTGGCGGGCCGAGTAGTCCAGCACATCGTCGATGAGCTGGAAGGCAATGCCGAGGTTCATGCCGTAGCTTTCCAGCGCCTCCGCCTCGGTGCGCGGCCGCTCGGCCACCACGGCGCCGATCTGGCTGGCCGCGGCGAACAGGGTCGCGGTTTTCGAGCGGATCACCTCGAGATAGGCCTCCTCGGAGGTCTGCGGATCGTTGGCGGTGGTCAGCTGCAGCACCTCGCCCTCGGCGATCACGGCCGAGGCATTGGAGAGGATCTTCAGCACCTGCAGCGAGCCGTCGGCGACCATCAGTTGGAATGCCCGGCTGAACAGGAAATCCCCCACCAGCACGGACGGCTGGTTGCCCCAGACCGCGTTGGCGCTTTCCTGGCCGCGCCGGAGATCTGACTCGTCGACCACGTCGTCATGCAACAGCGTGGCGGTGTGGATGAACTCCACGCAGGCGGCCAGCGCCAGGTGCCGGGACCCGCCATAGCCGCACAATTGGGCGGCGGCCAGGGTCAGCATCGGCCGCAGACGCTTGCCGCCGGCGGCGATCAGGTGCCCGGCAAGCTGGGGGATCAGCGCCACCGGGCTGCGCATCTTGTCCACGATCAACTGGTTGACCAGGGCCATGTCGTCCTGAACCAGCGCAGTCAGCCGGTCGAGCGACGGCTGCTTCGGTTTCTTTCCATCCAGACTGACGACGACTGCCACGATTTCCTGAGCCCCTTGACGCATCCCTGTGCCAAAAAGCATAGAAGATCAGCCCCTTTTATCAAGTGGGTCAATGAGCCGCGTCTGCTGCCGATGGGACCATGAAGGAACTGATCCGAACCAACGATCCCGTCCGTCTGTCCTTCCTTTCGGCGCTCCTGGCCGATGCCGGGATCGAGGCCGTTATCCTGGACACCCATACCAGCATCCTGGAGGGGTCCATCGGTGCCTTGCCCCGGCGGCTGATGGTGCACGATGACGACGCTCTGCGCGCGACCCGGATCCTGGAGGGGGCGGGAGAGCACTGGTGAGCGCGGCGGCCGGAGAGACCGCGGAAAACAGCGTGCTGGGCGGTCGCTTGACCCTGCAACAGCCGGCGCGCGGCTACCGCGCCGCCATCGACCCGGTGCTGCTGGCCGCCTCGGTGACGCCGCCGGCGCGGGGCGGTGCCGTCCTGGACCTGGGCTGTGGTGTCGGGACCGCAGCCCTGTGTTACGCCGCCCGGGTGCCGGATGGCCCGGTCATCGGCCTGGAACTGCAGCCCGCCCTGGCCGACCTTGCCCGGACCAATGCCGAGGCGAACGGGATGGCCGACCGGGTCCGGATCGTGACAGGCGACCTGCTGGATCCGCCGCCGGCGGTGCCCGGAAACGGGTTCGCCCGGGTATTGGCCAATCCGCCCTATCTGGCGCCGGAGGCGGCCGACCTCGCGCCGCAGCCGGAAAAGGCGGCGGCCACCGTGGAGGGGACGGCCGACCTTGCGGCCTGGATCGGCTTTGCGCTGAGCCGGTTGGAGCCCCGCGGTCGGCTGATCCTGGTGCACCGCGCGGACAGGCTGGCCGACATCCTGACCCTTCTGGCCGGCCGGGCCGGCGACATCGCTGTCTTTCCGCTGTGGCCCAAGCCGGGACAGGCGGCGAAACGGGTGATCGTCGGCGCTCGCAAGGGGGCCAGGGGCGGCACGACCGTTTTGCCCGGCCTGGTGCTGCACACGGCAGACGGTGCCTACACGCCGGCCGCCGAGGCGGTTTTAAGGGACGCGGGTAAGATTCAATTAACCAATTGATATTGTTGAATAATTAAGCGATCAGCGTTATCCTCTCATGGCCTCGAAAAGGGGCATGGAACGTGCATACCGTCGCAGAAACGACGGCCAACATGGCCAGAAAGGCTAAAACGATGACGCGCATCGCCGGCAGCGGCTCCCTGGGTCTGGTCACCCTTGCGAACACGCTTACATCGGCCTTCGCCCCGAAGGGCATCGTCAATCACTTCACGGGCCAGGAAAGAAAGATCCCCGGGTTCTCCACGGCCACGGCACTGAACCTGTTCACGCCGATGGAAAACGTGATCGCGCAGAAGAACCTTCTGATCGAGCAGCAGACCGTGCGCGCCTTCCTGGAGCGCCAGGAGCAGGACGCCCGGGACCGGTTGCCCGCCTGGGCCCGTGCCACGCGCCGACTGGACGACAATGTGGAGCCGCGGCGTGACCTGAAACAGCGGGCACAGGACCTGATCGCCGAGTTGAACGCCAAGTTCCAGCCCGACGACAGCGGCGCCGTCTTTTCGAACCGCAACCCGTCCGCCGACAACCGGCCTGGTGAAGGCGAGGTCTTCCCGAGCGTGCTTTCGGGATACACCGTGGACGGCGGGCTCAGCCTTCCCAACATGCCGCGCATGGGGCTGACGTCGGGCACGACCCTATCGGTCACCGACCTTGCCGACGCGACCATGAGCACGACGCCCGAGAAGGTGCTGGTCCGCCTGGACAGTGCCAGCCGCGACACCAGCGAGGGCGGCGACAACAGCCTCAAGTCACCGGCCGGGAGGACCCTGGACCTGAACGGGACCACGCTGGACGGCAACACGGTGCACGAGTTGACCTACGCGGAATACCAGCAGCTCACCTACACGGCCGGGACCGCGGGCGATCTGGACTATCTCAGCGTGATCGGCGTCGACGAGACCAACAGCCTGCGCGGCGAAATGGTCACTTCGGCGCTCAGCATCAACGAGATCCCCGAGCATCGCATCATCGGCGACACCAAGGTCTACGAGCTGGATTTCCTGACCGAAAAGGATGCCTTCTTCACTCGCTTCGAGATCACCTTCGACGGCACGTTTGCCAACAAGGAAGACCCGGCCGATCCCGCCAACAGCTTCATGGGCGACCTGGATGCGGGCGACATCGAAATCACCATCTATGAGGCCGGCAATATCGACAACAAGGCCTTCATCGTCGATGCGGACTCCGTCGGCGATGTGCTGGCTGGGAGTTTCGGCAGCAACCTGGCCTGCGACGGCCTGATGCTGCGGGTCGACATCAAGAACTTCCCCGCGGTGGACATCAACAGCCTGCGCGTGAAGTTCAGCTAGACGGCGCCGGCGGGACGCAGGAATCCCGCTTGAAGCGGCCGCGTCGTCGGCCTATCTAGCTCGCATGGATGATACCAACAAACAGCCGTCCCGCGGCTGGCTGCGCCATGTGCCGGTCGTCGGCGAACGTCTGGCGGACCGGCTGGAACGGGCGCCGACCGTGGCGGTGCTGCGGCTTTCCGGTGTGATCGATGCGGCCCGTTTCGCCCGCCCCGGCGCCGGGCCCAACCTGGCCGACATGGCCGGGCCGATCGGCGCCGCCTTCAAGCTGAAACGGCTGAAGGCGGTGGCGCTGGCGGTCAACTCGCCGGGCGGTTCGCCGGTGCAGTCGGCCCTGATCGCAGGCCGGATCCGCCAGCTTGCGGAAGAGAACGAGGTCCCGGTCTATGCCTTTTGCGAGGACGCGGCGGCATCGGGCGGCTATTGGCTGGCCTGCGCCGCGGACACGATCTATGCCCAGCCGGCATCGGTGATCGGTTCGATCGGCGTGATCTCCGCCGGTTTCGGGTTCGACGAGGCGATCAAGAGATTGGGTGTGGACAGACGAGTCTATACAGCCGGAGACGTGAAGTCCCAGCTTGACCCGTTCCAGCCGGAGAAGCGCGAAGACATCAAGCGCCTGCGCGCGCTGCAGGACGACATCCACGGCCAGTTCAAGGACTGGGTGCGCACGCGCCGGGGCGACCGGTTGAAAGAGGATTCGCCCGAACTGTTCGAAGGCGCCTTCTGGACCGGCAACAGGGCCCTGGAAATGGGGCTGGTCGACGGCCTGGGCGACATCCGCTCGGTGATGCGTGCGGAGTTCGGCGAGAGTGTGCGGCTGCGGCTGGTTGAAAAGCCCAAGGGCCTGCTGCAACGGCGGCTGGGTCTGGGCGTGCGCGGCGGCGATGGTGCGGAAGTCGGCGCCGGCCTCTCGCGAGGACTGTTGGCGGCGGCCGACGAACAGGCCTGGTGGGCGCGTCTGGGGCTCTAGCGGGCGGTCGTCTTTCTTGACCGCGACCGGGCCCGCGCCTAAACACCAGGGCCATGTTCGGCTTTTCCTTTTCAAAGATCCTGCTGCTGGTGGCGGTGATCTGCATCGTCTGGTTCGGGTTCAAGTTCCTGGCCAGGGTGCAGGGCGCGGGCGACGGCAAGCCGGCGCGGCCGCTGGACGATCTCGCCCAGAAGGTCCGCCGCGCGGCCGGCGCACGGCGCGCCAAGCGCCCACCCGTCGAGGATATGACCCAGTGCCCCAAGTGCGGCGCCTACTACCCCGCCGACACCAGCCACACCTGCGATCCCGGGTCATAGCAGACATCCGACCGCCCTGTTGATTCCACTTCGGCCCAAGGCTACCTTGCGCCGCACAATCTCCGCCGAAACCCTTTCATTTCCAACGTTCCGTGCCGGGCCGATGGCCGTAGACAACAGCTTTCAGTCAATCATCCTGAAGCTCCACCAATACTGGTCGGCGCAGGGGTGCGTGATTCTCCAGCCCTACGACATGGAAATGGGGGCGGGGACCTTCCACTGGGCAACCACGCTTCGGTCGCTGGGCCCCGATGACTGGATGGCGGCCTATGTGCAGCCGTCCCGGCGGCCGACTGACGGCCGGTACGGTGACAACCCCAACCGGTTGCAGCACTACTACCAGTATCAGGTGCTCATGAAGCCGTCGCCGGCCAACAGCCAGGACCTTTATCTGGACAGCCTGCGGGCGATCGGCATCGATCCCCTGGAGCATGACATCCGCTTTGTCGAGGACGACTGGGAAAGCCCGACGCTGGGCGCCTGGGGCCTGGGCTGGGAAGTCTGGTGCGACGGCATGGAGGTCAGCCAGTACACCTACTTCCAGCAGGTGGGCGGCATCGACTGCGATCCGGTCTCCACCGAGCTGACCTACGGGCTGGAACGGCTGGCGATGTATGTGCAGGGCGTGGAGAACATCTACGACCTGGATTTCAACGGCGCCGGCGTGAAGTATGGCGACGTCTTTCACCGGGCCGAGGTTCAATACTCCAAGCACAATTTCGAACTGGCCGACACCGACATGCTGCTTAGGCACTTCGAGGACGCCGAGCGGGAATGTGCCGCCCTGATCGGCGAGGGCGTCACGCTGCCCGCCTACGACCAGTGCCTGAAGGCCAGCCACCTGTTCAACCTGCTGGACGCCCGCGGGGTCATCTCGGTGACCGAACGGCAGGCCTATATCCTGCGTGTGCGCACCCTGACCAAACAGTGCGCCGAAGCCTGGCTGGCGGAGACCCGCGGGGGCGGTGCCGATGGCTAAGCTGTTGCTGGAGCTCAGGTCGGAAGAGATCCCAGCGCGCAAGCAGCCGCGCGCGGCCGAAGACCTGATGCGCCTGATGCAGGCCGGGCTGAAGGCGGCGAACCTCGACTTCGCGGCGGTCGAGGCCTTCGCGACGCCCCGGCGCATCACATTGGTGGTCTCCGGTCTGCCCGCCGCCCAGCCGGACCGCACGGAGGAACGCAAGGGCCCCCGGGTGGACGCGCCCGAAAAGGCCATCGAAGGGTTTCTGCGGTCGGCCGACCTTGAAAGCCTGGACCAGTGCGAACGGCGCGACACGCCCAAGGGGGCGGTGTGGTTCGCCGTGCGCGCGGTCAAGGGGCGTGCCACGGCCGAGGTCCTGCCCGACGTGATCATGGAGGCGATCCGCGGGCTGAGCTGGCCCAAATCCATGCGTTTCGCCCGTCAGCAATTCCGCTGGGTCCGGCCGCTGTCCGGCATCGTTGCCGTCTTCGAGGGCAAGGCGCTGGACGGAAGCCTGGATCTGGGCGGCGGCGACGCGCTGGACTTCACGGACACGACGATCGGGCACCGGTTCCTGGCCCCCGAACCGTTCCGGTTCACCGGTCTGGACGAATACCGGGCCGCGCTGAAAGAACGTTTCGTCATCCTGGACCCGGCGGCGCGCCGCGACCGGATCGTTGCCGGCCTTGCGGAGCAGACCGGTTCACTGGGGCTGCAGGTTCGCGACGACCCGGCCCTGGTCGACGAGGTGGTCGGGCTGGTGGAATGGCCAAACGTCCTTGTCGGTGCCATCGACGAGGCGTTCATGGAAGTGCCGCCGGAGGTGCTGACCGCGTCGATGCGATCGCACCAGAAGTATTTCGCGCTGGAAAGCGCCGACGGCCGGTTCGCGCCGCGCTTCGCCCTGGTCGCCAACATGGCCGCGGACGGGGGTGCGCGCGACCGCAACATCGTCGACGGCAACGAGCGTGTCCTTCGGGCCCGGCTGACCGACGCCAAGTTCTTCTGGGACCAGGACCGCACCATGCCGCTGGCCGACAGGGTTCCGGCGCTGCGCGAGATCGTGTTCCATGCCCGGCTGGGCACGCTGGACCAGAAGGTCGACCGGATCGAGGCGCTGGCCGTACAGATCTCGAAACGCATCCCCGGCGCCGACCGCGACCGCGTGCGGTCCGCGGCACGCCTGTGCAAGGCCGACCTGGTCACCGACATGGTGGGCGAGTTCCCGGAACTCCAGGGCGTGATGGGCAAGCACTATGCGCTGAACGACGGCGAGAACGAGACCGTCGCCCACGCGATCGAACAGCACTATGCGCCGTTGGGTCCGTCCGACACCTGTCCGTCCGATCCCACCGCCGTCGCCGTGGCGCTGGCCGACAAGATCGACACCCTGGTGGGGTTCTGGCTGATCGACGAAAAGCCGACCGGATCGAAGGACCCGTACGCCCTGCGCCGTGCTGCGCTGGGCATCATCCGGTTGATCGTGGAAAACGGCATCCGGATGAAGCTGGGCAAGAAGTTCTTCCTTGCCGCCCGGCTGTACGCGGAGTCGGTGCCGGGCATGCGCGAGGCGTTCGAGGCGCGCATCGAAGAAGGCGCGACGGTGCGCGCGCCGGCCGAGGAGGCCTGGCGCCGGTTTCGGATCGAGGACCTCTACGAGTTCTTCGGCGACCGTCTGCGGGTGGCGCTGCGCGATCGGGGCGTCCGGCACGACCTGATCCGGGCGATCTTCGCGCTTGAAGACGAGGACGATCTGGTGCGCCTGCTGGCCCGCGTCGATTCCCTGGCCGCCTTCCTCGGCAGCGACGATGGCGCCAACCTGCTGACGGCCTACAAGCGGGCCGCCAACATCCTGAGGATCGAGGAAAAGCGCGACGACGCCAGCTATGGCGCGGTGCCCGACCCGGGTCTGTTCGCGCTGGACGAGGAAACCGTACTGCACGAGGCGCTGCGAACGGCAGCAGCCTCGACCGAGAGCCTGGTCGCCGAGGAGGATTTCGTAGGGGCGATGGGGGCGCTTGCGGCGCTGCGTCCACCCGTGGATGCCTTCTTCGACGATGTCACGGTCAATGCAGACGAAAGCGCGTTGCGGGCAAATCGTCTGAGACTATTGTCCCAGATCAGAGACGCGATGGGCACATTGGCCGATTTTGCGCAGATCGAAGGGTGAGGTTAGCGATAGAAACTTGAGGTCGGGGCAGGATTTCCCCCGACACCGGCAAAGGGGACAGGGGTAATGGCTCAGGCACACGGCAACCACAAGTGGGTCTATAGCTTCGGCAATGACGGCGCGGACGGCGACGCCAAGCTGCGCAATCTTCTGGGCGGCAAAGGGGCGAACCTGGCCGAGATGAGCAACATCGGCCTGCCGGTGCCTCCCGGCTTCACGATCACGACGGAAGTCTGCACCGCCTACTACGTAAACGACCAGCACTACCCGCAGGAGCTGCGGGCGCAGGTCGACGCCGCGGTTGCCAAGCTGGAGCGGGACCTGGGCGCGACCTTTGGCGACCCGGCCAACCCGATGTTGCTATCGGTGCGGTCTGGCGCACGCGTCTCCATGCCCGGCATGATGGACACGGTGCTGAACCTCGGCCTCAACGACGAAACGGTGGAGGGCCTGGCAACGCTCTCCGGTGACCGCCGCTTTGCCTATGACAGCTACCGCCGGTTCATCCAGATGTACGGTGACGTGGTGATGGGGGTCGAACACAGCCTGTTCGAGGAGCTGCTGGAGTACAAGAAGCAGGACACCGGCGCCACCTTGGACATGGAGCTCACCGCGGAGTCCCTGCAGGAGCTGGTGCTTGAATACAAGAAGCTGGTCAAGGACGAGCTGGGGGCACCGTTCCCCGACGATCCCAGGGAGCAGCTCTGGGGCGGCATCGGGGCCGTCTTTGGAAGCTGGATGACGCCGCGCGCGGTGACCTACCGCAAGCTGCACGGCTATCCCGGCGACTGGGGCACCGCCGTCAATGTGCAAGTGATGGTGTTCGGGAACATGGGCGACGACTGTGCGACCGGTGTCGCCTTCACCCGCGATCCGGCGACCGGTGAGAACTATTTCTATGGGGAATACCTGGTCAACGCCCAGGGCGAAGACGTGGTGGCGGGTATCCGCACGCCCCAGGACCTGACACTCAAGGCAAAGAAAATGCAAGGGTCGAACCTTCCGGCGATGGAAGAGGTCATGCCCGGGCTGTTCCACGAACTGGACGAGATCCGGCACAAGCTGGAAGACCACTACAAGGAGATGCAGGACGTCGAGTTCACGATCCAGCGCAACAAGCTCTACATGTTGCAGACACGGACCGGCAAACGCACCGCCAAGGCAGCGCTGAAGATCGCGGTCGACATGGTTGAGGAAAGGCTGATCGACGAGGAGACTGCGGTGCGGCGGCTGGAGCCGCAGCAAATGGACCAGTTGCTGCATCCGATGCTGGACCCCGATGCCGAACGCAACGTCATTGCCAAGGGTTTGCCGGCATCGCCGGGCGCGGCTTCCGGCATGGTCGTGTTCAGCGCGGACGTAGCCGAAGCGCGTGCTGCGGAAGGCGCCAGGGTCATCCTGGTGCGGGTCGAGACCAGCCCCGAGGACATCCACGGCATGAACGCCGCGCAAGGCATTCTGACAACCCGCGGCGGCATGACCAGCCATGCGGCGGTCGTTGCCCGAGGCATGGGGCGGCCCTGCGTCGCCGGTGCCGGCACGATCGACGTGGTTTATGCCGACGGGCTTTTCCGCGTCGGTGGCCACACCGTGAACGCCGGCGACTGGATCACCCTGGACGGGACCAGCGGCGAAGTCATGGCGGGGCAGGTTGCCACTGTTCAGCCGAACCTTTCCGGCGATTTCGAGAAGGTCATGACCTGGGCCGACCGGGTGCGGCGCCTTGAGGTGCGCGCGAATGCCGAGACGCCGGAAGACGCAGGCACGGCGCGCCGGTTCGGTGCCCAGGGTATCGGGCTGTGCCGCACCGAGCATATGTTCTTCAAGGGCGACCGGATCATCGCGGTCCGCGAGATGATCCTGGCCGAAAACGAGGCCGGGCGCCGTGCGGCACTGGCCAAGATCCTGCCCATGCAGCGCTCGGACTTCGTCGAGCTGTTCCGGATCATGAAGGGGCTGCCGGTGACGATCCGGCTGCTGGATCCGCCCTTGCACGAATTCCTGCCGCATTCGCACGAGGAGTTCGAGGACGTGGCCGCTGCGGCCGGCGTCAGCGAGGACCGGGTGCGACAGCGTGCGTCGCAGCTGCACGAACTCAACCCCATGCTGGGTCACCGGGGGTGCCGGCTGCTGCTTTCCTATCCCGAGATCTGCGAGATGCAGGCGCGTGCCATCTTCGAGGCCGCCGTTAAGGCTCAGAACGAGACGGACGAGCCGGTCAAATGCGAAGTCATGGTGCCATTGGTGGCACTGCCGGATGAATTGACCATCCTGAAGGACGTGATCGACCGTGTCGCTTCGGATGTGGCCAAGGCGACCGGGACGCGGCCCGACTATCATGTCGGCACGATGATCGAGCTGCCGCGTGCGGCGCTGACCGCCGACAAGATCGCGGAGGCGGCGGAGTTCTTCAGCTTCGGCACCAACGACCTGACCCAGACCACTTTCGGGTTGAGCCGGGATGACGCCGCGCAGTTTCTCAACACATACGAGAAGCGCAAGATCCTGGAACACGATCCGTTTGCGACACTGGACCGGACCGGCGTCGGCGAGCTGATTGCGATCGCCGCCGAGCGTGGCCGCAAGACGCGCGCCGACATCAAGCTGGGCATCTGCGGCGAGCATGGCGGCGATCCCGCCTCGATCGCCTTCTGCGAGGAAGTGGGGCTGGACTACGTATCCTGTTCCGCATATCGGGTGCCGATCGCCCGCCTCGCCGCGGCGCAGGCAGCGCTGGCGGCCTGCGACGCCAAGTAGGGCCTGGGCCCGTCAGGGCCGGCCTGCCCACGCGGGGCCGGCCCTGCAACTCCCGGCTTCGCAGCAGAGGGGCGGGGGCCCTGTGGGTTGCGGCACCTCGGTACCGCCGGGGCCCAATCCAAGCCAAAGACGCCTGTCTGGCACACTTTAGCAACCTTTTGTTTACGCTGGACCGGTTACCGTGCGTTGGTAAACAGCAAGGCAAGTCGCCAAATTCAGGGAAGCGCGCCGCCTGCGGGGTTTCGCCGCGGGAGTCCGGAAACGGGGACCGTCAAACCAGACGGCCGGATCGTGCCTCGCCGGTTCGTTGGCGCCGTTGAAGGCTTAGGTAAACAACCCTTTTCATATGCCAATCGATCCAAACCACCGCGAAAAGATCGAGATCGCCTATGCCGAGCCGCAGCGCCATCTCAGGCGCCAGCTGCGCACGGCCTTCCAGCGCGAAGGCTTTACCGGCATGGAAGATTTCGAACACCTGATCGACCTGCGCGAGTATGTCTCGCGGCGGTGTCCGGACCTGATCATCGTCGATGTCGGGTTCGAGAAGGGCGATGCCTGCAAGTTGGTGCATGACATTCGATATCACCGCGTGGGCGAGAACCCCTTCACTCCGGTGATCATGACCGCCTGGGAGCCGAAGCGTGATCTGGTCAGGCGCATCGTCGACCGCGGCACCGACGACCTCCTGCTGAAGCCCCTGTCTCCCGGCGCACTGTTCGAACGGATGAACATCCTGGTCAGCCGCCGCAAGCCGTTCGTCGTGACCAGCAATTACATCGGTCCCGACCGCCGCAAGGCCGATCGCGACGGCAACAGCGCGCCCTCGTTGTTGGTGCCCAACACGCTGCGGTGCAAGGCGCTGGGCGAGCCCTATTCGGAGGTCGAGCTGTCGTCGCTGATCGCCCATGCCCAGCGCGAGATCAACGATCAGCGCCTGAAGCGCAATGCCTATCAGATCTCGTTCCTGGTCGGGCTGGTGCTTCCGGAACTGGAGTCAGGCAACATCTCCGACATGACCGCGGTCCGGATGGGCGATTTGTCGATGGTCATCGAGGATGTAAGCGAGCGCATGGTGGACACGCCGTACGAACATGTGAGCGAGCTGTGCCAGTCGATGTTGCAAGTGGTCAACACGATCCGCGACAGCATCGAGCGGCCCGACGATAAGGACGTGGAACTGCTGCGACCGCTGTCGCATGCGATTCTGGTCGGTTTCAATCCGGACCAGGATGCGGCGAACATCTCCACCGAGATCACGTCGGCCATCGAACGGTATCAGGGCAAGCTTGAGGCCGTGCCGACCAAGCGCACCGGCACCTGAGGCAGGGCCAGCGCTCAGGCGCGGTCGGCCAGCACTTCGAAGACGCCGCCGTCGGCGCCGCCCTTCTCCAGATGATGTTTGTGCCATAGGGCATAGAACAACAGCGTCCAGGCGGCGAACCCCTCGCGTTTGCCTGTTCCCTGGAACAGCCTTCGCACCCGGTCCGGGCGACAGATTTCCTGCACCGACGGCTGGGCTGCGACCAGGTCGCCCAGCGCGGTTCCCCGGCGACGGATCCACTCGGCGACGGGGACCGTGAAGCCGCGCTTGCGGTCGAAGGCGTTGGCTTCGGGCAGTGCCTTGTCCAGCCATCGGCGCAGCAGCCATTTGCCCATGTGCTTTCGGACCTTGAGGTTGTCCGGCAGGGAGAAGGCGAAGTCGGCGACGACCGGGTCCAGGATAGGGGTGCGTCCTTCCAGTCCATGCGCCATCAGGCACCGGTCCAGCTTGGTCAAGAGGTCGTTCGGCAGCCAGTCGGCGCAATCGGTCGCCTGCGCCTGCTGGAGCGCCGTCCAGCCGAATTCGGCGACCCTGGCTTCGGCACTTGCGATGCCGTCGCGCCAGGCGGTACTGGTGTTGCGCAGCACGCCCATGCCGTCGAACGTCCCTTTCGCGCGGATGGTCCGGCCTCCCATCCACCACGGCCTCAGGACGCTGCGGTACCGCCCGTAGCCGGCGAAAAGCTCGTCGCCGCCTTCACCGGTCAAGACCACCTTCAGGTCCTGCGCCGCCGTTCGCGCCAGCTTCCATGTGGGCAGCACCGCATAGTCGGCGGTCGGATCGTCGATGTCGGCCGCGACACGGGGCAACAGGTCCCAGAAATCCTGCTCGGTAAAGTCAACCTCATGAAGCTGGGCATTGCACTTGTCCGTCAGCGAACGCAGGAAGGTGCGGTGGTCCGGATCGGCCATTTCCGGGAAGCCGGCTGTAAACGCGGTGACCGGCTTTTCGTTCAGCCGCGCCATCATCACGAGGACCGCTGTGGAATCGATACCGCCGGAGAAGAACAGGCCATAGGGCACGTCCGAGCGCTGGTGCATGGAGACGCTGTCCTCCAGGACCCGATCCAGTTCTTTCAGCGCCTCGTCCTCGGAGACGGGTCCGGGCTGTCTGGTCGCCAGTTCGTCCTGGCGCTGGCGTTCGACCACGCGGGCACTGCGAACCACCAGGGTCTCGCCGGGCAGGACCCGCTGGATGCCGCGATAGATGGTCTCCGCGCCACAGGTGAACTGGGTCTGCAGCAATTCGTCGCGATGTCCAGCGTCGACCTCCGGTTCCACCAGCCCTGCTGCGATCAGCGCCTGGGGCTCGGATGCAAAAGCGAAAAGCCTCGGTGTTTCGACATAATAGAGCGGTTTGATGCCGAAAGGGTCGCGGGTCAGAACCAGCCTGCTCTCGGCCGGATCATGGATCGCAATGGCGTACATGCCGCGCAGGCGGCGGCTGAACTGCGGTCCTTCCCGCCGATAGAGGTGTAGTGGCGGCTCGCAGTCGGACATGGTCGCGAAGCGGACATCGCCCAACTCCTCCCGCAGTTCCCGGTAGTTGTAGATCTCGCCGTTTGCCACCAGGGCCGCGCCGCCCGGCTCGTAAAGGGGCTGGTCGCCGGTCTCCAGGTCGATGATGGCAAGCCTGGTCTGCACCATGGCCACACCGTAGGACAGGTGCTTGCCGTCGCCGTCCGGCCCGCGATGCCCAAGCTCCGTAATCAGGCGGTCCAGCACGCTCTGATCGGGCGGCCGGCCGTCCCTGGTCATGATACCTGCGATCCCACACATCAGGCGGCGACCTTCTCGAAGAATTCGCAATAGCGTGCCACAACGGCCGCTTCGGAGAACTGGGAGCTGTAGGCGTCCTGTCCCTCAGCGGCCAGGGATGCCGCGCGTGACGGGTCGTCCGCAATCCGCGCCACCGCCGCTGCCATGGCCTTGGCGTCGTCAACCGGCACCAATAGACCGGTCCGTTCATTCTCGATGAGTTCCGAAGGTCCCTGGGCCGATGCCGCCACCACAGGGGTGTCGTGTGCCCAGCCTTCCAAGACGACATTCCCCAGTGGTTCGTGACGGGAGGCGCACAACAGGCAGTCCGACGCGGCCAGCAGCGCCGGCAGGTCATCGCGCCAGCCCAGGAAATGCACCCGCCCGGCAAGACCCGCGTCAGCGGCCTGGCGCCGCAGGCTCGCTTCCAGAGGGCCGGTGCCCGCGATCCAGAGGTGCGCGGCCGGCAGCATCGTCATGGCGGCGATCGCCGCGTCGATTCCCTTGTTCGGGTGCAGCCGCGCTGCCAGCAGGACGACCGTGGCGTCGGCCGGCGTGTCAAGCTCGGCCCGGTCGACCGCCGGCTGCGGCGACGCATCGACGAAGTTGGGGAGGCACCAGGCCCGGTCTGACGGCCAGCCCTGGGCAACCAGGTGGTCGCGGATCCCCCGGGTGTTGCCCACCAGGTGCTGGCAGCCGCGGTAGTACTTCAGGTCATAATAACCCCCCAGCCGTCCGACCACCGTCCAGGGACCGTGCGGTGCCATGGAGGCGGCGCGGCTCATCCAGGCAAGCACGATATCCGGTGCGAAACGTCGTGCCGCCGCCCGGATCTGAAGCCGCGACAGCAAATCCAGCGGGCCTCCGAACCGGACCTGGTGTACCGGCAGGCCTGCCTCGGCCAGACGTGCCGCCCGACCCTCGTGCCGGCGGATCACCGCCGCCTGGGGCAGGCCGGTCCGGGCCAGCGCACAGACGAGGCGCTCGAAGAACGACTCGGCGCCGCCCACCTTGGCACCTGCCATCAGTTGCAGAACACGGGTCATACGCGCCGCCCCCGCCACTCAGCGATCCTGCGCATGGCATTCTCCCTTTACGGCGAGCCGGTCGATCAGGGCATCCGCAGCCGAGGCGGCGCGGTCGACAGTCAGGCCGCGCATCAGGGTTTCCTGCGCCGTGCCGTTGCGGTCGACCCGGGCCATCAGCGTCCCGTAGGATTCCTCGGTCCGCACCACGGCGGTCCACTCGCCCCACGGGGCGTAAAGCTCCGGCTTCGACGGTCCGAACAACCCCAGCGTCGCAGTGCCGGCCGCGGCGGCCAGGTGCATCAGGCCTGAATCGTTGCCGACGAACAGGGCGCATCGCTGCAGGCACGCGGCGGCATCCAGCAATCCGGTCCTGCCGGTCAGATCGATGACGGTACGATCGTCCAGTCCCTGGACCACGTCGCGAACGCCTGCCGCCTCGTGCGGGGCGGCGAAGACCACGATCGGGCGCCCGGCCAGCTTGCCGCCGGCGTCCGTGAGGTGCCGCGCCAGCGCGACGAAGCGGTCTGCAGGCCAGACCTTGCCCGGCCAATTGGCCGTCGGCCCCAGCGCCAGAGCGCCGGTTTCGGGGATCAGTTCGGCGGCGCGGGCGCGGTGGTCAGGCCCCGTCCAGACACGCGGCGCGGGCGGCGTTTCGCCAAGCCCCAGCATCGAGCCCAGCAGGCGCACCCGGTGCAGCCTGTCGTCGTCGTGCGGCACCACAAGGCCGCGGCCGTGCAGGACCGACCAGCCGATAACCGACCGTCGGATATCGACCAGGATGTCCCAGTAGGTGCCCACGCAGGTGCTCCACAAGCCCAGCCAGTGACGTTTCCAGGTCCGTTTCGGCAGCGGGATCAGGCGTTCAAGTCCGGGCACCGCTTCGAAAAGCGGCGCGGACTCCGGTCCGCAGGCCACCGTCACCGCCAGGCCCGGATGCTGGCCGATCAAATGACCCAGGATGCCGGTGGACAGGACGGCGTCGCCGATCCTGTTCGAGGTGACAAACAACAGTTTCATGACCTGCCTTGCGTGGGGCCGGTGGCGTGCTGGCGGGATGCCCTGTCTTTCGGCGGAGTCCCGTGCGGTGAACCAAGCCGCGGTATACCTGGGCGCTGCCGGCTTGCCAAGCCGCGCGGGCGGGGCCATCTATGAAGCGCAAACGGCGACGGGAACCGGAACGGATGACGGAATCGACCTATGTGATGCTGCCCGACCGCGGCGTGATCACGATCGCGGGGCCGGACCGGCATGCCTTCCTGCAGGGGCTGGTCTCCAATGACATGGCCAAGGTCACGCCCGACCGTGTCATCTGGGCGGCGCTGCTGACACCACAGGGAAAGTACCTGCACGACTTCTTCGTGGCCGAACGGGACGGACGTTTCCTGCTGGATTGCGAGGCCGGCCGGCTGATGCATCTGGGTCAGGCCTTGCACAAGTACAAGCTGCGGGCGGAAGTGGAGCTGGGGATCGGCGACGGTTATGCGGTCGCCGCGGTTCCCGGCGCGAAAGGGGCCGCGGCGCTGGGCCTGCCGCCGGACCCCGGGGCGGCGGTCGACTTCGCCGGCGGCCTTGCCTGGACCGATCCGCGCCTGGCCGCCATGGGCGCGCGAGTGCTGGCGCCAAAAGCCGAGATCGAGGCGGCCTTATCCGCCCGTGGCCTTGCCGCCGGGGGTCTGGCGTCGTTTGATTCGGTCCGTCTGGCCCTGGGCCTTGCCGACGGCAGTCGAGACATGATCGTGGAGAAGTCGATCCTGCTGGAAAACGGCTTCGACGAACTGGGCGGCATCGACTGGGACAAGGGCTGCTACATGGGTCAGGAACTGACCGCCCGAACCAAATACCGCGGCCTGATCAAGAAACGTCTGATGCCGGTGCATTTCGAAGGGCAAGCCCCGGCGCCGGGAACCCAGGTGACACTGGACGGCAGGGACGCGGGCGAGATGCGCTCGTCCTGCGGCGAGCTGGGACTTGCGCTGTTACGCCTTGACCAGGTGGCGAAGGCAGCCGAGACGGGGACGCCGCTCAAGGCCGGGGAAGCGGCGCTGACGCCACAGCGGCCGGAATGGATGGCACAATAGTGGAACGGGACTTAAGCGCAGCCGACTGACGCCGTCACAGATTCAGGGAGTAGCAGCATGTCGTCGAAACAGTCCGAAAACCATCCACGCACCACTGCCGGGCAGGGGCGGCGCCACGACAGCGTGCTCGACACGATCGGCAACACGCCGTGCATCCGGGTCAACACTCTGGCGCCGGATCATGTTCAGCTCTACGTCAAGGCGGAGGCCTTCAATCCGGCGGCTTCGGTCAAGGACCGGCTGGCGGTCAGCATCATCGAGGAAGCCGAGCGTTCGGGCGCGCTGAAGCCTGGGCAGACAGTGGTCGAGGCAACCAGCGGCAACACCGGCATCGGCCTTGCCATGGTCTGTGCGGCCAAGGGTTATCCGCTGGTGGTCACGATGGCGGACAGTTTCTCGGTGGAGCGGCGCAAGCTGATGCGGTTTCTCGGCGCCAAGGTTGTGCTCACGCCGCGGGCGGCCAAGGCCTTTGGCATGGTCCAAAAGGCCGTGGAGCTGGCCGAGGCCAACGGCTGGTTCCTGGCCACGCAGTTCGAAACCGAGGCCAATGCGAAGATCCACGAGAACACCACCGCGCGGGAGATCCTGGCCGATTTCGAAGGCCAGCGGCTGGATTACTGGGTGACGGGTTACGGCACCGGCGGCACGGTCGCCGGCGTCGGGAGGGTCCTGCGCAAGGAACGGCCAGAGACCAAGATCATTCTCAGCGAACCGGCGAACGCGCAGCTTATCGGCAGCGGACAGGCTCAGGAACGCACCGAGGATGGGTCGCCGGCGGCCGGCCATCCCGCCTTCGAGCCGCACCCGATCCAGGGCTGGACGCCGGACTTCATCCCGCTGGTTCTGCAAGAGGCGATCGACGAGGCCTACTACGACGACCTCATCCCGGTGGCCGGGGCGGACGGGATCACCTGGTCGAAGAAGCTGGCGCAGCAGGAGGGGATCTTCACTGGCATCTCGGGCGGCTCCACCTTCGCCGTTTCCATGCAGATCGCCGAGAAGGCGGAGCCCGGAACCGTCATCTTGTGCATGCTGCCGGACACGGGCGAGCGGTACCTCTCGACGCCTCTGTTCGAGGGCATCGAGGAGACCATGACCGAGGAGGAGATCGCGATCGCGCTGTCCACGCCGGGTTTCCACATGCCGCCCGATTGAGCTCGCCTGTCGGCGCCGGGGCCTGATGCCATACGCAGGTCGGCACCCGCTCCCTTGGTCATCTGAGCCAGCGTCTCCGGTTCCAGGTGCAACACCGCGAACGGCGTGCCGTCCGCGGGGCGGGCAGGGTAGAACCGAGCGTCCAATAGGTTGGCCTATTGACAAGGATTAACGTGCGTGGCCTGGACATCGCGTTTCATGGACGGGCGATGCCAGAGATACACCCCCCGTCCTACGTCAGGCCCGGCGTGGTCGTTGAAGAGACCTTTGCCGATGTTCCCCTGGGCCACGTCCCCGAGAGCTGGATTGCACAGCCTTGTTCGGGTTGCAGCATCGGCGTCGATCACGAGACCGGGTATGTCGTCTTTTCGGATGAGGCTGGGGCTGGGCCGGGCCGCGTGCTTTCCTTCGAATCCCCGCGACACTCCGTGTCCGGGAAAGGGCCGGACACGCCTTCCCGCCTTGAGATTCCGCTGAACATCGAATCGCCGACGGCACGGCTTTGCTTTGTCGTTCGCCTTTCCATCAGCGCGCGTTTTGATATTCGAATGCGGACGATGACCCGTGATGGACCCTGCTTGAAGTTGGGCGCCTACCCCGACTTCGGCGCCGCCGTCGAATGGGCCTCCGATGCCGCGGATCCGAGGACGAGCCCGCAGGTCCTGATCTCCGCAGGGGACTGGGACAGCGAATGGAGGAATCCGAAGCCCGACGATGGGCATGAGATGTCCGAGCCCCCGGAGAGCTGGCTCGCTGTCGAGATCGTTCTGACCGGGATTGGGACGGCCGATACGGCGTGCGATGTCACGGTGGCGAGGTTGAAGCTCAGTGACCACACATACCGTCGCGTTGCCCACTTCAAAGCGCCACTAAAGCGCGCAACCCTGGCACAACCTCCGGCGATCCGCGGCGGTCAGGCCCGCGGCGCGGGGCGAAGGCGAGCGTCCGCCGAGCCAGACGTGCAGACCGGCGAGCGTCTTGAGGCGGTAGAGTTTCTCCTAAGGCCCGATGAAACAGGTCGGCCGTGCTTCGCCCGTCTCGACAATGTGTTCGTCACCGTCGCCACGGTACGGACCGAACCTGTCAGCTATATCAATCTGAAGCCGGAAATCGACCAGTTCGCCGGGATCGATCTCGCCGAACGCAGCGTCCACCGGGTCTTTGACGGGAATCTCAACATGTACTGGAAGTCGGGCCGTCGGCGCGTGGACGTGATCGTGTCTTTCCCGAATCCTGTCGCGGTGAACGGCTCGCTTTGGTTCCATGTCCCGGCAGGGGTTTTCAATGAAGCCGATCACAGCGGCTTGAAGGACTACAACATCCTGTATGCGGCCGACGAGGCGGGACGGGAATGGAAGAGCATCTTCTCTCGCGAAGATTACGAGGGAAGCCTGAGCCACGATGTCTTCGAAGAAACCGTGGTGGCGCGCCATGTGAAGCTGGAGATCCTGCAGACCCAGGGGACGCTCAATCCAGTCTTGACTGAATGGAAGCTGTTCCATCATCCAGCGCAGCTTCATCGTCGGTTGTATGCGCTTCGGAGCGCGGAGGTCGAGCAGGCCGAGCCGTCGTCGCAGGATCAAGTGGAACAGTCTGTCCCGGGCCGGTCAACGTCGGCGGCTTCCGACATCGAGATCACCTTTGAAAACGGCAAGATGCTCTACGAATCGGGCCGGCCCGTCCAACTGGAGGGTACGATCAAGAACTCGGGGCCGGGGGATGCGACGATCGAAGTGACGGTTTGGCATCGTTGCGGCGTCGATGAAGCCGAACCCAGAACTTGGGTCGAAAAAGCCCCTCGTAACGATTTGGTTTCCTTTGCCTTTACGATCCAAGAGCCTGCTGAGTACGGGCACCACATTCGCGCCGCGTTTCGTCGGGACGGTACCGTGATCCACAGGTCCGAGTTCGTTTTTGAAGTGATTGACGACTGGCGAAAGATCGCGCGGATGGACCAGTTGCAGGTACAGCAAAACCTCGTTGCGGATTTCCCGCAAGAGGGGATCACCGAAAGGTACATTCCACTGTGGCGCAGATTGCACGTCAACGCCGTCGAGTTCTTCTCCCAGCACGTGTTCTATGGCCAACACGACACCGATCAGACGGAATGGGACAGCCCTTTGCCGTATTGGCACAACAATACCCGCACCGCCGCAACGGCGTTGGCCTGGACCGGGGCGTGCGCGGACAACGGCATTCGTACCGTGATCTATTCGAGGGTGGGTCAGGTCAGCCCGGAATGCGGCATCGAAGAGATCGATCCGGGCGCGGTCCCTTACGGCCCGGTGCGTTGGGAAGCGGCGCCGGCAACGGAATACCATTCCCTCTGGCAGTTCTTTTACAATGGCGATGCGGAAGGGAGCACTTTTCCCGCCGGCCGGCCCATCTATCTGGAGCCAAAGCTGGACCTCAAATCCGTGGACCTCTATGCGCGGCGCGATGCGATGGCAGATGACATTGCAAATGCGGTTGCGCGTTTCGGATGGGATGGGCTGTTCTTCGACAACTTCGCCTGGGACGTGGAGTGCTCGGGATTCTGCCACGACAGGAACGGGAAGGCGCTTAATGAAGGCCTGACACCCGACCAAATCGGGGAAGCGTTCCTCAATGCCGTAAAGGAGCGGGTGCAGAGCCGGGCGGGAAAGAACACCATGCTGATGGCGAATTTCGGCCTGTCCAGGGGCACCTCGCCATGGTGGCGTGCCGACCAAAGCTGGCCCTCTGACGAGTTCCCCGTCTATGCACGGACCCTGTCCGCGTTGGGGATCGCTTACCTGGAAATGCAGAAGCGCGAGTTATTTGATCCGGATGTCCCCGACCCGAACACGCCGCCACTCACCGACAAGCCGCACTTTCCGCCGACGGTCGAACAGGCGGTCCGTGCATTGCGCCTGATCCGGGAGGCGGGGAATGTTGCGGTTCCGGTCATGATTGCCCTTTCCAACGACAAACCGAAGAAACCCGTCGACAAGTACGTAAGGTACGCGTCCGCCTTTGCGAACGGGGTCCTGATCTGGATCGGCCGGGGGACGCCGACCGTGACCGGTGACATCTTGACGGGCGGCCTTGCCGTCGAGGCGGCGTACAACCGCTTCGCTGCCCGCTATGGTGCCTATTTGTTTGACCTCGCCATCCGGTGGTTGCCGGCGGACACCGCAATGTTCTCCGGCGCCGTGCCGGAACGCGTCTGGTGCAGCAATCTGGCGGCCTGTCGGACCTACGCGGACGGCCGAACCGACATCTACCTTCACATGATCAACCGCCCGGTGGTCCCGGCCGCAGAAGACGCAGATGAAGGAGCTGATGCGGGGCCTGGTGAGATTCCTTGGGCCAAGCGAGGACTTGCGAGGCCGGAGCCCGTTCGGGATATCAAGTTCCGCATCGATCTGGATCGAGCCGGGGTATCGGACATGGCGCTGGAGGGCGCCTGGCTTCTTACGCCGGATCGCCGCTTAGCGATCAAGCCGAGACCGGGGAAGCCGGAACTCTGGACGTTGCTGCCCGAGTCCGAGGCCGATGACGACCCCGTGGAGATGACCCAGAACGTTGCCATTGAAGGGCGGCTTGCCGGTCTCACCGTCCCGGAGTTGAGGTTCTGGTCCATGATCTTGATGCGGTGGCGGCCCGCGCGTACGAGACCGGGCCCGGCAAGGAGACTTCCTCGGCGCACAAAGGCCTACTGAGAACCTCCACTGCTGTTTCGCTGTCGTGATGCTGAACGTGGCCAAGAATGAAGCGGACCGGCCATCAGTGGTCTGTCGATGAGGACAACCTCGTGCGTGATGGATTGGATAGCTGGTTCGCGGAGTGGCGGGGGCCTTACTCCTTTCGCAGGTCGGCTGTCGTCCCGCCGGTGATTTGAACCAGCGTCTCCGGCTCCAGCCGGAACACCGCGAACGGGGTGCCGGCGGCGGCCCAGATTTCCCCGTGCTGCATCAGGTCCCGGTCGATCAGGACGATCGGCTTCACCGCGTGACCCACCGGCGGGACACCGCCGATGGAGAACCCGGTTTTTTCGCGCACGAAGTCCGCATCGGCCTTGCCGATGGCCTCGCCCAGGGCGCCCTTCACCTTCTTCTCGTCCACCCGGTTGGCACCGCTTGCGATCACCAGGACCGACTGTCCACTGGTCTTGCCGCGAAATATCAGAGATTTTGCAATTTGGCCCACTGTGCAACCAATGGTCGCTGCAGCCTCGGCCGCCGTGCGCGTGGAGGACGGAAACTCCCTGACGCTGAGCCCCACGCCGAAGGCGTCCAGCGCCTTTTGAATGCGCTGGGATGCATCGCGCAGCGCGGAATCCTTGGAATCGCTCATGGTTGGCCCCTCGATGCCCGGTGGGGGTAAGCGTCGGTTAACGTCTTGTTGGTAACAATTTACCCCTAGAATTCCGCCCACTATGCCTGCGTGGCCGGTGACGGAGCAAGATTCTGCGCACCGACAGGCGACGGGAATCTCCTGATCATTGGTCGGCGGCAACGGAGTTGTCCTTGGGAGCGAAACCCGGGTCATGAGCGCCGGCGAGTCTGTATCCTACGAAGTCTACAAGCTGGTCCGCGGCAGGTGGACCATGCGTGCCCGCTTCGGCGACGACGAGCGCGAAGCCGCTTTCAACGAGGCCTACGCCCAGGAAAAGCTGTCCAACGTGACGGCATGCTGCGTCATCAAGGAAACCTACCGGGTCGCCGACAACGCGGCGATGGAGTCCGTGGTCTATCACAGCCCCAGCCTGACCGAGCCGCCGTCGGTGCGGGCGGTCACCCGGGAACAGATCGCCGAGCCGAATGCGCCGAGCGAGCCCGCGCCGCCGCCCCAGGTAACCGCGCCGCCGCCCGCCGCGGCCGAACAGCCGGCTGACGAGCCGGTGCCGCCGCGTCCCGCGATGCTGTCCACGCCCCAGGCCGTCCAACGGATCCCGCAAGAAGTCGAAGAGAGCCCGGAAGAGGTGCTGGAGGAAGAGCCGGACCTGGAGCTGGAGCCGCCGGTGATTGTGCCCCAGCCGGCATTCACGGATATCGACGCCGAAGACGCCATGGTCGAGTTCTCGATCTTCGAGGCCGTCCTGCGGTTCTTCGCCGTGCTTTTCCTCAGCCTTTTGGGCGGCACCCTGTTCGGCGCCGTGATGTTCTTCGTTCTGAAATCGGCGCCATCCTTCGGCCTTGCGATCACCACCGACCAGGCGCGCACGATCATCCTGTCGGCGGGTCTGCTGGGCGCGGTCGCGGCGTTCTTCCCGCTCTTGCGGTTCCTGTTGCCGGACATGGCCTTGTCCAGGGGCAATGGCGGCGGACCGGTCGGGCATGCGGCCGCCGGCGCCATGCTGCCAGGCATGCGGCAACAGAGCCCCGCATTGGCCGGCGCAGCGGCCGGCGCTGCGACCTCGGCCGGCACGGGGACGGTGCTGCGGCGCGAGCCGCCGCCGCCGCCGTCGCGCGGCGGGACTGGACAGTCCCGGGGCGATTGCGGAAACCGCCGCTGCGCTTGGGATTAGACCTGGCACCGGCCAGGACGGCGCACTGTCGGCCGCTGCCGGGGCCGCAGAAACACCGCCCGTCCCCCAGGCCCCCGAAGGTCAGGCGCCGCAGGCCGTGCCTGCACCGGTGCGCCGCAACGAGCCCGAAGACATTGCCGCCGTCAAGGAGGGCCTTCGGTCCCTGGCCGAGGAGGCCCGGGAAATGCTGGACGAGAAAAAGGGTCCGTTGGATCCATATCGCAGCTTCGGCATGACGTTGTTCCTTGCCGGCGCCGGCGAAACCCTCGGCCGATGGCACAGCGTGACCCAGCGCCGGGTCGCCAAGTCGGTGGCCGCCATCGTCGAAGGGCTGGGCGCGTCAGCCGAAAACGCGGCCGGGTTCGCCTATCACATCGACGAATACCTCCTCGATCCCCGTTTCCATGACATGTACGCCGCCGGTCGCTCTTCGGCCGTGCATCGCCAGTATGACGACGAGGCGCCGTCCGGCATTGTCGAAGCCATGCAGGAACTGATCGCGGCCGCCGGCTTCCGCCACCGTCACAGCCGTCGGTGACGGCCTGGCAACCGTGATGCTGACCCGCGTGATGGCCCACACGGCCGAGGGCGGCGCCCCGGCGCCGGTCCCGGCAGACTATGTACGGGTCCATGACGAGATCGCCCGCGACTCGTTGGGGCGCTACGGCCGGCACGAAATCAAACACACCGACGAAGGCATGCTTGTCTCATTTCCCAATGCGGCAGCCGCCGTCGAGGCGGCATCGTCCATGCAGCAGCTCTTCCGGCGCCTGCGCGAGACGACGCCCGAAATATCGCCGGCGGTTTCGATTGTCATCGCCGCCGGTGCCCCGATCCAGAAGGCCCGGGATCCGCGCCTGACGCCGGTCCGCATCGCGACCGCCTTGATGGCCCATGCTGGCCTGAACGACGTGCTGGTTGCGCCACCCGTGACAGACCTGATGAAAGGCGAGATGTTCCGCTTCGAACGTACGGGCACATTCCAGATCACCGGTGTGGATCAGCCGCTCGCCCTGTTCCGCGTCAACTGGTGAGCATCCTCTTTTCGCGGCGCCGCCGGACTGCTATCTAGCCGCAGGATCGGGCGCCCGGACGCCTTGGATCCCGCCGTTTCACAGACAAGGAGCGCGCCATGACCGCCTGCATCGTCGGCTGGGCCCACACCAAGTTCGGCAAGCTGGAAGGCGAGGACGTCGAATCCCTGATCACTCGTGTCGCCCGCCAGGCGTTGGGCGATGCCGGCGTCGAGCCCGGCGACGTGGATGCGATTTATCTGGGCTTCTACAACGGCGGCTTTTCCAAGCAGGATTTCGGCGCTTCGCTGGTCCTCCAGGCCGATGACGCCTTCCGCTTCACACCGGCCACCCGGGTCGAGAACGCCTGTGCCACGGGTTCCGCGGCCATCCATCAGGGCCTCAACTTCATCGAGGCGAAGAAGGGCCGGGTCGTGCTGGTGGTCGGCGTCGAGAAAATGACCGATACGCCCGGTCCCGAGATCGGCGGCATTCTGTTGAAGGCCTCGTACCTGAAGGAGGAGGAGGGGATCGAGGGCGGCTTTGCCGGGGCTTTTGGCCAGATCGCCAACGGATACTTCCAGAAATACGGCGACCATTCGGATGCGCTGGCCAAGATCGCCGCCAAGAACCACAAGAACGGCTGTGCCAATCCCATGGCCCAGTTGCAGAAGGACCTGGGCTACGAGTTCTGCCGCACCGTCAGTGACAAAAACCCGATCGTCGCGGGCCCGTTGCGCCGGACCGACTGTTCGCTGGTTTCCGACGGGGCAGCCGCGCTGGTGCTGGCCGATGTGGAAACGGCCCTGTCCTGTGACAAGGCCGTGGTGTTTCGCGGCGTCAATCACGTGAACGACTACCTGCCGATGTCGAAGCGGGACATGACCACCCTGGAGGGCTGCGCCAAGGCGTGGCACGGCGCCTTCGACCGCGCGGGCGTGCGTGTCGACGACCTCAGCTTCGTTGAGACCCACGACTGCTTCACCATCGCCGAACTGATGCAATACGAGGCGATGGGCCTGGCGGCACAGGGCGAGGCCGCCGCCCTGGCCCTTGACGGAGCGACCGCCAAGGACGGCCGTCTGCCCGTCAATCCGTCGGGTGGGCTAAAATCCAAGGGTCACCCGATCGGCGCGACCGGCGTTTCGATGCACGTGATGTCGGCCATGCAGCTTCGCGGCGAAGCCGGTGGCATGCAGGTGGACGGCGCGACATTGGGCGGCGTTTTCAACATGGGCGGAGCCGGGGTGGCCAACTACTGCTCGATCCTGGAACCTCTGCGGTAGCGGTCGCAGGCTTTCGGCGCGGCAACTGCTAATTCTCTTGCCGCCTTTGCAAAACCGGATCACAGTGCGGCCGATTCAATCCGGGTCCGGGACGCCGTTCCATGGTGACAGCGGTCGCGCCGATTGCCGCCCTTCTTCTCAGCGTCGCATTCCTGCTGACGGGGCACGGCCTGCAGGGCACCCTGCTGCCGGTGCGGGCGGGGCTGGAGGCCTATACGCCCTTCGATATCAGCGTCCTGGGATCGTCCTATTTCGTCGGCTTTGTCATCGGCTGCGTGGCCGGCCCATTGATGGTGCGGCGTGCCGGTCATATCCGGACCTTTCTCGCCATGGTCGGGATCGCCTCTTCGGTTTGCCTGGTGCACGCCATGGTGCTGAGTCCGGCCGTCTGGTGGGTCATGCGGGCCTTTACCGGCATGTGCCTCGCCGTCCTCTACATGGTGATCGAAAGCTGGCTTAACGCCCGCTCCACCAACGAGAACCGGGGCTTCGTCTTATCGATTTACGTTGTCATCAACCTGACGGTAATGACGCTGGGTCAGATGATGCTGATCCTTGCAGATCCGGGCGAATTCGTGCTGTTCGCGATGGCTTCGATCCTGGTTTCCCTGGCCGCGGTTCCGATTGCCTTCACCCGCGTGCCCGCACCGGAGCCGGTCGAAACCGTGAAGCTCGACCTCAGCGGTCTCTATCACAGCTCGCCGTTGGGCGTGCTCGGCTGTCTCACCACCGGATTTGCGATCGGCTCGTTCTGGGCGCTGGGGCCGCTGTTCGCGCAGAGCGGCGGTGGCGGCGCAGAGACCGTTGCCTATTTCATGAGCGCAGCGGTCGTTGGCGGTGCCGTCTCGCAGTGGCCGATCGGCTGGGCATCGGACCGGATCGATCGGCGCTGGGTGATGGCGGCCGTCTGCATCTCCGCCGGTCTTGCGGGCTGCGGCCTGTTCCTGGCAGGCGCGGCCGATACGAAGATCCTGGTGGCCATCGGCTTCCTGTTCGGTGCGTTCTCTTTTCCCGTCTATGCACTGTGTATCGCGCACACCAACGACCATGTCGATCCGGAAAAGTACGTGCAGACCGCCAGCGCCATGTTTCTGCTGTCCGGCATCGGTGCGGCGCTGGGACCACTCCTGGCATCGGCGGCGATTGAGTTCATGGGCGTGAGGATTCTCTTCGTCTATATCGCGGCGTTCTATCTGGCGATGACGGCCTTCACGTTATTCCGGATGACGAGACGACCAGCGATGGCGGAAGAGGAGCAGATCTCCTTCGCCAATGCCCTGCGCATGGCCAAGACGGTCTCGTCGATGGATGTGCTGGTCCCGGAAGAGGAGGACGTGCCGGCCGAGGCGGTTTCGACGCCGGCCGGCTCCGGCGCCTGACCCGTTTGACATCGAGTAATTCAAACAGACCCCGACCGGAGTATGATGGGGCAATACACAGCAAGAGGGCCTGACGCCCCGGGACGGAGGAAATGCCTGAGTTGGAAGTCCCGACCTTGATGGCGGGGCTGGGTTTTGTGATCGGCATCGCCTTTGGGGCGACCGCCCGATGGGCCGAATTCTGCACGTTCGGTGCGATCGCGAACGCCTACTACGGTGGCGACAAGGTGCAGTTGCGCAGCTGGTTCCTGGCGATCGCCGTGGCGCTGGTGCTGACCCAGGCCGCGGACGCGACCGGCTGGATCGACCTTCAGGACTCGATCTATCTGACGCCCGACTTCGGCTGGCTGGGCGCGGTGATCGGCGGTCTCTGTTTCGGGTTCGGCATGGCGTTGGTCGGGACCTGTGGCGCAGGATCGCTTGTCCGGCTTGGAAACGGCGACCTCAGATCCTTGGTCGTGTTCCTGGTGCTGGGGCTGACGGCCTATATGACGCTGCGCGGCCTGACCGGTCTCTTGCGCGAGGCGGTGATCGAACGCGCGAACCTGGACCTGTCGGCCATCGGCAGCCAGAGCCTTGCGGCGATCGTCAGCCAGGGAATGGGCCTGTCGTTCGAAACCGTGCGCTGGGCGCTGGTGGTGTTGGGCGTCGCGGCAGTGCTGTGGGCGTGTTTCAGAAACGCAGCCTTTCTCGCCTCGGGCAAAGGCATCGTCAGCGGCGTGGTGATGGGTGTGCTTGTGTTCGCGGGCTGGATCGCGACCGGCGTGGTAGGCGCGGACGATTTCGATCCGGCACCGCTGGAATCCCTGACCTTCGTCGCGCCGCCCGGCGAGGCCCTCGTTTATTTGATCACCTACACCGGGGCGACGGTGAATTTCGGCATCGGCACCGTCGGCGGGGTGATCGTCGGCGCGTTTCTGGTGGCCCGGGCCAAGGGCGAGTTCATGCTCGAGAGCTTCGATGGCAACCGCGAGATGGTCCGCCATCTCGGCGGCGCCGCCTTGATGGGTTTCGGCGGGGTGACCGCGATGGGCTGCACGATTGGGCAGGGGCTGACAGGGTTGTCGACGCTTGCGATCTCGGCACCGCTGGCGCTGGGGGCGATCTTCATCGGCGCGGCCGCGGGCCTGCGATACCTCACCCTCGGCCGGTTGTGGCCGCACCAGGGCGACCTGGCGATCCGCTAGGGCGGTGCGTCAGTCTGCGGAAAAGAAGGCCATCAGATCGGCCGTCACCACGCGTCGGGAACCTCCTCGGCCAGATAGTGGCCGGCGGGCAGAGCGTGGCCCGAGACCTCCACGGCCCGCTTGCGCCATTCGGCCAACGGGTCGAAACCGCGTTCGATCACACCGTCCCGGCCCCACAAGACCAAGAGCGGGCAGCGCAGCTTCTTTTCGCCGTCCTGGTCGTCGTGAACCAGGTCGATGCCGGCGGCCGCGCGGTAGTCGTCGCAGCTGGCGCGGATCGCCTCGGGAACGCGAAAGCAACGCAGATATTCCGCAAGGGCCTGCATCGTGAACGGCTGCATGCCCGCGCTGCCCGACCCGAGCTTCGCCCGCAAGAACGCTTCCGGATCGGCGCCGATCATCGTTTCGGGCAGGGGATGGGGGCGGATCAGGAAGAACCAGTGCCAGTAGGCGCGGGCGAATTCCTCCCCCGTGGCCCGGTACATCTCCCGTGTCGGCGCGATGTCCAAGACTGCCAGGCGACGCACCTGGTCGGGCCAGTCAACGGCCAGCCGGTGCGCCACCCGGCCGCCCCGGTCGTGACCGGCCAGAAAGAAATGATCGAACCCCAATGCCGCCATGATCTCGACCTGGTCGCGGGCCATCTCGCGCTTGGAATAGGCCACCTGGTCCGGGCCCGGCAGCGGCTTGGAGGAATCGCCATAGCCGCGCAGGTCGCTGGCGACGACGGTGAAACGCCAGGCAAGCTCGGGCGCAACCTTGTGCCACATGGCGTGGGTCTGCGGATAGCCGTGCAGCAGCAGCAAAGGCGGCCCGTCGCCGCCGACCACCAGGTTGATGCTGGCGCCGGTTGTTTCGATACGCTTGCGGTCGAAGCCTTCGAACATGAGGTCCCCTGTCGGATCATCCGGAATTGGCCGTCATCGAACACCAGATTCGCAAGCGCGTATAGACGGATGGCCCCGAGTTGTGAGGAGCTGCTTGCCGACCAGGCGCGTTCCGTGAAAAGGTCGGAGGTCGATTTGCTGGAGACAGACCGTGATCACCAAGGCTGACCTCGAAGCGGTACGTCAACCCGTCGACCGGGCGCGCGGCCTGCCGAATGCAGCCTACGTCTCGGCCGACATCTTCGAGCAGGAGCGTTCCACCGTCTTTTTCAAGAGCTGGGCGGGGATCGGGTTCGCGAAGGACATTCCCCAGCCCGGTGATGCCCGGCCGATCCTGTTTGCCGGCCAGCCGCTGCTGGCTGTCCGCGACGGTGACGGGGCGGTGCGTGTCTTCCAGAACACCTGCCGGCACCGGGGCATGATCCTGGTGGATCGTCCGGTCCGTCTGCGCGGCGCCATCCGCTGCCCGTACCATTCGTGGTCCTACGGGCTGGATGGCGCGCTGAAGGCGACACCCCATGTGGGCGGTCCCGGCGTCAACCGCCATCCCGATCTGGACAGGGATGCGCTGGGCCTGGTCGAGTTCCCCAGCCGGGTCTGGCGCGATGTCATCTTCGTCAACATGGCCGGCGGTCCGGAGGATTTCGACGAATCCACGGCCGTTCTGATCGATCGCTGGAAGGATCTCGATCGCCCGTTGTTTCACGGCGGAGCGGATTCGTCCTTCTCCCTGGAGGTGGCGACCAATTGGAAACTGGCGGTCGAGAACTACTGCGAAAGCTCTCACCTGCCCTGGGTGCATCCGGGTCTGAACAGCTATTCGCGGTTGGAAGACCACTACAACATTGCAGTGCCCGGCCGGTTTTCGGGCCAGGGGACGCGCGTCTACCGCCCGGGGCTTGGCGAGGACGGACTGGGCTTCGCCGATTTTCCGGAACTGCCGGAGATTTGGGACACCGCTGCGGAGTACATCGCGCTTTATCCGAATGTGCTGTTCGGCGTCCATCGCGATCATGCCTATGCGATTGTCCTGGAGCCGGCGGCGCCGGACCGAACCATCGAACATGTGGAAATCTATTACGCTTCCGATGAGATGCGGTCGGACGCCTTCGCGGAACTGCGGGCGGCCAATGCCCGGCTGTGGCAGGGCGTTTTCCGCGAGGATGTGGGCGTGGTGGAGGGCATGCAGCGCGGAAGGCACGGCGCGGCGTTCGACGGCGGCCGATTCTCACCCGTGATGGATGCACCGACGCACTGTTTCCACCGCTGGGTCGCCGAAAAGTACGCGGGAGGTTGACGCCCGACCCTGGGCCGTTCTATCAGCCACGACAAGCCTGTAGCGAACCCGACGAAAGGGGGGTGTCCTTGCGCAATGCCATGAATCTCGGCCGCCTGTTGACCCAGGCGGCGGCCATCTATCCGGAACGCACCGCACTGGTCTGGGGCGACCGAAGCTGGACCTGGGCCGCGCTCAACGCCCGCGTCGACGCGCTGGTGGCCGGTCTCCGTGCGCTGGGCGTTGCGCCGGGCGACCGTGTCATGGTGCAGGCACGCAACGGCAACCAGATGGTGGAGATCCCGTTCGCCTGCTTCAAGGCGGGTGCCGTGTGGGTGCCTGTCAATTATCGACTGACGCCCGACGAAGTGGCGGGCCTTGCCGAGACGGCCGGCGTCAAGGCGATGTTCTACCAGGCGCCCTTCGCGCCGCACGCCGACGCCGCGGCCCACGCGTCGACCTCGCTTGACTGCATGGTCGCCATGGACGCGCCCCGGGACGGCGAGACCGGCTATGAAGAGCTGATCGATGCCCATGCCTGGGCGACGCCGTTCCATGCCGAGGTCGACCGCGAAGACCCGCTGTGGTTCTTCTTCACGTCGGGCACCACTGGCCGTCCCAAGGCAGCGGTCCTGACCCACGGGCAAATGTGCTTCGTTGTGACCAACCACGTCGCCGACCTGATGCCCGGCCTGTCGCACCGGGACGTCTCGCTTGTGGTGGCGCCGCTCAGCCACGGGGCCGGCGTGCACCTGTTGGCCCAGGTGGCGCGCGGCGCGGTGTCGATCCTGCCCGCCGGCGATACCCTCGACCCCGACGAGGTCTGGCGTCTGGTCGAGGATTACGGCGTCAGCAACATGTTCACCGTGCCAACCATCGTCAAACGCCTGGTGGAGCATCCGGCGGTGGACGCGCACGACCATTCTTCGCTGCGCCATGTGATCTATGCCGGTGCGCCCATGTATCGCGCCGACCAGGTGCGCGCCTTGCGCAAGCTGGGGCTCGTTCTGGTGCAGTATTACGGCCTGGGCGAGGTGACCGGCTGCATCACCGTGCTGCCGGCGCACATGCACAGCCTGGATGACGAAGGCATGCCGGTCGGGTCCTGCGGCTTCGCCCGCACGGGCATGGAGGTCGCGATCAAGGACCAGGAGGGCAACATCCTGGGCCCCGACGAGCAGGGCGAGATCTGTGCCCGCGGTCCGGCGGTGTTCGCCGGCTACTACGACAATCCGGAGGCGAACGCTCAGACGCTGAAGGACGGCTGGTTCCATACCGGCGACCTGGGGCGCATGGACGCCCAGGGGTTCGTCTACATCACCGGTCGGGCGTCGGACATGTACATATCCGGCGGCTCGAATATCTATCCGCGCGAGGCTGAGGAGGTCCTGCTGAGCCATCCCGCCGTGTCGGAGGTGGCGGTGCTGGGCGTGCCCGATCCGACCTGGGGCGAGTCGGGTGTCGCGGTGGTCGTCCCGGTCAAGGGTGCCCTGATCGATGCCGGCATGCTGGTCGCCCATCTGGAAGGGCGGCTGGCCAAGTACAAATGGCCGCGGCGGTTTTTCTTCTGGGACAGCCTGCCCAAGTCGGGCTACGGCAAGGTGCCGAAGTACATCATCCGCGACAGGCTGTTCGAAGAGGGCGCCCTGGAAAAGGACGCGCCGGTCTAACGGACGTGCCGGTGCGGCACGGCACAACGGGGAGAGGTTCAGATGACGTTCAAGGCACTGTTGATGCGCGAAGGCGAGGGCGGGGTGGAATACGCCGTCACCGACCTGGAGGAGGACCAGCTCCCCGAAGGCGACGTGATCGTGGATATCGAATACTCCACGCTGAACTACAAGGACGGCATGATCCTGGGCGGCAACATCGGCCGTCTGGTGCGAAACCTGCCGCACGTGCCGGGTGTTGATTTTGCCGGCACCGTGGCGCGTTCCGGGGACCCGCGCTACAGCCCCGGCGACAAGGTGGTCCTGACCGGCTGGCGGGTCGGCGAGATGCACTGGGGCGGTTTCGCCCAGAAAGCCCGGGTCAAGGCCGACTGGCTGGTGCCCTTGCCCGCCGGTCTGACGGCCCGGCAGGCGATGGCCGTGGGGACGGCGGGCGTGGCTGCGATCCTTGCGGTGATGGCCCTGGAGGACCATGGCGCCAAGCCGGACGACGGTCCGATCCTGGTCACTGGCGCGGCCGGCGGCGTGGGCTCGGTCGCGGCCGCGATGCTGGCGAAGCTGGGCTTCGAGGTGGCCGGCTCCACCGGCCGTCCGGAACAGGCCGACTATCTGTCCGATCTCGGCTGTTCGCGCATCGTCGAACGGGCCGCCCTTGCCGAGCCGCCGCCGCGGCCCCTGGAATCCGAAGAATGGGCCGGTTGCGTCGATGCCGTCGGCGGCGCGACGCTGGCCCGGGTCCTGGGCCAGATGAAGTACCGCGCCTCGGTCGCCGCTTGCGGCCTCGCCGGCGGTGCGGAGATGACCTGTTCGGTGCTGCCGTTCCTGCTGCGCGGGGTCAATTTGCTCGGCATCGATTCCGTGATGCAGCCTTACGAGAACCGGGTCCGCCTGTGGGACCGCGCAGCGCAGGATCTGCCCATGGCGAAGCTGGACGCGATGACCCACGAGTGCGGTCTCTCCAACCTGCTTGAGCAGTCCAGGGCGATCCTCAAAGGCCAAGTCCGCGGCCGCCTGGTGGTCGACGTCAACGCCTGAGGCGACGCGCGGCATCTGCCATGCTTTTCGAGTCGTGCCCTGCGGGCGCTCCTCAGGGTAAGCTGGGCGGTCTTGTCCAGACCCGCGCCCGCAACGGGCACACCCCACCACCGCAATCGACAGGGCGGTGCGAATCTGCTTATGTTCTTGATGTACCGGTCAGAATGGGTGGGATTTCGTGGAAGTATCCAGGTGGGGGCGAACGGGACTGGTCCTCGTCGCCTTTTTCTTGTTGGTGCCCGACGTTGCCGTACCGCAGGCGTCGGCGCAAACGCCGTCTGCCGAATCCGACCGTGGCCTGACCTTCCGCGAGGCGTTCCGGTTCTATCGCGCCAAGGCTCAGGCCGGCGACGCGAAGGCGCAGTTCTTCATGGGCCTGCTCTACGAGCGTGGGCCCACCGGCACGCCTGACCTTGAAAAGGCGGCCTTCTGGTTCGAGAAGGCCGCAGCCCAGGGCTGGCTGGACGCCCAGTACAAGATGGGCACCGCCTACGCGATGGGCTACGGCGTGGACCAGGACTGGTCCAAGGCGGTGGAGATGTACCGGGGCGCCGCCGAGCAGGAGCTTCCCGAGGCCCAGTACAACATGGGCGTGCTGTACGAGCAGGGCATGGGTGTGGAGCAGGACCATGTCCAGGCGGCGGACTGGTACCGGCGTGCCGCCGTCAACGGCGTCGTCCCGGCGCTGCGGGCGTTGGGCTCGGTCTATCTGAAGGATGAAGGCGTCGAGCCCGACCGGGCCCAGGCCTTCTTCTGGCTGACACTGGGGGCCGCAGCCGGCGACGAACAGGCGGCTGAACTGCGCGACCTGGTGGGCGAACAGCTGACGCCCGAGGAGCGTGAGGCCGCGCTGAAGCTGCTGGAGGATTGGCGCGGGGTCGAATGAGGGCCTGCCGCCGGATGTACGGGACCCCTGTCTGTCGAAACCGTCGGGCCTTGCCTTGCCATGCGAGGCCGGAGGCGGCAGTCTTGCCCCGCAGCGGTGCTGGGAGCCGCATAGACACGGGAGACCCATGGACCTTTGGACCAAGATCGTTCGCCTGCTTCCGGAGCTTCGCGCCTATGCTCGGTCGATCTCCGACGAGCCGGCCGACGCCGAGGACCTGGTGAACGACGCCGTGGAACGGGTCGCCAAGGCCGAAGGCCCCCCCGACCAACTGGACCAGCTCCGGCCCTGGATGTTCAGGATCATCCGGAACCTGAATACCGACGAGCTCAGAAAAAGGCGGGTTCGGGCGGAATACTCCGGGGTGCATGGCCGTTTCTTGTATGAGATTCCGTCGTCCGCGCCGGGCGCCGACAATGTGGTGCTCATTCGGACGGCTTACGAAAAGCTGACCCCCAACGAACGAGAGATCCTGTTTATGGTTGATATTATGGGCATGAAGTACGCGGAAGCCGCGTCGGTGCTGGATGTGCCGCAGGGAACCGTGATGAGCCGGATCAGCCGGGCACGCAGATCACTCCTGGACTTGGTTGGGCCTGCAGAGGTCAAGCCGTTGGTTCGAACTGATTTGAAGAAGCGCAAGTGATGTTGACCGACACCGACTGGGAACTGTTGAACGCCTATGCCGACGGGGAGTTGGACGGTGCGGCTGCAGCTGCCTTCGAGAAGCGGCTGGCGCGTGAGCCCGCGCTTGCGGCCGAGTTGGAACGGGTCCGGTCCTTGAAGGCGGTTCTGCCCGGCCTTCGTCCCAAGACATCGCGCGTACGCGTACGGCGCCCCCGGCAGGTGCGTGCCGGTGCCGTTGCCGCTTCGGTTCTGTTGGCCGCCGGTCTTTCGTTCGGTGTCTACAAGATGCTGGCGCCGCAGGCGGATCCCTCGGCTTTCGAGGGGCTGCACCAGGCCTTTGCCGCCAAGTCCTATGTCATCGAGCATGACGGCGCGATCGTGCTGTCCTCGGGGACCTTGATCGGCGCGTTCCAGGCGCCCGACCTGACCGCCTCCAATCTGCGGCTGGTGGATATCCGGGTCGTTGGCGACGCGAAAACCGAACGTGTGGCGATGCATTACCGCGGCCCCCGCGGCTGCCGCGTCACCCTGGTCGCCGCGCCGGTTGCGGGCGACCCGCCGCAGAACGGCCAGCGCATGGAGCTGTATCGCCAGTGGTCGACGCGGGCCGCCCGCTTTGTCCTTATGGCCGACGGCATGGATCCGAAGCGGTTCGAGGCCATCGCGGCCTATGCGGAGGCCGCCTCGCACGCCTTGCCGGCGGTGGACGACCTCAGGGTGGCACTGGTCGAGAAGACCTCCTCGGCACGGCCCTGCGTCTGACGTCGCCGGCTACTGCCCGCGCCCGGGAAAGTTCGGGCGATCCTCATTGTAATGCGTTGCCAGGTAATCGAGGATGATCTGACGTTCGTCGGGCTCGATTTCGGACATGCCCTGCTCCTCGACCATCCACTCCAGCAGCGTATCCCACCGCTCCCGGGACATCCCCTGTTGGGCGACGATCTTTTCGGAATGGCAGGCGGTGCAGGCGTAGAAGGTTTCCTCCGCCCCGCCGGCCAGGACGAGATCGCCGTACTCGTCCTCTTCCTCGGTCTCCGCCGCGGCAACGGCCGCCTCGTCCGAAGCGTTGGCCGCGAGATCGGCGTCCCTCTCCTGGGCGCGCCCGACCGTGGCGACGGTGACGATAAGAAATACGGCCGTGATGGCCCCAGCAAAAAGACGCCGCATAACAGCTTCCTTTCCGGACAGGTAGTTTGTTGCGGGGACGGCCGAGAAGCCGTCCCCGCTGACCTTCTTATTAGCTTACGCGCACCGCGACACGATGCATCGTGTTGTTCAGGTAACCTTTCGGGTTCCAGTCGATCGCGAAAGGCTGCGCATCGCCGGCACTGTCGGTCGCCCGCGCCCAGACCTCGTAATAGCCTGCCTGCGGGAACGCGATCTGCTTGCGACAGTTCTGCCAGGCGCCCGAATTGGCCGGATTGTCGAGGTTGGCCGAAATCCAGGTGGTGCCGAAGTCGATCGACAGGTCGACCGCCTCGATCGTGCGGTCGCCCGACCAGGCATGGCCGCGCACCTCGACCGAGCGGCCTGCCGTCGCATTGTTCTCCGGCGACGTGATCAGGGACTTCACCGGCATGCGCTCGATGATGTCGAAGTCCTTCTTATCCACCTCTTCGCCCGGCGAGACCGGCCGGTTCGGGACGCGGTAGGAGGTGCCGGTCATTTTCGGCCCGTCATGCACCTGGTCGCGCAGTTGAATCCGCGTCAGCCACTTCTGCGAGCACGAGCCCGGCCAACCCGGCACGACCAGCCTGAGTGGCGCGCCGTTCATCGGATGGATCGGGGCGCCGTTCATCTCGAAGGCGATCAGGACCTCGTCCGTCATGGCCTTGGCGATGGGCAAGCCGCGCGAGATCGGCAGCTTTTCCGGATCGCCCGAAAGATGCCCGTCCGCACCGAAGTGGGCGGTATAGACGACGTTTGACTGAACGCCTGCCTTGGTCAGGACGTCCTTCAGACGGACGCCGGTCCATTGCGAGCAGGCGACCGCGCCGACGGTCCACTGGTTGCCCGAGGCTGGCGGATCGAAAAAGGCCCGGCCGTTGCCGCCGCATTCGATCACCAGGGCCTGGGTCACGACCTCGAACTGGCTCTTGAGGTCGGCGATCGTCAGCGTCATCGGTGCGTCGACGAAGCCGTCGACCGTCAGCGTCCAGGTCGCCGGATCAACGTCTTCCGGCGGCACGCCGTTGTTGCGGATGAAGTGGCGGCTGGTGGGCGTGATCGCATCGTCCAGCAGATGGGCTGGCGTTTCGGCGTTGACCGGGCGGTCGTTCAGGACCGTCAGGCCGTCCTTGCCTGCCATCATGTGGCTGTCGGCGAGGGCCGCCGGGATCAGCCCCTGCGGCATGTTGCGGTGGAACGGGATGCTCATGCCCAGCATTGCCCCCATGGTGGCCAGGCCTGCCCCCTTCAGGAACCCGCGCCGGTCATCGTGCGCAACCCGGCCGAACAGGGCCTTGTCGCCGGCCTCCGGGCCCGCAGCATAGATTTCACCGATCGTCTGTTCTTTTGATTCGTCGACTGCCATTGGAACGCCTCCCTTCTGTGCATTATGGCACTACACATCAATTAACGTGCCGGCTGCCGGGATTATTCCATCGGGCGATCTGGCTGCGCGAACATGGTTAACGGCCAGGCGCCGCGAAAGCGGTTCGGGCGGCTTGGCGCCGCGCCAGACACTTCAGGTCGGCCCGGCCAGTTCCTTCACGCTCTGACGGTTGAGCTGGTTTTCACGGCTGGCGATCATGAAGGCGCTGGCAAAAATCATCACGCCCCCCAGCCAGACGAAGAGATCGGGAACTTCGGCGAAGGCCAGGTAGCCGAGCACGGATGCCCAGATCAGTTTGAAGAAGTCGAGCGGCATGACCACCTGGGTTTCACCTTCCTTCAGCCCCTGGGTCATCGTCAACTGGGCGAGGCTGCCCAAGGCGCCGATCGCGATCAGCCACAGCCACTCCTCGCCGACGGGCCAGCGCCACACGAAGAGGGCCGGAACCAGAGACAAAGGCGCCATCAGGAGGACCATATAAATGGTGATGGTCAACGCGCTTTCGGTCCGACCCAGCACCTTGATGATGATCAGCGCAATCGACCAGGCAAGGGCGGAGATCAGCACCAGAACCTCGCCCATGGAGACCGTCTCGAAACCCGGGCGCAGGATCACGAAAGTGCCCGCGAAGCCCAGCAGGATCGCCGTCCAGCGACGTAGGTGCACCCGTTCGCCCAGGAAGACGATGGCCAGCAGGGTGGCGAACACGGGTGCGGTGAAGCCCAGTGCTGCGACGTCGGCCAGTGGCGTCATCGACAGCGCGTAGAAGAAGGTCAGCATCGCGACCACGTTGACCGCGGCACGCAACGTCAACAGGCCGAGCCGGTTCGTCTTGAACGGGGCCAGGCCGGTCCTGAACAGGATCGGCAGGATCACCGCCAGCCCAAAGAAGTTCCTGAAGAAGGCGACGATCAGTGGGTCGAGGTCGTGGGTGACATTCCGCACGCAGGCATGCATCGACGCGAACAGCATGGTGGCCAGGAACATCCAGGCCATGCCCCGGAGGTTTCCGGAGAGGCCGGGGCGCAGCGTTGCTTCTCGGTCGGTCACGACGGTTCGTCGGCGAGACGGCACGCTGCCGCGCCGTATGCAATCAGAACCGTGAACCGGAGGGACCGCTTTTCCATTTCGTCCGCTGCACTATACTCTCGGCGCGCCGCGCCCAAAGCCCAGAACCAAGAGGAGTCGCTGATGGCACTGACTATCTATCACAATCCCCGTTGCTCGAAGTCGCGCCAGACACTCCAATTGTTGCACGAACAGGGGCTACAGCCGACGGTCGTTGAATACCTCAAAACACCGCCGGATACATCGACCATTTCGGGTCTTCTGAAGATGCTGGACATGGCGCCGCGCGACCTGATGCGAAAAGGCGAGAAGGTTTACAAGGAACTGGGGCTGGCAGACGCGGCGTTGGACAACGACCAACTGGTCCAGGCGATGGTGGAGAATCCGATCCTGATCGAACGCCCGATCGTGGTCAATGACAGCCGCGCGGCGCTGGGTCGGCCGCCCGAGTCCGTGCTGGCGATCGTCTGAAATCCATGACCGATCCGATCCTGTTCGACCGGCGCCGCCATGTGGTCACGCTGACTCTGAACAAGCCGGCTGAGCTGAACCCGCTGTCGGATCCGGACATGATCGACGGCTTGGTCGAGGCCTGCAACCGCATCAATGCCGACCAGACGGTCCGGGCTGCGATCGTGACCGGGGCAGGGCGCGCGTTTTCAGCAGGCGGCAACGTGAAGCACATGCGCGACCGCACCGACATGTTCGCCGGCCCGCCCGAACGCATCGCGCAGGCCTACCGGTCGGGCATGCACCGCCTGCCGGTGGCTGTCTACGGCCTGGAAGTCCCGCTGATTGCCGCCGTCAACGATCCGGTGGTCGGCGCCGCGCTGGACCTGGTCTGCCTGGCCGACATCCGACTGGCGTCGGAGACGGCGACCTTCACGGCCGGCTTCGTCAAGATCGGCATCGGCCCCGGTGACGGCGCGGCCTGGTTCCTACCCCGTGCGGTCGGCTTGTCTCGGGCGGCGGAGATCCTTTTCACCGGCGACACCCTGTCCGCCCATGACGCCGTGGCGGCGGGCCTGGTGACCCGGGTCTGTCCCGCCGATGAATTGCTGGGGACCGCGGCGGATTTGGCGGACAGGATCTGTGCGAACGCGCCGCTTGCGATCCGCGAAACCAAGCGGCTGTTGCGGGCCGGCCAGGAACAGTACCTGGCCGCCCACCTGGACGATTGCGCGCGGACCAATGCCCGGCTGCATCACTCCGCCGACCATGCCTAAGCGATCGCCGCCTTCTTCGAGAAGCGGCCAGCCAGGTTCGCAGGGAAGTAGGGCCCAAAGAAAACGGGACCGGTTGGGGGGCCGGTCCCGCGGGGTCAGGGAAAATCTTATGAGTCCCTTATGTGAACCGGAACGGCCGTTGGGGGCGGCCATATGTCCCGGCAACTTAGAATATGGGGTCTGTCGGTCCATTTTGCACGGATTAATTTTCGCCCCGGTCGAAACCGGCGGATTCCCAAGGTTTTTGATGGTTAAGGGTTTTACCTGTCCAACCCGGATTGCCGGTGTGAATCCGCCACCTGACCGCCAGGATCCCGGCAAGCACCCGACTTCGTCTGAGTCTGCACGTAAAGACAATAAAATTATATAGAAAATCACCTTATAATAGTATTTGCAGCGAAATGGCCGGTTCCGCCTGCCGGGACCGTGCCTTGTTCGCCGTTCCCGCCGGCGCTATATCCCTGAGTATCGGTTCGCGTCTGTCCCGTCTCTGATCTTTGGAACCCTGCACTGGCGGCCCCTGCCGGGTCTGCTCGGACTGGGCGTCTGCGGGCCGCAAACGAAGGATAGCTCCTCTCCCATGGTCGCTCCGCAGACCCGCCTTTTCCTGTTGATCCTGGTTGCGGTTACCGCGGTCCAGCCGCTGGCGATGCAGATGTTCGTGCCCAGCCTGCCGGCGATTGCGGACGATTTCGGTGTGCCGGCCGGCGTGGCACAATTGGCGTTCAGTCTGTCGATTCTGTCGATGGCTGCAACCACCCTGGTCTATGGGCCCGTTTCCGACCGGCTTGGCCGTCGTCCCGTCGTCCTGGCTGGATTCGCACTGTTTCTGCTGGGCAGCCTTGTCTGCGCGCTGGCCCCCACCGTCGAATTCCTGATCGCGGGTCGGGTCCTGCAGGCCGTCGGCGGCGCGGTGGGCATGGTGCTGTCGCGCGCGATCGTCCGCGACATCTACGACCGGGACGGGGCGGCCCGTGCCATCGCTTATATCACCATGGCGATGGTGACCGCCCCGATGGTTGCGCCGGTCATCGGCGGTGTGTTGACCGACTGGCTGGGTTGGCGCTGGATCTTCTGGACCTCCGGGGTCGTGGTCGCGCTGATCGTGTATCGCTCGCTGACCGAAACCCTGACGGTCAAGACGCGGCCGGTTTCGCCCGCGGCGATGCTGCGTGCCTGCCGTCGCCTTCTGGCGACCCCGGTATTCAGCGGCTACACGTTCCAGGCAGCCTTCTCGATGTCGGTCTTCTTCGCCTTCATGGCGGGGGCGCCCTACGTGATGGTCAACGTGATGGGGCGCCCAGCGACCGAGTTCGGGCTTTATTTCATCCCCATTGCCGCCTGCTACATGGCCGGCAACTTTGCCGCTGCGCGGCTGTCGCAGCGGGTCGGGCTGGACCGGATGATCGTGATCGGGACCCTGTTGTCGCTGGCAGGCATTGCGATGATCGTGGCGCTGTTCCTGGCCGGGCACTGGGAACCCTGGGCCTTGTTTGGGCCGTTCGGGATCGCCTCGATCGGCAACGGCCTGTCGATGCCGAATGCCCAGGCCGGCGCCGTCAGCGTCGATCCCTCGGTGGCGGGCACGGCGTCCGGCCTCAGCACGTCGGTACAGCTTGGCATGTCGGCTTTGATGGCCCAGACGGTCGGCACACTGACCAACGGCACGCCCTATCCGACCGTTGGCCTGATGGGGGCTTGCGCGGTCGCTGCATTGGTGGCGATCAGCATTCGCTTATGGCTTCACCGCCGGGCCGTCGGCGGCGCTACACGGACGCCTGCCCCCTAGGCGGCCAGCCTGCGATCACAAATTGCGGCGGACACGTCCGGTCCCCGGTGCAATGTGTTATCCTCTGAAAAGGACGGCAGGAAGCGCACCGTCCTGAAGGAGGACACCGTCATGTTGCGAGTCCGGGACATACTGGCCGCAAAGGGTGACAGGGTGGTCACGACAAAGCCCTTCTCGTCGGTCAAGACGATCGCACAGATCCTGAAAGTGGAGAATATTGGCGCCCTCGTTGTCACCGAGGACGGCGACTCCGTCGTCGGCATCGTGTCCGAGCGGGACGTTGTGCACGGTTTCACCGTGCATGGCGCACGGCTCGCGGACAAGACCGCTAGCGACATCATGACACGTGAGGCCCTGACCTGTGGTTTGGAGGATGCCGTCAAGGACGTCATGGCGAAGATGACGCGGCACCGGGTGCGTCATTTGCCAGTGCTGCGGGAAGGCCGCCTTGCCGGCCTGGTCAGCATTGGAGACGTCGTGAAGAGCCGGCTGGACGAGGCCGAACTGGAGACCAGCGTCATGCGAGACTACGTGGTGTCGCACTAGCCCGGTCAGGGATGGGATGTCGGGACGCGGCATGGCCGCGTTGGCCAAAGGCCTTGCGGCCTAACCCAGGTTTGCGACCAGGATATAGGTGCCCAGGGCGCAGGCGCCTGCCCACCAGGCAAGCCTGAACGTGCGATTCATAAACCGTTTCCTTTTTCCGGCGCAGGGGTCACGGATCGGACGTCCCGGGCACGCACCTTTACATAGGGCGCCGGTCTCGTTTTTCATCCGACAATTCGCTTCATCGGGCCTGCAACCCCTGCGATCCGGCCTCAAGCCGCGGTTTCCGGCCCGGCATTCCTCAGGAATCCGGGGCTCCAGGCCCTACTTGGATTGTCGTCGTTAAAATTGATTTAAACACTGTGCGACTATTGGTTTGTCCTTGGTGGACAAAGCAAAAGTCACTCCAGGCGCCGTGCCGCCAGACGGATCAGGCGCCCCTGCCACAGCGGGCAACAAGCAGGTCGACACAGGGGCGGCCTGCCTGGTCACGCTGCTGCGTTTTTTCGGTATGCCCGGTGAGATCGGCCAGATCCGCCACCAGTTCGCCGAGCCGGGCACGCCCATGGATGCCGACGCCCTTCTGCGGGCGGCCAAGCGCCTGGGCCTGCGGGCCAAGCTGGCCAGCCTTTCTGCCGCGAAGCTGGGCGGCGCACCGCTTCCGGCAATCGCGGAGATGCAGGACGGGCGCTTCGTCATCCTGGCCAAGGCCTCCGACGACAAGGTCCTGATCCAGGACCCCGCGGCGGGCCGGCCGGAAACCCCGTCGGTCGAGGAATTCGTGGCGAATTGGACCGGGCGGCTGTTGCAGCTCACCCGGCGTGCCGCCCCCTTGGGCCGGGGCGGGAAGTTCGACGTCTCGTGGTTCGTGCCTGCGGTTCTGCGGTACAAGCGGCTGTTCGGCGAAGTTCTCGTCGCCTCCTTCTTCCTTCAGGTCTTCGGCCTGATCACCCCGCTGTTCTTCCAGGTCATCATCGACAAGGTCCTCGTCCACCGGGGCCTGACCACGCTGGACGTGCTGATCATCGGGTTGGTCGTGGTCTCCGTCTTCGAAGTGCTGATGGGGACGCTCAGGACCTACATCTTTTCCCACACCACCAACCGCATCGACGTCGAGCTGGGCGCCAAGCTGTTCCATCACCTGTTGGCGCTGCCGATGGCATATTTCGAGGCCCGCCGCGTCGGCGACAGCGTGGCCCGCGTCCGCGAGCTGGAGAACATCCGCAACTTCCTGACCGGCTCGGCCCTCACCCTGGTGATCGACGTGGCCTTCACCGGCATCTTCTTCGCGGTGATGTGGTATTTCAGCCCGACGTTGACCCTGGTGGTGCTGGCGGCCATTCCGTTCTATGTGGGCCTGTCGGTGCTGGTTACGCCGGTGCTGCGGGCCCGGCTGGACGAGAAATTCAGGCGTGGTGCCGAGAACTAGGCCTTCCTGGTCGAATCGGTCACCGGCGTGGAAACCCTGAAGGCGATGGCGGTCGAACCCCAGATGCAGCGGCGCTGGGAAGAACAGCTTGCCGCCTATGTGGCCGCAAGCTTTCGGTCCAACAACCTGAACAACATCTCCAGCCAGTCGGCCCAGCTGATCAGCAAGGTCACCTACGCCGTCACGCTTTATCTCGGCGCCAAGCTGGTGGTGCAGGGGGACCTGACGGTCGGCCAGCTGGTCGCCTTCAACATGCTGGCCGGACGGGTCAGCGGTCCGATCCTGCGCCTGGCGCAGCTGTGGCAGGACTTCCAGCAAGCCCGGATCTCGGTCGACCGGCTTGGCGACATCCTCAACACCGCCACAGAGCCGGCGCAGTCGTCGAACCGGGCCTCGCTGCCACCGGTGCAGGGCCGGATCACCTTCGACGGCGTCACCTTCCGCTATCGCCCCGACGGGCCGGAAGTGCCGCGACGGGTCGGCCTGGACATCCCGCCCGGTCAGACCATCGGCATCGTCGGGCCGTCCGGCTCGGGCAAGAGCACGCTGGCGAAGCTGGTCCAGCGCATGTACATCCCCGAAAGCGGGCGGGTCCTGGTCGACGGCGTCGACCTGGCGATGGTCGACACCACATGGCTCCGGCGCCAGGTCGGCGTGGTCCTGCAGGAGAACGTTCTGTTCAACCGCTCGGTGCGGGAGAATATCGCGTTGTCAGACCCCGGCATGCCGATGGAACGGGTCATCGCCGCGGCCAAGCTGGCCGGTGCGCACGGGTTCATCCTGGAGCTGCCGGAAGGCTACGACACCCAGATCGAGGAGCGCGGCGGCAACCTGTCGGGCGGTCAGCGCCAGCGCATTGCCATCGCGCGGGCCCTGGTCACCAACCCTCGGATCCTGATCTTCGACGAGGCGACCAGCGCGCTGGACTACGAATCCGAGGCGGTGATCCAGCGCAACATGCGCCAGATCTGCCAGGGCCGGACCGTGATGATCATCGCGCACCGCCTGGCCGCCGTGCGCGATGCCAGCCGCATCATCACCGTGGAGAACGGCGAAATCGTCGAGGACGGCACCCACGGCGAACTGATCAATCAGGGCGGGCGTTACGCCAAGCTGTACCGCATGCAGTCGGAAAGGGGCGCCGATGCCGCCGAATGATGGGACCCAACCGGTCAAGGCCGGCCAGGCGGAAGCCCACGCGCGCGAGTTCCTGCCCGCAGCCCTGGAGATCGTCGAGACGCCCGCATCCCCCCTGGGACGGATCGTGGCCCTGTCGTTGGCCGCTTTCTTCACGATTGCCGTGGTTTGGGCCGTGCTTGGCAAGGTCGATGTGGTGGCCGTCGCCCAGGGGCGCATTGTCCCGGAAGGCGGCGTGAAAACCATCCAGCCGCTGGAAATCGGCAAAGTGCGGACGATCCACGTGCGCGACGGCGACAGGGTCAGTGCCGGCGACGTGCTGATCGAACTGGACCCCACCGAAAGCGAGGTGGACGTGGACCAGTTGCGGCGCGAGCTGTTGGAGCTGGACCTCGTCCTGAGACGGCTGGGGGCCCACCTCAGGGGGTTGGACGGTCGGCCGCCCGAGTTCGAACCGACCGAAGGGGCGGAGCCACGGCTGGTCCGTATGCACGAGGCGCAGCTGGAAGCGGACCAGCGGGCGTTCCAATCCCGGCTCGCCACCATCGAGGCTGATATCTCGCGCCGGCTGGCGGAGATCGATTCCATCAAGGCCGAGATCGGCAAGTACACGCAGATCCTGCCGCTGAACAAGGAACGCGAAGCCGACCTCTATGAACTCCTGCAGCGCGGCAACACCGAACAGCTCCGCTGGATGGAAGCCAAGGAGCAGCTGATCGACACCCAGGAGAACATCAACATCGCGCGCCACCGGCTGCGCGAATCCGAATCCGGCCTGGAGGCCGCCTTCAAGCAAATGGAGGACGCCAAGGCCGAAGCGCAGCAGGAAGCGCTGACGGAGATGGTGGAATCCAACCGCCGCGTCGACGAGATCCGCCTTGCCCTGAAAAAAGCCGCCCAGCGGGAGCGATTCACCCGGCTCGTCGCCCCGGTCGATGGCGTGGTCCAGCAGCTGGCCGTGAAGACCGAAGGCGGCGTGGTGACACCGGCCGAACCCGTCATGGCGGTCGTGCCCGCAGATGCGATGCTGGAAATCGAAGCCACGGTCCTGAACAAGGAAAAGGGATTCGTCGAGCCGGGCCAAGCGGCAGAAATCAAGGTCGAGACCTTTCTGTTTACGAAGTACGGCACCATCGACGGGGAGGTCCTCGATATTGCCGACGATGCGGTCGAGGAGGAAAATGTGGGCCTGGTCTATCCGATCCGCGTCGCACTGGCCGAGACCCAGATGCAGGTTGAAGGCAGGCCGGTTCCGCTGACGTCCGGTATGAACGTCACGGTGGAGATCAAGACCGGTCGCCGCCGCATCATCGAGTTCCTGCTCTCCCCGCTCAAGAAATACGGCGACGAAGCCATCCAGGAGCGCTAGGGCACTCCAGGAGGACGTGGCGCAGTTCCTGCCGGCGCCGCGGTAACCCTCTCACCCCAACCCCTCCCCCTTGGGGAGAGGGGCTTATTGGTCCCTTCTCCCCGAGGGGAGAAGGTGGCCCGAAGGGCCGGATGAGGGGGTTACCGGCCTTCGAACAGTTCCGCCCGGTCCCTGGGGCGACCGTCTCGCTTGTGAGGGAACCCTCGCTTAACCACAGCAACCGTACGGCAATCTTCCCGCGCACCCCGTCGCGCGGCGTGATCGCATGCCGGGTGAAGCGTCGGTTCCCGCGCCCTCGTTTAGGTTCTGGTCATACTGGCTGAGTACCATCGTACACAGAGGGAGAGTGGCGGAAAGGCTGCGCGGGTCGTCCGCAGCCTTCAGCCATGAAAGAAAAATCCCGACCGGTCACGGATTTCCGGGACCGGAATGCAAACGAGCGAGCAAACCCGCGCCAAGCGGGCGCCGCAGGGAGAAGGCACAGGGTCCGACATGAGTTCCGCCGAAAAACGTAGGTCTAAGAAGCGCGCCCAGCGACGGGGCGGCCGCGACGGTGCGGACGCGACCGAGCCGAACCGGCCCCTGGTCGAGGGAGCCGGCGAGGCGCGCGAGTCCCTGCGCGAGCAGCGCCGGGCCGAACGGCTTGCGGAGAAGAGCGAGCGACGGGCCGAAAAGCAGGCCGAACGGGCAGAGAAACAGGCCCAGAAAGAGGCCGAGCGGGCCGAGAAGCGGGCAGAAAAAGAGGCCGAACGGGCAGAGAAGCAGGCCCAGAAAGAGGCCGAACGGGCGGAGAAGCAGGCCCAGAAAGAGGCCGAACGGGCAGAGAAACGCGCGGAGAAAGAGGCCGAACGGGCAGAGAAACGCGCGGAGAAAGAGGCCGAACGGGCAGAGAAGCAGGCCGAAAAGCCGAACGACGAGGCCCCCGTCAAGGTGGCGCCGGCGCAGGAAGATCCTGTCACCGCCGTTGAGGAAGGGCCCGCGGACTCCGGGCCTGATGGAGCGTCTGGCGATACCGCCGAGCCGGCGATTCCGCCGCGGCCAGAGGAATTCGGCGAGTTCGACCTGAGTACGCTCCAGCTTCACATGGCGCTGCCGTCAGATCCGATGTTCTCCAGTCAATGGCACCTCTATACGGGGTCCGGCTACGACATCAACGTGGCCGATGTCTGGGACGATTACACCGGCCAGGGCGTAACGGTTTCCGTCTACGACCAGGGCGTCGATTCCAGTCACTCGGACCTGAACGACAACTTCGATTTCGCGAACCAGTACAGCACGGTGACGCAGGCGACCGACGGCAGGCCGGTCGGCTCGGGTGACAATCATGGCACGGCGGTCGCCGGCCTGATCGGCGCCGAGCAGAACGGTGAAGGCGTCGTGGGTGCGGCCTACGACTCCACCCTGGTCGCCATCTACGACCCGCTGTCTGGCACCTCGACGGACTTCGCGAACCGGCTGGAGCTGGGCTATGCGCATGCCGCCGGCTTCGATGTCTCCAACCACAGCTGGGGCTACGGCAACGCCTTCTACTCCACGCCCAACGCCGCCTTCCTCGATAATTTCAACAGTGCCACCTGGGCCGATGCGGGCACGGCGCTGGAAAGTGCCGGTGATACGGGCCGGGGCAGCCTGGGCACGGTCTTCGTGCAGTCGGCCGGCAACAGCCGCCTCTATGGCGACGACGTCAACCTGCACAACTTCCAGAACAGTCGGTACACCGTGACCGTCGCCGCCACCGAGCAGGACGGCGACATCACGACATACAGCACCGAAGGTGCGGCCGAGATGATCGCCGCGCCGGGCAGTCCGCTGGCAGGTACGATTGCCACCACCGACCGAACCGGATCGGCGGGCTACAGCGGCACCGACTACACCACCGGCTTCAACGGCACGTCGGCAGCAGCCCCCATCGTCAGCGGCGTCGTGGCCCTGATGCTGGAGGCCAACCCCAATCTTGGCTGGCGCGATGTCCAGGAGATCCTGGTCTACAGCGCGCAGAACTCCGATCCGGGCAGCGGTTCCTGGCAGACCAACGGGGCCGGCGACTGGAATGGCGGCGGGTTGACCATGAGCCACGATTTCGGCGCTGGCCTGATCGACGCCCATGCCGCCGTGCGCCTGGCCGAGGTCTGGACGACCCAGAAGGCCAGCGCCAACGAGCAGAGCCAGTTGGGCTCGGCAAGCCCGTCGATCGCCGTTCCTGACGGCGGCGGCGCGTCCAGCTATGCGACCAGCACCATCAACATGGGCGGCGGTCTGGACATCGACCATGTGGAGGTGGACCTCAACATCTCGCATACCTGGATTGGCGATCTGTATGTGACGCTGACCTCGCCGGACGGCACGACCAGCGTCCTAATGGACCGGGCCGGCGTCGGTTCGCTCAGCACCTACGGCAGCAGCCAGGACAATGTTGATTTCACGTTCTCCTCGACCCAGCACTGGGGCGAGGACGGCGCGGGAACCTGGACCCTGCAGGTCCACGACTATGTCTCCGGCGAAAGCGGCACGCTCAACAACTGGACCCTCAGGCTTTACGGCGACACCGCCACGTCCGACGACAGCTTCATCTATACCGATGAATTCGGGTCTTTCACGGGCGACGCGGGGCGCAAGACCCTCACGGACACCGACGGCACCGACACCCTGAATGCCGCAGCGGTCTCCACCGCGGTCAGCATCGACCTCAACGGAGGCGGCACCAGCACGATCGCCGGCAACACAGTGACCATCGCCGGCGGCACCACCATAGAAAACGCACTGGGCGGTGACGGCGCCGACACCTTGACCGGCAATGCCGGCGCCAACGCGCTATCCGGCGGACGCGGCGACGACACCCTGGTGGGCGGGGCCGGGGCCGACGTGCTCACCGGCGGCGCGGGGACCGACACGGCGTCCTACGCCGGCGCGGGCAGCGCCGTGACGGTCAATCTGGGCGATGCGGCAGGTTATGCCGGCGATGCGGCCGGCGACAGCTACAGCGGCGTCGAGAACGTTACCGGTTCGGCCTATGCGGACACCATCCGCGGCGACGCCGGCAACAACACGCTGAACGGTGGCGCCGGCGGCGACTGGCTGCACGGCGATGCCGGCAGCGACACGCTGATCGGCGGTGATGGCACCGACTGGCTGAGTCTCACCGATTCCGCGGCCTCCGTGGCGGTGGATCTGGGGCTCGGTTCCGGCAGCCTGGGCGATGCCGCGGGCGACAGTTATTCCAGTATCGAGAATGTCTGGGGTTCGGCCTATGCAGACACCCTGACCGGCGATGCGGGCGCGAACTGGCTCTATGGCGGCGCCGGGGCGGATGCGCTGGACGGCGGTGCGGGCGGCGACGTGGCCTCCTACTCGGGGTCCGGCGCCGGCGTAACGGTCAACCTGGCGGCAGGCACCGGCACAGGCGGCGAGGCCGAGGGCGACACGCTGTCCAACATGGAAAGCGTCCGGGCTTCGGAATACAACGACGTGCTCACCGGCACGGCCGTACGTAACTGGCTGTTCGGGGCGGGCGGCAACGACCTGATCAACGGCGCCGCCGGCGACGACGCGCTGGACGGCGGCAGCGGCACCGACAGCGTCTCCTACAGCGGCTCGACCGCCGGCGTGACCGTCGACCTTGCGGCGGGCACGGGCACGGGCGGTCATGCCGAAGGCGACACGCTGGCCGGTTTCGAGAATGTGCTGGGCTCGTCCCACGACGACACCATCAGTGGCGATTCGGGCGCCAACATCCTGCGCGGCCAGGACGGCGACGACAGTCTTGTCGGCGGTGCCGGAGGGGACACCCTGGACGGCGGCAGCGGCAGCGACACGGTCTCTTACGCGGCCTCCGCCGCAGGCGTGACCGTCGACCTGGAACAGAACAGCGCCTCGGGCGGCGATGCCGCAGGCGACAGCTTTCTGGACGTGGAGAACCTTGTGGGGTCGGCCCAGGCCGACTCGCTCACCGGCGACGGCAATGCTAACACGCTGACAGGTGGCGCCGGTGGCGACGTGCTGACGGGTGGCGGCGGGACGGACACGGCCAGCTATGCCGGCTCTGCGGCTGGCGTCACGGTCAGCCTTGCGACCGGCACAGGAGCAGGTGGCGACGCCGAAGGCGACAGCCTGAGCGGCATCGAAAACCTCACCGGCTCGGCCAATGCCGATAGCCTGACAGGCGATACCGGCGACAACCTGCTTGACGGCGGCGCGGGCAGCGATGCCTTGGCGGGCGGTGGCGGGACCGATACCGCCACCTATGCAGGCTCGTCTGCCGGCGTCACGGTGGATCTGGAGGCCGGCACCGGCATCGGCGGCGACGCGGCGGGCGATACGCTGAGCGCGATCGAGAACCTGACCGGATCCGGCTTCGACGACAGTTTGACCGGCGACGGCGCGGCCAACGTGCTGGACGGCGCGGACGGCGAAGACACGCTTGTCGGCGGCGCCGGCGGCGATACCTTGACCGGCGGCGCCGGCACGGACACGGCGTCCTATGCGGGCTCGTCTGCCGGCGTGACCGTCAGCCTGGCATCGGGCACGGGCACGGGCGGTGATGCGGAAGGCGACAGCCTTGCCGGCATCGAAAATCTCACCGGTTCGGCCAACGCAGACAGCCTGACCGGCGACGGCGGCGACGATGCGCTCAACGGCGGGGCTGGAACGGACACCGTTTCCTATGCCGCAGCCGCGGCCGGTGTGGCGCTCAGTCTGGCCGCCGGGACGGGCACGGGCGGCGATGCCGCGGGCGACAGTTTCACCGCCATCGAGAACGTTACCGGCTCGGGCCACGATGACAGCCTCACGGGCGACGGCGGCGCCAACACCCTGTCGGGCGGTGACGGAAACGACACCTTGATCGGCGGCGCGGGCGCGGACACGCTGGACGGCGGGGCAGGGACCGACACCGTCTCCTATGCGGGCGCATCCCAGGCGGTCACCGTCGATCTGGGTGCCGGCACAGCCTGGGGCGGCGACGCAACCGGCGACAGCTTCAGCGATATCGAGAACGTCACCGGCACCGACCACAACGACAAGCTGACCGGCGACTCCACCGCCAACGCCCTGGATGGCGGCAGCGGCAACGACTGGATCGTCGGCAGCGCCGGCAGCGACACCCTGTCCGGTGGCGACGGTGTGGACTGGCTGAGTTACGCCAACGCCACGGCGGGCGTGACTCTCAGTCTGGGCGCGGGCTCCGGCACGGGCGGCGACGCGGCCGGCGACACGCTGTCCAGCTTCGAACATATCTGGGGTTCGGCCTATGACGACAATCTGACCGGCGACGACGGCAACAACTGGTTCGTCGGCGGGGCCGGGGCCGACCATTTCGATGGCGGTGTCGGGATCGGCGACACGGTGTCCTATTCCACGGCGGCCGTGGGCATTACGGTGGACCTGGGTGCCGGCACCGGCACGGGCGGCGATGCCCAGGGCGACACCTTCGCCAACATCGAGCACATCCGCGCTACGGAACATGACGACGTGCTGACCGGCAGCAGTGGAAAGAACTGGCTGTTCGGCGCCGGCGGCAACGATACGCTGATGGGCGGCGACGGCGGGGATTCGCTGTACGGCGGCACCGGCATCGACACGGTGACCTATGCCGGCGCGGCAACCTGGATCGGCGTCGACCTGCTGAAGGGCACCGGCTGGAACGGCGATGCCCGCTACGACACGTACAGCAACGTGGAAAACATCATCGGGTCCGACAACGGCGACACGCTGAAGGGCGACCACGGTGCCAACGTCATCACGGGCGGTCTGGGCAACGACTGGATAACCGGCAATGGCGGTGCGGACACGATCCAGGGAGGCGACGGCACCGACTGGGCGACCTATATCGGGGCCTCGGCCGCGGTCTCGGTCAGCCTTGCCACCGGCAGCGGCACCCAGGGCGACGCCAACGGCGATACGCTGAGCAGCATCGAGAACCTCTGGGGCTCGGACCACGACGACACCCTGACAGGCGATTCCGGCAGCAACTGGCTCTACGGCGGCGCCGGCGCCGACACCCTGGACGGCGGCGGCGACACCGTGTCCTTCGCCGGTTCCGCGGCGGGCGTCACGGTCAACCTGGCGACCGGCACCGGGTCGGGAGGGGATGCCGCGGGCGACAGCTACACCTCGATCGAGCATGTGCGGGCCTCGGCCAACGGCGACACGATCACCGGCACGTCGGGCAACAACTGGCTTTTTGCCGCCCAGGGGAACGACACCATCCACGGCGGACTGGGCAATGACACCCTGGTCGGCGGGGCCGGCAACGACACCTATACCTTCGACCGGGGCGACGGCGCGGACATCTTGGACAACCGCGGCTACGCCGCCGACAGCGACCGCCTGGTCTTCGGCACTGGCATCGACCACGACCAGCTCTGGTTCCACCAGAACGGCAACGACCTGGTCGTCAGCGTGATCGGCGAGGACGGCACGGTGACCGTCGACGACTGGTTCAACGGCAGCTCCAACACCGTCTCCTCGGTGGAGACCTCCGCGGGCGACACCCTGACCGCCGTCGGCGTGGCCAATCTGGTCTCGGCCATGTCCGCCTTCTCGCCGCCGACCGGGCCGGACGAGAACATGGACCCCACGACCCAGGCCGCCCTGGCGGTGGACCTGGCCGCCAACTGGGATACCGGCAGCTAGGGCCGCCGCGCCCCCGCGCCAGAGACAGTCCGGACGACCGAGAGATGACCGCCCTTGCCACGATGCGACACCCTGCCGCAGTGAGAATACAAATGTATGCAGACTGGGTCTTTGCGGATGTGCGAATCCGGCCTTTTGAAACCTGCATGACTATTTTCTTGCACACCTGCGGCGTGAAATTCCTGGTTACAAAATGGTCAAGTATTTGCCGCGTTAACCTGCATCCCCAAGGCCCTCTGTCCGTCTTGGAGATGGGCGTTAAGACATCGGATAAAATTAGAGATAACAATCACTTAAACACTAAAAACTGCATCCCATTTAATGCAGTGGTAAGGTTCTGAGCGTACCTTCGTCCACGGTTGGCTGAGTATGGGGATATGCGGGTCAGATGGCCTGCGAAGAGAAAAAAAAGACAGCAACCGAGCGGAACCTAAGGAGGCAGACAGGCTCGACATCTTGCGGAACGCACCCGGAAGCGGGGCGCGGTCCGGTTTCCCGGCAGGGCGATACAGCCGGGAATGATGGAACAGGGCCTGGCACAAGAACAATGAACGGCACTTTTGCGATCAACACGGCCAAGACGGCACCGACGGGATCCTGGGGATCCATGTGCGGCGTTTTGGTCTATCGCGAAGGCGGCGTTCGGGTCCGCGACAACTTGGGGCACGACACGGGCAACCGTGCGTTTGTGGGCGGCTGATGGCTGACTACACTGGAACGAACAACAACGACACGATCGTCGCGAACGGCCAGGCGGACAACATTTCCGGCCTGGACGGGGACGATACCATCGACGCCAAGGGCGCCGCCGATGTCGTCGACGGCGGCGCGGGCAACGACTTCATCAAGGGCCGAGGCGGTGCCGACGTCCTCTATGGCGGCACCGGCAACGACAAGATCCGCGGCGGTGGCGGCAACGACGTCGTGATCGGCGGCGCGGGTGCCGACAACATGAAGGGCAACAACGGCACCGACACCCTGTCTTACGAAGGCTCCGACGCCGGCGTCACGGTGGACCTGGGTGCCCGCACGGCGTCCGGCGGTCATGCCGAAGGCGACGTGATCGACGGCACGTTCGAGAACCTCACGGGCTCTTCCTGGGACGACACCCTGACCGGCAGCGCCGGCAACAACGTGCTGACCGGCGGCGCCGGCAATGACAGCCTGGACGGTGGCGCGGGCACGGATACCGCGGTCTTCACCGGCAACCTGGCCGACTATCACCTCATCGCCGAGAACGGCGTCATCACGGTCACCGACCTGCGCGGCGGTGCCAATGACGGCATCGACATTCTGGTCAATTTCGAGAGCCTGTAGTTCGCCGACCAGACCATCACGGCGGACCAGGTGAACAACCGGCCGGTGACCGCGGGCGACGCGGGCGTAGGCGACGAGGACAATGCCGTTACCGTCACGGTGCTGGCCAACGACAGCGACCCTGACGGCGACACTCTGAGCGTTTCGGGCGCCACCGACGGCGCCAACGGCACGACCGTCGTCAACCCCGACGGCACCATCACCTACACGCCGAATGCCGACTTCAACGGCACGGACAGCTTCACCTACACGGTTTCCGACGGCAACGGCGGCACCAATACGGCCACCGTCAATGTGACCATTAATGCGGTCAACGACGGCCCGGTTGCCAGTGCCGACAGCGCTGCGACGAACGAGGACAACGCCGTCACCGTCACCGTCCTGGGCAATGACAGCGACGTGGAAGGCGACACGCTGAGCGTGACCGGCGCCACGGATGGCACCAACGGCACCACCGTGGTGAACCCCGACGGCACCATCACCTACACGCCGAACGCCGACTTCAACGGCACGGACAGCTTCACCTACACGATTTCCGACGGTAACGGTGGCACCGATACGGCCACCGTCACGGTGGTGATTGCGGCCCAGAATGACGGCCCCGCCGCCGCGGCTGACAGCGCGGCGACCAACGAAGACAACGCGGTCACCGTCACGGTGCTGGGCAACGACACCGACATCGATGGCGACGCGCTGAGCGTGACGGGCGCCACCGACGGCGCCAACGGCACGACCGTCGTCAACCCCGACGGGACGATCACCTACACGCCCAATGCCGACTTCAACGGCACCGACAGCTTTACCTACACGATCGATGACGGGAACGGCGGCACCGATACCGCCACCGTCAGCGTCACGATCAATGCCGTCAATGACGGCCCGGCAGCTGCCGATGACAGTGCGGCCGGCACCGAGGACAATGCGGTCACCGTCACGGTTCTGGGCAACGACACGGATACAGAGGGTGATACCCTGACCGTCACCGGCGCCACCGACGGCGCCAACGGCACGACCGTTGTCAACCCGGACGGCACGATCGCCTACACGCCGAATGCCGACTTCAACGGCACGGACACGTTCACCTACACGATCAGCGACGGCAACGGCGGCACCGATACGGCTACCGTCAGCGTCACGGTCGGTGCGGTCAACGACGGTCCGGCTGCCACCGACGACAGCGCGGCGACCAACGAAGACAACGCGGTCACCGTCACGGTGCTGGGCAACGACACGGACATCGATGGCGACACGCTCAGTGTCACCGGTGCCACCGACGGCGCCAACGACACCACGGTGGTGAACCCGGACGGCACCATCACCTACACGCCGAATGCCGACTTCAATGGCACGGACACCTTCACCTACACGATTTCCGACGGCAACGGCGGCACCGATACGGCTACCGTCACCGTCGTGGTTGCAGCCCAGAACGACGGGCCGGCCGCCTCGGGCGATGCCGCGGCGACCAGCGAAGACAATGCCGTTACGGTGAATGTTCTGGGCAATGACACTGACCTGGACGGCGACACGCTGAGCATCACCGATGCCACAGACGGCGCCAACGGCACGACGGTGGTGAACCCGGACGGGACGATCACCTACACGCCGAACGCCGATTTCAACGGCACGGACACGTTCACCTACACCGTCGATGACGGCAACGGCGGCACGGACACCGCCACGGTCAGCGTCACGATCGGTGCGGTCAACGACGGGCCGGTCGCGACGGATGACAGCGCAGCTCCGACTGAGGACAATGCGGTCACCGTCACGGTGCTGGGTAACGATAGCGACGTTGATGGCGACACGCTGAGCGTCACCGGCGCCACCAACGGCAACAACGGTACGACGGTGGTGAACCCGGACGGGACGATCACCTTCACGCCGAATGCCGACTTCAACGGTACGGACAGCTTCACCTACACCATCTCCGACTGCAATGGCGGCACCGACACGGCCACCGTCAGCGTGACCATCAATGCCGTTAATGACGGCCCGGTCGCAACGGACGACAGCACGGCCACCGACGAGGACATCGCCGTCACCGTCACGGTGCTGGGCAATGACGGCGACACCGAGGGCGATGCCCTGAGTGTCACGGGCGCCACCAACGGCACCAACGGTACGACGGCGGTGAACCCGGACGGGACGATCACCTACACGTCGAATGCCGACTTCAACGGCACGGATACCTTCACCTACACGGTCTCAGACGGCAATGGCGGCATCGACACCGCCACCGTCACGGTCGTGATCGCGGCACAGAACGACGGGCCGGTCGCCACCGACGACCGTGTCACCGCGTTGGAAGACACGCCGCTGACGATCGACGCGCTGGTGAACGACAGCGATGTCGATGGCGACACGCTGAGCGTGACGGGCGTGACCCAGGGTGCGAACGGCACCGTCTCGATCAACCCGGACGGCACCATCCTCTACACGCCGGATGCCGACTTCTACGGCACCGATGCCTTCGACTACACGATTTCCGACGACAACGGCAGCATTTCGATCGGCAGGATCGATGTCACCGTCGACGCAGTGAACGACGCGCCGATTGCGGCCAACGACCTGGCCGTCACGGACGAGGATGCGGCAGTCATGGTCGACGTCCTCTCGAACGACAGCGACGATGCCGGCGGCGGCGTGGGCCAGAGCGGTCAGGGCTCCCTGAACGTCACGGGCGCCACCGACGGTGCCAACGGTATCGTGACGGTCAATCCGGACGGCACGGTGACCTACACCCCCGATGCGGGCTGGGCTGGCACCGACAGCTTCACTTATACGGTCGAAGACGCCGGAGGCGAGACCGCCACGGCGACGGTCGACGTCACGGTGAATGCGGTCAACGATATCGTGGCCGGCACCGACACGGCCGAGACGATGATCGGCGGTGCGGGCGTCGATACGGCCAACTATTCCAGCTCAAACGCGGGCGTTAACGTCGACCTGAACTCGGGCCTGGGTTCCGGCGGCCACGCCGCAGGCGATACGCTGATCGGTTTCGAGGACGTGGTCGGCTCGGGCTACAACGACTCCCTGAAGGCCGAGATCGGCGCCAACAACCTCTCCGGCGGCGCCGGCAACGACTGGCTGAATGGCGGTGTCGGCGGCGATGTGCTGGACGGCGGCGCCGATGTGGACTGGGTGAACTACGGCGGCTCTGGCGCCGGCGTCACGGTCAACCTGGGCGCAGGCACGAGTGTGGGCGGCGACGCCGACGGCGACACGCTGACCTCGATCGAGAACATCTGGGGCTCCGCCCACGACGACGTCTTCGTCGGGGACGCCGGCGACAACTGGTTCTTCGGCGGCGAAGGTGCGGACTCCTTCGACGGCGGCGACGGCATCGCCGACACCGCGACCTATGCGGGCGCGGCCACGGGCATCACCGTCAACCTGGGCCTCGGTATCGGCCAGGGCGGCCAGGCCGGGGGTGACACCTTCTCCAATATCGAGCACATCCGGGCCACGTCCCATGCCGACGTGCTGGACGGCGGCGCCGGCGGTGACTCGCTGGACGGCGGCGACGGCATCGATACGGCGACCTACGCCAGCTCGCTGGGCTGGGTCGGCCTCGACCTCGCCAACGGCACCGGCTGGAACTCGGATGCCCGCTACGACACCTTCAACAGCGTCGAAAACGCCATCGGCTCGGACCAGGGCGACACCATGCGCGGCAGCGCGGCCGCCAACGTCTTCACCGGCGGCCTGGGCGACGACTGGCTGACCGGCCGCGGCGGCGGCGACACCCTGCAGGGCGGTGCCGGCATCGACTGGGCCACCTATGTGGGCTCGGCGATTGGCGTGACCGTCAGTCCGGCAACCGGTCTTGGCACCGGCGGCGACGCCGAGGGCGACAGCCTGTTCGACATCGAGAATCTCTGGGGTTCGGACAATGCCGACACGCTGATCGGTGACGCCGGCGAGAACTGGCTCTACGGGGCCGGTGGCGGCGACGCGCTGGACGGCGGGGCCGGCAACGACACGGCGTCTTACCGCCACTCGACCGCCGGCATTAGTGTCGACCTCTTGGCCGGCACCGGCACGGGCGGCGACGCCGAGGGCGACACCTACACCAACATCGAGAACGTCCGCGCCACCAACCACGACGACACGCTGAAAGGCGATGCCGGCAACAACTGGCTGTTCGGCGCTGGCGGCAACGACACGCTCGAGGGCGGTGCGGGTGCCGACTCGCTGGATGGTGACGGCGGCTTCGACACCGTCACCTACGCGAGCTCTTCAGCAGGCGTCAATGTGGACCTGGGCGCCGACACGGCCTCGGGCGGCGATGCTGCGGGAGACAACCTGAACAACATCGAGAACCTGATCGGTTCGGCCTTCGACGACACGCTGGCCGGCGACGCCGGCACCAACGTGCTGGACGGCGGCTCGGGCCTGGACACACTGTCCTATTCCGGCTCGACGGCGGGCGTAACGATCGACCTGGCCCTGTCAACCGTGGCAGGCGGCTGGGCGGCCGGCGTCACGGTGGATCTTGGAAACGGCACGGCCTCCGGCGGCGATGCCGCGGGCGACAGCTTCTCCGGTTTCGAGAACCTGACCGGTTCGGGCGCCGCCGATACGCTGACAGGCGATACGGGCGCCAACGTGCTGACGGGCGGTGCCGGCGACGACACGCTCAACGGCGGTGCCGGCAGCGACACGGCCTCCTATGCCGGATCTTCGGCCGCGGTCCTGATCGACCTTGCGGCGGGCTCGGCTTCCGGCGACGCCGCCGCGGGCGATGTCCTGACCGGCATCGAGAATGTGACGGGCTCCGACCACAACGACACGCTGACGGGCGACACGGGTGCCAACGTCCTGACGGGTGGCGACGGCGACGACATACTGATCGGCGGGGCCGGGAGCGACACCCTTGCGGGCGGTGCCGGTACCGACACGGTCTCCTATCTCGCCTCAGCAGCCGGCGTAGCGGTCAGCCTGGCAACGGGCTCCGGTTCCGGCGGCGATGCCAACGGCGACAGCTACACCGACATCGAGGATGTCATCGGTTCGGCGCTGAACGACACGCTGACCGGTAACGGTGCCGATAACGCACTCAGCGGCGAGGACGGCAACGACTGGATCACCGGCGGCGCCGGCGCCGATGCCATCGACGGCGGCGCGGGCACCGACTGGGCCTCCTATTCGGGCTCGGCCGGCGGCGTGACCGTCAACCTCTCCGACGGCACCGGTTCTGGCGGCGACGCCCAGGGCGACACGCTGACGGGCATCGAGAATGTCTGGGGTTCGGCCGCAAACGACACCTTGACCGGCGATGCCGGCGGCAACTGGCTGGTCGGCGGCGCGGGTGCGGACGTCATCGACGGCGGTGCCGGCGGCGACATCCTGTCCTTCTCCAGCTCGGCGTCCGGCGTGACGGTCGACCTGGCGCTGGGCACCGGCTCGGGCGGCGATGCCCAGGGCGATACCTACTTCAACATGGAAAGCATCCGGGCGTCCGAGCATGGCGGCACCCTGACCGGCAGCGCCGCCAACAACTGGCTTTCTGGCGCTGGCGGCAACGACGTGATCTCCGGCGGCCTGGGCAACGACTCCATCGTCGGCGGCACCGGCGACGACACCTACCAGTTCGCCCGCGGCGGACGGCGCCGACACGATCGACAACCGTGGCCAGGCGGTGGACGGCGACAAGCTGGTGTTCGGTTCGGGCATCGCCCACGACCAGCTGTGGTTCGAGCAGTCGGGCAACGACCTGGTGATCAGCGTCATCGGCGAGGACGGCACGGTCAAGGTGACCGACTGGTTCTCGGGATCGGACAACACGATCTCGTCCATCGAGCCGTCGACCGGCGACACGCTGGACGTCACGGGCGTCGCCAAACTGGTGACCTCGATGTCCGCCTTCTCGGTGCCCACCGGCCCGTCCGAGGACATGCCCCAGGCAACCCACGACGCGCTCGCCGTGGACCTCGCCGCCAACTGGCAGTAAGTCCCAGAAACCGTGAGCAAGCGGATATATCCCTAACACTATAGACCGGTTACATCCCTGACAGTTTTGGTTGGTTGTGCCTTGAGCCGGGGCGGCCGCCCCGGCCCG
>Ga0209366_1000037_pt1 | contig 63470 bp, 54 predicted proteins | sample WorMetmaBAHAMAS2_FD_187391 | JGI IMG/M metagenome (GOLD analysis project Ga0209366, IMG submission 187391) | Marine gutless worms symbiont microbial communities from Max Planck institute for Marine Microbiology, Germany - Inanidrilus... | ecosystem: Host-associated > Annelida > Digestive system...
CTGCCGTTTCGATCCGTCCCCCGCCGTTGCCCGGCATATTTGGGGTGCCGGGCAGCGGCTCCCGTATCGCACAGGAACCGGGGTCTTTCTTAAGACAACCTGCCGGTTGCCGAACAGAAGGAACCGGTCCGCGACGCGCTCATCGAGTATCAAGGCGCAGAGAGGCGCCGGGACGATGTGTCGGCGATCGGATTCAAGATCTGATTGGGATCTCGGAATCCACCTCGTCTGATGACTCGTCGGTGACGTTTGCGCCTGAACGCGCGATGTCCGAAAGACGCCCGAAACCGTCTGGGCCGGGGCGTTCGTGCTGATGGGCGTGGGCGGCCTTGTCGCCACCGTCTGCGCCGCCTTGCTACCATCAGAGGCTGCGTCCCGACAGACGGAGAGTACTCCCGGGGAACAGTGAGGCCATGACACCGTTCCGTTCGCCGCATTTCGTCGCCTACGAAAAGCTCGGCCAGACGCCCAACATCGTCGTCGATGGATCGGGCACGCCGGCGACCGAGATCACGCTGTCGCACTGGCCGAAGAGCGGGACGCCGCGGGCGCTCAAGGCCGATACGTCGACCGAGATCGTGTTCAACTACCTCGCCACGCCCCGATATCATGTCGCCGCCGCGGCGGTCTCCAACAACCATTTCGATGAGGACGGGCTCGCCGGCATCTACGCCCTGATCGAGCCCGAGGTCGCCACTGCTGCGCGGGAGCTGCTGATCGACGTCGCTCATGCCGGAGACTTCGCGACCTATCGGCACCGCCAGGCGGCGCGGGTGGCGTTCACCCTCTCGGCGTTCGCCGATCCCGAACACTCTCCCCTCGACCGGACCATCTTCGATCTCGATTACGCCGAGCAGTGCGCGGCGCTGTATGAAGAACTGCTGCCGCGGTTCGGCGAGATGGTGGCCGAGACCGATCGGTTCGAAGACTACTGGGCCGCCGAGGATCAGTTCCTGACGGCAAGCGAGGACGCGCTTCGGCGGAGCGAGGTGAACATCGAGGAGCGGCCCGACGTCGATCTGGCCATCGTCCAACTCCCGGAAGGTCGGGGATCGCAGTCCGCCACGCCTGTCGAGGCGGCGTGCCATCCGATGGCGATTCACAACGCGACGCGGTGCAACCGCATCCTGGTGCAACAGGGACGGCGGTACGTCTTTCGCTATCGCTACGAGAGCTGGGTGCAGCTTGTCAGCCGGCGGCCGCCGCCTCGGGTCGATCTGACTCCGCTCGCCCATGCATTGAGCGCCGACGAACCGGCCAACCGCTCATTGGGAATTCGACGGCGTCTCGGCCATTGCACCGCGCCTGCGACTCTCGGGTGACGGCGAAAGCGCGATTGCGCCGAAAACCTTCATGGCCCTGGTCGCCGCGTATTTGGAAACGGCGCCGCCTGCATGGGATCCGTACGATCCACCGTGAGGGTTTGAAGGTCCTCGACCATTCCGGCAGGCGCCGATCCACGGGATGGGTTCGCGTCCCAGCCGACACAGGGTGTTCGTGAAGACGGTGGCCCGATCGTACTTCACCATCGTGCAATGCCTGACTAAGAATTGGTCACCGTGCGCAGACGTAGATGTGAGTCGGCGATGAGTGGCGTCTTTGGCATCAAGGCCATTCTGGACAGCATGGCGGCCCAGGGCGAGCGCCCGGCGGTGATCGCCGTGCACGGCGACGAGGCCACCGAGCGGAGCTTCGCCGCGATCGCCGCCGATGCGCACCGGCTGGCCCGCGGCTTGCTGGTGGATGGACTGGCGCCCGGCGAGCCGATCGCCCTCCTCGCCCCGAACGCACCCGAGTGGCTCGTCGCGGCACTGGCCATCGGCGCCGCCGGCGGCGTCATCGTCCCCATCGATGCCCAGGCTTCCGAAGCCGAGGCAGCGCACATCATCGCCGACAGCGAGAGCCGGCGGGTGTTCACCACCGCGTCCCGTGTCGCCGAGCTGCGCGGACTCGGCGGCGCTCAGCCCCTTGAGGTCTTCCTTCTCGATGCCGACCGCGATGCAACCAGCGCCCGGTCTTGGAGAAGTCTGCTGAGCGATCGCGACGACGCGCTGCCCGATGTGCGGCCGGACGCGCCCGCGGCCCTGTTCTACACCTCGGGCACCACGGGGACGCCCAAGACCTTCTATCTGACCTACGCCAACATCGGCGCCAACGTCAGCGCGCTTTCCGATCTCGGAATCCTGCAGCCCACGGACCGCGCCCTGCTGCCGCTGCCCTTCCACCACGCCTATCCGTGGATCGTCGGCACGCTGACCACGCTCTCCAACGGCGTCGCCATCATCCTGCCGGAAAGCGTTACCGGTCCCCATATCCTGACGGCACTGCGTATCGGGCAGGCGAGCCTGATCATCGGCGTCCCCCGGCTCTACGAGGCCGTTCTGGCCGGCATCGAGGGGCGGCTCGCCGCGCGGGGCGCGCTCGCACGGTCCATCGTCGGCGGCCTTTGGGATGTCTCGACCTGGTGGCGCCTCCGCACCGGGCGGCTGGCCGGCCGCTGGCTGATGCGGCCGGTGCGCGCCCAGATCGCCCCCGCCGTGCGCCTGCTGGTCTCCGGCGGCGCCCGTCTCGAAGCGGCGTACGCGAGCCGGCTGGAAGGGCTCGGCTGGGAGGTGCTGTCGGGGTACGGGCTCGCCCAAACCGCGTCGATGTTCACCGGCAACCTGCCGTGGCAGCGGCGCATGGGCAGCGAAGGCAAGCCGGTCGCCGGCGGCGAGATCCGCATCGACCGCCCGAATGCGGACGGGATCGGCGAAATCCAGCTCAAGGGGCCCAGCGTGTTCGGCGGCTATCATGCCAATGCCGAGGCCAATGCCGCGGCCTTCACCGCCGACGGCTGGTTCCGCACCGGCGATATCGGCCACCTGGACGAGGACGGCTTCGTCTACGTCACCGGGCGGGAGAAAGAGGTATTGGTTCTCGGCGGCGGCAAGAACATCGACCCCGAAACCGTGGAGAAAGCCTACGCCAGCCATCCGCACATCGCCGAGATCGCTGTCCTCGAACGCAACGGAGCGCTGGTCGCCTTCGTCGTGCCCGACGGCGCGGCGATGCGGGCCGACGGCGCCTTGCGCGCCAAGGACGCCGTCAAGGTCGCGCTGACCCGCGTCGCCCAACGCCTGCCGACGTTCCAGCGGCTTTCCGGCTTCGCCATCGCGCGGGAGGACCTACCCCGGACGCGGCTCGGCAAGTACCAGCGGTTCAAGCTGCCCGATCTCTACGACCGCGCCCTCGCCGGCGGCAGAAAGCCGGAGGTCACGGAGTTGTCGGCGGAGGAGAAGGCATTCCTCGCCGAGCCCCGCGCGCGCGACCTCTGGGCGTTCCTGGAACGGAGGTTTCCCGATCAGATCCTGACCCTGACGACGGATCCCCAGCTCGATCTGGGCCTCGACTCGTTTGCCTGGATGACTCTGACCGTCGACCTGGAAGAGACCTTCGGGGTCCACCTTACCGACGAGGACGTCGCCAGGATCGAGACGCTGAGGGACCTGATGGACGCGGCCGTCGCCGCGCCCCGGTCCGACGCCGCCGCCACGGCGATCCCGGCGGACGACGTTGCCCGCGACCGCGAGCGATGGCTGCTCCCGCCGAACGCCGTTCACCGGCTGCTCGGCTATGGCCTCTACGCGCTCAACTGGCTGCTTCTGAAGACGGTGTTCCGGATCAAGGCGACAGGGGTGGAGCACCTGCCACGCGCGGGACCGTTCATCATCGCCCCCAACCATGCCAGCGACCTCGACCCGCTGGCGGTCGCCGCCGCACTGCCGCTACGGCTGGCGGCGCGGGTCTACTGGGGCGGTGACGTGGTTCGGGTCTTCGCGAGCCCGATCGGCCGGTTCCTTTGCCGGGTCGCGCACATTTACCCGATCGACGAACACAAGCCGCTGGCGGCAATCGCACTGTCGAAGAGTGTCCTGGATGACGACAACCTTCTGGTCTGGTTCGCCGAGGGCTGGCGGTCGCCCGACGGCCGGCTGCTGCGGTTCCAGGCCGGGATCGGCAAGCTTCTCCGCGACAGCGGCGTCCCCGTCGTGCCGGCCTACATCGCGGGAACCTTCGAGGCCTGGCCCCGCGACCGCCGCCGCCCACGGCCGCATCCGGTCCGGGTCACCTTCGGCGCGCCCGTCAAGGCGAGGGATCTCGGCGCCGGCGGCACGGAAGACGAGAGCGACGAGCGGATCGCCGAGCGGCTGCGTACGCGGGTCGCCGATCTGGCGCGCTCGGTGGGAGCAGACGTCTAAGGCGCGGAACGCGGTGACCGCCCTCGCGGGATCGCGCGACGGTCGGTCGGGGCGCGGGGGGACAAAAGAACTCGTGGGCAAGAACCCATCGGAGCACCATAGGGGTGCGGTGGCAGGAACTTGCGGAAAGAGGGCTCGGATGACCGCACGCGGGCTGCTTCTCGATCTCGAAGGCGTGCTGTACCAGGAGAAGGCCGCTATCCCTGGTGCGCTCGAGACCATCCGCTGCCTCACCGAACGCGGCTTGGCACTCCGCTTTCTCACCAACACGACGACCCAGCCTCGTCGCGAGATCGTCGCCCGGATGCAGGCCATGGTCTTCGAGGTGGAGCCGGTCCAAGTGTTCACGCCGGCGCTCGCCGCCGGCCACCTGCTGGCCCGCGACGGCATCCGCCGCCTGCATCTTGCCGTGCCACCGTCGTTGGCAGAGGACTTCGGCGCCTTCGACCTCGTCGACGACAGGCCGGAGGCGGTGGTCATGGGCGACCTGCACACCGGGTTCACATGGCAGCGTCTGGACGGCCTGTTTCGCATGCTTCTCGACGGGGCGCGGCTGGTGGCGCTGCACCGGAACCGGTTCTGCCGGCGCGGCGAGCATCTGGCCCTCGACCTGGGCCCCTTCGTGGCGGCTCTGGAGTATGCGGCCGGAACGGAGGCGCTGACGGTCGGCAAGCCCTCCGAGCCGTTCTTCATGAGCGCGGTCGAGGACATGGGTCTCGATCGTGGCGAGGTCGTCATGGTCGGCGACGACATCGAGGCTGACATCGGCGGTGCGCTGGCCGCCGGGCTGAGGGCGGTCCAGGTCCAAACAGGGAAATACAGCCCGCGCGACGACGACCACCCCACGGTGAACGCGTCCGGCCGGGTACCGTCGATCGCCGACCTGCCGCGCTGGCTCGCGGACGCCGGATGAGACGCCGACAATGGGCCGGTATGCGAGACGGGACGTGCTCAAGGGCGCCGCCGTTGCGGCGTTCGCCGCGATGACCATGCGCAACCCGACAACCACCGCTCCGGCGGCGTCGGCGCACGAGGATGCCGCGCCGGCGGCCGGACCCGACGCCATCACGCTGATGCTGGCCGGTGATGTCATGACCGGCCGCGGCATCGACCAGATCCTGCCCCATCCGGTCGATCCCCGTCTCTTCGAACCCTACGTGACCTCGGCCCGGGAGTATGTGGCCTTGGCCGAGCGGACCAACGGTCCGATTCCAAAGCCGGTGGACTTCGCCTACATCTGGGAGGACGCCCTCGACGAACTCCAGCGGCTGGGCACCGACGTCCGCATCGTCAATCTCGAAACGGCGGTGACGACGGCCGCCGAACCGGCGCCCAAGGGCATCAACTACCGAATGAGCCCGCGAAATGCGCCGTGCCTTCAGGCCGCGGCCATCGACTGCTGCACGCTGGCCAACAACCACATTCTCGATTGGGGGCCGGCGGGACTGCTCGAAACCCTGGAGACACTGGATGCGCTGGGGATCAAGCATGCGGGCGCCGGTGCTGATCTGCGTAGCGCCCAAGCGCCGGCGATCCTCGACGTGCCGGGCAAGGGCCGGGTCCTCGTTTATGCCTTCGCGGCGCCGTCCAGCGGCGTGCCCCACGCCTGGGCGGCGACGGAAAACCGTCCAGGCGTCGCCTTCCTCGCCGAACCCGGCCCCGAGGATGTGCGGCGGATCGCGCGGCGCATCCGTGCCGACCGGCGCCCCGGCGATGTCGTCGTTGCCTCGATCCACTGGGGAGGGAACTGGGGCTACGACGTCCCCGACCGGCAACGTGACTTCGCCCACGGGCTGATCGACCACGCGGGGATCGACATTGTCCACGGGCATTCCTCGCACCACGCCAAGGGCATCGAGGTCTACCGGCACCGCCCCATCCTTTACGGCTGTGGCGACCTGATCACAGACTACGAGGGAATCTCGGGATACGAGGCGTACCGCGACGACCTGCCGCTCTTCTATCTGGTCGGCGTCGCACCCGGCACCGGGCACCTCCTGCGCCTCGACATGGTCCCTTTGCGCATGCGCCGGTTCCGCCTCGAGCGGGCATCCCCGGCCGATATCGACTGGCTCCGGGACATGTTCGATCGCGAGGGCGGCGATTTCGGGACCTCCGTCGAGCTGACGGGCCGCGGCACGCTGTCGCTCCGGTGGCGTGAGCCCTGACCGATCCCGCGCCGGCGGGTGCCGAAAGAAAGTTTCGCGGCGCCACCACCGAACACAGTATTTGAAGGACTCTATCACACAAGACTGCAATAAACTTCTGCCTTATTCTTGTCACAATTCGAAATCTCTCCATCTTTCAGCCCTTTAATTTACACTCGTGACAATATTACATCACTCGATTCGCAATCGATTTCCGAAATCATTTGCCGCTTGTCTTGATATCGACTCGATCGCACCTTCGCCGCGTCCAAACCGGGCGGACGCGGAATTCCGCTCGATTCACCGGGAGGATCCGTCAGCCAACCTGGTCAACCGAACAAGGAGGTTGAGACCATGTACGGATTTGATGGTGACGATAACCCATCGTGGGTGCTGCTGGCCGAAGCCGGCGGGACCGAACCCGCGTCCGGGCCGGCCGCCGAGCTGGCGCTAACGGACGAGATCGTGCAGACGATCACCATCGGCAGCCGCAAGAAGATCGCCCTGGTCGCCCACGACCACAAGAAACGCGATCTCTTGGAGTGGGCGAAGTTCAACCGCGACCTGCTCGCCTGCCACGACGTTTATGCGACCGGGACCACGGGTCAGGTGCTCGAACGGGAGCTCGGCTTTCCGATCACCAACCTGCAGAGCGGCCCCTTGGGCGGCGATCAGCAGATCGGCGGCAAGATCTCCGAGGGCGTGATCGACTTCCTGATCTTCTTCTGGGATCCGTTGCAGCCGATGCCCCACGACCCCGACGTCAAGGCGCTGCTGCGGCTGGCGGTGGTCTGGAACATCCCCATCGCCTGCAACCGCTCAAGCGCCGACTTCGTCATCTCGTCTCCGCTGATGGCCGACGAGTACGAACGCATCGTCCCCGACTACGAAGCCTATCGCTCACGGCCGCTGTCGTTCGACGCGTAGAACGCTTTTGCGCCGTGTTGGCCTCACCACCGCAGGCCGAAGCGGATGGCATCGTAAATGGCGGCGTGGATGTTGCGCGAGGCGACGGCGTCGCCGATGCGGTAGAGGATGAACCCGGCGTCGGCGTCGGCGATAGGGAACACGTCGCCACCGTTGACCAGGGCGTCGTAGTCGACGGCACCGCGGTTCCGGGACAAGGGCTTGAGGTCGAAATAGAGCTCGTCCATCGGCGTCGTTCCGTGCTCGACGACAACCTGGTCGACGCGGCGCTCTTCGCGCCAATCCTCGGCGAAATCCGACGACAGCGTCGCAATCAGGATGTTGCCGTCGCGGCGCACGCCGGAGAGCCGGGTGTTGATGGTGATCCTCACGCTCTTCTCGTGGAAGGTCCTCATGAAGGGGACGTGATTGACGCCGCCCATCTCGGGGGCGAAGAAGCGTTCCGGTGTCACCAGCTCCAGCGAAGCGCCCGCGTTGGCGACCACCTCGGCGGCCGTCATGCCCTGGTAGCCGCCGGAGTCGTCATAGACGAGAACCCGCTCCGCCGGCTCGACCGCTCCGCCGATGATGTCCCACGAGGACGTGACAAGATCGTCGCCCGCCTCCAGCGGCGGGTTCTGCGGGATGCCGCCGGTGGCGATGATGACGACGTCGGGGTCGAGCGCCAGGACAGTCTCCCTTTCCGCCCAGGTGTCGTAGCGGATGAGCACGCCGAAGCGCTCCAGTTCATCGAGCCGCCAGTCGACGATGCCGATCATCTCCCGGCGCCGCGCGCTCCGGACCAGCAGCCGAATCTGCCCGCCAGCCTGCGAGGTGGCCTCCAGGACGGTCACATCATGCACGCGCTCCGCCGCCACGCGCGCGGCCTCTAACCCCGCCGGACCGGCACCGACCACTACAACGCGCTTCGCGGGTCCATCGGCCGTCGCGATCACGTGCGGGATCGTCGCCTCGCGCCCTGTCGCGGCGTTGTGGATGCAGAGCGCCTCGCCGCCCTCGTAGATGCGGTCGAGACAATAGGTGGCACCGACGCAGGGACGGATCCGGTGCTCGTCGCCACGCATGATCTTGGCCGCGATATGCGGGTCGGCGATATGGGCGCGGGTCATGCCGACCATGTCGAGCTTGCCCGACGCGACGGCGTGGCGGGCGGTGGCGACGTCGGCAATCCGCGCCGCGTGGAACACCGGGAACCTGGTCTCGGCCCGCACCTCGCCGGCGAAGTCCAGATGCGGCGCCGACGGCATGCCGTGTATCGGGATCACCTTGACCAAGAGCGCGTCGGTCTCGATGCGGCCGCGGATCAGGTTGATGAAGTCGAACGTACCGGAGGCGGCGATGCGCCGGGCGATCTCCACCCCCTCCTCCCTCGACAGGCCCTTCTCCCAGTCCTCGTCGGCGACCATGCGGATGCCGACGATGAACTCGGGGCCGACGGCAGCGCGGACGGCATCGATGACCCGCCAGGTGAAGCGGAGACGGTTGTCGAGCGAGCCGCCGTAGTCGTCATCGCGCCGGTTCGTCGCCGGGGACCAGAACGAGTCCATCAGGTGTCCGTAGGCCTCGAACTCGATCCCGTCGAAACCGGCCTCCTTGATGCGCTGGGCAGCGGCGCCATAGTCGGCAACGATCCGGTCGATGTCCCAGTCCTCCGCTTCCTTGGGGAACGCCCGGTGGGCCGGCTCGCGGATCGGCGACGGGGCGAGGATGGGAAGCCAGTCCGCCTGGTTCCAGTTGGTCCGGCGGCCGAGATGGGTGATCTGCATCATCACCGCGCAGCCGTGTTCGTGACAGGCGTCGGCGAGTTCCCGCAGCCACGGCACGATTTCGTCCCGATAGGCGTGCAGGTTGCCGAAGGCTGCCGGGCTGTCCGGCGAAACGATGGCCGACCCCGCGGTCATGGTCAGCGCGATCCCGCCCTTGGCCCGTTCCGCGTGGTAGAGCCGGTAGCGCTCCTTCGGCAAGCCATCTTCGGAATAGGCCAGCTCGTGCGCGGTGGTCATGAGGCGGTTCTTGAGCCGCAGGTGCCGCAGGTCGAACGGTTGAAGCAGGGGATCGCCGGACATCCGTTGCCCCACGGTCACATCATCGAAGCCGTGCGCCGTGCCGCTCCCGACCGGCGCCGTCCGGGGCTCAATGCCACGTGTCCTCCATCGAGGACTTCTTCCGCCCGATGAAGTCTGTCAGCGCCTCGTCGACGGCCGGATCGATGGGCGGCGCCTCGTAGTCGGCCAGCCTCTGCCGCCACAACCGGTTGGCGCGGGCGGCGGCATCCTCCGATCCCGACGTGGTCCACTGCTCGAACGAGTTGACGTCGGCGACGTCGCTGTCCCGGAACGCGGTCTCGTAATTGGCCATGGTGTGGGCGCAGCCGAAGAAGTGGTTGCCGGGCCCGACCTCGGTGAAGGCGTCGAGGGCGAGGCCGTTGTCGTCGACGCTGACGCCGTCCAGGTAGGTGTGCAGGGCGCCGCAGAGATCGGCGTCCATGACGAACTTCTCGTAGGACATGGACAGCAGGCCGTCGAGGAAACCGGCGGAATGGAGGACGAAGTTCGCGCCGCAGTGGACCGCCGTCAGCATCGACAGGGTCGACTCGGTCATCGCCTGAGCGTCCGGCAGCTTCGAGTTCGAGAAATTGCCCGAACTGCGAAAGGGCAGGTTCAGCCGCCGGACGAGCTGGCCGAAGACGATGGACCCGGCGGCGGGCTCCGGCGTGCCGAATGTGGGCGAGCCGGACCGGAGCGACGTGGTCGACAGGAAGTTGCCAAGGACCACCGGCGCGCCGGGCCGCTCCAACTGCGCGAGCGCCCCGGCGGCCATGGTTTCCGCCAGCGACTGGGCGATCATCCCGGCAGTGGTCACCGGCCCCATCGCGCCGCCGAGGATGAACGGCACGACGACGGCGCCCTGATTGGCCCGCGCGTAGGCGCGGATCACCGAGGTCACCGTACCGTCCCAGACCAGCGGCGAGTTGGCGTTGACGTTGCCCATGATGACGCAGTTGGCGTCCACGAACTCGGCGCCGAACAGCACCCGGCAGATGTCGATGGAGTCCTCGGCCCGGCTCTCCGCGGTCACCGATCCCAGGAACGGGCGGTCCGAATAGCGGATGTGGCTGTAGACCATGTCGAGATGGCGTTTGTTGACTGGCAGGTCCACCGGCTCGCAGATGGTGCCGCCGGAATGGTGCAGCCAGGGGCTCGACTGGGCGAGCTTCACGAAGTTCCGGAAGTCCTCGATGGTCCCGTAGCGCCGCCCATCATCGAGGTCCATGACGAAGGGCGAACCGTAGGCCGGTGCGAAGACAACGGCGTTGCCGCCGATGCGGACGCTGTTGGCCGGATTGCGCGCGTGCTGGACGAACTCCGGCGGCGCGGTTCTCAGGATCTCGCGCAGCAGTCCGGGCTCGAAGCGCACCCGGTCGCCGTCCACCCGGGCGCCCGCTTTCTTGAAGTACCCGAGCGCGACTGGATCGCCGCGGAACTCGATGCCCACGTCGGCAAGGATGCGGTCGGCCGCCGCCTCGATGCGGACGAGGCCGTCCTCCGACATGATCTCGTACGGGGGGATAGTGCGCTCGATGTAGGGCGGGCCGGCCTGTTGCCGCCCGCGCGCGCGGCTTTCGTGCCGCGCCGCGCGTCCCCCGCGCTCCCGTCGGCGGGCCGTGCCCTCCTTCCTCGCAGCCTGGGCAGCCTGCATGGGACGGACTCCCGAAAAATCCCCCCCTTTATCATTATCGGCGTCGGCAGGCACCGTAACGCTGGAAAGTTCTTATCGATTCCATAAACTGATCTTATGCAAAGCCTTCGCCATCTGGTGCCGTCGGCGGGCGCGCTCATCGTCTTCGAGGCTGCCGGCCGGTTGCTCGGCTTCACCGCCGCCGGCCGCGAGCTGGGCATGAGCCAGGCGGCGGTGTCCTATGCGATCCGCGGCTTGGAGAAGCAGTTGGGCGTGACGCTCTTTCGCCGCGAGCACCGCAAGGTGTCGCTGACCGACGCCGGCGAGCGCTTCTTCGCCGACGTCACGCTGGGACTGTCGCACATCCGGAAATCGGCCGAGGAGCTACGCTCCCAGGCTGTCGACGCCCACGTGACCCTCTCGGCGTCGACGGCGTTCACCTCGTTCTGGATGATGCCGCGGCTCCAGCAGTTCCGCGAGGACGTGCCCGGCATCGACCTGAGAATTCAGACCGCGGACCGCGATCTCGAGATCGTCTCGGAGGGCATCCCCCTCGCTATCCGTGGCGGCACGCCCGCCTCGTGGCCCGCCTACGATACGATGCTTTTAGCCGACGAGGAGATTTATGCCGTCGCCGGCCCGTCCTACTTCCGCGAACAGCCGGTCCCGCAAACCGTCGGGGACCTCGCCGCGCACCGCCTGATCCACCTGGAAGAGCCCTATCGGGACGCTGCCGACTGGAATGACTGGTTCGTCAGCGCCGGCCTCGAATCGGGCATGAGCACGCGCGGACTTGTCATCAACGACTACGTGCTGGTCATCCAAGCCGTCATGGAGGGCCAGGGCATCGCGCTGGGATGGCGGCACCTGACCGAGCGCCTGATCGACGCCGGTCTGCTCGTTCGTGTCACCGATCACTCGCTGCGCATCGGCAAGGGCTACTACGTTGTGTGGCCGAGAGCTCGCGAACTGTCGACATCGATGACACGGGTTCGGGACTGGCTGATCGAGTGCGCCTAGCGATCGTTGCCGCCCCGAAAGCCGCGTTCAGCCCCTTGCCAGGGACTCCGCCAGCAGGTCGAAGACCAGCCGGATGCGGCGGCTGGTATGAAGTTCGCGGTGCGTGACCAGCCAAGTGGGAACGGGGATCGGATCGAGATCCGGAAGAACGCATTCGACGCCCGGCGTGCGGTCGGCGATGTCCTTGGCCATGACGCCGATGCCCAATCCCTGCTTCACCATCTCCCAGGTCACGGCGGCACTTTCCGAGAACAGTCGGAAGTTGTCCTGTGTCAGCGGAAGTCCGACTTCGTTCAAACGCGCGAGCAATCGATCGGAGTCGTCGAAGCCGATGAACACGGCGTCCGCCAGATCGCGCGGCGACCCGGGGCGGCCGTTTCGATCGAGGTACTCGGTGGCGGCGTAGAGGTGGACGGTGGTCTCGCGCACGAGTTTGGCGATCAGATCCGGTTGATCGGGCCGCCCATGGCGGATGGCGATGTCCGCCTCCCGCCGCAGCAAGTCCCGGAGGTCATTGGAGGCAACCACCTCGATGCGGATTCCCGGCGCCGTTTCGCGCAGCCGCCTCAAGGCGTCGGGCAACAGGTACATGGACATGATGTCCGTCGCCGTGATGCGAACCTGGCCCTCGATGGCCTGGGATTGGCCGGATGCGGTTAGCGACACCCGACTTGCCGCCTCGCCCATGGCCCGGACATGGTCGAGCAGTTCCAGGCCCGATTGGGTGAGGGAGAGGGAGCGCCCGACCCGCTCGAACAGCGTCACACCGAGTTCGTCTTCAAGCGCCGCCACCTGCCGCCCGAGGGTCGGCTGCGTCAGACCGAGCGCCCGCGCCGCCGCCGAGAAGGACCCCTCTTCGGCGGTGACCAGGAAGGCACGGACCTGATTCCAGTCGAAGGCGATGGACTGCCAAGCCATGCATTTTCGTATATTAAATGAACGAATTTTGGCAATTTATATTTTAATCACGCATGGATATGTAGCGTCAAGACACACGGAACGAGCCCTTTGGAGGGGACCATGAGCAAGCCGAGCCGGTTCTGGGACCGGATTGCCAAGCGCTACGCGAAACAACCGGTCGCCGATGAAGCGGCCTACCAGCGAAAGCTGGAGGTCACCCGCGGCTACTTGCGCCCCGAGATGGAGGTGCTGGAGTTCGGCTGCGGCACAGGAACCACTGCCCTCATCCATGCGCCGTTCGTCAAGCACATCACCGGCGTCGACATCTCCCGGAACATGCTCGACATCGCCCGGGCCAAGGCGGAGGCCGGAAACGTCACCAACGTGAGCTTCGAGCAGGCGAACATCGACGACCTGGAGGCGCCGGACGCCGGCTATGACGTCATCATGGGCCACAGCATCCTGCACCTCCTGCCGGACAAGGAGGAGGTCATCGCCAAGGTCTGGCGGATGCTCAAGCCTGGTGGGGTCTTCATGTCCTCGACCGTCTGCATGAAGGGCCGGATGCCGGTGGTCCGCGCCATCCTGCCCGTCGGGCATTTCCTCGGGCTGCTGCCGATGGTCAAGTTCTTCACCGCCGATGAGCTCGAACGCAGCCTGACGGAGGCCGGGTTCCAGATCGACCACCGCTGGCAGCCGGAGAAGAGCAAGGCCGTGTTCATCGTCGCGACGAAGCCCGGCGCCGCCGGCGCCGGCGCCGGCGATGCCGAGGCGCCGAAGATGAGAGCGATCGCTTGATCTGGCTGATCCTCGGCGTCGGGCTCTGGGTCGGCGCCCACCTGTTCAAGCGGGTGTTGCCGAAGCAGCGCGAGGCACTGGGAAAGGCGGGCCGGCCCCTGGTCGCGGTGACGATCGCCGCCGGGATCGGCCTGATGATCTTCGGCTACCGGGCGGCCGAGGTCGTTCCACTCTACGACCTGCCGGAATGGGCCTGGTACCTCAACAACGTGCTGATGTTCGTGGCCCTGGTCCTGATCGATGCCGGCCGGGTGAAGGGCGTGATCCGGACCAAGATCCGCCATCCCATGCTCACCAGCGTGGTCGTCTGGTCCGCGGCCCATCTGCTGGTCAACGGCGACCTGGCCTCGCTCGTCCTGTTCGGCGGGCTCGGTACATGGGCGCTCGTCGAGATGGCGATCATCAGCCGGGCCGAGGGGCCATGGCAGGTCCCCGCCGCGGGCTCGCTCCGCAGCGATGCAAGGGTGGCGGCCGTCGCCGTCCTCCTCTACGCGCTGATCGTCGGCATCCACGACTGGCTCGGCCACCCGGCCTTCGTGCTGTTCTGAGGCCGGGTCACGCCGGCCTGGGCTGGTGAAGCTCGATCACATTGCCGTCGGGGTCGCGGACGAAGAAGAACACCGTGCCGTCGGGCAGCTCGACGGTCTCGGTGATCGGAATGCCGACCCGATCCAGGTGGGCGAGCGCCTCGTGCCGGTCGGTGATTTCCAAGGCGATGTGCGTGTAGCCGGTGTGCTTCTCCGGCACGTCCATCAGCACGTTGGCCTCGGACGCATCCACGGAGGCGTTGAGGATGAAGTTGATGTTGACCCCGCTTGGGTGCTCCATGATGGCGACCGGCTCCGGCCCGACGGGACCAACGATGAATTCGAACCCAAGCTTCTCGTAGAACGCGCGCGCCGTCTCCAGGCCCCGCACCCGCAGGCCCACGTGGTTGATGCCGGTGATCTGCTTCATCCCCAGTCCCTTCGATCGTTTGAGCGATAGATGAACAGATGGGCTGCCCGGACGGCCGAGGCAACACAACCTACTCGTCGCGCAGAGCCGGGAGGACGACGTCTCTCATGACGGCGACTGGCAGCTTCCATTGGTCTGGTTTGTTGTAGTTGCCGGCGGTGATCACGACCACGAGCCGTACGCTCGGGATGACGAAAAGACGCTGGCCGCCATTGCCAAAGGCGCCAATCCAAGGCTGACCGTTGGACCTCAATTTGCCCAGCCACCAATGAAAGCCATAGTCGATATCGTCGTCCGTCCGAATTCTTGGCTCGAACGATTGGTCGAGCCATTCGGACGGCACCACGCGGGAACCGCCCCACGTTCCGCCATCGAGGATCAACTGGCCGATCTTCGCGAGGTCGCGCGGCCGCATGCGCAGGCCCGAAGCCGCAATCGGCTCGCCGTCCGAACCGACGATCCATTCCACGTCGGTAATTCCCAAGGGCGTGAACAGCTTGTCGCGGGCGTAGTCGAGTAGCGGCTGCCCGGCCCCCTGACTGATCATATGCGCAAGCAACGCGGTGGCACCGCCGTTGTAGGTCCACCGACTGCCGGGCGGCGCAGCGAACGGCCGGTCCAAAACGTAGCGGTACCGATCGTCCGCCCGATCCATGGCGGTCTCGCTGTTCCGCGGATCGGTGTAGGGCAGGTCCTCGTTCCACTCGGTTCCCAGCGTCATCGACAGGGCGTGGAAGACGGTCATTCGTCTTCTCTCCGACTCGGCGGCGAGATCCCCGTAGGCGGGAAACTGGTCGACAAGGGGCTGGTCCAGATCGGCGACCTGTCCGTCGGCCAGCGCGATCCCGTACAGCAAGCCGACGATGCTTTTGGTCACCGACCGCAGGTCGTGCTTGATCTCCGGTCCGAATGCGACGGTGCCGAGGGATCGGCCGCGTCGTTCGTCGACGCCTTCGTAGTAACGCTCCAGGGCCAGCTTCCCGCCCCGCACGACGACGACGGCGTGGAGATTGGCGAGCTCGTTTCTGCGGACAGCGTCATCCAGCGTATCCCCGATTTCCGGGGAGAACCCGGCCTCGGCCGGCGAGGCGCGCTGCCAGTCATGCGCCGAACCGGCCGACGCTGCGTTCAGCGAGAAGGAAACCAACACACCCCCGACAACCGACACTAGCGCACGACCGATCATGAGCCCCCTCCCCACTCAAAAACCGCGGTGAGTCAACGCCTGGGTTTCAGGCGCCGGAATCGCCGTCGGCGTTCGTCCAAGCAAGGTAGACGCGATGGTCCCCGCGCCGCAATTGCGCAACCGGCCGTGTCCGTACACCTTTTTCATGACCCTGTACGGCGCAACGCCGACAGCCCTGCCCTGCCGCGCACAATCGACTGAGCCGCCATTCAAGCGGAGCGTATTGAACCCTCCCGCCCGTGAGCCTACCGTCGGCGGTGCGAACCAGGGAGCGGAACGTGATCGATACGAACTGGTCGTTGACGCAACGGTTCGACTACCACGGGCAGTCGATCGCCTACGACATCCTGGGCGACGGTGCCCCCATCGTCTTCGTCCACGGAACGCCCTTCTCATCCTATGTCTGGCGAACAATCGCCCGTGAGCTGGCGCGCACCTACCGGGTCTATCTCTATGACCTTCTCGGCTATGGGCAGTCCGAGATGCGGCAGGACCAGGACGTTTCGCTCGGCGTGCAGAACGACGTCTTCGCGGCGCTTATGGACCATTGGAACCTGACGGCGCCGAACGTCATTGCCCATGACTTCGGCGGCGCGACCGTGCTGCGCGCCCACATCATCAACGGCTGCGACTACACCAAGCTCCTGCTGTTCGATGCCGTCGCCGTCCGTCCCTGGGGCTCGCCGTTCGTGCAGCACGTGCGCCAGCACGAAGAAGCCTTTGCCGGCGTTCCGGACTATCTCCAGCGCGCCATTCTCCGCGCCTACATCCGTGGCGCCATCCGCCAGGAGATGACGGACGCGGACCTGGAACCCTACATCGCGCCATGGCTGGGCGACGTCGGCCAACCCGCCTTCTACCGCCAGATCGCCCAGATGGACCTTCGGCATACCGACGAGGTCGAGGGGCGCTATGGCGAGATGCGATGCCCCGTCCTGCTGCTGTGGGGCACCGAGGACGACTGGATACCCCTTGAACGCGGACGGCACCTCGCCGGCCTGATCCCGGGCAGCGCGTTCCGCGAGGTGGAGGGGACAGGACATCTGATACAAGAAGATGCGCCCGAGGTCATCGTATCCGCCGCACTCACGTTTTTCGCATAGAGGAAGCTGCTATCGTCCGGGGGTGCGAGCCGGATGAACGGGGGGAGGAGGACGCGAGCCGCGACGACAACGCGCCGCCGCCGATCTTGCGGGCCAAGCGCCATGGGGACCGGTCGGTGTTCCGGCCCGAGAACCTGCTGCGCGAGGGGCGGCGGCAGCTGGGACGGTCGGACGGCGCCGTGCCGCGGGTCTGCCTGCTCGATCCGGACGGCGACATGGTGCGCCACCTCAATCGTGACGGTATCGGACAGCCGAGCGGCACGTGGGCGTGCTACCACACGGAACTTCTGGAGTTCACCTGGGACGACACATTGCTGGGCGTCGTCGGCTTCGCCGTCGGCGCACCGTTCGCCGTGCTCGTCGCCGAGCAGCTCTTCGCTTCGGGCTGCGAGCTTCTGGTCAGCATGACCTCAGCCGGGCAGATCGTTCCCGTGGGGCCGACGCCCTACTTCGTCCTCATCGAGCGGGCGCTCCGGGACGAGGGGACCAGCTACCACTACCTGCCGCCCTCCGACTTCTCCGAGGTCGACGGGATGCTTGTGGACATCATGGAGGGCGCTTTCGAGGGATGTGCCCAGCCGGTGCACGGAGGTGCGACGTGGACCACCGATGCGCCCTACCGCGAGACCGAGGCGGCCATCGCCGCGGCGAAGGCGGCGGGCGTGCTCGCCGTCGAAATGGAGGCCGCCGCCCTTTATGCCTTCGCCCAGGCACGCGACAAACCGGTTCTCTGCTTTGCCCACGTCACCAACCAGATGGCGGTGGCCGAAGGCGACTTCGAGAAGGGCGAGGCCCGGGGCAGCCGCGACGCGCTCTCCCTCGCCGCTGCCGTCGCCCGAAGATGGCTGTATGTTCGGCGCGGATGACCGACGATCGGCGCTTCCTGTGCGACGAGATGCTGGCCGGCCTGGGGCGCTGGCTGCGCATCGCCGGATACGACACCGAGATCGCCGAGAGCGGCCGCCGGGACCGCGACCTGGTCGAACAGGCGCGGGCCCAGGGCCGAATCCTGCTGACCCGCGACCGACAACTCATCGAAATCCGCAACGCCGGCGACCACACCATCGTGCTCGAAGGCAATGCCATCGACGCCTGCGCAAAGGAGCTGACCCGGCGCGTCGGCGTCGACTGGACCCTCGCCCCGTTGAGCCGCTGCAACCGCTGTAACACGCGGCTCGAACCGGCGGCGCCGGCGCATGTCGAATCCTTGCCGCCGCGCATCCGCGCGCGTGAAGGGCCAGTGAACGTCTGTCCCTGCTGCGGACGACGCTACTGGGAAGGCAGCCACACCCGCCGCATCCGCCGGCGGCTGGCGGCGTTCGGGGAAACGGGCGGGGACGGTGATCCGTGAGCCAGCCAATGTGGCACCGGATGGCGCGACGTGACGTCGTGATCTGGCGCGGGCCGGATGCAACGAGGCGTTTCGGTGCGGGCGTGGGACGATGCCTTGAGCAGTATCGAACGCTTTTTCGGATCGGCTGACGATGAAGGAACAGTGTGATGGACGCGAGACCGGGGCGTGAGCTTGCCATTCTGACCTTCGTGACGCTCGACGGCGTCATGCAGGCGCCGGCGCAGCCGGAGGAAGACCTGTCGGGTGGTTTCACGCATGGCGGATGGGCCTGGCCCTATTGGGATGAGGTGATGGCCCAGGTCAAAGAAGAGGCGATGGCCGAGCCCTACGATCTCTTGCTCGGGCGGAAGACATACGAGCTATTCGCGCCGCACTTCTCGAACATCGGCGATGACGACGGCGAAGCCGCCCTCCTGAACAACGCGACAAAGTACGTCGCGACGAACAGCCTGAATAACCTCGACTGGAACAACTCCTTTCCGATCACCGGGGATGTCGCTGCCGGGGTCGCTCGGCTCAAATCCGAGGAGGGCCCTTTGGTGCAGGTTCATGGCAGTTGGCAGCTGATTCAGACGCTCCTGGCAAACGACCTCATCGATGAAGTTCGGCTCTGGACGTTCCCCGTCATTGTTGGTTCCGGGAAGCGCCTGTTCGGCCAGTACCCTGCTCGACAGGACCTGACGCTCGTGAGATCGGGAACGACGTCCAACGGCGTGGTGATGGGCATCTACCGCCGCGACGGTGCGCCGAGATCGTGACAGTCGATGGGAAGCAAGCCGATGTGGCATGCCGTTCCGGAGTCTGAACCTGGCTCATCGCTGACGAGGCTCGCATGCCATCAGCCACACTGGCAAAGATCGACCCGGGCGCGGTAGGCTGGCGCGTCTGGCAAACCATCGAACAAGCACGGCAGGGAGGGAAAGACGATGATGGTCGCACGCTGGCAATTCAAGGCGCGGTTCGGGATGAAGCAGGCCGCCATCGACGCGGTGAAGGAGTGGTGGCAGACCGTCGGTGCCGGCATCGGGCAGACCGACTACACCATCATGACCGGCAGCATCGGCGCCGAGGAAGCGCTGGTCACCGTCAACGTGTGGGTCGACGATCTCATCGCGCTCAACGAGCAGTGGGAGAGGCTCGCCCAGCGCGACGACCACAAGCAATGGGGCGAACGGTTCGAGCCGCTGATCGTCAGCGGCTCCACAAGGTGGGAGATCTTCCGGATCGTCGGATAGCGACGGGTCGGAAGGATCGCTATTGGGCACCAGATCGCGCCGCTGTTGCACCGGGATTTGTGATTGAACACCCATAAGACCGCGCTGGGTGATTTGCTGGCACAGGGCCGCACGGCGGACATCTACGCGCTGGGTCGCGATGCCGTGATCAAGGTCTTGCGGTCCGGATTTCCAAACGAGCTGATCCAGATCGAGGCGGACAAGACCCGCGCCGTGGCCGCCATGGGCGTGCCGGTGCCGCGCATCCTCGACGTCACGGCGGTCGATGGTCGGCCTGCCCTCATCGTCGAGCGTGTCGACGGCGACAGCCTGGTGACCCGCTTGCTCAGCCGACCCCAGCGCATGATTCCGCTCGCGCGGCTGCTCGCGGACATGCATGCGGATCTGGCCGCCGTACGCATCGAGGCGCTGCCGAGTCTCAAATCGAAGCTGGCCCAGCGCATCGGCACCGTCTCTGCCTTGTCGGCGGACGTGAAGTAACTCGCGCTGAGTCACCTGTCCCACTTGCCGGAAAACGGCGGCCTGTGCCACGGCGATTTTCATCCCGGCAACGTCATTCTCAGCGCCCGCGGACCGGTGATCATCGACTGGCTCGACGCGACGTGCGGGCCGGGGGCGGCGGACGCGGCGCGCAGCCATCTGCTCCTTTCCGTCGCCCCGCCGCCCCAAGACCTTGGCCCGGCCCTTCGCGCGGCCGTAGCCCTGGGACGCACTCTGTTCGGCCGGACGTACCTCGCCCGCTATCGCCGGCGAACGGGCGTCGATACCGATGCGTTCGCCGCCTGGACACCGGTCATCGCCGCGGCGCGCCTGTCCGAAGGGATCGACGGCGAGGCCAGCCACCTGCTTGCCTTGGTCGAAAGAGGGATCGGATGATCGGGCGCACGTCCCGCAGCCCGTGTCCGCTTCCGCGCCCCAAACGGTCTGCTCCGCGCAGAAGACGCGACGACAGCGCGGCGAGCGGAGTGGCACGGCCACGCCTGACCCCAGGCCCACGCTAGATCTCCGCGGCGTAGATTTCTTTCGTCGGCCATGGAGGTGGCCGCGAGAACCTCAAACTAGATGCCCGTGTTTCAGCGGTACTTTGCCGCGGTGATGAATTCTGCGAAGGATTCACACCAGATAAGAACGGTCGTGTACTCCGAGACATCCACGCCCTCGGGCACGTCCAGCAGAAACCCCTCGAAGGTCTTGACGTCGCCGATCAACTGGGCGGTCGCTTTGACGGGAACAAACTCGTCCTCGTGCTCGACGAACTGATTCACGAGGTAGAGCTTGTAGGCCGGTCCGGGAGCGAGGCGTCCTTTATGGACGATTTGCGTCGGCGTGATGCTGACTCTGCCCTCGCCCCAGTGCAAAAGATCACTGCCCCTGAGCTCGCGCGTGAACTCGGTTCTGAACAGAGCACCCTGCGCCCCCGCCTCGAGCTTCGCTGCATCAGGCGCATCGGGCGCGGTGAGGATCGGCAGGAAATAGATCCCCAATGCGAAGCCAACGGCTATCGCAGCCCCGTGCGTAACTATTCCGAAGATCAAGCGACGCATTTCGTGCCCCGCAGCCTACTTCTGGCGTCAATATGGTATGCGCGCCAACGAACATCCACGCCTATGATCGGGGCACCAAGGCTAAAGCGTATTTCGCTTATCGAGATTCGCGGAGGATTCCCAAGGGGAGGGAAATGCGCCCTAGCCTATGAATGTGGAGCGTGGAATTCACGCAGCACGCCGCACAATTGCCTGCATTCGGCCGGAACAGCTCCGCCCGATGCACGGGCATCAGCGTCGGCAGCGCCCGGGGAGCGGCCGGACGGCGGGGCACGGCGCGGCATTGTGACGGCTTAGGACAACGCGGCCTCGCCGTGCTCTCCCCATAAAGCGTCGAGCGCCAGCCTGGCCGCTTCGTCGGCGTCGATCTCGCCGGCGAGGAGGCGGAGGCTGAGGGTGTCGAGGGCGGCGGCATCGGGCCCGCGAAATTGGTCGCGGACGCGGCGGGCGGCGGCCTCGGCGATGAGGTCGGCGGCGTGGGCGCGGGCGCGTTGGGCGCGCTCGGCGGGGGTGATGGTGGCGGCGCGGGTGTCGACGGCGGCAACGAGGTCTTCGAGGCCGTCGCCATCGGTGGCCACGGTGCGGACGACCGGGACCTCGGGGGCGTCGTCGGGGCGGAGGTGGAGCATGGTGCCGAGCTGCTGCTCGGTCCGTGCGGCGCCCGGAAGGTCGGCCTTGTTGACGACGAGGACGTCGGCGATCTCCAGGATGCCGGCCTTCATCGCCTGCACCTCGTCACCGAGGCCGGGGGCGCTGATCACCACGGTGACGTCGGCGACCCGGGCGACCTCGATCTCCGACTGGCCGGTGCCGACGGTCTCCAGGACGATGGCGTCCCAGCCGGCGGCGCCGACCACGTCGACCAGGGCGTGGATGTTGAGGGTGAGCCCGCCCAGGTGTCCACGCGCCGCCAGCGAGCGGATGAACACGCCGGGATCGACGGCGTGCTCGCCCATGCGCGCGCGGTCGCCGAGGATGGCGCCGCCGCTCTTCGGGCTCGACGGATCGACGGCCAGCGCGGCGACGGTGCGGCCCTCGCCCCGGAGCGTGCGGATGTAGGCGCTGATCAGCGTCGACTTACCGGCACCGGGCGGACCGGTGAAGCCGACGACCACGGCGTGGCGGGCGGGGTCGGTATGCTGGCCGTCGTGAACCTGGCGCAGAAGGGTCTGGGCGTCGGCGCCGCCGGTCTCGACCAGGGTCAGCGCCCGGGCCAGCGCCGCCGGTTCGCCGGCGCGCAGCCGCTCGATCAGCCGCGGACGCGGGATGTCGCGGGCGGCGGCGTCGGGCATTATTCGACGATCAGCGGATCGCCGAAGCCGAATTCGCGCCTGAGGCAGCCGACGATCTCGCCATGGGTGACACCGGCCTCGGCGGCCTCGACGACGCGGGCAAAGACGTTGTCGGCCTCGTCATTCGCGGCGCGGGCCAGGGCATCGAGGGCCTTCGCGACCTCGCCCTGATCGCGCTCCGTCTTGTAGGCCTTGCAGCGTTCAACATGGGCGGCCATGGCGTCGGGGCGGTAGGGCGGCGGCGATGCCACCGCTTCGTTGTCGTCGGTGTAGCAGTTGACGCCGACCACCTTCTCGGCGCCGGACTCGATCCGCTCCTGGGCGGCCAGCGCCGAGCGGCCGAGCATGGCCTGCACACGGCCCGTCTCGACCGCACGGTATATGCCGCCGGCGGCGTCGATCTCGGCGATCACCGCCTCGATCTCGGCCTCCATCTGGTCGGTCAGGGTCTCGACGTAGTAGGAGCCGCCCAACGGATCGATGACGTCGCAGAGGTGCGCTTCCTCGCGGAGAATGTTCTGGGTGGCGACGGCGACGCGCGCGGCCTCCTCGGTCGGGCAGCTGATCGCCTCGTCGTAGGCGTCGGTGTGCATGGACTGCAAGCCGCCGAAAATGCCGGCGATGGCCTGGGTGGCGACGCGAGCGATGTTGTTGAGCGGCTGCTGGGCGGTGAGATCGATACCAGAGGTCTGGGCGTGGAACTTGAACCGCCACGAGCGCGGGTCGCGGGCGCCGAGGCGGTCGCGGGCGATGCGCGCCCAGATCCGCCGGCCGGCGCGGAACTTGGCGATCTCCTCGAAGAAGCTGATGGAGATGTCGAAGAAGAAGGTGAAGCGCGGCAGCACCTCGTCCACGTCCATGCCGCGGGCCATACAGTCCTCGGCGTACTGGATGGCCGAGCACAGGGTGATCCCCATGGCTTCGGCCGGGGTGGCGCCGGCCTGCTGCATGTGCTGGCCGACCACCGACAGCGGGTTCCAGTTGGGCACGTGCTCGCGGCAGAAGGCGATGTGGTCGACGAGAACCCGCCGCGCGCCCGGAAGCGCAAGGCGGAAGAACATGTGGTTGGCGACGTAGTGCGAGATGCAATCGCTCTGGTTGGAGGTGCCGGTGATCCGCTGCCACGGCACGCCGCGGCGTTTGGCGGTGGCGAGCAGGAAGGCCAGCAGGGTGAACGGCGACGGGTCGTTCATCGCCGTCGAGATGTCGCCGACCGGGACGCCGTCCAGGGAGACCGCCATGTCTTCGACGCTGTTGATCACCGTGCCGCAGGTGCCCAGCAGCGGCGCCGGAATGTCGTCGCAGTCCTCGCCGCGGAACACCGAGTTGCACGGGATCAGGCTGATGGCCGAGGTGCCGGCCGCCAACATGTTCCGCACCCGCTCGTTGTAGTCCTCGGGCGTGCCGAGGCCGACGAGCTGGCGCTGGCTCCAGGTGCGGCCCCGGTGCATGGTCGGGTAGATGCCGCGGGTGTAAGGCGGCGCGCCGGGGAACCCGAGGTCGTCCAGGTAGCGCCCGCCCGACCAGTCGGCCGGCGTGTAGAGGGGCCGGACCTCCAGGCCGGAGCGGTTTGTGACCCGGCGGTCGTCGCCGATCTGGGCGTCGTAGTCTCGTTGCCACCGGTCCTGCTGGGCCTCGAAGCCGGGAAAGGAGAGCTGCCGTGCGGTTGCGGGTGCGGTCATCTCTTAGACTCCCATGGTCTCGAGCCGCGCCGTGCGGGCTTTGGCGGCTAATGCGGCGACGGCGCCGATGATGTCTTCGCGCATGGCGCCCGGGCCGAAGATGCCGGCAACCCCAGCGTCGGTCAGCAGGACGTGCTCGTCCTCGGGGACGATGCCGCCTACGACGACGCCAACGTGCTCCAGCCCGGCGGTGCGCAGTGCCGCCATCAGGTCGGGAACGATCAAATGGTCAGTGGCCAGCGAGCTGAGCCCGATGACGTCGACGTCCTCCTGCATCGCCTGGGCGACGACGGCGTCGATGGTCTGCCAGGGCGGCGTGTAGATCACGTCCATGCCGGCGTCCCGCAGGTAAGCGGCGACGATGCGGCTGCCACGGTCGTGGCCGTCGAGGCCGATCTTGGTGACCAGCACCCGGGCGGGTGGTGTGAGCTTGTCAGCCATCGTTTGCCTCCATGGGCCGTTGGACGATGAGCAGGAACTGGCGCGCCACCTCGGCGGGGCTCGCCATGCCGGGCCGGTACCAGGTCTGCGCCCAGTTGGCGGCGCCGAGGATCATGAACCGCAGCATCTTCGGATCGATCCCGCCGTTGAGGGGCAGCGCGTCGATGACCCCGGCGATGCGGTCTTCGTAGGAGTCGCGGAGCCGGGCCAACTCGTGGGCGGACTCGGGCAACTGATCGGGCTGCACCCGGATCATGACCCGTGCATAGTCGCCCTGGTCGAGCACCGTCGCCAGATGCACGTCCAGCGCCACGCCCAGCCGTTCCCAGGGATCGGCGATCCCATCGACGGCGGCATCGAACCGCTGGCACAGCCCCTCGACGCCCTTCTCGTAGACGGCGACCAGCAGCTCGGCCTTGGACGGGTAGTGATAGTAGATGGAGCCCGGCAGCATGCCGCTCGCCGCGGCGATGTCGCGCATGGTCGTCTCGCGATAGCCCTGGGCGGCGAACAGCCGCGCCGCCTCGTCGAGCAGCCGGTCGTTGCGGTTGTTGGCGCGGCGCGCGGGTGCGGTCATGACCTCTCCTTAACCAAACATATGTTTGTTTATCTAACTTGGGTGCGCTTGTCAACCCTGCCGTGTTCCCAAACTGGGCGTGAAAACAGGTCGCAATATCGGTGTGGCGCGCCTAGACTCCTGTCTCAAGATGCGGATTGATTACCACCAAGTGGAAACAACAAACGAACCGCTTGGCGCCGTTCGTTTTTTGGAGGGAACAGGATGTCGAAGCGCGCGCTATTGACCGCAGCCTTCGCGGTCTCATTGGCAACCCTTTCCACGACCGTTCGAGCAGAACCGCAGGTTGAGGTCTTGCACTGGTGGACCTCGGGTGGCGAGGCCAAGGCGGTAAAAGCGCTCAAGGACGAGTTCGAGACCAATGGCGGCAAATGGGTCGATTCGCCGATCGCCGGCGGCGGCGGCGACTCGGCGATGACCGCGCTCCGCGCCCGGGCGATGGCCGGCAATCCGCCGACGGCGGCGCAGGTCAAGGGACCGAACATCCAGGAATGGGCCGAGGAAGACCTGCTCGGCGACCTCGGCGACGTGGCCAAGGCGGAGAATTGGGACACCGTCGTGCCGCCCCTGCTCCAGGAGATCATGAAGTATGACGGCCGTTACGTGGCGGTGCCGGTGAACATCCACCGCGTCGACTGGCTGTGGGCCAACCCCGAAGTGCTCGCCAAGGTCGGGGGGACGGAAATCCCGACGAGCTGGGACGACTTCAACGCCGTTGCCGACAAGCTCCAGGCCGCCGGCATCGTGCCGCTGGCCCACGGCGGCCAGCCTTGGCAGGACGCCACCGTGTTCGAAGTCGTGCTGCTCGGTGTCGGCGGGCCGGCGTTCTACCAGAAGACGTTGGTCGAACTGGACGACGCGGCGTTGCGTAGCGACACCATGGTCAAGGTCTTCGACCAGATGCGCAAGTTGCGCGGTTACGTCGACAAGGATTTCCCGGGACGCGACTGGAACCTGGCGACAGCCATGGTCATCAACGGCAAGGCGGCGTTCCAGATCATGGGCGATTGAGCCAAGGGCGAGTTCCTGGCCGCCGGCAAGACGCCCGGCAAGGACTTCATCTGCGCGCCGGCGCCCGGCGGCGGCTACCTGCTCAACACCGACAGCTTCATCATGTTTGACGTCAAGGGCAAGGACCGCCAGGCCGGCCAGAAGCTGATGGCGAAGCTGATCCTCGCGCCCTCGTTCCAGGAGACGTTCAACCTCTTCAAGGGGTCGATCCCGGCGCGCCTCGGCATGGACATGTCGAAGTTCGATGTCTGCGCCCAGAAATCGTCTACCGACCTCAACGCCACCATCAAAGCCGGGACCCTGCGCCCGAGCATGGCCCACAAGATGTCAGTGCCGGACCGGATCGTCGGCGCGATGACCGACGTCGTCACGGCGCACTTCAATTCCGACCTGTCGTCCGAGGCGGCGGTGAAGCAGTTCGCCGACTCGGTGGCGGCGGCCCGCTAACGGAACCGGCATGACGCGATAGGATCGTTTGCGGGACGAAGGGGCATCGCGCATGAACGGCGCGACGAGCCTGACCGAACGGATGGAGCGGCTGATCCCCAGGATTGTCGTCGCGCCGTCCTTCGCCGCGTCGCTTCTGTTCGTCTACGGGTTCATCGCCTGGACCATCTATCTCTCGTTCACCAAGTCGCGGATGTTTCCCCGCTACGACTTCGAGGGGATGCTCCAATACGACCGGCTGTTCGCCAATCCGCGCTGGCTGGTGGCGCTGGACAACCTGTTCGTCTTCGCCGGTTTGTTCATCCTGTTCTGCCTGATCGTCGGCGTGCTGCTGGCCATCCTGCTCGATCAGCAGATCCGCGCCGAGGGCGCCATCCGCACCATCATCCTCTACCCGATGGCGCTGTCCTTGATCGTCACCGGCACCGCGTGGAAATGGATCCTCAACCCCGGCCTCGGCATCGAGAAGGTGGTCAAGGATCTCGGCTTCGAGTCCTTCGAGTTCGACTGGCTGGTCGATCCGGAGATGGCCATCTACACCATCGTCATCGCCGGCGTCTGGCAATCGTCGGGATTCGTCATGGCGCTGTTCCTGGCCGGCCTGCGCTCGGTCGATCAGGAGATCATCAAGGCGGCGACGATGGATGGCGCCAGCATGATGCGCATCTACCTGCGCATCATTCTGCCCTCCCTGCGCTCGGTGTTCCTCAGCGCCTTCGTCGTGCTCATGCACATCGCCATCAAGAGCTTCGATCTGGTCATCGCGCTGACCGGCGGCGGGCCCGGCTACGCCACCGACCTGCCGGCGACGTTCATGTACGTCATGGCCTTCAACCGCAGCCAGCTCGGTACCGCGTCGGCCAGCGCGGTGATCATGCTGATGACAGTGATGGCGATCATCGTGCCGTATCTCTATTCGGAACTGAGGAAGAGGTAGCCGATGACCGCGGCCAGCGCATCTCTTCCCGGGCAGGGCGCCTCCGGCGCAAAAACCACGGTCCTGCGCCTCGTCCTCTATGCGATCCTTGCGGTGTTCGTGCTGTACTACCTGCTGCCGCTGTTCGTCATGCTGTCGACCTCGGTCAAGAGCCTCGACGAGATCCGCGCCGGCTCGTTGGTCAGCCTGCCGCAGGCGGTCACCTTCGAGGCCTGGGCGAAGGCTTGGAGCACAGCCTGCGTCGGCGTCCAGTGCGGCGGCCTGAAACCCTATTTCGTGAATTCCATGCTGATGGTCATTCCGGCGGTCGCCATCTCGACCATCATCGGCGCGATCAACGGCTACGCGCTGACCAAATGGCGATTCCCAGGCGCCGACGCCATCTTCGCGCTGATGCTGTTCGGCTGTTTCATCCCGTTCCAGGTGGTGCTGCTGCCGATGGCCCGCATCCTCGGCATTCTGGGTCTGGCCGGCAGCATCTACGGTCTGATCCTCGTGCATGTCGTCTACGGGCTGTCGTTCACCACCCTGTTCTTCCGCAATTTCTTCGTCAGCGTGCCGGTGACGACAACCTCGTCGCCACGTCCACCGGGGTCAAGGAATACAACGTCGACATGGCGGCGGCGATCCTCACCGGCCTGCCGACGCTGCCGGTCTACATCGTCGCCGGCAAGTACTTCATCCGCGGGCTGTCGGCCGGCGCGGTCAAGGGGTGAGACGATGGCTACACTGGCAATCCGCAACGTCTCCAAGCGCTTCGGCGAAACCCATGTCCTGAGGGGTATCGATCTCGACCTCGAAGACGGCGAGTTCCTGGTCCTGGTCGGCCCGTCGGGATGCGGCAAATCGACGCTCTTGAACCTCATCGCCGGTCTTGAGACCGCCACCGACGGCGACTTGCTGATCGGCAACAACATCGTCAACGACGTCCACCCGAAGGACCGTAACATCGCCATGGTGTTCCAGTCCTACGCCCTCTATCCGACGATGACCGTGCGCAAGAACATCACCTTCGGCATGGAGATCCGGCGGACGCCGAAAGCCGAGCAGGAAGAGGCGCTGGGCCGCGTCTCCAAACTGCTGCAGATCGACGCGCTCTTGGATCGCAAGCCCGGCCAGCTGTCGGGCGGCCAGCGCCAGCGGGTGGCGATGGGCCGCGCGCTGGTCCGCGACCCGGATATCTTCCTGTTCGACGAGCCGCTGTCGAACCTCGACGCCAAGCTCCGCGTCGAGATGCGCACCGAGATCAAGAAGCTCCACCAACGGCTCGGCCGCACCATCGTCTATGTCACCCACGACCAGATCGAGGCGATGACCCTTGCCAGCCGCATCGCGCTGATGAACGAGGGCGTGATCCAGCAGTACGCCGATCCGCAGACCATCTACGAAGACCCGAGCAACATGTTCGTCGCCGGTTTCATCGGCTCGCCGCCGATGAACTTCGTCCCGGCGACGCTGGTCGGCGATGGGGCGCAGCCGGCCTTGTCGGTCCGCGACAGCGGCAATGGCGGCGGAGAGCTGCGGCTGCCGCTGCCCCAGCCGCCCGAGGGCTGGCGGGACTGGCACGGCCGCGCCGTGGCCCTTGGAATCAGGCCGGAAAACATCGTCACGCAAGCGGAGGCCGAAACCATCGGCACCGACGGGTTCGGCGCCATCGAAAGGACGGTCGAAGTGGTCGAGCCAACGGGCGCCGACACCATGCTGCTGTTCCCGCTTGGCGACAAACCGACCATCGCCCGCGTGCGGCCGCAGGACGCCGTGGCCGCAGGCGACACGATGCCGTTCATGATCAACATGAACAAAGCCTGCCTGTTCGATCCGGAGACGACCCGGCGGTTGTGAGCCGGGGTGCCGCGAAATCCGAAATCACCGGTGAAGATCTGCCGTCCCGCCTCGGCACGCGGTCCGGCGGTGCTGGTCGTCCATTCCTGGTGGGGATTGACGCCGTCGTTCGTCGATTTCGGTGAGTCGCTGGCAGCGCGGGGCTTCGTCGTCAGGCTCGCCGACCTGTTCGGCGGCCGCACCGCGTCGCGGCCCGCCGACACCCGGAAACTGCGGCGAGCGCCCCGCGCCGAGCCCATGTACCGGACGTTGATCCGCAACATCGAGGAGCTTCAGGCGGACGAATCCGCCGACGGCGACGCGATCGGCGTCGTCGGCTTCTCCATGGGCGGCCATTGGGCGGTGTGGCTCGCGCAGCGGCCGGAGCTGCCCGTCGCCGCGACGGTCCTCTACTACGCCGTCCGCGCCGGCAACTTCGGCGCCAGCCGGTCCGCCTTTCTTGCCCACTTCGCCGAGACCGACGACTGGGTGCGCCCGGCCGCGCGACGGCGGATGGAACAGGCCATCGCCAAGGCGGGCCTGTCGTACACGGCCTTAGACTACCCAGGAACCGGCCACTGGTTCGCCGAGAGCGACCGCGCCGGCGACCACGACGCCGGCGCCGCAGCGCTCGCGTTGGAGCGGACGGCCGCGTTCCTCAATGACACGTTGCGAACCTGAGCGCGACCGCGAACGGGTCGGCTAGCGGGTCTCCCCCTCCGCCAGCCGCATCGCGGCGCGGGCGCCGGCCTCGGCGTAGCTCGGATCGCCGTGAATGAGGATCAGCGAGAGGCAGCCCTCGGTCAGCAGCATGACTCCGCGGGCGAGGTCGACGGGCTGCGAGGCGCCCAGCGCCGCCAGCCTATCCGTCAGCCAGGTCTCGACGGCGGCTTTGTGCTGATGGGCGGCACGCCGGGCGGGATGACCGGGGAGATCGGCCAGTTCCATGGTCAGCCGGGTGAACCCGGAGCCCAGCCAGCGGGGTTCCCGCGCCCAAGCGCCGAGGGCGGCGAACAGTTCGGCGAGGAACGCAGCCGGGGTCTCGGCGGACTCGCTCGCCCACTCTTGGATCTGGGCAAGGGCAAAGGCGTGCTGGTGATCCAGCACCGCCGCCACCAACGCGTCCTTGCTGGCGAAGTGGTAGTAGAGGGTCCGTTTGGTCACGCCCGCCGCAGCGGCGATGGCATCGACGCTGACCCGCGAGAACCCCTCCTTGTAGAGCAGTCCGTAGGCGGCGGAGAGGATGCGATCCTGGGTGTCGAGGGTCGAGCGGCTCATATCGCAAATGTATACCGACTAGTGAATATACTTGAAGGCCTGGGCGCCCCAATTTCAACCGCCGAACCAGTGCCGAGAAGGACCAGACTGATGAGCCATCCCGCCCCGGTCATCACGGACATCCGCGCCCGCGCCGTTGACGCACCACTCGCGCAACCGATCCGCACCGCCGTCGGCACCCTGTCCTCGGCACCGCTGGTGCTGATCGACGTCGAGACCGATCAGAACATCATCGGGCGGGCCTACCTGTTCGGCTATACGCCGGTGACCCTTCGCCCGCTGGTCGAGATGATCGCCCAGCTTGCGCCGATGCTGGCGGGCAAGACCGTCGCCCCGGTCGAACGGATGCGCGAGTTCGACCGCGCCTTCCGGCTCTTGGGCCGCCAGGGCCTCCTCGGCATGGCCATCTCCGGCCTCGACATGGCCTTCTGGGACATCCTCGGGCGGGCCGCCAACCTCTCGGTTGCCCGCCTCCTGGGCGGCGAGGACCGGCCGATCTCCGCCTACGACAGCCACGGCGTGCTCGATCCCGAGCGTGACGCGTCGCTCCTCGAACGCTCCCTCGCGCAGGGCTTCGAAGCGATCAAGATCAAGATCGGCGGCGGCGCCCTGGAGGACGACCTCCGCGCCGTCGCCGCCGTCCGCCGCATCATCGGCGACGGCGTCCGCCTGATGGTCGACTACAACCAGTCGCTGACCGTGCCCGAGGCCAAACGGCGCATTGGCCGCCTTGCTGAATTCGATCTGCAATGGGTCGAAGAGCCGGTGCCGGCCGAAGACCTGGCCGGGCACGCGACCATCCGCGCCGCCTGCCGAACGCCGATCCAGACGGGGGAGAACTGGTGGTTTCCCGAGGACGTCGCCCGCGCCGTCCATGCCGGCGCCAGCGATTTCGCCATGCTCGACCTGATGAAGATCGGCGGCATCACCGGCTGGCTGCGCGCCGCCGGGCAGGCCGAGGGCGCCTCGCTGCCGGTTTCCAGCCACATCTTCGTCGAGGCCAGCGCGCACGCGCTCGCGGTCACACCCACCGCCCACTACCTCGAATACCTCGACAGCGCCGGCACCATTCTCCGCGACCCGCCGACGATCGAAAACGGCGCCCTTCGCCCGCGTGGTCCCGGCCTGGGGATCGACTTGGACGAGGGCGCGGTGGCGCGGTATGCCATCTGACACGCCTCGCGCCGCCGGCCTGCCTGCATGAACTTTTGCATGCCCCGTGTCCTGCTTTCGTCCAATAGGACCGGGTGCCAGCGCGATGTACCGTCACCGTCGATCGGTAGCGGCCCTTATCCAGCGCCCCTGGAGGGGCCAAGGGCGCCGGTGCCCGGTACCGGCGGGATGCGATCCATGGACACTCGGAAACCTCAAGATATCCCACCGACCAAGCTTGAACGCACCCTCGGCGGGCAGCGGGCGATGGTCGATTTCAGCATCGTCGCCGTCGTCGCAATGGTGACCTATGCCGTCGCTGCCCAATACGACGCGTTCGAAGCGCTGGTCAGTCTCGTCGAGGGCTACGAGGAATACGAGATCGACGAGATCCTCACCGCCGTCCTCGTGTCGGCGGTGGCGCTCGCCGTGTTCGCCGGCCGACGGATCGCCGATCTTCGCAATGAGGTTTCACAACGGCAAATCCTGCTCGCCGAAGTGGAGGCGCTGGCGTATTTCGACGAGTTGACTGGTCTGCCGAACCGGAACCTGTTCGTCCAACACGCCCAGCACGAACTTGCCCGCGCCGAGCGAGACCGGTCCATGGTCGCGGTGCTGATGCTGGACCTCGATCGGTTCAAGCAGATCAACGATACCTTCGGACATGCGGCCGGCGACGCCCTCGTCGCCCAGGTCGCCACCCGTATCAATGACGGCATGCGCCAGGGCGACATCGTCGGTAGGTTCGGCGGCGACGAGTTCCTGATTCTCGCACCCGATTTGGACGGCCCGTTCAAAGCCGCCGCCACGGCGCGGCGGGTTTTTGAACTGCTGCGGACGCCCTTCGTTGTCGACGGCCGCGATATCTTCGTGTCGACGAGTATCGGCATCGCCCTGTTCCCGGACCACGGCCAAGATCCGTGGGAATTGATCCACGCCGCCGACATGGCGATGTATGGCAGCAAGGAAAAAGGCCGCAACCGCTTTGGTTTCTTCAGTGCCGAACTGGGCACCGAGGCCGAACTGCACCTGGCCATCGCCTCGGGTCTGCGCCGCGACATCGAACGCGGCAACCTGCAGCTTCACTACCAGCCCATCGTCGATACGCACACCGGGTCCGTCGAGGCCGTCGAAGCACTGCTTCGCTGGTCGAGCGACGACCTTGGTCCCGTGCAACCCGACCGCTTCATTCCGGTTGCCGAGGAATCAGGCTTGATCGTGCCCATCGGCGAATGGGTGCTGCAGGAAGCCTGCCAGCGTGTCGCCGAATGGCGGAACACAGCACTGCCGGGCCTGCGCCTCGCCGTCAACGTCTCCAGCCGCCAGTTCCGCGATGCGGGTTTCGTCGGCATGGTGAGCCGGACCCTGGCGCGAAACGGACTCGCACCGATCGACCTCGAGATGGAGATTACGGAGCGGGTCCTGATCGAGGATCAGCCCGAGACCCTCGAAAAACTGTGGTCGCTGTCGCGGATGGGAATCAAACTGTCCATCGACGACTTCGGCACCGGCTATTCTTCGCTCAGCTACTTGAAAAAGTTCCCGATCTCGCTGCTCAATATCGACAGGTCCTTCGTCGCCGATGTCACCGAAGACCCCGAAGACGCGGCGCTCATCGTCGCCATCGTAGCGATGGCGAGGAGCCTCGGGCTCGATGCCGTCGCCGAGGGTGTCGAGTCCCCCGACCAGCTCGCGTTCCTGCGCGATCAGGCCTGTCCCTACGCACAGGGCTATTGTTTTTCCCGGCCGCTGACACCTGAAGCCCTCGAGAACCTTCTGATCGAGCAGCGGGGACAGAAACCGGACCGGCTGGAGACCGCATAGGCCCGCGCCGTCGCCGCCACGTAGACGTGCGCGGATACGCCCGTCACCGACAAAACGCCACGGGATCGGCAGAAATCCACCCATTCCGCGGCATCATTGCCGCCTAGGGCTTGCGGGCGACGACCAGCGAGGTGATCTCCGAGATCAGCTCCTCCGATTCGACGCCGACGAACCCGAGCCGCGCCAGGGTCCCCGTAAGCTCGCTTTCGGTCAGCGCCGACGAGTCGGGGTTGCCGAGCATCATCGGCAGGTACCAGAGCGCCGCGAGGTCGGGCCCGGTCCCCGCGTCATCGATGAGGAAATCATGGACCAGGACAAGGCCGCCCGATGGCAGGGCAGACCACGCGCGTGCCAGCAGCGCATCCACCGCCGGGCGCGAAACAGCGGTCAGCAGATAGGACATGAGGACGACGTCGTGGCCGTTCGGCCAGTCGGTTTCCAGCGCGTTCCCCGCCAGCGTCGTTATGCGGTCGGCCAAGCCCCCTTCGGCGGCGAAACGGTCGGCGTAGCCGACGACATTGGGGAAGTCGAGAACCGTTGCCGACACCTCGGGATTGGTGCGGCAGATCTCCAGGCTGAAGGCGCCGCTGCCGCCACCGACGTCGAGCACCCGCCGCCGGCCCGAAAGGTCGACGCGCCTGGCCAGCATGTAGGCCGGACCCTCCGACCCCGCATGCTGGCCGATGGTGAAGTCGGCCGCCTCCTCCGGATCGGCGAACTCGTGGTCGTAGAGTCCGTCCACGGCTTCGCCTTTCATCGCGGGCGTGAGATGGTCCAGCTTGGGATAGACGAGGCGGTCGATCTGGCGGGTGTAGTAGTCACCGAAATAGGCCGCCCGCCCGCGAACGAGATAGCGGTCGGTGGCCGGCGCGTTGGCGTAGCGTTCCCCCTCCTTGACCATCAGCCCAAGACTGACGAGAGCGGTGAGAAGGCTGTAAAGCCGGTTGGGCGCGGCGCCGCTTGCGGAACTCAACGCGTCGAGGTCCTGCGGCACCTCTGCCAGTTTGTCGAACAGCCCCAGGTGCAGGCCGGCAAACAGGGCTTTCGAGGCCATGAAGGCGTAAGCGATGCGCGAGATATCGCGAACGTCGGTGAGGGGTTCCATCCAAACCTCCGCTGTCTCGCGCCGGCACCGGCGCACGCTCCAAACATTCGCGATCGGTCGAGCTCGACGCGATGCCGCCCTTGTGTCCGGGAACCTTCCGCGGGTCCCTTTGATTGCCCGTCAAATCTAGCACAAAGGCCTGATCGGAGACATAAGGACCCGTGCCCGCTTGGTCGCCGCTTGACGCGCCTTCGCCCCCCTTGCCGCTCCGTTGTCGCAGGAGGAGTGAGTTCCTGTTTCGGCTGACGAAAGGGGCCGTTGCCAGGGGTTACCAGAAGCCGCGGCCCGATCCCGTGGACAGCCGGCCATCCTCGTCGCCCTTGGCCATGTCGTTGAGGAACGCGAACAGGCGGTCGTTTTCCAGCCACATCACGTCGTCGGGCAACCCGAACTCCGCCCGCAATGCCGCGGCCCAATCGCCGATCTTTGGCTCCTCGTCGGCCAACACCGTGACATCGCCGTTATCATCGAATTTGACCAGGGATTTGGCAAAAAACTCCAGCTTTCCCAACCGGTAGCCGATGGCCGTGTATACGCCCCTTTTCGAATCGCGGGCCGACTCCCACTCCGAATAGCTGCGCCGCAGCCAGCGGACGACCTCCGGCCACGCCAGGGAAAGTTTCAGCCAGTTCTGCAGTTGAAGCTCGGTGGGAACGCCCTCGTTGCGGGCCTGACGCGCGAGCCGCAGGTTGTAGTAGAACCGGTAGACGTTGACTAAACGCTTGAGCTCGCGCGGATTGTTGGAGAAATCCTCGCGAGCCTCGACGAGCAGCGACTGGACCTTGTCGCTGTCGCTCTGGAAGGCGCGGGCCCGCTCGTCGATGTAGCGCTGGCGTTTCACCGATTCGAGCTGCCGCTTCGCCAGGCGTTCGCCCTCGAACATCGCCTTGGTGTGTGGTTCCGGCTGGCCGGCGACGAAGAAAGACAATGTCTCGGCAACGATCTCCGACTCGTCCTTGTTCTGATCGAGGAGTTGCTGGATCCGGACCTCCGCATCGCGCGCTGTGTCGCCGGTGGCGCGGGCCTGGACCTCGCGCGCTCCCCTGTCCTCGGCGGCGGCGAGGAAATCGGCGTAGTCGTTGACCGCCTGCTCGTCGAGAGGCGGAATGACGAACGGCAGCTGGACGAACTTGTCCATGAACCGCCAGCCGACCGGGACGCGCCGTGCATATCTCGGCAGCCGTTCGATGACGTTCTTGTGTGCCTCTTCGAGGGCCGCGGCGACGACCTCGGTATCCATGCCGATGACGATGAAGCAGTTGGGAAACTCGCCGGCGACGAACAGGTTGATGGCCTCGAAGACCTCAGCGACCTTGTGCGGCGCGCAGCGGTCGAGATCGTCGATGAAGATCACCAATGGCATGCGCCGTGGCTCGCCTCCGCGCTCGACTTCCGGCAGCAGTTCGAATACGCGCCGCAGGTCTTCGGTAACGTGGTGGACGAACCCGAGCTTCTCCGAATAGTCCGGCACTTCGACGTAGTCGGAGAGGTTGATCTTCGCCGGCTCGCTTTCGGTCTCCGACTGGGCCTTCAGGTAGGCCAGGGCGGCGCCCACCGCACCGATCGCCACGGAGATGCCGCCTGCGGCGAGTCCGTTTTCGAACCGACCTTCCAGTAGGGCGGCCAGCGCGACGAGGCCGCCGAGCACCCAAAGCCCGAACCGGCGCAGGATGTCGAGGAATTTCTGGAATACCGCGTTATAGACCTTGGCGCGGATGAGGTCAGGATTGACCCGGCTGAGGTGCAGGCGCAGCAGGAACAGCTCGCGGTCGACCGGATCAAGCCGGTCGGTGATGCCGCGGATGATGGCTTCGGCAAGGCCGGCCCAGATCTGGTCGCTGCTCTGGTAGCGCCAGGCGTTGAACCAGATGCTGGCGCAGCGGCCCGAGCCGAGGTCGAGCTGGATCGGCGTCGGCGTCTGATTGGCCAGATTTCCCAGTTCGTCGATCACGCTGCGAGTCGTCGCCTTGAGGGTGTCGGTGAGCGACGGCCGTTTGGCGCCGGACCACAGCTCGTATCCCTTGGGATCGAGCTGCTCCTGCACCATGCGCATGAGCGAGGTCTTGCCGCCGCCCCACGGTGCCTGAATGCTAATGGTCAGCGGCGGCTCGGTGCGCGGGTCGTTGAGGAAGTGATAGATCGCGCGGGCATACTCGGCGTAGCCGAGCTTGTCGTCGACGGTCCACAGGTCGCTGGTCGTGTGGGTGGACACGTCGGAGATCGGCGCTGCTCCATCCTCGGTCCAGGCTTCCAGCTCTGGCCGGAGATCCGGGTTGGTCTCCAGGATCAGGGTCCACAGGGCGTGGGCTAGGTTCCGCGGCAAAGGCTCTTTCTCGCGGCCGGCGCCGCGAAACCTCATCTTGGGAAGAGTCCACTCGGAAAGCGGCGAGGCCTCGAAGGATTCCGGGTCGAGGGGCCGCGTCAGTTCCAGTCGATCGTTGATGTCGACCACATGGTTGAAGTTGTCGTCGGGTCCGGCCAGCCGGCTCTGTGACCCGGCCCGCAGCAGGAAACGAAGCCCCGAGGTCTGCTCACCGATGTCCCGCAGCCTCTTGTTCCCGGCCAGGGTCTTGGGGAAGTAGATCAGCAGGATGTCGCCCCACTCGACCTCGGGCCCCAAGCCCCAGGTGCCCGGGCTGGCGATCAGTGACAGCGCGCCATCAACGTCCTCGCTCGCCAACGTGCTGACTGCCAGCCGCCGCGACAGCAAGGATTCGATGAGGGGATCGTCGGTTGTCCCGATCTCCTCGGCTTCCGCCTCGTCGGTCTCCTCCTCTTCTTCCGTTGCTTTCTGTTCGTCCTCTTCAATGGCAACTTCCGGCGTTTCGGTCCCGGGTTCGGCCTGCCGGAGATCGGGCTCAGGAGCCGTTTCGGGCATCGCTATCATTCGCTGCAGTGACTCGAGATCGAGGCCGGCCTCTCGTAGCCGATCCCCAAGTAGTCCAACTTTGGGCTCCTCCACGACCATCCGCAGGATCGACGTTGCGAGCATCAGTGGTGACGCCGTGGGCCGTCCTGGATACGTCTCAGCAGACCGTCTGAGTGCGGTTTCGAAATCGTGATGCAGATCGACGTCAGCGACGTCCCGTGGACCGATCTCGCCCGGAAGCCCGATATCACGGCGAAATGCGTCCCAATCGAGCTCAGCAGAAGCGAGTATCTTCTCGATCGTCGGTTCCAGTTGGGCGAGCACAGCGATCGCTGTGGTGTGGGTGACCTCGCCCTCCACGATGGCTTTCTTGGCTTGAACTCGCTGGCGGTGAGCACCTGCCATCATCCCGACGATCGGATCGAGATCGCGGTCTTCGAATTCGAAGCCCAGGTCCCTGAGAAGCTGCCGCATCTGAGGCTGTTGCATCGCCCGCCCCCCCACAGCGCGAAGATCCGCTGAACCACACTATATGAGTTAGCAGCACGAAGGGTATCAAATCATAGGTCGTGGCGCGACCGCGGTATGGCATGGCGCTTTCGGATCGTCTATCGTCCGCGGCCATGACGGCGCGCTCCTCCACCGACCCCCATGACGACCGCGTGCTCATCGTCGATTTCGGCTCGCAGGTGACCCAGCTCATCGCCCGGCGGGTGCGCGAGAACGGGGTCTATTGCGAGATCCATCCGTTCAATGCCGTCGACGCGACGCTGATCGAGGCGTTCCGGCCGAAGGCGGTGATCCTCTCGGGCGGGCCGGCGTCGGTCACCGAGATGGAGACGCCGCGCGCACCCGGAGCGGTGTTCGAAGCCGGCCGGCCGGTGCTCGGCATCTGCTACGGCCAGCAGACCATGGTCGAGCAGTTGGGCGGCCGGGTCGAGGGCTCCGACCACCGCGAGTTCGGCCGCGCCTACGTGCACGTCACCGACGACTGCGCGCTGTTCCACGGTGTCTGGGACCGGGGCAGCCGCGAGCCGGTGTGGATGAGCCACGGCGACCGGGTGACGGCACTGCCGAATGGGTTCCGCCCGGTGGCGGTCTCCGAGGGCGCGCCGTTCGCCGCCATCGCCGACGACGAACGGCGGTTTTACGGCGTGCAGTTCCACCCCGAGGTCGTGCACACGCCCCACGGGGCCCAGCTCCTGCGCAACTTCACCCACGCCGTCGCCGGCTGCCGGGGCGAGTGGACGATGGCGGCGTTCCGCGACCAGGCCATCGAGCGGGTCCGCGCCCAGGTCGGAAAAGGCCGGGTGATCTGCGGGCTTTCGGGCGGGGTCGATTCGTCGGTCGCCGCGGTGCTGCTGCACGAGGCCATCGGCGACCAGCTCGTCTGCGTGTTCGTCGACACCGGGCTGTTGCGCCTCGGCGAGGCCGACGAAGTGGTCGAGGTGTTCCGCGGCCACTACAACATCCCGCTGGTGCACCGCGACGCCTCCGAGCTGTTCCTCGGCGAGCTGGCCGGCGTCACCGACCCCGAGCGCAAGCGCAAGATCATCGGCGCCACCTTCATCGACGTGTTCGAGGAGGAGGCGAAACGCGCCGGCGGCGCCGATTTCCTCGCCCAGGGCACCCTCTATCCGGACGTCATCGAGTCCGTCTCCTTCGCCGGCGGGCCCAGCGTCACCATCAAGTCCCACCACAACGTCGGCGGCCTGCCCGAGCGCATGAACCTGGCGCTGGTCGAGCCGCTGCGCGAGCTGTTCAAGGACGAGGTGCGCGAATTGGGCCGCGAGCTGGGCCTGCCCGAGCGGCTGGTCGGCCGCCACCCCTTCCCCGGCCCCGGCCTCGCCGTCCGCATGCCGGGCGAGATCACCCGCGAGAAGGCCGACGTGCTGCGCAAGGCCGACGCCATCTTCATCGAGGAGATCCGCGCTGCCGGGATCTACGACGCCATCTGGCAGGCCTTCGCCGTTCTGCTGCCGGTGCAGACCGTCGGCGTCATGGGCGACGCCCGCACCTACGACGCCGTCGTAGCGCTCCGCGCCGTCACCTCCACCGACGGCATGACCGCCGACACCTTCCCCTTCGACCACGGCTTTCTCGCCGCCGTCGCCAGCCGCATCGTCAACGAAGTCCGCGGCGTCAACCGCGTCGTCTACGACGTGACGTCGAAGCCGCCCGGCACCATCGAGTGGGAATAAGGGCGCCGCTTCCAAGCTGAACATCCTTCGACACGCGGCTCCGCCGCTGCTCAGGACGAGGGGGTGTCTGGATTTGCGCCCAACGCTTCATGCTGATTAGGCGCGTGAGCGCCGTCTCGAAGCATGCGGGACGCAACGCGCGGTGGGCGAGTGAGTGGCTCTACTCCGCCGCGGAGATGCTCTGGGGCGGGAAATCCTCAGGCGCGGCGTCCTCGGCCGTGGCCTCGGCTTCCGTCCGGCAGCCCCCATTGACGCCATCGTTTTCGGTGCGGCCGCGGGTCCACCATTTCTCGAGCAGTGGCCTGGCGTGGTTAGCCGACCTCGGCGATGTTGCCGGCGTCCTTGTAGGCCATCACCTGGAACTCGGACACCGGCGGGCTGATGTAAAGGTCGGCGTAGCCGTCCTTGACCAGCTTCTGCTTGGCCAGGCCGCCAATCGCCGTGGCACGGCTGATGATGTCCTTGATGCTCGGCACGTTGATCGGCTCGGCCAGCGGGTTGAGCCTTGATTCCAAAACCTTCCAGCCCGACAGCCCCTCCTCGTAGGCGGTGTTGGCGAGCAGGTCCTCGCGCGGGCTGACGTCGATGGCGATGATCGAGCCGCCGTCGGCGTAGCGCTCCATGACGTCGGCGGGGATGTTGTTCAGCAGGCAGCCGTCGACCAGCAGGTCGCCGCCATCGACCCTGGGCGGGAACAGCCCCGGCGGCGTGTTGCTGGCGAGCACGCCGTCGGTCAGCGCGCCGTGGTCGTGGACGTTGACGCGGGCACGGCTGAGGTTGCACGAGACGGCGAAGAACGGAACCCACAGGTCCTCGAAGGCGACGGGGCCGAACATCTCGGCGATGCCCCGCGTCATCTTGCCACCGGCGAACAGCGACACCAGGGGGATGGTCAGTTCCTCGCCCGACAGGCAGAAGTCCAGCGTCTGGCGGTAGATGGTCGCCGGGTCGCGGCCGACCGCGTACTGGGCACCGATCAGCGAGCCGACGCTGGTGCCGCCGATCATGTCGATGGGGATGCCGAGCTCCTCCATCGCCTTGAGCACGCCCACATGAGCGAAGCCGCGGGCGCCGCCGCCGCCGAGCACCAGGGCCACGGCGTTGCCGGTGATCACCCGGGCGAGGCGGCCGAAGTCGGCGGCGTTGCCGAGGCGCACGTGGTGGTGGGAACCGATGGTCCGGCCCTCCAGCCAAGCCTTCGTGCCGCGCGGCCAGTCGGTTCCCGGTGGGTGGACAAGCACCAGGCTCTTGCGCAGCCCGAGGGCCTCGTCGGCCTCCATCAACTCGGCCTCCAGCGCGCCGACATCGGGCACCGCCCGCGCGTCGGCGATAAGCAGCGCCTGGTCGGCGTGGCGCAGGCACCGCTTGGTCCAGTTCGTCGCGGTTTCGTCGGCGACCATGAGCACGCGGCCGGCGTCGAACTCCTGGCGCTCCAGCCACTCGACGAGATACTGGTTGCGCGGCTCACCGAAGCTGGTCTCGGCGAACCCGGGAATGCCCGCCTGTGCGTCGAGGCCCGGCGCGTCGATCACCGCGGCGCCGCTCTTGCCGCCCATGGACTGCGCCAGCATGCGCGCCACTTCGGCGACCGGGGCGCCGGGATGCGCCGGGATCAGCGCGAAGCCGGTGGAGCTGTTGAGCGGGCGCGTCTGGCGCACGCACATCTTCTCGTAGTGTTTGGCGACGACCTCGGTGGTCAGATGGTTGATGCCTTGCGGGTGGCGGTGCAGCAGACGTTCGAAGCCGTGGCGGTTGAGCTTGGCGACGGTGGTGTCGCGAACGGCGCGGATATCGGCCTCGCGGTCCGCGCCGCCGACGATGGCGATCTCGTCGACGCATTCTCCCTGCCCGGCCTCGCGCAGCAGTGCGCTCGACCGGCGCGGCTGCTCCGTCCACGTCCTGAGCCGGCCGTTGACGACCATGAACAGCGCTTCCATGGGCTCGCCGGCGCGGCCGATCAGCGACCCGGCCGGCGCCCGCGCGACCTCCATCTCCGCCTCGACGTCGCGCAGCACGGAATCGTCCAGCTCGCGGAACACCGGGCTTGCGCGGAGCACCATGCCGACGCGGGTGCGCCGGGTCTGGTCCGCCATGCGCCCGGCGATGCGGGCCACCTCGCCAGGGAACCGGCGGCTGAGGTCGGCGATGGCATGGGCGGAAACCTTGAGCACCCGGCTCGCTTTCTGGGCGTCGACGCTGACCGCGCGCCGGCCGGTACCGATGGCCGGATAGGCGCCGACGGCGCTGCCGGCTTCGGGTTCGCCGAGAACCATGTCGCGCCCGGCCCGTTCGCCGGTGACCGCGAGCCGTCCATCGCAAACGATGTAAACGGCGTCCTCGGGATCGCCGGCGCGGAACAGCGAGGCGCCCTCCTGAAGATCGATGATCTCGGCTTCACGGGACAGGGCCTGATAGACGGCCGGGCCGAAGCCGGCAAACACATCGCTCGCCACGAGAACCGATGGGATGTCGATATCGGCCGCCGGTGCCTTCGGCGGCGCGACGAGATCGTGGACCTGCTCGGACGAAAGCTGGATCGACGGTTTCTCGGCGAAACGGGATTGCGCGCCGTGATCGTGTCCCGGCGTCCCCGGCTCGGATTGCGTCGTGCGCCGGCGCGCCGGTCCGAAACGGCCGAGCAGACCTGTCGCGCGTCTTCCGATCCTACGCATCAACCCCATTTCAGCACCACTCTCGCCGATCCACCTTTACCGGCGCTTGTGGGCGGTCCTGTGGTTCCACACCAAGTCTTCCCTCGCCCCCACACCGGCCAAAGATCGGAACCTGTCGGGGCCCGATCGGCCCGGCATAAGGCGCTACGAACGACTTTCCTCGAGAACCTTCAGAACCTCGTGTGTCCGTCTCTTACTCGCCCTGTTTGATCCAAGGTCCCTTTTGCTTCCGCCTTGGTTGCAACGGACGCCACAAGCTGTTGTTTTGCCGGAGAAGTAAGCAAGAATCGTACCAAATTCTTCGAGCGTCCCGGAATCAAGGCCTTAGCCGGTACGCCCGGCGGTCAACTGTAAAAGAATCCGATAGTCGCTAACCCCCCGGTTGCCGCTTGAATTGGCCCGTTCACGCTTTTTTTACCAAGAATCAATGCGTTCCCCTTCGCACCCGGTTGACAAGAATTCCGACAGGGGTACTCGGCGTCCGAGTACCGATTTTTTGTGCTCAATCGGCCGACCGGCGCGCCTCAATTCTGAGCAATTGCAGAAATGCGCGCTCAGAACGGGAAAGGACCGCCGCCGCGCGGAATTCGCGGCCATCCGGCCAACGTTGACGCCGTCTCGCCGATCGGCGACGCTTCGGCGGCACGTGCGCAGGAGAACCCCCGAAATGACGGCGCTCAACCTCGACGAGACGGCGGACATGCTGGATGCCGTTGCGCGTGCCTATCGGCACCGGCTGCGGCGATTCGGGACAGAGCCATCGGGCGTCTATTGGCGGGACCGCGAAGGGCAGTGCCGCCGCTTTCAGATTTTGGCCGGGATCTTCGCCGGCGACGGCGCGTCAGGGCGTCTTTCCGTCAACGACCTCGGCTGCGGCTATGGAGCCCTGTTCGAATACCTCGCCGGTTTGCCGGTCGTGCGAGACGGCACCTACTTCGGCTACGACCTGTGCGCAGAGATGATCGAGGCGGCAACGGCGCGCATCGACGATCTGCGGGCGACGTTCATCCACAGCCTCCTCGCCACCCACGAGGCCGACTACTCGTTCGCCTCGGGCACCTACAACCTGAACGGCGATGCCGAGGACGGTCCATGGACGGTCTACGTGAAGGCCAGCCTCGCCCAGCTCTGGACCAAATCGCGCAAGGGTCTCGCCTTCAACATGCTCGACCGCGCGAAGCCGGGGCGGCAACGCGGCTTGTTCTATGCGGATTCGCGGGAGTACGTCGATTTCTGTGCCCGGAACCTGTCGCCCAATGTCTCTCTGATCGACAACGACCCCCTTCCCGATTGGACGATTCTGGTCCGCCGCTGACCCAGCCCACCGGCCACCCGTTGCCGCAGGTGGACCGCGGGCCGACGCCACGGTGGATGGCCGACCCGGAGTGATTGGTGATCATGGCCAACGAAACGGTGAAAAATGACGATGCAGCCCAGCGCCGACCGGCGGTGCTCGGAACCGTCGTCGGGCTCTGCGTGTTCGCCTGCGTCGCCGCCAGCGTCGGCCTGCTGTTCCACCTCAGCTATCAAGCCCGGATCGAGTTGCTGCGCCACGAGATCGAAAGTCTGGCGCGGGCCGCCGCATTGATGGTCGACGACGATCTCCACGGCACCCTGCGCAGTCCCGAACAGACCGGCGGCGAAACCTATCGGCGGGTGATCGCGCCGCTCGTCGCCTTCCACAACCGCATGCCCGACATCCACTATCTGTACACCATGGTCGAGGTGGACGGGCGCCCGCACTTCGTTCTCGATACCGGCAACGACCCCGACCTCAAGACCGAACGCCAGCTTGATCCCGCCACGGTGATGGAGCGCTACGACGATCCGCAGAACGAGACCGCGCGGCTGATCGATCGCTTGCGCGCCGGTGAGTCCTATGCCGACGACGAGCCGTTCACCGATCCGGCCGGCACGTTCATTTCGGGCCTGGCACCGTTCTTCGAGTCATCGGGGCGTTTCGCCGGCGTCGTCGGCCTCGATTTCAACGTCGGGTTCTACGACCGGCCGACGTCCCAGATCCGCAGGGCGGCTATCGCCTCCCTGGCCCTGGGGGCAGCGCTCTCTGCGGCGGTCGGCTGGGGAACCTGGCGGGGGCGCAGACGGACCGTGGCGATGGAGGAGTCGCTCCGCCGCATGGCGACGACGGACCCGCTGACCGGCGCCGCCAACCGCCGCCGGTTCCTCGATGCCGCCGACGCGGAGGCCCACCGGTTCCGGCGCTATGGCCGGCCGTACTCGCTACTGATGCTCGACATCGACCACTTCAAGGGCGTCAACGACACCTATGGCCACGCCGCCGGCGATCAGGTGCTGATCGAGACGGCCCGCCGGTGCGGCGGAGCCCTGCGCATGGGCGATCTGTTCGGCCGGCTCGGCGGCGAGGAGTTCGCTGCCCTGCTGCCCGAAACCGGCGCCGAGGAGGCCCGAATCCTGGCCGAACGCCTGCGCCGCTCGGTCGCTGAGGTGGAGGTGCCGGCGCCGAACGGCGCCATCCGTGTAACCGTCAGCATCGGTGTCGCCGAAACGTCCGAAGGCGGCGGTACCGCCGAAGCCGTGCTCGCCCTCGCCGACGGCGCCCTCTACCGGGCCAAGGAAACGGGGCGCGACCGCGTGATCATCGCCTCAGCCGACCACCCGGACGAGGCGCGTCGACCGCAATCCGCTTGAGAGCGGCCTCAGCCGCCTTCGCCCTCGGCGAGAACCCCCGTGGGATCGGACTCGACGAGATCGGCGACGCTCTCATAGATGCGGGCGAACTCTGCCATCTGTTCCTGAAGCGCCGCGTTGTTGCCGCCGACGGCGCGGTAGAACGATGCGGCGTCGCGCAGCAGCTTTGCCGCGATCTCGGCGTGTGTTGACATGGTCATCTCCCCCGTCTCGATAACGCCGTCCGATCTGCAGGCGAAACCCGATGGCGCGATGGTGGCCTAGCTCCACCGGAAAAAAAAGAAACGTCACCGGTCCTCGCTACCAAAAAAGATGGGGATCGAATCGCAAAATTCTTGGCTCAATTAACATCAAGAACTATTTCCGATTGATGATGGAGGATTTATGTAAGAATAAATCATATACTGCCGAAAATGGTCGCTGATGGTTCGAAACCAAATTCGCCTAAGAACCGGTCGGCCAAGCGGCGATAGACGAACGCTCCGATCCCTTGGGCGGCCTGACCGAACCAAGTCCCAGCCAAATAGCCGGCACACCGGCCAAGACAGCGCCAAGTAACCGAAAGCAGGGATTCCGGTCCTTGCCCGCGCCGCCGCGAGGTCGAGGGATGATGCCGGCAAAGGAGGTGACTAACAGATGAGCGAACTGATCCTCTATGGGGCGCCGATGAGCACCTATGTGTGGAGCGCCCGCATGGCCTGCGTCGAGAAAGGCGTTCCCCATCGGCTCGAATCCAGGCGCTACCGGCGCATGGATACGCTGCAATCGCCTGAGCATCTCGCCCTGCACCCCTTCGGCAAGATGCCGGCGATGCGCCACGGCGATCTGGTGCTCTACGAGACCGCCGCGATCTGCCGCTATGTCGACGCCGCCTTCGACGGGCCGCCCCTGCAGCCCGCCGAGCCCGCCGCCGTCGGCCGGATGGAGCAATGGATCGGCGTGCTGAACGCCTACGTCTACGACGACCTTGTCCGCCGCTGCATCCTGCAATACGCGTTTCCGTCCGGACCGGACGGCGCGCCGAACCGCGCGGTGATCGACCGGGCGCGGGCCAACATGGAGCGCGACATCAACGTGCTCGATGCGGCCTACGCCGACGGCGACTTCCTGGCCGGCGGCGAGGTACCGACCATCGCCGACCTCTTGGCCGCGCCGATCCTTTCCTATTTCGCCAAAACTCCGGAGGGCGAGGCGCTGATGGCGGGAGCCCAGAACGTCAGCCGCGCCCTTACCGTCCTGCAGGCGCGGCCAAGCTTCACCGAGACCACCCCGCCCCCGCCGCCCTCCCAGGCGACGGCCAGGTGATCAAGCCGTCACCGTCGCGCCACGAAGGATTCATCGAACGGTCACGATCAATCGAACGCGGCGCACGATAGCCTCCCGCCGGCGCGGACAAAGGCTGCGATGTCGGGCCAAAACCGATCTATACAGGTCTGTCTGTCCGTCGCCCGGAAGATAACAGGGGAGGCATGCAATAAAACCGAAAGCGTGGATGTTCCTGGTTGCCGAGTTCGCGATCCTGATCGTGATTGGCATCGCCACCAGCTAACGAGTTTCGCCGACATGGGGTACGGCAACGGGCGCGCCCGGTCGCCGTCCCCGATTCGGCGATTCGCCGCCGGAAGAGGCGTTACACCGCGGCGCGGAGTTGCTCGGCGAGGGCGCCGATGGCGTCCATGTCGCCGGGCACGAGGCCCCAGTTGAGTTTCAGTTTGTCGCCTTCGGCGCGCGGCAGCACGTGCCAATGGACATGCTGGACCGACTGCGCCGCGCCGGGGCCGTTGGCCTGGACGATGTTGAGCCCGAAAGGATCGAGAGTTGCCCGCACGGCGCGGGCGACCTTCTGCACCGTCACCATCGCCACCGCCATGTCGTCCAACGGCACCTCAAAGATGTTTGGCGAGTGGGCCTTCGGCACGACCAGCACGTGGCCCGGATTGCCTGGATTGATGTCCATGAACGCCAGCGTCTTGTCGTCCTCGTAGACCTTGAAGCTCGGTATGTCGCCGGCGATGATCTTGCAGAAGATGCAGTCCGGATCGCTGGTCATCGTCTCTCCTCCCCCTGGTCCCGAGTATTCCTATCAAGCGACATATTCGCCGCTCCATGCAACATGCTTCGACACGGCGCTTGCGCGCCTGCTCAGCATGAGGCTTGGGGTGGCGGCCACAGTGCTCTCCTCATCCTGAGCAGCGGCGCGAGCCGCGTGTCGAAGGATGTCGGATTGACGGTTTGCCTTCGCCAACCGGCAAGGCGAAAGACCAAGCCCACCCCCAACGAAAAAAGGGGCCCCGGTTGGGGGCCCCTTTCTCGTTAAACCGTGCGTTGGACGCCTCAGGCGGTCGAGTGCACGCCCTCCTCGCCGAGCGCCGCCTGCGCCGCCGCCAGGCGGGCGATGGGCACGCGGTACGGCGAGCATGACACGTAGTCGAGGCCGACGCCGTTGCAGAAGTGCACAGACGCCGGATCGCCGCCGTGTTCGCCGCAGATGCCGAGCTTGATGTCGGGCCGCGTCTTGCGGCCACGCTCGGCGGCGGTGCTGACCAGCTCGCCGACACCATCGGGATCGATCGAGACGAACGGATCGACCTCGATGACGCCCATTTCCTGGTACGGGACCAGGAAGTTGCCGGCGTCATCCCGCGACAGGCCGTAGGTGGTCTGCGTCAGGTCGTTGGTGCCGAAGCTGAAGAACTCGGCGCCCTCGGCGATCTTGTCGGCGACCAGGGCCGCGCGCGGCAGCTCGATCATGGTGCCGACCATGTAGTCGACCTTGGTACCGGTCTTCGCCGACACTTCGCCGGCGACGCGGTCGACCACCTCCTTCAGCCGGTCAAACTCGGACTTGACGGAGACCAGCGGAATCATCACCTCCGGCAGCACTTCCTCGCCCTTCATCGTGACCTCGGCGGCCGCCTCGAAGATGGCCCGGGCCTGCATCTCGTAGATCTCCGGATAGGTGACGCCGAGACGGCAACCGCGGTGGCCGAGCATCGGATTGGCTTCGTGGAGCTGCGATGCCCGGTTCTTGAGGGTGTCCATATCGACCCCGGCCGCCTTGGCGACCTCGGCCATGTCGGCATCGGTGTGGGGCAGGAACTCATGCAGCGGCGGGTCCAGCAGACGGACCGTCACCGGCAGGCCGGCCATGATGGTGAACAGCTCGACGAAGTCCTGACGCTGGTACGGCAGCAGCTTGTCGAGCGCGGCGCGGCGCTCGTCCTCGGTGGAGGCGAGGATCATCTGACGCACGTGGGTGATCCGCTGCGGGTCGAAGAACATGTGCTCCGTGCGGCAGAGCCCGATGCCCTGGCAGCCGAAGTTGCGCGCCGTCGAGGCGTCGAGCGGCGTCTCGGCGTTGGCCCGGACCTTAAGGATGCGGAACTCGTCGACCCACTCCATCAGCTTGGCGAAATTGCCGGTGAGCTCCGGCTGGATCTTTGGCACCTCGCCCCGCATCACCTCGCCGGACGCTCCGTCGAGGGTGATGACGTCGCCTTCGTTGATGACCACGCCACCGGCGGTCAGCGTCTTGGCGTTGTAGTTGACGGTGAGGGTGCCGGCACCGGCGACGCAGGGCGTGCCCATGCCGCGGGCGACCACCGCCGCGTGGCTGGTCATGCCGCCGCGGGTGGTGAGGATGCCCTCGGCGACGTGCATGCCGCCGATGTCCTCGGGCGAGGTCTCGACGCGGGTAAGGATGACCTTCTTGCCTTCCTTGACCCAGGCCTCGGCCTCGTCGGCGGTGAACACCACCTGACCCGAGGCGGCGCCGGGCGAGGCCGGCAGGCCCTTGCCGAGCACGTCTTTCTCCGCTTTCGGATCGAGCATCGGGTGCAGGAGCTGGTCGAGCTGCGCCGGGTCCATGCGGCGGACCGCCTCGGCCTTGTCGATCAAACCTTCCTCGACCATCTCGACGGCGATGCGCAGCGCCGCCGCCGAGGTCCGCTTGCCGGTGCGAGTTTGGAGCATCCACAGCTTGTTCTGCTGGATGGTGAACTCCATGTCCTGCATGTCTTTGTAGTGCGTTTCCAGGTTCACGCGGACGTCGTAGAGCTGCTGGTAGAGATCCGGCATCAGCTCTTCCAAGGACGGTAGATCGGTCTGCGTCGCCTCCTTCGAGGCGACGGTCAGCGGCTGCGGCGTGCGGATGCCGGCAACCACGTCCTCGCCCTGGGCGTTGACCAGGTATTCGCCGTAGTAGGCGTTCTCGCCGGTCGACGGGTCGCGGGTGAAGCACACGCCGGTGGCGCAGTCCTCGCCCATGTTGCCGAACACCATGGCCTGGACGTTGACCGCGGTGCCCCAGTCGGCGGGGATGCCGTGCAGCCTGCGGTAGGTGATCGCGCGCTTGTTCATCCAGCTGCCGAACACGGCGCCGACGGCGCCCCAGAGCTGCTCGTGCGGGTCCTCGGGGAACGACCGGCCAAGGTGCTTCTGGACTTCCTCCTTGTAGAGGCCGACCAGCGCCTTCCAGTCGTCGCCGGTCATCTCGGTGTCGAGGGTGTAGCCCTTCGCTTCCTTCATCCGCTCCAGGTGCACCTCGAAGTGCTCGTGGTCGACCTCCATGACGACGTCGGAATACATCTGGATGAAGCGGCGGTAGCTGTCGTAGCAGAACCGCTCGTCACCGGAGAGCTTGATCAGGTTCTCGACGGTCTGGTCGTTGAGGCCGAGGTTGAGGACGGTGTCCATCATCCCGGGCATCGACGCCCGCGCGCCCGACCGCACGGAAACCAGAAGCAGCGGCCCGTCGGTAGCCCCGAACTTGGCACCCATCACCCGCTCGGTCTCGGCGAGCGCGGCGTTGACCTGGTCGGTGAGGTCGGACGGGTACGTCTCACCGTTCTCGTAGTAGTAGGTGCAAACCTCGGTGGAGATGGTGAAACCGGCCGGGACGGGCACGCCGAGGCTGCTCATCTCGGCGAGGTTGGCACCCTTGCCGCCCAGGAGGTTCTTCATGTGGGCACGGCCTTCGGCCTGACCGTCCCCGAACGTATAGACCCATTTCGTCATCGACTTATTCCTATCCCTCGATGTGTGAAAAGTCCGCGACTCCCCCTAGAGCGGACCGGATCTGCGACAAAAGCCGCAAGCGGTTGACGCGAAGTCCAGCGTCCTCACAATTGACGGTGACGTGATCGAAAAAGGCGTCTACGGGTGCCCTCAGTTCGGCGAGCACGGCCATCGCCTCGCCGAACCGCTCCCTTTCGAGCGCGTCTGAGATCCTTCCCTTTGCAAGATCCAGCTGGCCGTGGAGCCCGGATTCCTCAGGCTGCTCGAACAGCCGGGCGTCCGCTTCCCCGTCGTAGCTGGCGCCGTCTTTCTTTTCCTCGATTCGGACGATGTTGCTCGCCCGCTTGTAGGCGGTCAGCAAGTTAGCACCGTCGTCCGTGTCGAGAAAGCGCTTAAGCGCATCGACCCGCGCGAGCAATCGCACCAGGTCGTCCTCGCCGCCGCGGGCGAAAACGGCGGTGATCAGGTCGTGGCGTACGCCCTCGCCCTTGAGATGCACCTTCAGCCGGTCGGCGAGGAAATCGATGAGGTCCCAGGCGGTGTGCGTATGCGGCTGCGGCCAGCCGGCGCGGCCGTGGATGGCGAAGCCGGCGACGCTGATGGAGTCGTCGCCGGGCTCGCCCTTGTAGGCGGCCTCGACATAGAGCTTCCGCTCGCCGTCGAACACCTCGAGCAGAGGCAGCCGGAAGTCGTTCTCGATGATCAGCCGGATCACGCCGAGGGCGGCGCGACGCAACGCGAACGGGTCCTTCGAGCCGGTCGGTTTTTCGTCGATGCCGAAGAAGCCGACCAGGGTGTCGATCTTGTCGGCCAGCGCCACGGCGACACTGACCGGCGCGTTGGGACACCGGTCGCTCGGTCCGAGCGGCGAATAGTGCTCGGCGATCGCATCGGCGACCTCGCCTGGCTCGCCATCGTGGACCGCGTAGTAGCGTCCCATGATGCCTTGGAGTTCCGGGAACTCGCCGACCATCTCGGTGGTGAGATCGGCCTTGGCCAGCCGGGCGGCGCGCTCGGCAAGAGCGGCGTCGGCGCCGGTCGGCCCGGCAAGCCGGCCCGCCAGCTCGGCGATGCGCGCGACCCGCTCCATGTCCGAGCCGAGCTTGGCGTGGAATACCCGCTCGGCCAGCCGCGGCAACCGGTTTTCCAGGCTTTGCTTGCGGTCCTGGTCCCAGAAGAACTTGGCATCCGACAGCCGGGCGCGCAGCACCCGCTCGTTGCCGGCGACCACCTGGACACCGCCGTCCGCCGTCTCGGTGTTGGCGACGACGGCGAACCGGGGCGCCAGCTTGCCGTCCGCGTCCAACAGTGCGAAGTACTTCTGGTGCGACCGCATGGAGGTGATCAGCACCTCCTCGGGGACGTCCATGAACGCCTCGTCGATGCGCCCCAGATGGACCACCGGCCACTCGACCAGCCCGGCGACCTCGTCCAGGAGTGCCGGGTCGTCGCGCAGCGTCAGACCGTCGGCGGCGGCGAGGCGCTTGGCCTCGCTTTCGATCACCGAGCGCCGCTCGGCCCCGTCGAGCATCACCTTGGCGGCGCGCAGCGTGTCCCGGTAGTCGGCGAAGCCCGTGACGTCGAAAGCGTCGGGTGCCAGGAAGCGATGGCCGACGGTGGCGTTTCCGGCTTCGACACCGGCGGCGGTGACGGGCACGACGTCGCCATCAAAGAGGCAGAGGATGCGATGCAGCGGACGCACCCAGCGATCGGCGCTCGAGCCCCAGCGCATGGACTTCGGCCACGGAAGCTGGCCGACGGCCGTCGGCAGCAACGAGGCGAGCACGACCTTTGTCGCCACGCCCTTCTTTTCGATTGTGGCGAACAGGAAGATACCCTTCGGCGTTTCGCGCTCCTCGACCGCGTCTCGGGTCAGACCCGCAGACTTGAGGAATCCCTCGATCGCCTGGGCCGGCGCGTCGGCACGGGGTCCGCGGCGCTCCTCACGAACGTCGGGCTGCGCCGCCGACAGGCCATCGACCACCAGCGCCAGCCGGCGCGGGGTGACATAAGCGTCGGCGCGGTCGAAGGAGAGCTGCGCGTCCTTCAGACCGTCACAAACGAGGCGGCGCAGGTCGTCCGCCGCCCGCGCCTGCATGCGCGCCGGGATCTCCTCGGAAAACATTTCGAGCAGCAGTTCGGCCATCGGTCAGGCTCCGTGGCCGCTGCTCTTGAGCCACGCCTCGCAGCAGCCGCGGGCGAGCGCCCGGACCCGGGCGATGTAGGCGGCACGTTCGGTGACGCTGATGACGCCCCGCGCGTCCAGCAGATTGAAGCGGTGGCTGGCCTTGATGCACTGGTCGTAGGCCGGCAGCGCCAGGCCGGCATCCAGCAATGACTTGCATTCGGTTTCGGCGTCGGCGAAGTGGCGGAACAGGATCGCCGTGTCGGCGGTCTCGAAGTTGTGCTTCGAATATTCGACCTCGGCCTGATGGAAGACGTCGCCGTAGGTGGTGCCGACCCCGTCCCAATCCAGGTCGTAGACGTTCTCGACCCCCTGGATATACATGGCCAGCCGCTCGATGCCGTAGGTCAGTTCCACCGACACAGGGTCGCACTCGATGCCGCCGACCTGCTGAAAATAGGTGAACTGGGTCACCTCCATACCGTCGCACCAGACCTCCCAGCCAAGCCCCCAGGCGCCGAGGGTCGGGCTCTCCCAGTCGTCCTCGACGAAGCGGATATCGTGCAGCTTCGGATCGATCCCGAGGTGATAGAGGCTTTCCAGATAGAGCCCCTGCGAATCCGCCGGCGATGGCTTCAACAGCACCTGGAACTGGTAGTAGTGCTGCAGCCGGTTGGGGTTCTCGCCGTAGCGGCCGTCGGTGGGCCGGCGCGACGGCTGCACGTAGGCGCAGTTCCAGTGCTCCGGGCCCAACGCGCGGAGCGTCGTCGCCGGATGGAAGGTGCCGGCGCCGACCTCCATGTCGAAGGGCTGCAGGACGACGCATCCCTTCTCGGCCCAGAAGGTCTGCAGCCGCAGGATCAGGTTCTGGAATGACGGCTGGTCCGCGGCCATCACCGCACCCCCGGAAGGCCTCGGGTTTTCGAAAGTCGCCGCCCCCGGATGCGGCGGCGCGCGACCATACTGCCGGCCCCTTGGCCGGTCAATCGGGAGAATCAACCCGGATAGGGACAGTCGGCGCGGCCACAGTTGCGGGCGCCGTTGGCAGCCACATAGTCGCCGCAGGCGGGACAGACGGTCATGTCCTCGACGCTGCTGCGCCGCTGGGTGGACGCGGCGCCCGGGCGAGTTCCTGGACGGGCATCCGTGCGCATGCGGCGTTCGGCCTCGACACGCTTGCGCGCCTGAACGCGGCCGACCCAGCGGAAGCCGTACCAGACGATCAGCACCGCGGCGACGGTGAACAGGAGCTTGGTCAGGCTGAACCCGAACATGGACCCTTGTACGGCTGGCCTCGCGCTGCGGTCAAGGTGGGCCGGTGCGGTTCCGGTTGGCAAGAAAAGTGAGGACGCAGGCGACGACGGCGGCGGCGGGAAGCGCCAGATCCTCGGCGATCCGGAGTTCCCAGGCGATCGCGCCCCACGCCAAGGACCAGAGGGCCGGAACGACCAGCAGGATGACCGGAACCCGTCCCTCGGCCCACAGCAGCAGCCCCAGGGTTAACAGCGTCAACGGTGCCGGCGCGGTGGCAGGGCCCCGGATGTCTGCCCAGCCGAAGTCCGAGGCCGCCGCAGTCAGGGGATGCACGAGAACCGCCGCGGCGATGAGGACGGCTCCGGCCCAGCCCCTGGCGGACGGCCGAAAGCGGAAAGCGAGGCCTGCGCGGAACACACCAACCCAGGCGATGAGGCCGGCCTGGAGAACGAACAGCGCGGCCGGTAGCGGTGCGGCAAAGAACAAACCCGACAGGTAGCGGCCGAGAAACACCCCGCCGGTCCACAGCCACAGCAGGGCGAGGATCGCCGCGACGGGCCGGCCGCCGCCGCGTCCCGTCGCCGCCACTACGATGACGGCCAGCGCGAGTACGGTGCCCGCGGCCACTGCCGGCCACAGATCGGCGTTGTAACGCGCGACCAGCCGGAAGAACGCGTCGGCGGTGAACGAGATCATCGGCGGCCGATTTCGCCCATAGAGCCGAAAGTTCGGAAACCGCCGGGTCGGCATGCTTCGACACGACGCTGACGCGTCTGCTCAGCATGAGGCGGAGTGGAGAACAAACGCATCCCCTCATCCCGAGCAGCGGCGAAGCCGCGTGTCGAGGGATGTTTCCGGGCACCCCGGCCAGCTGGTCTCACAGCGCTTCGACGTCGCGGATCATGCGCTGGCGGAGCGCGGCGTCTGGAAGCGGGCCGCAGGCGGCACCCATGTTCTCCTCCATGTGGTCGACCCGCGAGGTTGCCGGGATCGCGCAGGTGACCGCCGGGTGGGAGACGATGAACTTGAGCAACACCTGGGCCCAGTTGGCGCACTCGATCTCCGCCACCCAGCCCGGCAGCGGGTGCCGCTCCAGCCGGTCGATCAGCGCGCCGCGCCGGAATGGCCGATTGATGATCACCGCCAATCCGCGATCGGCAGCCAGCGGCAGCAGCCGGCGCTCGGCCTCGCGGTCGACGACGTTATAGGTGAACTGCACGAAATCGATGGGCTTTTCGGCCATCACATCAGCGAGCTCGTCGTGGCGCCGTCCGTGGGAGGTGGTGATGCCGATATATCGCACCCGCTGGTCAGCCTTCCACGCGGTGAGCGTCTCCAGGTGCGCCTCCCAGTCGAGCAGGTTGTGGATCTGCATCAGATCGAAGTGGCGGACACCCCACAGCCGCTCCGACTCTTCCATCTGGCGGACCCCCATCCACTTGGTCCAGGTCCATACCTTGGTCGCCGAGAACAGACCGTCGGTGCGCTCGATGTTGGCAAGGCAATGGCCGATCACCACTTCTGACGAGCCGTACATCGGCGAAGAATCGACCAGCCCACCGCCACGCTCGAAGAACCGTTCCAGCACCCGCACGCGCTGGGCGCGCAGCCCGGCTTCGTCACCGACGTTGAAGGTGATCCACGAGCCCATGCCGATCACCGGCAGTGCCTCGCCGGTCTTGGGGATCGGCCGGGTCAGGAGGGCCGTCGCCGCAGCCCGGTCGTCTGCCGCCGCCGCCCCACCGGGGAGTCGGCCGGACAAGCCCAGGGCGCCCACGGCCGCCGCCGAAGCGAGGAAGGCCCGGCGGCTCGTTGTCTTGGTCGTCACGGTGGGGGCACACCCATCGAAATCACGATGTCCGTGCAGAAAAACATGGTCACGACGGTGCCGAACTGCAAACGGCCGCGGCCGCAGCCTACTAGCGGCAACCGCGGCCGGAAAAGAACATCGCGAGGGCAGTGATCGAATCGCTGTCGAGAACACCAGCTTCCAGATCCATGGCCGGATGGAAGCGGCGGGACTTGTCGGATGCGCCGGTTTGCCGGTGGGCGGTAGCGCGGAACAGCTGGAGTTGCCGTTCGAGGTACGGAGCCTTTTGGCCGAACAGCGATGGTACTGCGGCCAGACTGTTTTTCACGGCGTCTTCGCCGTGGCACCCGAGGCACCGGGCGGCCATCTTCGGCTGAGGTGCGGTATCCGCCGCCCGTGGCACGCTGCAGTCGAGCCCGGAGAAATAGGCGGCGAGGCGTTCGACGTCGGCATCGCCCAGGGGCTTCGCCTTGGGACCCATGACGTGATCGAACCGATAAGCCGACCAGTTCAATGCCAATTGACCGGGGGCGGGAGCGCGAAACCGGATCAATTGCTCCTTCAGATAGCGCTTGTCCTGTCCGGCGAGGTTGGGATAGCCGGGGGCAACGCCAATGCCGTCGGCGCCGTGACATTCGGCGCAACCGAACGCCACCGCGAGTGCCGCCCCGTCTTCGGCCGCTTGCGCCGGGGCGCCGGTCAGGAGGACCGTCAGGGCGGCAATGCCGAACAGTACCGGTACCGTCCGCCCGAACAGGGTCCCGGCCGCGGGCATCCTCATCCGGTGACGCCTTCCTTCCGGAACAGGTCGATCATCTCCTCGTCGGAGGTGAACAGTTCTTCGATTATCCGTTCGAGCACGGCCCGGAACATCGCCCGTGTGCGCTCGGCTCGCACATCCTTGGCCAACTCGGTGTAGGCGTGGCGGAGGGTGCCGACCATGAAGTTGTGAAACTGGCAGTGCCGACGCCGATGGGCCACGCCGGCTTCGGAGGTCAGCTTCTCCAGATAATCCTCTTCTCGGCGGATATGATCTTCGAGCGCGGTGATCATCTCGGTGAACGCGTGATCCACCGAGGCGCCCGAACTCTCATCGTCTAGGGCTGATACCAGTGCGCGGACGCGGGCGATGATCGCCTGGTGATCGGCGTCGAGCTCCTCGATTCCGATGGCCGGCGGCGACGTCCATGTCACGCGGCGTATCGATCGCTGCTGCATCGGCCCCCACACGCACGTGTCCGCGATCGAAGCGTCGTCCAGACAGCAAGCGTGCCCTTTTCGGGCACCCGATGCAACAAGCCCCTACCAATTCCCTGGATTTATCCCGCCGCGCGGGCGAGAGGTGCGGCCGGCGGACGGGTCCCGTCCGCCGGCCCGCGAAAAGCCCTCAGGCCTGGGCCAGGCTCTTGCCCGTCGACCCGAGGTCGGCGAACGCCTCGTCGAGACGCGTGGCCATGCCGACTTCGGCGGCACGCAACCATTTGCGCGGATCGTAGAACTTCTTGTACGGGGTGCCGTCATCGGGATCGAGCTGAAACTTAAACGCCTTCGGATGCTCGTCGACGAAGCCGCCGACCGCCTCGGAGAAGGCGAACTGGGTGTCGGTGTCGATGTTCATCTTGAACACGCCGTAGCTCACCGCCTCGGTGATCTGCCCCTTTTCGGAGCCCGAGCCGCCGTGGAACACCAGATGCAACGGGTTCGGGCCGGCGTTGTGCTGGCGAGTGATGAGGTCCTGCGAGTTCTTCAGGATCTCCGGGCGCAGCTTGACGTTGCCGGGCTTGTAGACGCCGTGGACGTTGCCGAACGACGCCGCCACCGAGAACGAGCCGATGGGCGACAGCTTTTCGAACGCCTGAAGCACGTCCTGGGGCTGGGTGTAGAGCTTCGAGTTGTCGGCGCTCTCGTCGAACTCACCGCCGATGCCGTCTTCCTCGCCGCCGGTGACGCCGAGCTCGATTTCCAGGCTCATGCCCATCTTCGCCATGCGGCCGAGGACGCGGGCGCATTCGTTCAGGTTCCAGTCGATCGGCTCTTCCGACAGGTCCAGCATGTGCGAGCTGTACAGCGGCTTGCCGGTCTCCTTGAAGAATTCCTCGCCATGGTCGAGCAGTCCCTCGACCCAGGGGATCAGCTTCTTGTTGGCGTGGTCGGTGTGCAACACGACGCAGACGCCATAGTGCTCGGCCATCATGTGGACGTGACGCGCGGCCGAAACGGCGCCCAAAACCTTGGCCGTGGCGCCATCCGGAAAGCCCTGCCCGGCGTAGAACTGCGCGCCGCCGTTGGACAGCTGGATGATGACGTCGGCCTTGTTCTTGGCCGCGGCTTCGAGCACGGAATTGATGGTGTTGGTGCCGGTGACGTTCACCGCCGGCAGCGCATAGCTGCCGTCCTTGCAGGCGGCTACCAGTGTTTCGTAGTCCTGGCCGGTGACGACGCCCGGTTTGAGAGCGGCTGCGCCCATGATGCACTCCTCCTTGGTGGTCAGTTCAGAATTTTATGATCGGCGCGCCCCGCCGGAGACCGGCGTTCGACCACGCCCGTTCCCCCAACGGATGGGGTATCCGCGTTGCCCAGACGGACGGCCCCCTCCCCATGACCGGCATCATAGAGCACTCTTTTCGCGAATGCCACAGCCAGCCACGCTCACAATCCAATTCGGTTCCAGGTCAACCGCTCTTCCACCGCTGCAATGGCGCCGGCCGCCCAATCCGCCGGTGACGGCGCCGCCGAACCAATGCTCGGAAGCCGCAGCCGGCGCCGCCACCACGGGCGGCCGTCGCCGATCAGCCGCAGCTGAACGCGTTCGCCGTAGCGCTCGCGCATGACCGTGCGCAGGTCGCCGATACCGTCGATCAATCCCATCTCTAAGGCCCGGTTCCCGGTCCAGAAACGGCCGCCGAAAACGTCCTCCTCGGCACCCTTCAGGCGGTCGCCCCGGCGCTCGCGCACCTGCGCGCAGAACGCTTCGTGGATGTCGTCCTGGATTTCCTTCAGATGCTCCACGTCCTCGGCCCGCTCGCGCTGAAAGGGGTCCATCGCGCCCTTTCCTTCGCCCGTGGCATGGAGGCGGCGCTCGACGCCGACCCGCTTCATCAGCTCGGAAAACCCGAAACCGGCGGAGATGACGCCGATGGAACCGATGATCGAACTGGCATCGGCGAAGATCTCGTCGGCCGCGGTGGCCAGCCAGTATCCCCGCGACGCGGCGACGTCCTCGGCGAAGGCGACGACCGGAACGTCGTGCTCCTCGGCGAGGGTCCGGATGCGCCGGGCGATCAGCGCCGATTGCACCGGCGAGCCGCCGGGCGAGTTCAGCGCCAGCGCGACGACCTTGACCTCGGGCATCTTGAAGGCCCGCTCCAGCGGCCCGGCGACGCTCGCCAATGTCAACCCGCGCTGCAGCGGCCCCATGCGGCCGATGACGCCGTTGAGCCTAAGGACACCAACCACCGGCGCCGGATCGCGATAGCGCCGGAATGGCAACAGACGGCGCAGCCGCCACGGAATCATCGTCTTCCCTCGAACATGGTCCCTGCGAGAGTCATGGGGTCGCCCGCCGCCCAGGTCAAGATTTCGTCATATGTCCAGGGCGGCGCCGTGACGCAGCACCGCCTCGGCCTCGTCCGTGTAAGCGCCGTCGGCGGCGTGCAGCACCAGTCCCCGCGCAACTCGCGTCGGCGTCGCCGAGCCCTTGCGGGCGGTGACGATCACCCGCTTGGCGTCCGAGCCTTCGGACGGCCACAGGGGAAACACGACGATGCCGCCGGCGCGCCCCGCGAAGACGGCGAGCAGCGCGTCCAGCCGGTCGGCGCGATGCACCACCGTGACGCTGCCCCGGTCACGGACCATCGAGACGCAAAACTCGATCCAGGACCCGAGATCGGCACCGTTCTCGACCGTCGCCGCGGCCTTGCGGCCGTCGGCCGATGGACGTCCGGCACCGGCCACCAGGTACGGTGGATTGACCATCGCATGGCCGAAGGTCCCGCGGGGTAAGCCGGTTCCGCCCAAAGCGATATCTGCGGCGCGGAAGGAAACCCGGTCGGCAACGCCGTTCTCCTCGGCGTTCGTCGTGGCGATCCGGACGAGATCGGCGTCGGCGTCGATGCCCGTCACCGCGACGCCACCCATCCGCGTGGCGAGGCAGAGTGCCGCGCCGCCGACCCCGCAGCCGGCGTCGAGCACCCGCTCGCCGGCCCGGGCCGGTACCGCCGCGGCGAGCAAAACGGTGTCGATGGCGACGCGATATCCCCGCGCCGGTTGCGCCAGACGCACCCGCCCGCCGAGCAGGCGGTCGTCGGTCAGCGTCTCAGTCACCCGCGGCGATCCCGCGGCCCTCCGCGACGATGACCCGGGCCCGGCCTTTGTTCTCCTCGGCGACCATCACCTGGCGGGTCAGCGTGTCGAGGGCGCCACCGTAGATGTTGCTGGTATGGGAATCGAACACCACCACCTCGATGCCTTCTTCGGCAAGGCGCGCCGTCAGCCAGGAGATGAAGACCGGATCGTCCGTACGCAGCAGTTCGATCATAGACACCAATCAGCTGAAGAACGTGGCCGCAGTCAGGTGCGGCGCCGAGGGTCGCCTTCTGCGGACTTGACCCCTTAGCAGCGCCGTTCCTATGCTCGGAAAGCCCGGCGCGAGCGTCAAGCGCCATGCAATCGGAATGGGGGAACCCGGGTTGGGCGCTACCGTCTCCCTGGAGGGCCGGCGTGGACGCAAGCCGTCACTGGACGCGCTGACGGCGCTGGTCGCCGACGACCTCAAGGCGGTCAACGAGCTGATCATCGCCCGCATGGACAGCCCGGTGGCGCTGATCCCGCAGCTCGCCGGCTACATCGTCGCCGCCGGCGGCAAGCGCATCCGGCCGATGTTGACCCTGGCCGCCGCCCGCATGTGCGGCCACACCGAACGCCGCCACATCGGCCTCGCCACCTGCGTCGAGTTCATCCACACCGCGACCCTGCTGCACGACGACGTGGTCGACGGCAGCGACCTGCGCCGCGGCCTGGCCTCGGCCAACGCCGTTTGGGGCAACAAGTCCACCGTGCTGGTCGGCGACTTCCTGTTCAGCCGCTCGTTCGAGCTGATGGTCGAGGACGGCTCGTTGCAGATCCTGGCGATCCTGTCCCGGGCGTCGTCGATCATCGCCGAGGGCGAGGTGATGCAGCTCATCACCACCAACGACACCGAGACCGGCGAGACCGCCTATCTCGATGTCATCCGCGCCAAGACCGCGCAGCTGTTCGCCGCCGCCTGCCGCATCGGCGCCGTCGTCGCCGACCGCCCCAAGGTCGAAGAGGATGCGCTGGAAACCTTCGGCATGAACGTCGGCATCGCCTTCCAGCTGATCGACGACGTGCTCGACTATTCGGCCCGCCAGGCGACGCTGGGCAAGACCGTCGGCGACGACTTCGCCGAGGGCAAGATCACGTTGCCGGTGATCCTCGCCTTTCGCCGCGGCGACGACGACGAACGCGCCTTCTGGCGGCGTACCCTCGAGAAGCTCGAGCAGGAGGACGGCGACCTGGAGCGCGCCATCTCCATCCTCGACAAGCGCGGCGCCCTCGTCGACACCGTCGAGCGCGCCCGCCACTACGGCGCCATCGCCCGCGACGCGCTGGGCATCTTCCCGGACGGGGCCGAGAAGCGGGCGTTCATCGAACTGATCGATTTCTGCATCGAACGCGCGTACTAGCCGCGGCGGCGTCGCGGCGCACCGCCGGCGGGACGCCCCCAGCAAGCCCGCGCGGCGCCTGAGCGAAGCCGCCTTCTCGGGAAACGACCCCTGGATCGTTTCACAAGCGGGGCGGCACAAGGACCTTGGCGTTGCCCCTAAGGCGGCGCTATAAAGCCGCCATCGCAGGATCGGAGTGTAGCTCAGCCTGGTAGAGCACCGTCTTCGGGAGGCGGGGGTCGGTGGTTCGAATCCACTCACTCCGACCAATAACGGCCCATTTCTGCTCGTGTTTTCAAAGCTCTAGAGCAGAGGGTCTCTCCGGGAAATCCATCGCAGATTGCGCTGTCACACTGGTGTCACAGCGAAGGGAATTACTGCGATGGCGACGATCCGAAAACGGGGCGACAAGTGGCAGGTGCAGGTCCGGCGCAAGGGCCGCCCGCTCATCTCCCGCTCATTCATCCATAACGCTGATGCTCGCAAGTGGGCTCGCCAGATGGAGACGGAGGCCGACCGGGCCGGACTGCCGGTGGACTCGCGACAACTCCGGGGCCTGACTGTCGCGGACCTCATCGAGCGTTATAAGAACACAGTGACCGTACGGAAACGCGGGTGCGTTCAGGAGACCGAGCGGCTGAACCTGATGCTTCGGCGGCCCTTTGCCAGCGTGCCACTCTCCGACCTCACGGCCTCGCTGTTCAGCGCCTATCGGGACGAGCGACTAGGGAGATGCCGGCCCGAAACCGTCCGCCGCGAACTCGCCCTGATCCAGCACGTGTTCGAGGTGGCCCGCCAGGAGTGGTCGGTGTCGCTGAACGAGAACCCAGTCGCGTCTATAAGGAAGCCCACAACGAGTCCGCCCCGTGACCGGCGCCTTCACGACGACGAGACCCGCCTCCTCGACGCCGCATCGAGGTCTCGGAACCCCTACATCGCCCCCATCGTCCGGCTCGCCATCGAGACGGGCATGCGCCGGGGCGAGCTCCTCGGCGCGACCTGGGACGATGTGGACCTCGACAACCGGACCCTGCACCTGCGTCAGACGAAGAACGGCCACCCGAGGACGGTCCCGCTCTCGACAGAGGCGATGGGAATACTGCGGGGCCTTCCTGCGTCGGACGATCCGCGTGTCCTCCCCGTCAGCGTGAATGCGTTCCGACTGGCATGGCGCCGGGTGCAGAAGCGCGCGGGTGTCCAAGACCTGCACTTCCACGACCTACGCCACGAGGCCATCAACCGCTTCTTCGAGCGCGGCCTATCGGTACCGGAGGTTGCCCTGATCAGCGGCCACCGCGATCCCCGGATGCTGTTCCGCTACACCCACCTGAGGGCGGAGGACGTGGCGGCAAAGCTGAGGTGAATAGGTTTTTGTACCTAGTTTGCTGCACGAAAAGATTGGGGGAGCTGCCTCTCGACGGCTCCCCCTAGGAGTCGAACGCGATGCCTATAACGCGTTGAAAAGGAAACAGCATCATTATCGCATACCCTTGGCCGCGACGCAACTTTTGACGGTCCGCGCCAAAACCATCCCCGGTTTCTTTGGATCTGGGCGCTAGGAATATATACTGGCTTTGCGGCCTACAGACCTACGATGGGAATGATCAAGTGAACGAACAGCTACGTCGCTACTGCATCCATCTCGATCCTCTCGTGATCCGGTCGATTCAGGACGCGCTGCCGCCCAGAAAGACGGCCAGTGCAATCCGCCGGAAGGTCGAAGAGTTGGCCGCTGAACTTGATGCCATAGAGAAAGGGAAACACCATAATGGCAGCAGATATCCAAGTCCTCGCCGAGACCAAAGAGGTTAGCGCGACAGCGCCGGTTGCGGTTGATCAAACCGGTGCTAGTGCGGACACCAAAGCCACAACGCTTCTCGACGTCGCGCTTGCTCACGCAGACGCTGGCTGGCCCGTCCTGCCGCTAAGACCGGGCGGGAAAGAACCGCTCGGCGAACTGGTCCCCCACGGCGTCAAGAACGCGACGACCGACCCGGAGACGATCCGGCGGCGCTGGACAAAGCACCCTGACGCCAACGTTGGCATTGCCACTGGCAGCGGGCGCTTCGTCGTGGACGTGGACAAGCCTGACGATCCCGATGTGCAGGCCTTCATGCAACACGTGCCCGCCACGCGCACGGTCGGCACGCCGCGAGGGGGGTATCACACTTATCTCCAGGCGCCGGATGGCATCCGTATAGGGAACTCCGCCCGGGGCTTGCCCAACGGCATCGATGTCAGGGGAGATGACGGATACGTCGTCGCGCCGGGCAGCGTTGTAGACGGCCGCACATATGAATGCCGTGACGACCTACCGTTGGCGACCGCTCCGGCTCGACTGATCGACGCCGTTAAGAAGTCCTCGAATACAGAGGTGGCCTGTGCCCGCTGTTTAGCCCGGAGAGACGGGTGGCAAGTGTTCTGGGACATGGTTGACGGTTTCTCCATGTTAGGCAGACGGATCGCGCAAGTCGACTTGCGCGATCCGTTTGGCGCCGAAACAGATGCTCCA
>Ga0209366_1000045_pt1 | contig 60805 bp, 53 predicted proteins | sample WorMetmaBAHAMAS2_FD_187391 | JGI IMG/M metagenome (GOLD analysis project Ga0209366, IMG submission 187391) | Marine gutless worms symbiont microbial communities from Max Planck institute for Marine Microbiology, Germany - Inanidrilus... | ecosystem: Host-associated > Annelida > Digestive system...
GTCTCTTTCCATGGCATCGGCAGGTACCCCCTGCCGACCCACTTAAGTGTCAGCGATGTATCCGGTCCAAATTGTCAGGAATGTATCCGGTCTGTACCGTCTCCGGCACCGGAGCCCCCTCACCCGGCCCTTCGGGCCACCTTCTTCCCCCAGGCGAGAAGGGAAACACCCCCGCAGCTTGTCACTTTTTGTGCCATAGGGCGCCAGCGGCCTGCCCGATTGGGACATTCGCTGTCGCGCGGGCGAGACAATTGGTCGTTTGCAGGCAATCCGCGCCTTTTTGGCGCGTGCACAGTCTAGCGCCGCGCGGCCCTCGAGGGCCGCGAAGCGATCAACCACCACGGGCGCGGAAATGGCCCAGGGCGTATGGAGGATGTGCCGCCATGGTGAACTATCAGGATTCGGTCGACCAGTCGGACCGCAAGGTTCCGATCAACCTCAGGCAGAGCGGCCCGACGCCCGTCCAGATGCTGATCTCGACCCGGGTGCGCAAGTCGCCCTACTGGCACCTGTCGCACGAGGCGGGCTGCTGGCGCGCGACCGTTTACAACCGGATCTATCACCCCCGCGGCTATGTCCGCCCCGAAGACGGCGGCGCCATGGTCGAATACGAGGCGCTGGTAAACCATGTGACGCTTTGGAATGTGTCCGTGGAACGCCAGATCCGGGTCGCCGGTCCCGACGCCGAAGCGTTCGTGAATTATGTCATCACCCGCGACGCCACGCGGATCGAGCCGATGAAGGCCAAGTATGTGATCCTGTGCAACGAGAAGGGTGGCGTTCTCAACGACCCGGTGCTGTTGCGCATCTCCGAGAACGAATTCTGGTTCAGCCTGTCGGACTCCGACATCATGTTCTGGCTGCAGGGTGTCAATGTGGGCAAGGGCTACAACGTGGAGATCGACGAGATCGACGTCTGCCCGCTGCAGATCCAGGGACCCAAGTCGGTCGACCTGATGACCGACCTCGTGGGGCCGGAGGTCCAGGACATCCCGTCCTACGGCCTGCTGGCAGCCAAGATCGCCGGCTGCGACGTCATCGTGTCCCAGACCGGCTTCACCGGCGAGAAAGGCTACGAGGTCTATGCGTACGATCCCTCGCTGCATGCGGAGAAGGTCTGGAACGCCATTCTTGAGGCGGGCAAGGCCCACAACCTGATGGTGATCGCCCCGGCGCATCATCGCCGGATTGCCGCCGGCATCCTGTCCTGGGGCCAGGATCTGGACGCCGAAACCCTGCCCTTCCAGTGCAACCTGGCCTACCAGGTGCCGCGCAAGAAGCAGGCGGACTACGTCGGCAAGGCGCGCCTGGAAGAGGTCCGGGACCAGATCGAGGCCGGCAACCCGCCGTTCAAACTGACCCTGGTGGGCATGGTCCTGAAAGGCAAGCCGATCGAGGAATACGCGCCCGACTTCTGGCTGATCTCGGGCGAGGCCGGCGGCAAGCCCGTGGGTTACGTCACCTCGCCCTGGTATTCGCCGGAGCTGGAGACCAACATCGCGATGGGGCACGTGCCGGTGGGCATGTCGGCCCTGGGCACCAAGCTGAAGATCTGGCTGCCGGAAGAGTACCAGACCGAGCCCGGCCAGCCGGTGGATGCGGAGATCGTGGAAATGCCGTTCCGGCCGTCGGTCAATCCGAACGCCCGGGAGATCGCCAAGGCGGAAGGACGGGATACGGCTTACTGACCCAAACGAGGCCGGCCTACTCGGCGAGCACTTTCTGGAGCGCCGCCGAGGCGGCCGGCGCGGGGTCGGCAATCTCGACTCGGTTGCGGCCCGTTTCCTTGGCGCGGTAAAGCGCCTCGTCGGCGCGCCGCAGCGCATCTTCGAGTGTCTCGTTGCCGACGTCTGCCGCGGCAAGGCCGATGCTGGTGGTCATGCCGAAAGTCGTGCCGCCGCTCTTGGTTTCCAGTTTCGACACAGCCTTGCGGAGCCGTTCCGCCATCAGCAACGACTCGTTCTCCGTGGCTTCGATCAGCATCACGGCAAATTCCTCGCCTCCCAAGCGTGCCCACAGGTCCTGGCGTCGCAAGTTCTTCCTGCAGGCGGTCGAGATGGCGCGCAACGCCTCGTCGCCGGCATCGTGTCCGTAGGTGTCGTTGATCTTCTTGAAATGGTCGATGTCGAGCAGCAGGACGGTCAAGGGGTGATCGAACCGTTCGGCGCGATTCCACTCACACTCGCCGAAGCGCATAAACTGGCCGCGGTTCGAGGCGCCGGTCAGCGGATCGCTGTTGGCCGCCTTTCGCAGTTCCAGCTCGCGCACCACCAGGCCCGCGAGGTTGGACAGGACATCTTTCTGCTCGTTGGAAAGCTCACGCGGTTTCTGATCGATCACGTACAGCGTGCCTAGATTCGCGCCGCCGGGCGCCTTCAGTGGCGCCCCGGCGTAGAAGCGGATGTTCGGGTTGTCGGTGACCAGCGGGTTCTCCGAGAAACGCGGATCGGCGCTGGCATCGCTGACGACGAAGACCTCTTCGCCGCAGAGTGCATGGGCGCAGAACGCGATCTCACGCGGTGTTTCTTCCGCCTCGAGGCCAACCCGGGACTTGAACCACTGGCGCGATTCGTCGACCAGCGAGACAAGTGCAATCGGTGTGTCTAAAACGGCACTTGCAATGCTGGTGATGCGGTCGAAGGCCGCCTCAGGCGGCGTGTCCAGAACCTCCAGGCGCTTCAACACGCGCAGGCGGTGTTCCTCATTCGTGGGGACTGGAACGGTCATATCGGCACTCCCTGCTGCCCTTAGGACAAGTCTAGAGGCCGCCCACTTGCATAAGTGTTAAATCTCGTACTTTCCGTATTGTTTTTAGCTGGTTAGCTAATTCACGTTAACCAGAATGCTATCGCAGGCATTTCGTGCGATTCCGGCGACCACTTACATTTCGGCCAGGAGGTAGGGGTGCTTCCACGCCTCCAGCATCTTAACATAATTGGCCCGGGCGAAGGCCGAAGGGTCTGCAGCCTGGGCCTGGCTGAGCGCACCTTTCATGGCCTTAACGGATGAGAAACCACGCCGTCCCATCCAGTCCTCCAGCCCATCGACCAGCACCTGGATATGGCCCGGCCCGTTCCGCAGCAGGGCCGAGGTGGACATCACTGCATCGGCGCCCGCTAGCAGATATTTGATCACCTCGTCCGGCGACTGGACCCCGGTGGTCGCCGCCAGCGACGCGTCCACCCGGCCGTAGAGCATGGCAATCCACCTCAGCGGCAGGCGCATCTCCAGGGAATGGCTCAAGGTCAGAGAGGACGCGACATCCAGGGCATCCAGATCGAAATCCGGCTGGTAGAAGCGGTTGAAGAGGACCAGCCCGTCGGCACCGTTCTCGGCGAACTGGCGGGCCATGTTGGCGAAGGCACTGAAGAAGGGATTGAGTTTCAGGGCCACCGGCACGGAAACCGCGGCACGCACCGCCTTCAGCGCATCCAGGTAAAGCGCCTCGACCGCGCGTCCGTCCATCTCCGGATCGCCGGCTAGGTAGTACACGTTCAGCTCGACCGCAGCCGCACCGGCATCCGCCATGGACCCGGCGAAGTCGCTCCACCCCTCTGCACTGACGCAGTTCACGCTGCCGATCACCGGCACGTCGACGGCTTCGGTCGCCCGGCGGATCAGGTCAAGGTACCGGTCGGGCCCCACCGAGTACTCGTCCACGGCGGGAAAGTAGGAAAGCGATTCCGAGAAGCTCTCCCCGCCGGCGGCGGTCAGGTGGTCAAGCGCCGCTGCCTCCTGGCGCAGCTGTTCCTCGAACAGCGAAAACAGAACGATCGCTGCCGCCCCGCCGTCCTCCAGCCGTTTGATCCCGTCGAGATCGGTCGACAGCGGCGAGGCCGAGGCGACCACCGGGTGTTTCAGGGCCAGCTTCATATAGTCGGTCGAAAGGTCCATCGCCGTTTCCCCTATCCCCTGTCGTGCAGACCGCCCAGGGCCATGTCCTCGTAGACCCGCCACTTGCGGTCCAGCGTTTCCTGCGCTCGCGCCATCAGTTCCTCCGCCCGTTCGGGATTGGTCAGGCCCAGCATGCGGTAGCGGAGCTCATTATCGGCGTAGGCCCGGTGTTTGATTTTCGGCCGCTGGGAATCGAGCACGAACGGGTTCTCGTCCGACTGCCGCAGTTCCGGGTTGTAGCGCAGCAACGGCCAATAGCCCGAATGCACGGCCAGCTGCTGTTGGTCCAACCCCTTGGCCATGTTTATACCGTGGGCGATGCAATGGCTGTAGGCCAGGATCAGCGACGGGCCGTTATAGACCTCCGCCTCGCGGAAGGCGAGCAGGGTCTGCTGCGGGTTCGCGCCCATGGCCACCCGCGCCACATAGACGTTGCCATAGGAAATCGCCTGCAGCGCAAGATCCTTCTTGCCTACGGCCTTGCCGCCGGCGGCGAACTTCGCCATCGCCCCGATCGGCGTGGCCTTGGACATCTGGCCGCCGGTGTTGGAATAGACCTCGGTATCCAGGACTAGCACATTGACGTTCCGCCCGCTGGCCAGCACGTGGTCCAACCCTGCGGAGCCGATGTCGTAGGCCCAGCCGTCGCCGCCGACGATCCAGATCGACCGGCGCACCAGATGGTTCGCCACCGACAGCAGGTGCCGGGCGGTTTCGTCATCCATGCCGAGCAGCCGGGTCTTCAGCTCCGCAACCCGCTCGCGCTGCGTGCGGATCTCCGACTCGGTGCGCTGGGAGGCATCGAGGATCTCGTCCACCGTTTCCGCATCAAGTGCCGGCTTCATCTGCTCGGCCAGGCGCTGGGCCTCTGCCAGGTGCTTGTCCGCCGCCAGTCGGAAGCCGAAACCGAACTCCGCATTGTCCTCGAACAGGGAGTTGGACCAGGCCGGCCCATGGCCTTCCGCATTCTGCGCCCAGGGCGTCGTCGGCAGATTGCCGCCGTAGATGGAAGAACAGCCGGTGGCGTTGGCGACGATCAGGCGGTCCCCGAACAGCTGCGACAGCAGCTTGACATATGGCGTCTCGCCGCAGCCGGCGCAGGCGCCTGAGAACTCGAACAGCGGCTCCAGGAACTGGGCACCGCGCACGGTGGAGAATTCCACCCTCGACCGGTCGTTCACCGGCAGGGTCTTGAAGAAAGACCAGTGCTCCCGCTCGCGTTCCAGGATCGGGTCCTTTGCCGCCATGTTGATGGCACGGCGGCCGGCCTCGGTGGGGCTCCTGACCGGACAGGCCTCGACGCACAGCGAACAGCCGGTGCAGGCATCGGCCTCAATCTGCAGGGTATAGCGGGTTTCCGGGAAACCGCGCGCGTCGATGCCCGCCGACTTGAACGCCTCGGGCGCGCCGTCCAGCTGGTCCTCGTGGTAGAACCTGGCGCGGATCACGCTGTGCGGACAGACGAAGCTGCAGTTGCCGCACTGGATGCAGAGATCCGGCTCCCACTCTGGCACGAACTGGGAGAGGTTGCGGCGCTCCCACGCCGCGGTGCCGCTGGGATAGGTGCCGTCCACCGGCATCGCACTGACCGGCAGGCTGTCGCCGCGGCCCTCCATCATCGCGGCGGTCACCTGACGCACGAATTCCGGCGCCTCGTCCGGGACCAGGGGTCCGCGCTCCGCGCCCTTGCCGGCCGACTTCGGCACCTTGACCTCGTAGAGGTGCGACAGCGCCTGGTCGACGGCGTCGAAGTTCTGGCGGACGATGTCCGCGCCCTTCTTCGCATAGGTCTTGCGGATCGCGTCCTTGATTTCCCCGATCGCATCGGCCGAAGGCATGATGTCGGATAACGCGAAAAAGCAGGTCTGCATGATCGTGTTGATACGCCGCCCCAGCCCCGCATCCTCGGCAACCTTGTAGGCGTCGATCACGTAGAAACGCAGCTTCTTGGCAACGATCTCCTCACGCAGGTTCTTCGGCAGCTGCTCCCAGACGGCGTCTGGTCCGTAGTGGCTGTTCAACAGGAAGGTGGCGCCCGGCGCGGCGCGGCCCAAGAGGTCCGTTGTTGCCACGAACTGGTACTGGTGACAGCCGATGAAGTCCGCGGACTGAACCAGATAGGGTGCGCGGATCGGATCCGGGCCAAAGCGCAGGTGCGACACCGTCTGCGAACCCGACTTTTTCGAGTCGTAGACGAAATAAGCCTGCGCAAAGCGACCAGGCGTCGAACCGATGATCTTGATCGCGTTCTTGTTGGCCCCCACGGTGCCATCGGCGCCCAGCCCGAAGAACACCGCCGTCCGGTTGGCCTCGGGCTCGATGTGGAAATCCGAGTCGTAGTCCAGGCTAGTCCCCGAGACGTCGTCGTGGATGCCGACCGTGAAGTGGTTCTTCGGCGACGGCGACGCCAGGGCCTCGAACACCGCCTTGACCATCGACGGCGTGAACTCCTTGGACGACAGGCCATAGCGCCCGCCGATGATGCGGGGCATCCCCTCCGTGGGCAGGGTGCCGCCGGCCGCGGCCTCGGCCATTGCCGTCACCACGTCCAGATAGAGCGGCTCGCCGGTCGCGCCGGGTTCCTTGCAGCGGTCCAGAACCGCGATCGCCTTGGTGGAGGCGGGCAGCGCGGCGAGGAAGTGGGCAGCGGAGAACGGGCGGTAGAGGCGGACCTGCAACAGGCCCACTTTCTCGCCGTCGGCCGACAGATGCTTGACGGTCTCATGCACCGTGTCGGCGCCGGACCCCATGATCACGATCACCCGCTCGGCATCGGCAGGGCCCACATAGTCGAACAGCTTGTAGGAGCGGCCGGTGATCTCCGCAAAACGCCGCATCGCGCCTTCGACGATCTCGGGCGTGCGGGCATAAAAGGGGTTCACGGTTTCGCGCGCCTGGAAATAGACGTCCGGGTTCTGCGCGGTGCCGCGGATGAACGGCGCGTCCGGATCGAGGGCCCGGGCCCGATGGCCGCGCACCAGCTCGTCGTCGATCATCGCCCGGATGTGATCGTCGGACAGCACGGTGATCTCGTTGACTTCATGCGAGGTGCGGAAGCCGTCGAAGAAATGGACGAAGGGGACCCGCGCCTCAAGCGTCGCCGCCTGGGCCACCAGGGCCATGTCATGCGCTTCCTGCACGGAACCCGAAGCCAGCATGGCAAAGCCGGTGGACCGGACCGCCATGACGTCGGCATGATCGCCGAAGATCGACAGGGCCTGCGCCGCCAGCGACCGCGCCGCCACGTGGAACACGGCGGCGGTCAGCTCGCCCGCGATCTTGTACATGTTGGGGATCATCAACAGCAGCCCCTGGGAGGCCGTGAAGGTCGTCGTCAGCGCGCCGGTCTGCAGCGCACCATGCAAGGCGCCCGCCGCGCCGCCCTCGCTTTGCATCTCGACCACGTCGGGCACGTTGCCCCAGATGTTCGTTCTGCCCTCTGTCGACCATTGATCGGCCAGTTCCGCCATCGGCGAGGACGGCGTGATCGGGTAGATGGCACAGACCTCGTTGATCTTGTACGCGACGGTCACCGCCGCTTCGTTGCCGTCGATGATGGCAACCGTTTCGGTGGCCGGTGACGCGGCGGCTTTCATCTTCGAGCGGGTTTCATCGGGCATGCTTTTGTCCTCGCCATCCCCGGAAGCAGCATTCCTGCCACCGCCATGGTCCGGTTCATTCCGCCGCGACGGGCGCGGCTGCGGGTTCGGGTGTCATCTCGATCGCGTGGCAGGGGCACTGCTCGAAACAGACGGCGCAACCGGTGCACAGAGCGGTATTGACGCGATAGCCGTTGCCCGGACCCAGCTTGACGATGGCGTCTTCGGGGCAGGCGCCGTAACAGCCGTCGCACTCGTAGCAGTTGCCGCACGACAGGCAGCGGCGCGCCTCGTAGACGGCTTCCTGCCGGTCCAATCCCTTCACGACCTCGGCAAAGGAGTCCGCGCGCGTGTCGGCGGCTAGCTGCGCCTCCGTCCGTTTCGGCGCGTCGGTGCTGTACCAGACATGCAGCTTCTCGAAACCGGCCAGCGCATGCTTGGGCGCCGTGGCATACTGGGCACCGCGCAGCCATGCATCAATGTGCCGTGCCGCCTTCTTGCCGTGTCCGACCGCCACCGTGACGCTGCGTTCGGCCGGCACCATGTCGCCGCCGGCGAACAGGCCCGGGTGGCCGGTCATCATGCGGTCGGAGACCTCGACCGTGCCGTCGGACTTGAACTCAAGCCCGGGCACGTCCTTCAGGAACGCCGTATCGCTGTTCTGCCCCAGGGCCAGGATCAGCGAGTCCGCTTCAAGCGTCTCAAACTCGCCGGTCGGCTGCGGCCTGCCGTTCTCGTCAACGCGCATCACCTCGACCGTGAACTGGGTCCGGTCGATGGCCTTGATGGTGCGCAGCCAGTGGATCTTGACGCCCTCTTCCAGGGCTTCGTCCGCCTCGAAATCGTGCGCCGGCATATGCTCGCGGTCGCGCCGGTAGACGATCAGCGCTTCGTCGGCGCCGAGGCGCTTGGCGGTGCGCGCCGCATCCATCGCGGTGTTGCCGCCGCCATAGATGGCGACCCGCCGGCCAAGCTTGGGCGGCGTGCCGGCATCGGCGTCCCGCAGAAAGCTGACGGCGTCCATGAAGCCGCCGGCATCACGCGCGGGGATGTCGATCCGTTTGCTGAGATGGGCGCCCACCGCGACGAACATCGCGTCGAAACCGCCGGCCTCCTTTTCAGCCAGCAGGTCGGTGACCGTGTGGTTCAGCACGATCCTGACACCCATCGCTTCGATCCGTTCCACTTCCGCGCTCAGCACGTCCCGCGGCAGACGGTAGGCCGGAATGCCGAAGTGCATCATCCCGCCGGCCACCGGCCCGGCCTCGTGGATTTCCACCGCATGGCCCATCCGGGCCAGGTGATAGGCCGCGGACAGACCGCTGGGGCCGGCACCGACGATCAACACCCGCTTGCCGGTCGCCGGGCCCGGCGTGACGGTCCAGCCCTCTTCAAGGGCGCGGTCGCCCAGGAACCGTTCGACCGCGTGCACGCTGACGGTCTGGTCAAGGTGGTTGCGGTTGCAGGCGTCCTCGCACGGGTGATAGCAGACCCGGCCATGCACCGCCGGCATCGGGTTGTCGGCGACCAGGATCCGCCAGGCATCCTCGAAACGGCCGTCCTGTGCGGCGGCCAGCCAGGCCTGGATGTTCTCGCCCGCCGGGCACGCGCTGTTGCAGGGTGGAAGCAGGTCGCGCCATTCAGGGCGCTGCGTTCGGAAGGGGCCGGTCCGACGTTCGTGCGTCAGATCCGGCGGTTGGGTCAAGTCGGACCGGGTTTCGTTCATCGAACCTCCCAGATGCGGCGCAATGCGAACATGCGCGCGTGATGGCCGGCACGGTTGACGTTTTGCTGGCGGTGACTGTCGCCGCGGCGTTTCTTGTCGCGCCCCTTCTCATGCCGCATACGAAGCGTAGCCCGAAGGTCGCGCCGGGGCCCCCGACCCGCATTGATCCTGGTCAATCGCGCCGGCGCGGGGCCGTTCGGTCAGATGATCCCGTCGTCGCGTAACTGCCTGAGGCGCCCCGCGTCGTAACCGAGATCGGACAACACCGCGTCGGTGTCTGCGCCCAATGCCGGTGCCGCGCCAGCCGGCGTCGTTCGGTTTCCGAAGCGGATCGGCGAAGCAACGGTGCGGACCGTCGCGCCGCCCGGCGCGAGCCAGGACTGGATGCCGTCCCGTTCAGCGACGAACGGATTGTCCAACGCATCGGCACATCACACAGCGGCGCTGCGGGAACACGGCCAGCGAAGGTTTCCATCCAAGCTGCCGTCGTCCGGGTCGACAAGGCGGCGTCCAGCATCTCGGTCAACAGATCGCGGTTGGCACGGCGCTCCTTGAACGTCCGAAACCGCTCGTCATCGGCCCAGCCCTCCCGATTGATGGCCTGGCACAGCGCCTGCCAGAACTTCTCCTTGTTGCACATCAGGTAGACCCAGCCGTCCGCGGTCTTGTAGAGCTGGCAGGGCGTGAGCGAGGGATGGACCGAGCGCGGCTGCCGCCCCTCGTTATGTCCGGCGCCGAGATACCATGTCGAGAGATAGGCAAGATTGGAGAGCGCGGTGTCGAACAGGGACACGTCGACGTCGCGACCCCGACCGGTGCGCCGCGCCTCATGCACGGCCGCAAGCAGGGCAAGCCCCATCGTCACCCCTGCCATGTAGTCGACGATGGAAAGCCCCATGCGTGCCGGCGCCGTGCCCGGTTCGCCGGTCACCGCGAAATACCCGGCCTCGGCCTGCATCAGATAGTCATATCCCGGCCATGCCGCCCGGGGGCCGTCACGGCCGTATGCCGTGAGGTGCGCGCAGACGATCGACGGTTTGACGGTGCCGAGGTGATCGTAGGTCAGGCCCAGCTTGGCCGGGACGTCGCCGCGCAGGTTTCCGGCGACCGCGTCCGCCGACTTCACCAGGTCGTGCAGCACCGCAACACCGGCAGGCCGCGCCAGGTCCAGGGTGGCGCTGCGCTTGTTGCGGTTGAATGCCTGGTAGAAGAGGCTGGCGACACTGTCCTCGGCGCCGTCGATGAAGTGGGGACCGACCGACCGCGACACGTCGCCCCCGGACCGGGGATCTTCGATCTTGATCACGTCAGCACCCAGGTCGCCCAGGAGCTGGGTCCCGAACGGGCCGGCGCCGTATTGTTCAACGGCGATCACCCGCAGGTCAGAGAGTGGCAACGTGTCCGTCATTGCGAAAGACTACGCGGAAACCAACGGCCGCATCCACACCCGGTTCCCCATGGCAAACAGGGGACGGGATTGCAGGAAACGTTCCTTGCGGCATCGTGCCGGGCTAAAGTCGGCTGGTGTTCCAATCTCCCCGAGAGGATCGGCGATGAATTCGAGAAGACTGTTTATCGTCTGCGCGGCGTCGGCCCTGTTGACCGCTTGCGCAGACCGGAAGAGCCCCTGGGAGAACGACAGTGTGCCGAAGTCTCAATGGGCAAGCGATGAACGCGACTGTCAACGGATCGCCGCACGGCAAACCGACCAGGACTTTGCGGGCATGGAGGATCGGTTCGCCACAACCGGCGGCGCTTCCGGCCCGCGGGTATCGGACTTCGACAGGATGGAAGCGAGAGAGAACCGAAGGCGACTGTTTGCGCGCTGCATGAGAGAGCGCGGCTATCGGCAGGTTCGCAGGGAAGAGGAATAGCGCACGGGACTCCGGGCACGCAAACCCCGTTTTCCCGGCGCGGCAGCGCTCATTCTGTCGCGAATTGGCAAGGATGCCGGGTCCGCTACCGCTAGGATTCGACGTTGAAGTACCGAAGGCGGCGCTGCCGCCGCGTCTTGCAAGGGGGCGGACGGCTCTTGAGCTCCGTTGCCAAATCCAGGAGGGCGCGCCTCAGTCTTTCGACGCAGGTGCTGGTCGGGCTTGTCCTAGGGTTCGCGACGGGAGTCTTCTTCGGCGAGCTTGCCGAACCGCTGAGGATTGTCGGCGATGCGTTTATCAAGCTTCTTCAGATAACCGTCATTCCCTACATCGTTGTTGCCCTGATCACCGGGCTGGGGCGTCTGGAACATGGCGAGGTCCGCAAGCTGGCGCTCAGCGGCGGCAGCGTCGTTTTGGCGATGTGGACGCTCGGCATTACCGTCGTCCTCTCGCTACCGCTCGCCTATCCCGACTGGCCGTCCTGGTCCCTGTTTCAGAAGAGTTCCATCGAACCCGGCACACCGCCCGACTTTCTGGAGCTCTATATCCCCTCCAATCCGTTTCATTCGCTGTCGAACGCCATCGTCCCGGCGATCGTGGTGTTCAGTATTCTGATCGGCGTGGCGCTGATCGGCGTCAAGAACAAGAAGGCGGTCCTGGAACCCCTTTCGGCCGTCTCCGACACCCTGGCAACCGTCACCAGCTACGTGTCGAGGCTGGCGCCGGTCGGCGTGTTCGCCTTGATGGCCAGCGCCTTCGGGTCCACCCGCATCGACGACCTGGCACGTCTTCAAGTCTATGTCGTGATCCTGGTGCTGATGACCATGATCCTGGGGCTGGTGACGCTGCCCGCCCTGATCGCAAGCGTCACGCCGCTTCGATACGGCAGGATCCTCAAGGAGCTCCGCACCCCACTCATTACGGCTTTCGCGACCGGGAATGCGCTGGTCGTGCTTCCGCTCCTGGCCGAGATTTGCAAGGCCCTGATTGCCGAAAGCACCGGACGCACGCCGACCGCGGACGAAGAAGAGGAGTCGGAGTCGTCGGTCGACATCCTGATCCCCACTTTCTACAGCTTTCCGGCCCTGGGCGTCGTCATGCATCTGGGCTTCGTCTGTTCGCCGGATGGTACGTGGGCCTGCTCATCCCCGTGGGCGAGTATCCTTCCTTTGTCGTGGCCGGAATGGCGAGCATGTTCGGCGGCGCGGTCCTCAGCATCCCGTTTCTGTTGCAACTGATGGAACTGCCCGAAGACCTCACACAGGTCTTCTTGTCGATGAACGTGATGAACGGCCGGTGGACGACCTTCCTGTCGGTGATGCACTACGCGACGATCGCGTTGATCGGGACCTTCGCTTTGCAGAACGCGGTCCGTATCCGAGTCTGGCCGACCCTCCGCGTTGTGGCGATCACGGTCGGGCTGGTGGCAACCACCCTGGTGGGCGTGCGGGCTTTTTATTCCTATGTCCTGGTCGTCCCCTACACCAAGGACCAGGCGCTCAAGTCCTTGCGTCTCATCTACCCACCGCAGCCTTTCGTCGTTTTTCGGGATGCGCCGGAAGCGACATCGCCGGGCGACGGCGAACCGGTCGCCCGCACCTACTCGGACATCGTCCAAAGCGGTGTCCTGCGCGCCTGTTTCCTCAGCGGGAACTATCCACTGTCGTTTTTCAACGATCAGGGACAGCTGGCCGGTTTCGACATCGAGATGACGCACCGGTTCGCGGCGCGCCTCAATCTATCGCTTGAATTCCGCCCGCTGGAACGCCTGGAGGACGGGCCGGAAAAGCTCGCCACGGGCTATTGCGACGTGGTTTTCAACGCGGTGCACATGGGCCTCGAGCGTATGGAGTCCGCGGCCGAAACCAACCCGTTCTCAACCGCCACTATCGCCTTCATCGTTCCGGAGCAATTGCGGGAAGAGTTCGCCTCCTGGGATCAAGTCCGCACCCGCGGCGAGATCACCGTGGCCATGTCCGCCTACCAGTCCCTGCCGCGGGATATCTTTGCCCGCCTGCCCAATGCCACGGTCGACCTGCTGTCCACGCTTGGCGAACAGACCACATACTTCGAAACCGAAGGCCAGGGAGCGGACGTGTTTCTCGATTCCGCCGAGCAGGGCGCAGCATGGACCATTCTCTATCCCCACTTCTCCGTGGTGGTGCCACGGCCGGTGCTGCAGGTGCCCGTGGTCTACCTCACCGCGCGCGACCGGCCTTTGCTGCTGCGCGCGCTGAACGCGTGGCTGTTGATCGAGAAAGAAACCGGCATCATCGAGGCGCTGGAGAACTACTGGATCGAAGGCCAGACCGATGCCGTGCAGCCGCCCCGCTGGTCGGTCATCCGTGACGTCCTGGCCTGGGTCGACTAACGCAGGACCAGCTTGGGTCGAAGCAACGGTGCGGTTGCAGCCGCGCGCTTCGAGACGCGCCGCTACGCGGCGCTCCTCAGCGTGAGGGTATTTGGTGGTCTGGAATGATCTAATGCAAACCTCACCCTGAGGAGGCGGCGTAGCCGCCGTCTCGAAGGATATGGCTGCGAGCGGCACGGCATCTCTCACAATGCACTAGCGGCTCGTCGGTTCCTTTACTGGTTCCGGCTGGCCCGGGCCCTTGACCTCTTCCAGCATCTCGTCGGGTTCGCGCGCCCAGGCTTCGGCGCAGGCTTCGACACCGTCCGCGGCAACAGGCTCCGAAAAGACCCACAGGAACGGCGTCGTCACCGGGCTGGTCGTGAAACGGACGACGGTCCCGACGATTCCACCCGGCGCAACCCCGACGCCGAAATCCTCGAAAGTTCCGTTCACCGCGATCGGCGTGCGGGCACTGAACATCTGCGGCCGCTTCGGTCGTGGCGCAACAACGAAATCCACGGTTTTTTCCTTGAAGTCGACCGCACCGCTCCCCGATGCCTGGACGCGGGTGCTGTCCACCAGGATTGCCTCGGGCGTCAAGATGCCGTCTTCCATCTTGAAGCGAGCAATGATGCAGTTGAATTTGGACGTGTTTTCCGTGTCGACCGACGGCAGCACGGCAGTCATCAGATTGACGGCCCACAGATCGAACAGCGCAGCTTCCAAGTCCTTTGGCCAGACCGCAAAGTCGAGCTGGCCGTTGGCATTGGCCATGACCGTGTCCAGGTTCTCCGCGTCCGAACTCAGATTGATGTCAAAGCTGATGAGGCCGCCCACATCCGATTGCGGATCGATCCGCCGGGCCAGCACCCCATAGTCCAGGCTCTCTACCCGCGCCCTTGCCTGGGCAAGGACCGCATCTTCCAGCGGTTCGTAGCCCAGCTCGACCTGCGCGGAACCGCCGGGAATGTTGACGATCAGCGGCGCCACCTCGAAGCGGCCGTCGTCCAGCGCGGTAAGCAGGCTGCCGCTGCCCAGTTCGTCGGCGCCGGAAAGCACCTGGTCGACCTTCAAATCGAGACTGGCGTCCAGGCTGCGCATCATTTCCCGCGACAGCAATGCACGCACCTTTTCCTTCCTTTCGGCCACCGCCGCCGCGTCGTCCGGGGCGGGTTCGGGCTCCTCGACCTCTTCTTCGGCCAACGGTGACCAGTCGCCAAACCTGAAATCGTCGAGCTGCAGCACGTCCGTCGTCAGCGCGACGCCCAGCCGCGGGCGCACGCCGGTGGTTGCCAGTTCGAAGCGGCCACCCATGCGGCTATCGCCCACCTGCAGCGAAGACCCATCGATCCGATAGCGCTCCGGTTCGATCGTGAAGTCACCCCCCCACAGCGTAGGGCCCCAAGGGCGGCAGCGAGGCGTCCAAGAGCCCGTCGAAACGGTCAAGGCTGTCCCCCTTGAGGTCCAATCGGAACCGGAGCCCCTGGGTCTTCAATGGCAGGCTGGCAACCGCGTCCATCGACAGGACGGCGCCGGCAAGCGCCACCTCCAGCTCGAAGGGCAGGCTGTTCTTTTCGTCTGCGAACGCGGCAAGCGGTGCGGTCCCGATCTTGATCGTTACCGGTTCGCGCTCGATGTCGCCTTCCAGGACCATGGCGATCGGCTGTTCCGGTGCAGCCCGGACCGTGCCTTCGCGAAGGCCGATCCTGATCTCGCCGTCCAGGTTCGGGTCCCGCAGGGTCCAACCGCCATCGGTGATGCGAGCCTCGAACCGGGACCGTTCCATCATCTGCCGCGCGGTGGCACCTTCCACGACCAGTTCCAGGCTCATGCGGCCCGCATTGGCCTCCAGCCCGTCGACCACGCCCAGCCCGGCCAGGAACTTACCCAGATCCAGCGCCTCGGTCGCCACCGCGAAGTTCGCGGACGGAACCGCCCCTGTCAGGTCCAAAGAGACATTGCCGTCCAGCCGGGCATCCAGGACCGTTATCGCGAACGGCGAATCCTTGACCTGGCCGTCCCTGATCTTTCCTGAAAAGGAAACGTCGCTGAGCGTCAGGCGCTGCGTTCGGATTCGCGCCAGCGCGATGTCGATATCGGCGTCCTTCAGCTCGATACCGTTCGGCAGGATCGGGACGTCGATCGTGTAACTCTCTTCTTCCGTCTCTGCTTTCTGCTGGGCATCGCCTTGCGGGAACACACCGGCAAGCTGGTCGATCACCACCAAGTCCGACGATAGCGAAAGCGTGGTCAGACGTTCCGTCCCGTTTTCCTGGATGGCGAGCGCCGCCTCTAAGATCGTGTCGCCCAGACTGACGGAAAGGGAAGGGACGGACAGGCGCGACGGGTTGTACTGCGCCGCACCCGTGATGCGATATGCCGCATCGGCCTCTTCGGAGACGCCCAGCCAGCGCGCCAGGCCGCCGATGCGCTCGCCGCCGAGTTCGAACTCGATGTTGCTGTCGCCGATCTGCCGGCCGGCCATCGTTCCGCGCACGGCTAGCGACGCTCCACCGCCATTGGCGGTCAGCTCCAAAGGCCAGCGTCTGTCCCTGATCAGCGCAGCGACGTCGCCGCCGACCAAGGCCATCGAGAACGCCTCCTCAAGCACCGTCTCGTCGGCCGTGATCTGAAGAACCTCTTCCCGCGGCAGAAGGATCTCGGCCGCGTCCAACGTGAACCCCACCGGTGTCTCGCCGGCAAGGTTGCCATAGGACAGGGCCGCCTCTTCCAGCGTGAAATGGAAATCCAGCGACCTGACCAGTTGCGCAACCGTCTCGCCCGAGACGCCAATCTCGATGCCTGCACGCTGGAACCCGCCTTCGATCCCCTCGACACCGAACAGCGCCGCGGCGAGGTTGCCGATGTTCGTGCGGCTCGCCTGCAATGCAACGGAGGCCTCGGGCAACGGTGTCGCCCCATCCAGCGACAGCGAGCCGGTGAAATCCACGTCGGCGATCTCCGCCTGGACGGGCGCCCGCAGAACGCCGTCTTCCACGGAGACCTTCAGGGCCGCGGATCGGATCGAGGTCGGTGCGCCGACAATCTCGCCAACGGTCATGTCGAAACCGCCCTTGAAAGCCTGCAGGCTGTCGAACGCCAGAAAAGGCTGATCAGGATCGAGCTCAGGCCGGTCCGGGGCTGCGCTCGCGTCCTGTTCGGCACCGGTGGGACGCGCACCTTCGATCGCCGCGAAGACCGGGCCTAGGTCAATGGACGGCACGTCAAGCTGACCCGGAACTCCGGCAGGTCACCCCTCGGGTCGATCGAGAATGCGCCGGTGAAGGTGGCACCGCCGACCCGTCCCTCGAAATCGGTCAAAGCGAAGGCCGTCTCTTCTTCAGCAATGCGACCGGCAAAGCTGTAACCCTCGACCGGTGGCAATTCCTGACCCACCAGGGCCTGCAGGTCCTGCAGGTCGTCGCCCGAAAGCGAGAACGTGGCCTCGAGCCCCGCTCCGCGCAACGGCTCGGCGATCGTTCCCTCCACGTCCAGCGTCGCCCCCAACAGGGCCATCGACAGCGTGACCGGCCAGGTTTCGTCACCACGCATCAACGCCGCCAGCGACCCGGCGGACATGGAAATCGTGTAGGGGACCTGCTGCACCGCGCCCTCGATGGACAGGTCCATCGGCTGGTCACGGACGGCGGAGCCATCGATCGACTCCAGCGTCAGCGTGTAGTCCGCTTCAGTGCCAATATCGCGATAGGCAACCACGATGTTGTCCAGCGACAGGTCACGGACCTCGAACGACGCCAGCATCGACGTGCCGGCCTGCCGATCTTGGGGCGGTGCTTCGGCGGTTTCTTCCGGCTCGGCCGCCGGCCGCTCCAACAGCCAATTGACGCTGCCGTCGGCGGCACGCTCCAGATTGGCCTGGAAGCCGTCGACGGCGATTTCGATCACTTCGATCCGGCGATCCAACAGGGGAGCAACGGCAAGCTGCAGCCGTGCCAACCCGAGATACATCAGGTTCGGTTCGGACCACCCCTCCAGGTTGGCAACATGGACGCCCTAGATCTGAAGGGTCGGTTCAAGCGACGGCGCCAGCGAAACCGACCCGTCAATCGTGACCTCGCGACCCAGGGCCAAAGAGGCCGCCTGCTCGACAGGCGCCTTGAAGCGGGACAGCTCGATCGGGATGCCCAGGGCGAGGAAGCCCCCGATCCCGGCCACCAGCAGGACCACCAGACCCAGCAGCGTCAGGCCGGTCCAGCGCAGGATTTTGCCCATACTCGAATCGCTCCCGTCGCCCTAGGGTGCCTATCGGCTCCGTTCCTTGCGGTATGCGAATGCCTCGTCGTACCGGCTTTGAATATAGTCGCCGCAGCGAGCGGGGGGATAGTGGGCATCCTCACCCGGCATCACGACCGGCGTGATTTCGGTTCCCCAGTCGGGATCGACGAACACCGCGAGCGAATAGCGCGCCCGGCCCGACGTGTTGACCACCCGATGCGGCGTCGAGGCGAATCGATCATTGGACCAGCGCGCCAAGAGGTCGCCCACATTCACCACCAGGGTGCCCTCGATGGGCAGCGCCGCAAGCCAACGGCCGTCACGGCCCTGCACCTGAAGCCCCCCGACCGGATCCTGATGAAGCAGCGTCAGGCACCCGTAGTCGGTGTGCGGCCCCACCCCGAACCGGGCGGATCCCAGATCGGGCGGCTGTGGCGGATAATAGATGACCGCGCCGCGCGAGATCGGTTTGTTGAAGCTTCCCGCGAACCGATCCGGCTCCGCGCCAAGCCCCACCGCGAACGCGCGCAGAAGCCGGCGGCCGCAGGCATTGGTTTCTTCGAAATAGCGGTTGAAGACCGTCGCCATGCCGGCGGGCTCGTCCGGCCAATTGTTGGGTCCGATCATGGGGTTGCCGCCCCGATGGTCCGGGTCGTCTTCCGGCACCTCCAGGCCCCAGACAAAACTCTCCTTCAGATCCGGATGGGACTCGCCCGGCATGGTGGCCTGGCCGATCCCCAGAAATCCGCGATGCAGACGGTTGATCTCGGCGGTCTTTTTGTTCCGCGGCGAACTGGAAAAGAAGACGCGCGTCAGCGCCAGAACCTGATCGATCAGGTCCGCCGGGATCCCGTGATTGCGGATATAGAAGAAACCCACGTTTTCTGCGGCAGCGCGCATCTGCACCGACACAGCGGCCAGATCCCGGGCGGCGGCGTCACCCAGGCCGCCGACATCGATCACGGGGATCTCGCTTGCCGCAATTTCGTCGGCGGTGGCATAGGGCATGGTCGCGTTTCCTCCGGAACCCCAAAGGCCACCTATTGCGCGCGGGCCGCCGGGTCGTCTTCTTCGCGGTAGTAGCCGATCACGTCGCCCTCCGTCGTCACGCCCAGTCCGTTCAACAAGCGGTTGGAATAGTTGAAATATGCAACGACTTGGTTCACCTCCAGGATCTCCCCGTCGTCGCAGCCCGCTTCTTGCAATGCGTCGACGTCGGCCTTTTCCATGTCGCCAACCGCGGCGGTCAGCTTGCGGGCATACTGAAGCAGCGCAAGTTCCTTGCCTGCAAATGCATGTTCGGGCTGGCCGTCGCGCAAGGCTGCCTCGATCCCATCGGCCTGGGGCTTGTCCTTCAACAGCCGCCGCGCATTGGTGAAATGATGCATCAGGCTGTAGCCGCATCCGTTCGTCATGCTGACGTAGGAGGCGACCGTCTCCAGAAACCACAGCGGAAGCGTGATGCCCGGATGGTGCAGAACGCTTTTGTAAAGCGCCAGGTGCCCCGCCATGGTGTGCGGTCGAAGCGAATGCGCGCGCATGACATTGTCCACCGTGCCATGCGGTGTCCGCACGTAGTCGTACAGCGACTTGAGCTCGCCGTCGGCTTCTTCATCCGGGATCATTCGGATCCATGCGGCTGCCATTGGTTCTTCCCTTCCGTTTTCGCGATGGGTCAGTCCAGGGGCGCAGGGCGCGGTGGACGCATGAAGATGCGATGCACCATCGGTTCGAATGCACTGAGCGGTGCGTTTTCAATCCCGGGGTCGATCGTGTTCTGGTCGTATTTCGCAACGAACAGGGCCGTCCGTTCGAAACAGGGATGGCCGCGCCAACGGTCGCGTTCGTTGGGATCGATACCCTCGTATTCGTGGATGTGAACCTGCTGGAAGATGGCGTGCCGTTCCAGCATCCAGCGGTTCTCGTCGCTGATATAGGGCGCCAACATGGCGGCGGCGAAGGCGCCGTGGTTGTCGGGACTGACGATGAATCCGATATCGTGGAACAGGCCACAGACCACCGTCTCCTCGTCGAAGCCGTCGCGCCAAAGGCAGGTCGCCGTCTGCAGGCAGTGTTCGTAGTTGTTGATCAGGTAGCCGAAGCTGGCGTCGTCGCGCGACGCTTCCAACATCGCCAGCGCCTGGCGCGCCTTTTCCCGTTCAAGATAGGCCGCGCGCTGGCTGTTCAGGCACGCCCAGTCCTCGGCACGGAAGTCGTCCAGCGCTGTCTTCTCCACATAGCGCCAATCCGGATCCAAGAGGCCACTGCGGCCGCGGGCGGCACCGGGATCGTCCGGCATCCGGTTTTCCTCCTACTCCTGAAGAAACTTCAGATAGTCGTCGCTCAGCGCCGCCACGGCCGCCGCGACCAACGCCGCGCCGTGCTCCGCCCGAGCCAGGCCGGGATCGGACCCGACCCTGCCGTCGGGGAACATGCCACGGTGGGTGGCCGCGTCAAAGTGATTGTCGCCGCGATGGTCGGCCAGGCGCTCACCGGAAAGCGGGCGCGCAGCGGCAGCCGGCGACAGCGCCTCCCGCGCGGCAAGCACGGCCTGGGTGATCGAGATCTCGCTGGGCGTCGCGTGCAGTCCTTCGGCCTCGGCAAACAGCTCCTCACGCAGGCGCGCGACCGGCTCCGGCTCCCACCAGCCGCGGACTTTCAGGCGCAACGTCCCTTCGCTGCGGCCGAGACTGCGCGCGGCATAGAGGTCCTGGAACGCTGCCTGCAGCGGTGCCAGGTTCGCGCCATGGGCATTCAGGAAATAGAAATGCGTGAACCCCTGGGCCGCGAGCGATTCGACGATGTCGCCGACCAGCGCCATGACCGTCCGCGCCTGCACCGAGATCGTTCCCGGGAACGCGAGATTGAACTGGGCCTGGGTGTAGGCAAGCGGCGGCGCCACAAGCGCGCCGACGCGTTCCCCCAGCGCGCGTGCGACGGTCTCGGCACAGATGGTGTCCGTGCCGATCGGACCGTCGGGACCGTGCTGTTCGGTGGAACCGACCGGCACGATGATTCCGCACGACCGTGCCAGATAATCCTCGACCTCCCGCCAGGTGGCCTCGTGCAGCAACATCGGTCCAACCCGGCATAAGGGTCGGTGCTAGTCCATATAGGCTTCGCTGATTTTCCACTTCGCGCTGAGATCTCGGAAGAACCCGCGCGCCTTCTTCGACTTGATCCAGGTGTTGACGTAGTTGATCCAGACCTGGTCGTCCTGGGGCAGCACCATCGCAATCGGCGTGCGCAGGCGCCCCTCCTGGACCGGGACGATGGCCATTTGCGGATACTGCGCCACCAGCATCGACGCTTCGACGTTGGAAGTTATGTGCGCGTCGGCCCGGCCGGCCAGGACCTCCTGGAAGTCGCGTGCCGGCTGTTCAATGATCGCGTGCTGGGCATCCGGGAAGAACTGCTTCACCTGCTGTTCCTGGGTCGTCCCCAGGGTGGCCGCCACGACCACATCGGGCTTGTTGATGTCCTCCCAGGACTTGAACCGGTCGATCTTGTCGGCAAGCGTAAGCGGAACGGTCGCCACCTCGAGATAGGAGTCGGAATAGCCGACCACCTTGGCGCGGGCGGGCGTTACGGAGAGGCTGCCGGTGATGTCGTATTTGTCGGCCAGGATCCCGGCGATGATCGTTTTGTAGTCGGTCGGGACATATTCAAGGTTGACGCCGAGGTCCGCCGCAAGGGCTTCGAAGAAGTCCGCATCGAACCCCTTGTAGCCACCGCTTGCCGGATCGCGCACGGACATTGGGTTCCAGGCACCGGTGATGCCGGCACGCAGAACACCCGTATCCAGGATCCGTTTCAGACGCGAATCCTGGGCCTCGGCCACGGCGGCAACGAAGGCGACCGCCATCAGCACCGCGATCAGTCCAGCTTTCCTCATCTCAGTTCCCCTGTTCTCGATTGTTGTTTCTTCCGTTTGTGGACCTGCGGCACTTGCGACCGCGCGGAAGCTTGATGATGATTGCCCGGGGGGCTCAAGTCCAGCGCGCAGATAGCCGGCCTTCCGCGACCCCGGGGTCCGCGGTTGCCATGCCCAGGCATGCAAGGAGACGAACACGTCATGACCGGTCCAGGCTCCGTCCCGATCATCGAGATGCGGGGCGTTTCGAAGTGGTACGGCGATTTCCAGGTGCTCAAAGACATCGACCTGGAAATCCAGGAGGGCGAACGGGTCGTGGTGTGCGGACCGTCCGGATCGGGCAAATCCACGATGATCCGTTGCCTGAACCGGCTGGAGGCCCACCAGGCGGGAACCATCGTGGTCGATGGCATCGAGCTCAGCGACGACGTCAAAAACGTGGCCATGATCCGGCGCGAGATCGGCATGGTGTTCCAGCAATTCAACCTGTTTCCGCACCTGACCGTGCTGCAGAACCTGACCCTTGGACCGATGCGGGCACGCAAGATCCCGGCCCGCGAGGCCGAGGAACGGGCGCACACCTATCTGGAGCGCGTGCACATCGCCGACCAGGCCGGCAAATACCCCAGTCAGCTGTCGGGCGGACAGCAGCAGCGGGTCGCCATCGCCCGCAGCCTCTGCATGGAACCGAAGATCATGCTGTTCGACGAGCCGACATCCGCCCTGGACCCGGAAATGATCGCCGAAGTCCTGGACACGATGATCGCGTTGGCCGAGTCCGGCATGACGATGGTTTGCGTCACCCATGAGATGGGCTTTGCACGCACCGTCGCGCACAAGATGGTCTTCATGGACCATGGCGAGATCGTCGAAACAGGGACGCCCCAGGCCTTCTTCGAGGAAACCCGCAACGAACGAACGCGGCGCTTCCTGAAGCAGATCCTGCATCATTGAGGGGAGAGACCGAACATGCCGTTCCGCGGCCTTCCGATTGCCTTTTCTGTCCTGGCATGCTGCGCCTTCGTCTTGGGCGGCTGCGGGTCGCAGTGGGGCTGGTACGTGGTGTCGCCCTCCACCGAGTCCGGGCGAAACAACCTGAAGTTCCTGGTCTCGGGCATGGGGCACACCGTCGGTGTTTCCCTGCTGGCCATCGTCATTTCAGTCATCATCGGGCTGTTGGCGGCGTTGCCCGGCATTTCATCGAACCGCTATCTGCGCGGCTTCAATCGCATCTATGTGGAGTTCTTCCGCGCCGTGCCGATGCTGGTGATGATCCTGTGGGTCTATTACGGGCTGCCGGTCGTGCTCGGCATTTCGCTGAACGCGTTCTGGGCAGGCGTGATCGCGCTGGCGCTCGCCGACAGCGCGTTCGAGGCCGAGATCTTCCGGGGCGGCATCCAGTCGGTGTCCCGCGGGCAGGTCGAAGCGGCGGACTCCATCGGGCTCGGTTACATCGACAAGATGCGCTACGTGATCCTGCCCCAGGCGATCAGGCGGGTTCTGCCGCCGCTGGGGAACCAGCTGGTCTATATGCTGAAGATGTCGTCGCTGCTGTCGGTGATCGGCTTCATGGAACTGACCCGGCGCGCCAACGAACTGGTTGTCACGGAGTTCAGGCCGCTGGAGGTCTACAGCTTCCTGGTGTTGGAATACCTGATCCTGATCCTGATCGCCTCCGCCTTGGTTCGAAGACTGGAAAAGGCGATGCGGTCGGACGAACGGTTCGGCTAGCCTTTCACCTGCGCCTTGGCCCAGCTGTCCCTGAGCGGCACCGTTCGGTTGAAGACCGGCAACCCAGGCCCGGAATCGGTATCGAGGCAGAAATAGCCCTGCCGCTCGAACTGGACGGCCTGCCCAACGGGAAGCTCGGCAAGGGAAGGCTCGACCATACAGCCGGTCAGGACCTCCATCGATTGCGGGTTGAGGTCGGCGAGGTAGTCGCCTTCCGCGCCCGGATCCGGCCGGGCGAACAGGTGGTCGTAGAGCCTGATTTCCGCAGGGATGGCTTGGGCCGCAGAGACCCAGTGTATGGTCCCCTTGACCTTGCGACCGTCCGGCGCGTTGCCGCCCCTGGTCGCAGGATCGTAGGTGCAACGCAGTTCCACGATCTCTCCAGCCGCGTCCTTGATCACTTCCCGGCAGGTGATGAAGTAGGCGAAGCGCAATCGCACCTCGCGTCCCGGCGCAAGGCGGAAGAACTTGTTGGGGGGCTGCTCGAGGAAGTCATCGCGTTCGATAAAGATCTCGCGCGAAAACGGCACCGACCGGTGTCCCGCCGCCTCGTTCTTTGGATTGTTGACCGCATCCAGGGTTTCGACCTGGTCTTCGGGATAGTTCTCGATCACCACCTTCAGCGGACGCAGCACCGCCAGGCGTCGTTCCGCCGTCTCATTCAGAAGCTCTCGCACGCAATGGTCCAAAAGGCCGATCTCGACCACGCTGTCCGACTTGGTGACGCCGATCCGCTTGACGAAGTCCCGGATCGCCGCGGGCGGCAGACCGCGGCGGCGCATGCCGGACAGCGTCGGCATCCGGGGGTCGTCCCAGCCGGTGACGTGCTCGTCCCGGACGAGTTCGATGAGGCGGCGCTTGGACAGAACGGTATGAGTCAGGTTGAGCCGCGCGAACTCGTACTGCCTGGGCCTTGACGGAACCGGCAGGTTCTCCACAAGCCAGTCGTAGAGCGGCCTGTGATCCTCGAACTCGAGCGTGCACAGGGAATGCGTAATGTGCTCGATCGCGTCCGACTGGCCGTGCGCGAAATCGTAGGTCGGATAGATACACCACGCGTCGCCCGTTCGGGGGTGATGCGCCCTGAGGATCCGGTACAACACCGGATCGCGCAGATTGATGTTTCCGGACGCCATGTCGATTTTCGCACGCAACACCCGGGCGCCATCCTCGAAGGCGCCAGCGCGCATCTCCCTGAACAGGCCGAGGTTCTCGTCAACGGAACGCCCGCGGTACGGGCTGTCGCGGCCAGGCTCGGTCAAGGTGCCCCGGTGTTCCCGAATCTCTTCCGCCGACAGGTCGTCCACATAGGCCTTGCCCTCGTGAATCAGGTGCTCGGCCCACTCGTAGAGCTGTTCAAAATAGTCCGAGGCGAAATACCTGTGCGCGCCCCAGTCAAACCCCAGCCAGCTGACGTCCTTCTCGATAGCCTCGATGAAGGCCAGCTCTTCCTTCACCGGGTTGGTATCGTCGAACCGCAGATGACAGCGCCCGCCGAACTCCTGGGCCACGCCGAAATTCAGACAAATCGACTTGGCATGGCCCACATGGAGATAGCCGTTGGGTTCGGGCGGGAACCGGGTGACCAGCGCCTGCGTTCTGCCTTCTGCCAGGTCCTTGCGGATGACATCGCGGATGAAGTCCCGCCCCAGTTCTTCGTCTTCGGCCGCAGCCTCGCCCATGCCCGCTCGATCCAACGTGTTGGGAGTTTCTAGTACGGTGGCGCTTTGTCTGCCAGAAAACCGGCCTGCCGCCAAGTGGCCGGGCTACCCAGCCGATGCCGCTGGCCACGGAAGACTGGAATTCCGTTCAGGTCGCGTTCTGGCTGCCGACCGCCTGCTCAGCGGCGTCAAGCGCCGCGCGCAGCGTCGCCACGCGCACCGGCTTGGCAAAACGCTTCACCTTCAGGCCCTGGACATTGCCCAGGACCACGGCAGCGTCGGCGTATTGCGGGTTGTAGCCCGTCATAACGAATACCTGAGCCGTGCAGCCTTGATCGCCAAGCCAGTTGACCAGTTCAATCCCGTCTACATCGGGCATCACCACGTCGACCACGACGACACCGGGATTGCGCTCTCGATAGGCATGCCGGAACTCGTCCGCCCCCGAGGCCACGATGACGTCGTAACCCGCCTCCTCGGCCACTTCGCGCACGAAGTTGCAAAACTCGGGTTCGTCGTCGATCACCAGCAGACGCTTCGCCGTCATTGCTTTACTCCCTCGTCGCGTGCAGCGCCTCGTTCACCTTGCGTGCGAGCTCGCTCTTGCGGAACGGCTTTTGCAGCAGGTGTACGTCAGCATCGAGTTTTCCATGGTCAAGGATGGCGTTTTCGCTGTAGCCCGACATGTAAAGAACGCCCACCGACGGCCGCCGTTCCTTGATCTTCTTGGCCAGTTGATCGCCGCCCATGCCGCCGGGAAGAACGACATCCGTCACCAGCAAGGAAATGTCGTCCGACCCGTCCAACATAGTCAGGGCGGCAGGCACATCGCCCGCCTCCATCGTGTGGTAGCCAAGCTCGCCAAGCAGCCGAACCGCCAGATCCCGGACGTCCGGGTCGTCCTTGACGACCAGGACATGCTCGCCCGCGCCCGTGGGCACCCGGTCGCGCCTGGAGCGGGCTGCGCCGGCCTGCACCCTGTCACTGGCGCGCGGGAGATAGATGTTGATGGTGCTGCCCTTGTCGGGTTCGCTGTCGATCTTGATGTGCCCCCCCCGATTGCTTGACGAAGCCGTAGGTGATGCTCAAGCCAAGACCGGTGCCCTCGCCCATTCGCTTCGTGGTGAAGAACGGCTCGAACACCCGTTCCAGTACATCCGCGGACATGCCGGTCCCGTTGTCGGAGACAGCCAGGTGGACATAGTCGCCGGGCAATATCTCGGGGTTTGCAGCCGTGTCGTCCTGGTCCAAATGTCGATTGGCCGTTTCGATTGTCAGGCGACCGCCTTTCGGCATCGCATCGCGTGCATTGACGGCAAGATTGAGGACAACGCTTTGCATCTGAACGGGATCGACCTCGCACGGCCAAACGTCTTCGTCGGTCTTCACCCCAACCGAAATCGTCTCGCCAAGGCTTCGACGCAACAACTCCGTCATGTCTCCCAGAAGCTGGTTCAAGTTGACGGTCTTCGGCTTCAGGGGCTGCTTGCGCGAAAAGGCGAGAAGCCGGGCGGTCAACTCGGCGCCGCGTTCCGCCGCCGTGGTCGCAGGGCGCACCAGGCGGGTCAGATCGCTGCCCTTGGGCAGCCTTTCGTGGATCAGGTCAAGATTGCCGAGAATGATTGCCAGAAGATTGTTGAAGTCATGGGCAATGCCACCGGTCAGTTTGCCGATGGCATCCATCTTCTGCGCTTGAAGAAGCGCCTCCTCTGCGGCGAGATGCTCGGTGATGTCCAGGCCCGAACTCAACGTGGTCGTGATGGCATTGGTGTCGTCCATGATTGCCGTGTTCCGCCAGGCGATCCTGCGCAGCCCGTCCTGTTTCGTCACGATGTCATGTTCCTCATACTCGTCGAGACGCCGTTCACCTGCGATGACGGCATCGAAAAACGCGCGGGACGGCTCCAACAGATCAGGCGGAAACACCAGCTCGAACCAGTCCTTGCCCAACACTTCCTCAAGCCGGTAGCCCAGCACCTCGCACCCGTACCTGTTCAACAACTCGACCCGGCCCGCACGGTTGAGCGCAACGATGATCGTCTGGGCCACCTGCAGATACTCGGTCGCCTTGACCCGCTCGGCCTGAGCCCGGGCCTCCGCGTTCTTTCGCGCCGTAACGTCAGCGGCAAAATGCAGGACGCGGCCGTCATCCAGCACGTAGTCGCTGACCTCGGCCCAATGGCCGTCCGACCGCAGATACTCGAAATTCCGCTCGGGCCTCTGCCGCCGGTTCAGGCGACGGGCCGCCCAGGCATCGACCTCGTCCTGGGTCCCGGGTATGCCGCCGCTTGCCGCGTAGGTCCGGGTGAGGTCCCCAAACGTCGTGCCTGTCTCGACCTTGCGGCCGACCTTCTCGAACAGCGATCGGTAGGTGTTGTTGCAGATGATCAGCCCGTCGTCCTCATCGAACAAGGCACAGGCGCCCGGAATGGCTTCGATCGCCCGGGCAAGCTGCAGTTCTGTTCGCTGGCGCGCCTCATGGGCCTGGAATGCCGCCGTGATGTCACGCGCGATGCCGCGATAGCCAAGGAAATGCCCGTCGCCGTCCCAGCACGGTCGGCCACTGGTCTGGAAGTGCTTTATCGTGCCGTCGCCGACGCGCATCGCATAGGTGAAGTCCCGGAACCGCTGTTCGCTTTCCTGGGCAAGGCGGTAGGCTGACTGGACCCGTGTGGCCAGGTCGCTGATGGACGCCGACAACTCGTCAAGCTCGTCCGCCACCTGTTGCTTGCGGCGCGGCAACTCGAGCGGCTTGACCTTATCGCCGAGGCTGAGCCCCCGCGCATACTGGGAGAGAGCGCTCAAATGGCGGGTCACCAGGAGATAGAAGATAAGCAGGATGAAGCCGGCCACCAGGAAGGTCTTCACGCCGTTGCCGATCAGGATGATCACCGCCCGATCGACCAACCGATCAATGACTTCCTGGACGCTGGCACTGACCACAAGCGTACCGATGACCAGGTCCTCTCCGCGATGATCGCGCCGCAAGACATAGGTCTCGGTCAGCGCCTTCTCGACCTCCGCTGCGCCGACGTCGTATGACCCCGCGCCCGCAACGCTTAGCGAAACGTGCCGCACATCCGGCAACGCGAGCAGTCCCTCAAGCAGAGTCATGATCTGACGATCGTCGGCGACCCAGACGCTGTTCGCCAGACTCGGCACATATGTGCTCTCGACAAGTGCGAGATTGTGCCGAATCTCGCCGACGTCATTACGGTAGTCCAAGAACAGCTGCGTTCCGGTAATCACGAGCGTGATGATAGAGCTGAACAGGACAACCGCCACCAGGAGGCGACTGGCTATGCGCCCTTTTGCATGCGCGCGCCCGCTCATGCGGACCTCCGGGCGGCAAGCGCCGTTGGCGCCCAACCGGATTGCATCCTGTCTGGCAGACGATTTTTCAACCCCAAGCCCGTGCGCGCTATGAAGTGCTTGGTATTCAAGCAGTTAAAAGGTTTAGGGTTTATTACCGCAAGCATGCCGGCAGGGCGAATCCGTGCGACGTCAGAAATGCGCAAACCACATGGGCTTCCCGCCTTTAGCGAAGCCCGCATGGTGACTGCGGTCATACTGAACACCCTAATATACAAAAGCAAGTGGCGGAACCGAAGCAAATCCGCCGGATTGGGGGCGATACCGGCATCCTCTGGGAGGCGGTTGGATCATACCGCAATCCCCAAGCGGTCCGTCGGATCAGGGCCTGATGTGTTCCAGCGGTGCGAGGATCTTGAGAAAGAAACGCCCATGGGTGCCATCCGCCTTCATCTCGCGCAACGCACCGGCCAGTTTGGGCACAAGCGCCGTATGGCGTTTGTGCAGGTAGATGAACAACGGCTCGTGCGAAAGCGGGAGATCGAGGACCCGGCAATCCAGCCCAAGTCGGCGGATCCACCAGTTGCCCTGCCAACGCTCCGCCAGCGCGACTTCCACGCGACGTTTGGCCAACAGCGTGAAGAGACGTTCAAGATCGGCGACCGCGGTGACCTGCGGATGGCCGGCAACGGCGTCTTCCAACAGCTTGATCCCGGTCTCGATCCCGACCGTCCGGCCATCAAGATCGCTCATGGCGTCAATCGCGAGACCTGGATCGAATGTAAATGCATTGATTTCAAATGAAATGATCGGCTCTGGAACACGCACCAGGTTCGGGTAGTCGGTTTCGATCACCCTATGCCGCAGGACGTCGCCGTCTTCGATTCCCGCGTTTGCATTGATCATCGCCCGCTCGGCCGGCAGCACGATCACCTCGGCCAAGAGCCCGATCCGTCGAAACGCCTCAATGGCGACCGAGGAGGCAAAACCCGGGCCGTGGCCGGGTCCCAGCGGCGTACCGCCGCCAATCGCAAGAACGATCTCCGGCTCGATCCGTTGCTGCGCCCACCCCTCCAGGACAGGCCATCCGGCAGACAAACCGAGCAAGACCGAACGCCTGGTCAAAGAACGCGGCACACGCGGCTCCGCAGGTTCGAACCATTCCGCCGAGGCTGCCGGGCTCTTTCCACAGCCCCCGCAGACATTTTAGGACACCCCGGACCAAAAGCGATGCTGGATACACCGAAGGGGCTACTATAGCATCGGTTTGACGGGGCATAATGACAGTCGTGTTATCCGGCGATTGCCGTGCAGTGGGGTCGCCCCTTTCATTAGCTGCGATCGGAAAAGACAAAGGCAAGAACGGCCTGGGTACCTGGAATGTCGGACCACATTCTAGTCGTCGACGATAACCAACAGATCCTCGACCTGCTCAAAAACGTGCTTGAGCAGGAAGGGTTCGGCGTCACGACCGCCAATACTGGAGAGTCCGCGCGGCTGGCGGTCGAAGCACAGGACTTCGACCTCGTCGTCATGGATATTGGGCTGCCCGACGAAGACGGGTTCTCGCTGACGCGGGAGATCCGGTCGTCTTCGAACATCCCCATCATCATTCTGACCGGGAAGCACGAGGAAATGGATCATGTGCTGGGGCTGGAGCTGGGGGCCGACGACTATGTGGTCAAGCCGTTCCGCCCCAGGGAGTTCGTTGCGCGTGTCCGAACCGTGCTGCGCCGCGCGGCGACCGCGGAGGAGGCCGATGTCCTCAAGACCACCGCGAGGCCACCGGTCCTCGGGTTCCTGGGCTGGGCCCTGGACTTGGGTGCGCGCCAGTTGTCCGACCCCGACGGCAAGCCCGTCCACCTGACGACGTTCGAGTTCGACCTTCTGGCCACCCTGCTGCGCAACGCCAATCAGACCGGTTCCCGTAACGACCTGCTGAAAGCCTGCACCGGTCGCGAATGGCTGCCCACCGACCGCAGTGTCGACATCCATATCGGACGACTGCGTGCCAAGGTCGAGAAGAACCCGAAAACGCCTCGAATCATCAAAAGCGTCCGCGGGCTCGGCTACATTTTTGCCGCCCCCGTGACGCGGCAGTCGGCCGTGGTCGATTGACAGGAATGACGGTCTAGATTGGAAGCGTATGGCGGGCCCAACCGATCAGGTGGGGATTCGGAGCGGAGAGAGCTCTAAGGCTCGCTGCTAGTTCAGGCCGTATACACCGTGACCTGGCTCATGATCGGCTGGGCCCTTTCCATACCAGTACTGCGACAGATCCGGCGCTTGGACCGTCCCAGCGATACACACTCCGATGGATCGCACCGCACAAGATCGACCCATGCAATCGGCGCTGGGGCGCCGGAAGAACCGCGACCCGAAACGAACCCGGACGGGTACACACTCCAAAGACTCATCCGTCTCATCGGCTCACTTCGGCGGTGGCCGCGATCCCTATGCTGGCCACAATGGGTTAACCCGCCACAAAACACCCGTATAGATTTGTAAAACTTGCGTATAGCTTTGTAATGGAAGGAAGAGTCGGGACCGACGCACCTTGGCGGCACCCTCAGTTTTTGACGATTGCATCGGGGTAGATGTGGTACGTCCCGACGAATCCTGCTTCGGCGAGAACGTGGCCTTCGATCGCCGTCTTGACGTCATCCCCGGTGAAGGACCCTTGTACAAGGCACCGCTCCAGGTCGGTCGCATATAGTGTGAAATGGTAGTGATGCACGATCTCGTCGTTCCACGGTGGACACGGGCCGTCGTATCCATAGTATTTGCCGCTCATCTCCGGATCGCCGGAGAACCAGCCCGTATAGTCGTTCAGGCCCTGCCTCGTGCCGCGGGGACCGGGGGAATCCTTGCCGCGCGCAATGATGCCGTCGGAAAACTCGCCGACGGGAATCTCAGCTGGCTTGGCGGGAAGGTCGACAAGGACCCAGTGATTGAATCCGACCCGCGGCAGGTCCGCCGGTACCGTGACACCCTCCTTGTTCACGTTCTCCGGGCTGGAGGGGACATCCGGATCGTGGCAGATCAGCACCAGGGACCGGGTCCCTTCTGGGAGGTCGGACCAGGCAAGATGCGGATTGCGGTTGTCGCTCAGCTCAACCGGGTGTTCGGAACTGGGCTTGCCAAATCCAAACTCGACCGGGATCGGTTCCCCATCCGAAAAACTGTCACTCCAGAACTTCATTCTGCTTTGCTCCTCTTTCGTCGGCACCGACGCAGCGCTTTGCGCGTCGCTCCGATTGGCGTCACTATGCACCGCCACCACAGCATGTGCAAAAGGCCGCGGAAAGCGATGTAGAGCGGCCCGTTATCGTTCGGCCGCGCATTTGCACTTGACCACCCTGACGAACCCGCCATCCTGACGACCGGTCTGTGCCTCCAACCCAGCCTGCCAATTCACCTGCGCGGAAACCAAGCCGATGCCCGTCAACGCGATCAGACAATTCCTCCGTTTCGAAGCCGCGGGCGGCATAATCCTGATATTCGCCGCCGCGTTTGGCATTATCTTGGCCAACTCGCCGCTGCAATGGCTCTACGATATCATCCTGGAAACGCCGGTTACGATCCGGGTCGGCGGCCTGAACATCGACAAACCCCTGTTGCTGTGGGTCAACGACGGGTTGATGGCGGTGTTCTTCTTCCTGGTCGGACTGGAGGTGAAGCGCGAGTTCCTGGAAGGCGAGCTTTCCAGTTTCTCTCAGGCCCTGCTTCCGGCCATCGCCGCGGTCGGCGGCATGGCGGTGCCGGCGCTGGTCTACGTCTATTTCAACATCGACGATCCGCTGAAGCTGCGCGGCTGGGCGATCCCCGCGGCAACCGACATCGCCTTCGCGCTGGGCGTGCTCGCCCTGATCGGCAGCCGCGTTCCTCTGGCCCTGAAGGTGTTCCTGACCGCCGTTGCGATCTACGACGATATCGGCGCCATCGTCATCATCGCCATTTTCTACACGGAGGACTTGTCGCTCCTGTCGCTTGCCCTGGGCTTCATCGGACTTGTCGGCCTGATCATCATGAACCGGGTAGGGGTCACGCGCATTGCCCCCTACGTACTGGTCGGGATCTTCATGTGGGTGTGTTTCCTGAAGTCGGGCATACACGCCACGCTGGACGGGGTGATTGTGGCCCTGGCAATCCCCATGCGCGACAAGAAACCGGGCGACCCATCGCCGCTGAAACATCTGGAACACACGCTGCACCCCTGGGTCGCCTTCATGATCCTGCCCCTGTTCGGTTTTGCCAATGCCGGTGTGGACTTCAGCGACATGACCTTGGCCTCGCTTCGCGAGCCCGTCAGCCTTGGAATTGCAGGCGGTTTGTTCGTCGGCAAACAGATCGGCATCATGGGCTTTGTGCTCGTTGCGGTGCTGCTGGGTGTCGCGAAATTGCCCAAAGGCACAACATGGCTGCAGATCTACGGCGTGTCGTTGTTGTGCGGCATCGGATTCACGATGAGCCTTTTCATCGGCACGCTTGCCTTCGATGAAAATCTCAATCTCGCAGGGGCCGTGCGGCTCGGTGTGATCGGCGGTTCCGTGCTTTCGGCGCTGTTGGGGTATTTCATTCTGGCCTATGCGGTGCGTGGGAACCCACGGGAGACCGAAACCGCCCTGGAAGACGCCTCGAGTCCCGCGTAGCGTCCTCAAGAAGCTTTGATCCGGTTGTGACACCCGCGACGGTCCAAATTGGGCCAATACTAACACTGGTCTGCGCCGTGCCGGGAACGGTGGGCCGGCCCGCCAGTGAACGCGACAAGAGGGATCAAAGAGGCATGTCCTGGAAGTCTGCACTGGTCATGACCCCGTCGACAGCCGTGCTGGCGATGGCAATCGGGCTATTGGTGGTCGCACCCCGCCCCTCCATGGCGGCCGACGAGCCGACCGTGATCACGCTCACCCAGATTGGATGCCAGTTCCTGGAATCCGAAAACGGCGTCGATCGCGGCTACAAGCCCCAGAAGAAGGCCGACTGCGATGCGATCAACACAAAAACCGGGGCCGAGCGTTTGGGATCTGCCAAGGTCCTTTCGCTGAAGCCCGGCAAGTACGTGTTTCGGGTCAAGAACGAGAACGTCCCCTACGAACTGGGCTTTTGGATTCGCGAACCCGACTATGATTGGCGCAATCCCGTTCACAAGGTCACGAAGACGAGCGTGTCCGGCGGCGGCCTGACCCAGGGCAGAAGCAAGGATTACCAGGTCGATTTGAAGCCGGGCGACTACATCTATTCGTGCCCGCTGAACCCAACCCCGAACTACAAGATCCGGGTCGAAGGCTGACTTCGCACCAAAGGGGGCGGTTACGCCCGGCGGGGCAAGGTGGCAACCGATCCGTCGGGCTTTGAGCCTTCGTCGTCCACCAGGGACGTTTCAACGTACTCGACGAGTTGTTCGAGGCAGTCCTCGATCGAGGACGTTCCCGTGTCGACCTCCAGATCGGGCGATTCCGGCGCCTCGTAGGGGGCGGAAACCCCGGTGAATTCCTTGATCTCGCCGGCGCGGGCCCGTTTGTAAAGCCCCTTGGGATCGCGTTGCTCGCAGATCGAGAGGTCCGCCTTGATATGGACCTCGTGGAACGCCGCACCGCAGGCGGCCCGCGCCCGTTCGCGGTCTGCACGGTATGGCGAAATGAAAGCCGAAATCACGATGAACCCCGCATCCGCGAACAATGCCGCGACCGCGGCAACACGCCTGATGTTTTCCGCACGGTCCTCGGGCGAGAAACCGAGGTTCGCGCTCAACGCCTGGCGAACGTTATCGCCGTCAAGCACGTAGGCCTGGTAGCCCTTGTTGAATAGGGCGCGCTCCAGGGCCACCGCGAGTGTCGACTTCCCCGCCCCGGAAAGACCGGTGAACCACAACATGGCGCCGCGATGTCCGTTGCGACGCTGCCTGGCATCGGCGGTGACGCCGTGTTCGACCTCGAATACGTTGGTGGACCGGATCGTGATCGCCTGGCGCTGGTCTGGATACCCCTCCATGGAAATGGTTCCGCCGGCGACAATCCTGTAATCGTCGACAAGAACGAATCGGCCCGTCCGCCGAAGATGATGGGCCTCGTCAAGGGCGATCATCGAGCGGGAGCGAAGGATGACCTCGGCCACTTCGTGGCGGTCCACATGCGCGCGTTCCGCCCCCGACAGGGAGTCGACATCGACAATCCGGCTGATCGACTGAACGGTCACCGGATACTCGGCCGTCCCTAGCTTGAGCCGGTACTTGGCCCCCTCACGCAGCGGTTTCTCGGAGAACCAGAACAGCCGCGCACGAAACACGTTGGTCAGGACGGGCGGCTCCTCGACATGGCTGACGACCTCGCCGCGCTCGACGAAGACCTGCTCGTCCAGGGTGAAACCCACGGCCTGTTCGGCATGGGCCTCAACGGGCAGCGGCGACGTGTTCCACGCCTCGATGGACTGGACGCGCGCGGTCTTGTTCGACGGCGAGAAAAGCACCTCGTCACCGACCCTCAGAGTGCCCGACTCGACCTGTCCGGCGATGATCCGGCGTGCGTCGAACTTATAGACATCCTGGACCGGGATCCTGAGCGGCAGCTGCGATACCCGCGCCGGCGCGGCAATCCGGTCCAGCGCCTCCATCAGGGAGATACCTGAATACCAGGGCATCGACTTGCCGGCGGCCAGCACGTTGTCGCCGGTCACGGCCGAGACCGGGACGATGGCCTGGGGTGCAAACCCGATCTCCGCCAGATAGGCGCGCACCGCGGATTCGACCTCGGCGAACCGCGCTTCGTCGAACTCCACCAGGTCCATTTTCGTCACGGCAACAACGACCTGGGGGATCCCCAGCAGGCTCAGCAGATAAGCATGCTTGCGGGTCTGTTCGCGCACGCCTTCGGTGGCATCGACGATCAAGATCGCCGCGTCGGCGCCGGCCGCGCCCGTTACCATGTTTTTCAGGAACTCCCGATGGCCCGGCGCGTCGACAATAACGAAATTGCTGTGGTCGGATCTGAAGAAGATCTGACTGACATCGATGGTGACGCCCTGGTCTCTTTCCGCCTGAAAGGAATCCAACAGAAACGCCCATTCGACTTGCTTGCCACGCTTGGCCGACACCGTGCGGACCTTTTCCACCTTGTCATCCGACAGGGCGCCGGCCTCGAACAGAAGGCGGCCGATCAGGGTTGATTTACCGTGATCCACATGTCCGACGAAGACGATCCTCTTCGTCGGGCGCGGCCCGGACTGGGGTCCCGGGTCCAGTATCTCTGCCATCACATATATCCGTCGAGTCGAAGCCGTTCGAACGCGTCTTCGGCTTCGTGATCCATTGCGCGGCCCGCCCGTTCGGGTTCGCGCGTCCGTTCAAGCTCTGCGATCACGGCATCGATGTCCTCGGCCGTGCTGTCGACCGGATGCGTAATATCGTGATCGCCAAGCGAACGATAGCGCCGGCCGGCGCGTGAGAAGTACAGCGGAACGACAGGGATGTTCTCACGTCTGATGTAACGCCAGACATCCAGTTCGGTCCACGCCAGCAGTGGGTGGATTCGGACATGGGTGCCAGGCGGAAAATCGGTGTTGAACTGGTCCCAGAACTCCGCTGGCTGGTTGCGGAAGTCCCAGCGGGAATCCTCGCTGCGCGGGCTGAAGACCCGTTCCTTGGCCCGGATCGCTTCCTCGTCCCGTCTGATTCCAGCAATGATCCCGCGCCACCCGTGCTTCTCGATCAAAGCCTTCAAACCGGCGGTCTTTCGGGCGGCGGAGCGCGCCGCAGGCGGCAGGCTGGGATCGATCTGTTCCACCGGCGGACAGTCACCGGTGATCAGGTTCAGATCCCATTCCTTCGCATAGTGTTCGCGAAAGGCGTACATCTCAGGGAACTTCTTCCCTGTATCCACATGCACGACCGGAAACGGGACGTGGCCGAAGAACGCCTTGCGCGCCAGCCAGACCATCACGTTGGAGTCCTTGCCCAACGACCACAACATGGCAATATCGCCGATTTTCTTATAGGCCTCGCGCAGGATGTAGACGCTTTGGCTTTCAAGGCCGTCCAGATCCACCGTGTTCTCCATTTCGCTCTTGGTTGGCGCCTCTATGGATTATCCGATATCGATTGTCAATTAAACACATAATAAAAACGTCTTTTTACATATATCACTGTTATTTGGTGTTGATATGCCCAGCCCGTCCACTGGCGCAAGTGCCCATGACAACGACCGGTGACGTCAAGTTCCTATCAACACTTCCCGGCTACGTTAATGCTTTGTGAGCGGTCACCCCGACCAGGGCCCGGAAACCCCGATCGGGCGGTTTCTCGAGCAGCCCATCCGGGCCCGGATGTGCGCTCCGGAAGAGGGCGCGATGCCTTTCCCGACAGCAGCATCGAAGAAGCAGGCACGACGCCCATGGCACAGCAGACAGACGATGCGACGGTTTTCGTAGCCGGCATGAAAGCCGCAGGCGACCTCGCCTATGTCTGGGACTTGGAGCAAGATCAAATCACCTGGGCAGGCGCGCTCGATGAGGTCTTCGAACCGGGTGCCCTGAAGGCCCCGTCGTGCAGCGAGAGCTTTCACGCCTGGATCATGACCCAGGACGTCAGTCATCGGCTGTCCAGCCTGAAACACCATCTGGCAAATGGCGGGTCTCTTGATTGCGAATACCGCATCAAGACAACCGGTGAAGAAAAGCGATGGATCCACGAACGCAGCAGGGCCGAAACCGACGATGACGGGCGGCCGGTTCGGCTGTGCGGCACAATCCGCGTCGTGGCCAACCGGCAGGAACTCGAGTCCCAGCTGGAGCAGCGTGCGAACTATGACGACCTGACCGGCCATCTCAACCAAGCCAGGTTGCGCGAAGCGCTGCAACACTCGATGGACTACAACAAACGTTTCGACATCCAGGGCGCCTATCTGGCCATTGGCATCGACAAGCTGTCGATGATCAACGACGCCTATGGCCACGAGGCAGCAGACGCTGTCATCGTCGGCGTTGGCCAGGTGATGGAACGATGTCTTCGCGTGATTGATGTGATCGGTCGAATCGGGGGCGATCGCTTTGGCCTGGTTCTCGGAAACTGCGCCAAGGACGGTCCGTTGATTGCCGCCGAGAAGATCCTGGAGGCCCTGCGCGCAAACCCCATCGAAACGCCGAGCGGCCCCATGCACATCACCGTTTCGATCGGCGGCGTCTCTTTCCCGCAGGTCGCAAAGACCGCTCACGACGCAATGGCGTGCGCGGAAAGCGCCCTGCAGGACGCCAAGGCGCGCGGCCGGAACTGCTATGTCTCCTTCGAAATGACGTCGGCGCAGCGCGCGAAACAACGGCGTGACATCGATCTTGGTCAGCGCCTGCTGAAGGCGCTGGAGGATGGCCGCTTCGCGCTGGCCTATCAGCCCGTGATTTCCCGCAAGACCCGCGCCGTCAGTTACTACGAGACGCTGCTGCGTCTGTACGACGAGCAGGGGACGCTCGTCCCGGCATCGGATTTCGTGCCGGTCGCCGAGGCACTGGGGCATATCAGATTGCTGGATCTGCGCGCCCTGGATATTGCAGTCACGGACCTGGAAGCCCATCCGGAAGTCCGCCTTGCACTCAACGTGTCCAGTCTCACGATCTCCGAACGGTCATGGCTGCGCCGTTTGTCCGGCCTGGTCAAGGGACGTCCGGACATTGCCCGTCGGATGACCATCGAGATTACCGAAACCACGGCCATGGAAGACCTCAGGACCTCCGCCCAGTTCGTCGCCGAGCTGCGCGACATGGGGTGCCGGGTGTCGCTGGACGACTTCGGTTCCGGCTACACCTCGTTCCAGCATATGAAGGAAATGGCGTTGGACGTTGTCAAAATCGACGGCTCCTTCGTCAAGGACGTCGCAACCAACCCGGAGAACCAACTGTTCATCAGCACACTTCTCGGACTGGCCAGGGGATTCGGGCTGGAAACCGTGGCCGAATGCGTTGAAACGGCGGACGATGCCCAAGTGCTGATCGACAAGGGCGTGGATTACCTGCAGGGCTGGCACTATGGGAAACCGGAAATGGAGCCCGCCTGGCGTACCCACGGCCGGCCGCGCCATGCCGCCGGAACGCGCTAGGTCTTCTTGTCCCCGGTCTTTGTCTTCTTCGCCGTTTCGCCCATCAACTGAAGCTGCTGCTGCATCTGTTCAAGCTGCATCTGCAACACTTCGATCTGACCGGCCCGGCGGTCGCTGGCAGCTTCCCGTTTGCCAGCCTCGCCCGCGGGCGCTTCGCCTTCCGCGCCGCCGAACGGCGTAAAGAGATTCATCGCACGCTCGAACATCGCCATGTTCTGCTTGCTCATCTCTTCGAACTGGCCGAACGGGAACATGTCGCCGAACGTCTCGTTCATGTACTCAGTCAGTTTTTCCTGGTTCGGGGAGAATGACTTCATCGAATAGTCGAGATAGCGCGGCAGCAGCATCTCGTGCATGCTGTCGCCGTAGAAGGCGATCAACTGGCGCAGGAAACTGATCGGCAGAAGGTTCTGTCCTTTGCCTTCTTCTTCCACGATGATCTGCGTCAGGACGGCTCGGGTGATATCCTCGCCCGATTTCGCGTCGTAGACCACGAAATCGACCCCGTCCTTAACCATCTGGCACAGGTGGTCGAGCGTCACGTAGGAACTGGTCGCGGTGTTATAGAGCCGCCGGTTGGCGTATTTTTTGATCTTGACCGGGGCTTTGTTCGCCGTCTGTCCGGCGTCTGGTGCAGGTTCTGCCACGTTACCACCCTCGTATCTTCAGTCCTGGACCCGCGCCGTTCGCCCTTCCGGGTCCGCGGCGGCACCACCGCCGCCTGTTTCGCAATGCCGGGATTGTGCAATGCATCTTGCTGGGACACAACAAAAACCGCCCCTCAGCGCACAGACCTTTGGCGGCGCAACAGGCCTGCAAGCGCCGCCCTGGCCACCGAGGCGTCAGATCACGCCGATCAGCCGCCTGAGGACGGTCGCGGAGTAGGCTGCCGTTTCGTTCAGGAAGGCCAGGAAATCCAGGTTGTTCTCCTCGCCAGCCATGTCGCTCAGCGACCGGATCACCAGGCAGGGGATGGCGAAACGTTCCGCGACCTGGGCGACCGCCGCCCCCTCCATCTCGACCGCCTGGCCGCTCAACGAGGCGAACAGTCGGTTCCGGGTGTCGATGCAGCTCATGAAGGAATCGCCGGTCAGGATCGTCCCGAACCGGATCTTCGGCTCCCGTTCCGTGCCGCCCGCCGCGGCGGCCGACAACGCCGGCAGGCGCAGGTCAGCCAGCGCCGCCCGCGCGGCTTCCAGCAGGTCTTCCGGCGGATGGTAGCCCAGATGCTCCGTCGGCATGAAGAAGGGCAGGTGTCCAGGCTGGTACGGCTCGACCCGGCCCTCCAGCAACACGCCGTAGTCGTGCTGGATCAGGCGTTCGCCGATTACCACATCGCCGATGCCCAGATGCGGGTCGACACCGCCGGCGACACCGGAGAACACGAGCGCTCTTGAGCGGAAACGATCGGCCAGCAAGGTCGCGACCAGGCCGGCATTCACCTTACCCATACCGCCCTCGACCATCACCGCCGGAACGTTCTCGAGCCGCCCGCACAAGAACCGGAAGCCGGCACAGCTTTCTTCCCGCTCGACGTCGAATGCATCGCCAAAATGCCCGATTTCCTCGGGGATGGCGCAGATGATTCCGATTGGTGCCCGTTCGCCCGTCATGTCGTCCTCTGATCCGCCGTTTCGCGTACTAAATAGCCGCACTTCGCGCCAGGCAAGGTCCTATGGTCAGCTTCTGGCACGGTGTCTATACTCCGCCACCATGGCCGAACCACCCGACATGAACGAACTGGCCAAACGCTATCTCGACCTTTGGCAGGAGCAACTCACGCTGACCGCCAACGATCCCGAGACACTCGCCGCGCTTGGACGGATGATCAATTCACTGTCGGCATGGGCTCCCGGTCCTGGCGGCCTGCCCGGTGTTCCGATTCCGGGCGGACCCTTTGCATGGGGATCGACCCCTCACCATGGAACAGGCAATCGAGAACCGGCCCAGCCCACCGCGTCTGGGGCCCCGTCCGCTGCCGCTGCACCTGATGATGGCGATGGGGGTGCTGACTTCCTCAACCGCCGCATTGCCCGCCTTGAGGACCGGATCACTGAGCTGGAATCTCAGCTTGCGGGCAAAGGCGCAAGCGCTTCAAGACGCCCTAAACGGCGCTGACCAGGATACCTTCGGCCGATTCGAGGCGGCGGTCGAGTTTGAGAATTGTGTCCGGCTGGATGCGGTCCTGCGCGGGATCGAGGCCTACCATCGTCACCCCTATCGGCGCACCCAGGTCGATCCTGCACCGGTCTGGCAGGACGGGACCACTGTTCTGCGCGCCTACGGCGGACCGCCGGATGGTCCGGCCGTCCTGGTCGTGCCGTCGCTGATCAACCGGGCTTACATCCTGGACCTGTCGGAACGCAGCAGTTTCGTTCGCTGGCTGGCCGAGCACGGGTTCCGTCCCTTCCTCGTGGACTGGGGCGCGCCCGGCGAGGCCGAGCGGCAATTCAGCCTGACCGACTACATCACGGAGCGCCTGGAGGCCGCGTTCGACGCGGTGCTGCAGCGAACGGGCGGACCCATTCACGTGGTCGGCTATTGCATGGGGGGGCTGCTTGCGCTGGCGCTGGCGGTCCGGCGTATCCGCGACGTCGACTCACTGACGCTGTTGGCTACACCCTGGGATTTCCAGAAGGACCGGACCGCGGAGGCCACCCTGGTTGCGCGGGTGCGGCAATCCTTCGAGCCGACCCTTGCGGCCTTGGGGGAATTACCGGTCGACATGCTGCAGTCGATGTTCGCCGGTCTGGATCCCTTGAACGGGATCCGCAAGTTCGCGCGCTTCGCCGACGTGGACCAAGACGGCGCGGCCGCGCGCCGGTTCGTTGCGTTGGAGGATTGGCTCAACGACGGCGTACCTCTTGCGGCGCCCACCGCGCGGGACTGCCTGGACGGCTGGTACGGTGAAAACCAGCCGGCCCTGAAGACCTGGCGCGTGGCCGGGAAGGTGGTCGACCCCGGCGCCTTCGACGAACCCGCCTTGTGCGTGATCCCTTCCGGGGACCGGATCGTGCCGCCGAGTTCGGCAAGACCCCTGGCACAGGCGCTGCCGCGGGGGGAAACGCTGGTGCCGCGGGCCGGGCATATCGGCATGATCACCGGCCAGAACGCGGAACAGCAGATCTGGGAGCGGTTATTGATCTTCATCAAAACCGCTGCTTCCGGCCCCTCACGCCGCTTGTAAGCAGTCCCGCCCGGCTGTATGTATTGCGTCGCAACATCGGCCGGAAGTCGCAGGACCAAGTGACGCCGAAGCCGACAGCAGCCTGTCACCCGTTCGGCCGCAACCAGCAGCGCCCTTGCACAAATCCCGGAAACCTCTCGCGACAGGCTGCGGGGAGCAAAACGGAAGGGGCACAGTCTTCAAGGAGATTTACCGATGACCGAAGTCGTGATCGCCAGCGCAGCCCGTACGCCGGTCGGAGCCTTTCTTGGCGGGCTCAGTTCAGTCTCAGCGTCCTATCTTGGCAGCGCCGCCATCAAGGCGGCGATGGAACGCGCCAGCGTCGATCCAACAGAAGTCGACGAAGTGATCATGGGACAGATCCTCACGGCCGGAACGGGCCAGAACCCGGCTCGCCAGGCCGCCGTCGGCGCAGGTATCCCCTACGAGAAGACCGCGTATCAGATCAACCAGCTGTGCGGATCCGGTCTGCGGACGGCTGCGCTGGGCTTCCAGGCCATCCGGGAAGGGGACTGCAGCATCGTCGTCGCCGGCGGCCAGGAAAGCATGAGCCAGGCGCCGCACTGCGCCAACCTGCGCACCGGCAAGAAGATGGGCGAACTTGAGATGTTCGACACCATGATCAAGGACGGCCTGATAGACGTGTTCAACGGCTATCACATGGGCAACACCGCGGAGAACATTGCCAAGCAGTGGCAGTTGACCCGCGAACAGCAGGACGAATTTGCCGCCCTGTCCCAGCAGAAGGCCGTGGCCGCGCAGGAAGCGGGCAAGTTCAGCGATGAGATCACCCCCGTTACGATCAAGACCCGCAAGGGCGACGTGGTCGTCGACACGGACGAACAGCCGCGCCCGGGAACCACTGCAGAGGGCCTGGGTGGTCTGCGTCCGGCATTCGACCGTGAAGGCACGGTAACCGCCGGAAATGCGTCGACCATCAATGACGGCGCGGCAGCCATGGTGCTGATGAGCGCCGCCGAAGCGGAGAAGCGCGGTGTTGCGCCGCTGGCCCGGATCGTTTCCTGGGCGACCGCTGGTGTCGATCCCGCCATCATGGGCACAGGCCCGATCCCGGCGTCGCGAAGGGCGCTGGAAAAGGCCGGTTGGACCATCGACGATCTGGACCTTGTCGAAGCCAACGAGGCTTTCGCGGCGCAGGCCCTGGCCGTCAACAAGGATCTGGGCTGGGACACCGACCGGGTCAACGTCAATGGCGGCGCGATCGCGCTGGGTCATCCCGTCGGTGCCAGCGGTGCGCGCGTCCTCAACACGCTGTTGCACGAGATGGGCAAGCGCGATGCCAAGAAGGGCCTCGCCACGTTGTGCATCGGTGGCGGCATGGGCATCGCCATGTGCGTCCAGCGCGACTGACCCTTGATTGCATGAACTTGTTGAACGGGCCGCCGCTTGCCGGCGGCCCGTATCGTTTGTCCGGTTCCCCTATCGCTGGGCGCGCGGCACAGACGGACTGGCGGCAGCCATCAGAATGGACAGCAACACGATGAATGTAAGCTGCCACCAGGCCGACCAGATTGAGAAATTGACCAGCGACGATCCCCAGAACGCGCCGAACAGGGCGACGACCGCCCAGCCGGCCCGCGACCCGTTCAGGGCCAGGATCATGGCGCGGCGCAGCAACAGCACCAATCCGATGCACAGGGCAACCAATCCAACCAGGCCGGTTTCCGATGCGATCTCGTAGATCCAGTTGTGGGGATGCGACGGGAGAAAGGTCGCTCTGCCCCGCAGGCTATTCGCAAGAAACCTCGGGATCCTTTCATTGGCGCCCTCGATCATATTGATCGAGTTGGGCCCGTGTCCAAAGACGGGGTTTTGTTTCGTCGCGTCCACCGTGAAGGCCCAGATGATCTGGCGGTGCCCGTCAACCAGCGATTCAGGAATTCCAAACTGCAGGGGACCATCCCCCTGAACCTTCGGCAGTGACACGGTGACGGCGGTCGCCGATGCGATCGCCGAAGCCAGAAGACCGGCGACTGCAAGGGCCCGGGCCCGGCGCGACAGCCGCCCGACCAACCCGACCACGCCCAGTAGAACCGCCGCGGCAACAATGCCCAGGATAGCGGCACGACTGATCTCTCGGCCATCAAGCCAGATCGCCATGGCCGCCAGGACCAACAGGCCAAGCCGGAGAGCCTTCAGCAAGAGGCCCGGCCCCGAGGCTGCCCATAATGCGACGGGTGCAAGACACACGACTGCAGAGGCGAACCACTTGAAGTTCAGCGAAAGCGGCTGACGGATCTCCGTCCCCAGCGCGATCAAGGCAAGGACGGCCTCGGTGACGAAGATGGCCACCACCACATAGGCAAGCGCGACAATGGTTGCGAGGAGAAGACCACGACGGGCGAGGTCCAGGGCGTTCCGGTCCGTCGCAAGCATATGCGTCGCCGCGAGGCCAAACAGCATGAAGGCCGCCGTTCGAGCCCAGGCCTCGAGCGATTTCAGGGTATGTTCGGACGTCAGAACGCTGATCAAAGCGACGCCGCAGAACAGGGCGAAAGCCAGCCCCGTCGGACCCAGCGCCGCCCGCAGGACCATTTGCCGAAATCTGCTTCGCACAAGCGCCATCAGAACGACGGCAACCGCCGGAACCAGGGCCACACCGAGGACCGCCTTGCCGAACACCGCCGCCGGGACCGCGATCCCCATGCTGATCGCCAGCGTCGCAGTGGCGGCACCCGAAACCGGGCCATCCTCGGCCCTATCCGGCTCTCCGCCGGTGGCAATGCTTGGGCCGTCCACGCTCATGGGTTCCCGAGTTTCCGACATCTTCCCTGGTCGACCGGGTGTAACATCGTGACCCGGCCCCCACAACTGTCGCGCCGCGCCGGAACCGGTCGACGGCGCCTTGTGCCGCGCCTTGAAAACGTGCTTTGATCCATCGCTACAGGGCCGGCTGAGGCTGCGGCAAAGGCCAGCCCCCAGAAGCGCCAGATCAGGGCCACAGGACAGACAAGGGGAAACGACCCATGGGACGAGTTGCATTGGTTACCGGTGGCACGCGCGGGATCGGCGCGGCCATCTCCATCGCGCTGCAGGACGCGGGATACACGGTCGCTGCGACCTTTGCGGGTAATGTGGAAAAGGCGAACGCCTTCAAGGCCCAGACCGGCATCGGGGTCTATCAGTTCGACGTCGGCAATTTCGAAGCCTGCAAGGATGGCATCGCCCAGATCGAAAACGACCTGGGGCCCATCGAGATCCTGGTCAACAACGCCGGCATCACCCGCGACGGCACGCTCCACAAGATGAGCGCCGAAAACTGGGGCGCGGTGATCGAGACCAACCTCAATTCCTGCTTCAACATGTGCCGGGCCGTGATCGACGGCATGCGCGAACGCGGTTTCGGCCGAATCGTCAATATCAGCTCGCTCAATGGGCAGGCGGGACAGCTGGGCCAGTCCAATTATTCCGCGGCAAAGGCGGGCATGATCGGTTTCACCAAGGCGCTGGCCCAAGAAGGGGCGTCCAAAGGCATTACCGTCAACGCCGTGGCGCCCGGCTATATCGGCACCGAGATGGTCCGGGCGGTGCCGGAAAACATCCTGGAGAAGATCATCGCGCGTATTCCGGTCGGCCGTCTCGGCACGCCGGAAGAGGTCGCCCGCTGCGTGGTCTTCCTGGCGGCGGACGAAGCGGGTTTCATAACCGGCTCGACGATTTCGATGAACGGCGGTCAATACATGGCCTGATCCGATACGACACAGATCGGAGTACTGAAACGGGGTGCCCGCACGGCACCCCGTTTGCGTGCTAACGGGGAACGGAGGACGGCCAAATGGCGCCTGCGCTGCCGTTGCGCTATGAAGGTCCGCGCAACCGGACCCACGGCCAGTCAGGACGACGCCATGACCGACCCGTTTCATGCTAACAAGCCCGGCGTGGGCGTGGTCGTGCGCAAACGCACCACCCAGGGCGACCGGGTTCTGCTGGTCCGCCGGGGCAAGGCGCCCCAGGCCGGCAGGTGGAGCATCCCGGGCGGTCACCAGGAACTGGGAGAAACGGTGCGCCAGACTGCGGCGCGCGAAGTGCTTGAGGAGACCGGCCTTGAGGTGGCCGTCGCGGAGTTCCTGGACGTGATCGATGCGATCACACCGGACGGCAGGGGCGGCACCGCCTATCACTACACGCTGATCGACTTCGCGGCCGACTGGATAGCCGGCGAACCGGTCGCAGGATCGGACGCGGCCGACGTCGCCTGGGCCGATCCGAACGACCTCGACCGGTTCGACCTGTGGCGCGAGACCCGCCGCGTCATCGCACTGGCCTTTTCGCCCGGACGGGACGCGGGATCGTGAGCGCCGACCGGGCGGTCGCAACAGCAACCCTGATCGGCGGGTCGGCGGTGCTGATGTGGGGCAGCCTGGCGCTGTTGACCACCTGGACCGGCGGCATACCGCCCTTCCAGCTGGTAGCGATGTCGTTCTCGGTCGCCTTTCTTCTGGCGCTGGGAAAATGGCTGCTGAGGCGGGAGCCGCTGCTGGTGCATCTGCGCCATCCGCCGGCGGTATGGGCGGTCGGGCTGGGCGGGCTGTTCGGCTATCATTTCCTTTATTTTCTGGCCTTGCGCAATGCGCCGCCCGCGGAGGCCAGCCTGATCGCCTATCTATGGCCGCTGTTGATCGTGCTGTTTTCGGCCCTGCTGCCGGGCGAGCGGCTACGCTGGTACCACCTGGCGGGCGTGCTGACGGGGCTTGCCGGATGCGCCGTGCTGATCGGCGGCGACGGCAGCAGCCTCGATTTCGCCGGCGCGCATGCGACCGGCTACCTGGCGGCGCTGGCCGCGGCCCTGGTCTGGTCCGGCTATTCGGTCCTGTCCCGCCGGCTCGGCGCACTGCCGACCGATACGGTCGGCTGGTTCTGCGCCGGCAGCGCGACCCTGGGCCTGGTCTGCCACCTGATCTTCGAAGCCACCGTGTGGCCATCCCATACTGGCCAGTGGCTGGCCGCGGTGGGTCTGGGCCTGGGGCCGGTGGGCCTTGCTTTTTTCGTCTGGGACATCGGCGTCAAGCGCGGCAACATCAAGATCCTGGGCGCCATGTCCTACGGTGCACCCTTGATCTCCACGCTGGCTCTCGTTGCGTTCGGAAAGGCCGAGCCAACGACCGCGCTCGGCGTGGCGTGTTTCTGCATTGTCGGTGGCGCCGTCTTGGCGGCTAAGGACATGTTCCGCCGCCGATCCGCCGCATGAACATTTTTGCAAACGCCTATCGCATGCCGCCGGGGTGCCATTGGCGCTGGCGCTGATATGGCTGGCCGCCCGCATGCCTCGCCGAAGGCGTGGCTGGGCCTCTGGCCTGTGCATCGCGCTGGCCGCGATTGCGCTGCTCGCAACACTGCCTGCGTTCTCGAAAATCGTGTCCTGGCCGCTCAGAACCCTGGTGCCGAACTGGGAATTGTCGGGACGCCTCTTTGTCGGCGCCATTGTCGTCCCAACGGGCGGTTCGTTCTCTGATTCGACCGGTCGGCGCTGGCCGTCACGCGAGACCGTGCGCCGCGCTGTATTGGGGTCAGAGTTGGCCAAGGAAACGGGCCTTCCACTGGCGCTGAGCGGTGGCTCGCCAGAGGAACTCCCTTACTCCGAAGCAGTGCTTGTCGCCGATCTCTTGGGCCTGGACCGCGACAGCCTGCTTCTGGACGCGACCGCCAGAAACACCCACGAGAACGCCCTGGCTTTTGCCCGCCTGCTGACACCGCTCGGTGTTCGACGGGTCGTGCTGGTTACGGATGGCATTCACATGGTCCGCATGGCGGCATCGCTGAGGGCCGCCGGTTTCGACGTCTACGGCCACACTCTGGGACTTGGTCTGGATGAGCCGATCCGGGCAAAGGACTTCATCCCCAGCAACGGCGGATTGGGATACACACACGCCGTCGCATCGGGCTATGCAGGCAACCTGTACTATCTGGCCAAGGGACGGTTCAGCGTCGCCGAGTTGTTCGGCTCGGACACGCGCCACGGGCAAGACGCGCCCGGGCGCTGACTTACCTCGCGCTGCCGGGCTCGCGCGGGACCGGCCGCCAGTCCGGCGGCGCCATCTCGAAACCGTCGAACAGGAAGCCGGGCGTGACGGTGCAGCCGACCAAGGTCCATTCGCCCAGGCTTTCGGCAGTCTGCCAGTGGCCGGCGGGCACCAGGACCTGGGGGCGTTCGCCGGCAGCGAGATTGGTTCCCAGCCGGACCGCGGCCGCATCGTGCCCGTTCGCAGAGGTGGTCAGAACCAGCGGGCCGCCCGCATACCAGTGCCACATCTCGTCGGCGTCATTGACTCGATGCCAGTGGGAATACTCGCCCGCCTTGAGCAGGTAATAGATCGCCGTGCCGGCGCTGCGGCTGCCATCCGGCGCTTGGTGGCGGTAGGTTTCGGCGAACCAGCCGCCCTCGGGATGCGGCTTCAACCCCAGAAGCGCGACGACTTGGTCCGCTGTCATCACGGGTTGCGCGGCAGGGTTGACTGCATTGACGGACGTTCGGAAAACCGGGCGAACCAGACCGCAAGCCGCGCGTGGCTCTCCCGCCAGTCGTTCTCGGGAAAACGGAAGTCCCGGTAGCCGAGCGCACAAGCGGTCGCGATGACGCCGACGGTGAGGCGGTCGTCCAGGATATCCGCCTCCTTTTCCAGGCAATCGAGCGCCGCACCGACGCTGGATTGCTGGCGGTCGATCCAGCCCTGGGACTGTTGCGGCGGATCGCGGCGGCTTTCCAGAAGCTGCAGGACTGAAGCATCCAGTATCCCGTCGGCCAACGCCTCCAGCCGCAAGGCGGCCCAGCGGTCGGTACCCTCGGATGGCAGAAACAGCCCCTTGCACCGCGTGGCGTTCAGGTATTCGCAGATCACCGGCGAGTCGAACAGGACTGTGCCGTCATCCAGTTCCAGCGCCGGCACCTTTCCCAATGGATTGACGGCGCGATAGGCGCCGGTGTCGCCCCAGACATCGGTGGTCACCAGATCCAGGGCATCCGCGATCCCCGCCTCGTGGGCCAGGACCATGACCTTTCGCACATAGGGCGAGGCCGGAGAGAAGCGCAGCCGCATCAGAAAACGTCCTTGCGGTGACGCACCTCGGCGAAGACCGCAACCGGATCGCTGGAGTCCAGCCCGACGCCGCGGGCTAGCAGGGGATCGTCGGCACGCAGGAACGGGTTGGTCTGTTTCTCCCGACCCAGCAGGGTGGGAACGGTCGGCTGACCCTCGGCACGAAGCCGGTCGATATCCGCGATATAATCCTTCAAGGCCGGGTTCTCTGGGTCCACGGTCTCGGCAAAACGGGCGTTGGCCTGGGTGTATTCATGGGCGCAATAGACCCGCGTGTCGTCCGGCAATGCCCGCAGCTTGCCCAGCGAGTTCCACATCTGCCCGGGCGTGCCCTCGAACAACCGGCCGCACCCCAGAGCTAACAGGGTGTCGCCGCAGAACAGCACCTTGGATTCCTCGAACCAGTAGGCGATGTGGCCGCGGGTGTGCCCTGGCACGTCGAAGATCCGGGCGATATTGCCGCCAAGATCGTAGGTCTCACCGTCGCCCAGGGCGATGTCGATGCCAGGGATCCGGTTTTCATCGGCGCTGGGGCCGACGATGGTGCAGCCTGTCGCCTGCTTGATCTCCAGGTTGCCCCCCACATGGTCATTGTGGTGGTGGGTATTCAGAATGTGGGTGATCGTCCATCCGCGGGCCGCGGCGGCTTCCATGGGCTTGTCGGGAACGGCGGGATCGACGACCGCGGTCACTCCGGATTCCGGGTCGTGCGCGACGGGCACGTAGTTGTCGCGAAGCACCGGGATCAAGATGATTTCCAGCATCGGGCCTCCTGAAGGTCGGGATTTTGGTTAACCTATCATTGCGCGCCAGTTCGGCCAAAGGATTAACCTGCAACAGCTTTTTGCGTGTAGAGTGGCGCCCATGTGGACAGATGTAATCGACTTGGACGACTTTTACAGGTCGCGGCTGGGAATGATCGCCCGCCGCGCGGTCCGCGACGAAATCCGCACCGTCTGGCCGGACGTGCGCGGCATGACCGTCGCCGGCATGGGTTACGCCACACCCTATCTCGACCAGTTCGCCGACGAGGCCGAGCGCGTGGTCGCGGTGATGCCCGCGCACCAGGGCGTCACCCGCTGGCCACGCGAGGCGCCGAACCTGGCAACGCTGGCAGACGATGCCGAACTGCCGTTCCCCGACCTGTCGGTCGACCGGCTGCTGCTGGTGCATGCGCTGGAGTGTTCCGAGCAGCTTCGCCCGATGATGCGCGAGGCATGGCGTGTGCTGTCGGGCAGCGGCCGGCTGCTGGTCGTGGTCCCCAGCCGCCGGGGCTTCTGGGCCCGCTATGACGGGACCCCGTTCGGACACGGCTATCCCTACAGCCAAGGCCAGCTCAAGCGGGTCATGCGCGACTGCATGTTCTCGCCGACCCAGACCTCGCGGGCGCTCTACATCCCGCCGGTGCGCTCCCGGTTCCTACTGCACTCTGCCCAGAAGGTCGAACGTCTGGGTCACCGCTGGTTTGCGACCTTCGGCGGCGTCAACCTGATCGAAGCGTCCAAGCAGATCTATGCAGCGACCCCCGCGCCGGCCCGCAAGCCGGCCCCGCGCCGCTTGGTCGTGCTGCCCGGCCGGCCGACCGCCGCCCGTGTCGGCAGCAAGAACGTCTCGCGGAAGGATCCCGCATCTTAGAGAAATGCCCCTCTCCCTGGCGGGAGAGGGGATGTTCTCAGCGGTTCATCCGGCTGTCGATCAGGTCGTTGACCACCGCCGGGTCCGCCAGGGTCGAAGTATCGCCCAGGGCCCCGTAGTCGTTCTCCGCGATCTTGCGCAGGATGCGGCGCATGATCTTGCCCGAGCGCGTCTTCGGCAGCCCGGATGCCCACTGGATCAGGTCGGGGCTGGCGATCGGGCCAATTTCCTTGCGCACCCACTGCACCAGTTCCTTGCGCAGTTCCTCGCTCGGTTCCTCGCCCACATTCAGGGTGACGTAGGCATAGATGCCCTGCCCCTTGATGTTGTGGGGATATCCGACGACCGCGGCCTCCGCCACGCTGTGGTGCGCGACCAGGGCGCTTTCCACCTCGGCCGTTCCCATCCGGTGGCCCGAGACGTTGATCACGTCGTCTACCCGGCCGGTGATCCAGTAATAGCCGTCCTCGTCGCGCCTGGCGCCGTCGCCGGTGAAATACCGGCCCGGATAGGTCGAGAAATAGGTCTGCACGAAACGTTCGTGGTCGCCATAGACGGTCCGCATCTGCCCGGGCCAGGATTCGGCAATACAAAGGTTGCCCTCGCAGGCACCGGACAGTTCGACGCCTTCATTGTCCACCATCTGCGGCTTGACGCCGAAGAAAGGACGCGTCGCGGAGCCGGGCTTCAGGTCGGTGGCGCCAGGCAACGGCGTGATCAGGATGCCGCCCGTTTCCGTCTGCCACCAGGTGTCGACGATCGGACAACGCTTGTCGCCGACCACGTCGTAGTACCAGGCCCAGGCCTCAGGATTGATCGGCTCGCCGACCGTCCCCAGCAGACGCAGCGACTGTCGGCTGGTCTTCGTGACCGGCTCGTCGCCTTCGCGCATCAGGGCGCGGATCGCGGTGGGTGCGGTGTAGAAGATGTTGACGTTGTGCTTGTCGCAGACCTCCCAGAACCGGGACATGCTGGGATAGTTGGGCACGCCTTCGAACATCAGCGTGGTCGCGCCGTTGGCCAGCGGCCCGTAGACGATGTAGCTGTGGCCAGTGACCCAGCCCACATCGGCGGTGCACCAGTAGATGTCGCGGTCGTGATAGTCGAACACGTACTGGTGGGTCATCGCCGCGTAGACCAGATAGCCGCCGCTGGTATGCAACACGCCCTTCGGTTTTCCGGTCGAGCCGGACGTGTAGAGAATGAACAGCGGGTCTTCCGCGGACATCTCCTCCGGCGGGCAGTCCGCATCGGCTGCGCCCACCGCCTCGTGGTACCAGACGTCGCGCGACTCGTACCAGGGGATGTCCGCGCCCGTGTGCTTGACCACCAGAACGTTCTTGCAGCAGGCGGTATCCGGGTTGGACAAGGCCGCGTCCGCATTCTTCTTCAACGGCACCGTGCGGCCGCCGCGGCGGCCCTCGTCGGCCGTGATCAAGAAGCTGGAATCGGCGTCGTGAACGCGGCCCGCCAGGGCGTCCGGCGAAAAGCCGCCGAACACGACGGAATGGACGGCGCCGATCCGGGCACAGGCCAGCATGGCGATCGCCGCCTCTGGGATCATCGGCAGATAGATGGTCACCCGGTCGCCCTTCTTGACGCCCAGGTTGCGCATGGCGCTGCCCATGCGGCACACCTGTTCGTGCAGCTCGCGGTAGGTGATCCTCTTGTCGACGGACGGGTCGTCGCCTTCCCAGATGATCGCGACCTGATCGCCGCGCGTCTCCAGGTGACGGTCCAGGCAGTTGGCGGCCACGTTCAGCGTGCCGTCTTCAAACCACTTGATCGAGACGTCACCAGGGCCGAAGGAGACATTCTTGATCTTTGAAAAAGGTTTGATCCAGTCAACCCGCTTTCCGTGCTCGGCCCAGAAGCCGTCAGGATCGTCGATCGACTGCTGATACATGGAAAGATAGGTGTCGTTGTCCGCGAAAGCCCGCTCTTTCCAGGCATCGGGCACGGGGTATAGCTCTTCGTGCATGGCCGGACTGATCCTCCCTGTGCTGCACTTGACGTGATCTTGGGCGACCAGTGCATCCTGCCTGACCGCGCGGTTGCCGGAATAATGGTCAAATCGAGGCCAAATCTCAACCCGATGCGCCATTGGTGGCATTCGAAAATGTGGCGAGGACCCGCCCCTCCTTTACCCGCACTGCGTGTGGCGCCAGGCGGTCCCCGACGCAGGGGCCAGAAACGCAGACCCCGTCTTCAGGCCGAAACCGCGCACCGTGGGTGCGGCACAGCAGGAAACGGCCGTCGCGGGTGAAGAAACGGTCTTCGGTAGTGTTCAACGGGGTGCCCTGATGCGGGCAGGCATTGACGAATGCCGACACCTCGGCACCCCAGCGCAGCACGATCAGTTCCACCGGCCCGTCGGCCCCCGGGACCTCGAACCCGCGCGCCGTGCCCTCGGAAATGTCAGTCAGCAGGCAGAGTTCGTGCGAGATGGCAGCCATGCCCTCACGCTGCGGTCTCGCCCATCTTGCAGATTGTCTTCCAGGATTTGGGGTCGATCGGCATGACCGACAGCCGCGTGTGGCGCACCAGCGCCAGTTCGCCCAGGCTGGGTTCCGCCTTGATCTCGGCCAGCGTGACAGGGCGCTTCACCGGCTTGACCGCCTTGAAGTCGACCATGCCGAACCGGCCCGTCTTGTCGGTGTGATCCGGATAGTACTCCTTCACCACCTCGACGATGCCGACGATGCGTTTTTCGTTCACCGAGTGATAGAAGAAGGCCTGATCGCCGATCTCCATGGCCTTCATGTTGTTGGATGCCTGATGGTTGCGGACCCCGTCCCAATGGGTCGTTCCGTCGCGGACCTGATCATCCCAGGACCAGGTTCCGGGTTCCGATTTGACCAACCAGTAGGCCATGCCTTTTCGCGCGCCCTTTTTCGTGTTCTTTCGAATGTCGTGGTGGTTCTAACCCGTCCTAACCGATCACGCCATCGCCGAACTCGGCCGTGAACGGCCGGCTCAGCAGCTTTTCCAGCGTTGCGTCGATGGCGGCCCCCTGCGCCACCACCTGGAACACCGCATCGCAGATCGGCAGGTCAAGGTCGTCCGCCCCGCCGGTCGCCATGACCGCCTGCGCTGTGGCCACGCCCTCGGTCACCGACCCTCGCGTCTCCAGCACCTCGGCCAGCGTCCGCCCTTCGCCCAGCGCAACGCCGAGGGAGTAGTTTCGGCTTTGCATACTCGAACAGGTCAGGATCAGGTCGCCCAGACCGGAGAGGCCAAGGAACGTCTCGCGCCGGGCCCCGCGTGCCACGCCCAACCGGATCAGCTCGGGCAACCCCCGGGTGATCATGGCGGCACGCGCGTTCTCGCCCAGGCCGTGGCCCAGGACAATGCCGCCGGCGATTGCCAGCACATTCTTCAGGGCGCCGCCGACCTGCGCGCCGATCACATCGTCGGTGGTGTAGGTGCGAAAGCGGGGCAGCCCGACCGCGCCCACAATCGCCTGCCCGGCCGCATCGGCTTCCGCGGCGACGATCACCGCCGTGGGCAAGCCACGCGCAACCTCGCCGGCAAAGCTGGGACCGGACAGCACCACCGGCACAGCGGCGGGACAAACGTCGGCCAGCACCTCGCTCATCAAAAGGCCGGTCTTGAGTTCGATCCCCTTGGCACAGATGGCGACTGGGACGCCCGGGGACAGATGCGGCGCCATCGCCGCTGCGACCTGCCGAACGGCCTGGGCCGGAACGACCAGCAGAACCGCATCTGCCCGGTTCAGCGCCGCTTCCATGTCGGCGGTCGCCTCGATGCCAGCCTCCAACGGAGAATCCGGGAGTTTTCGCGGATTGCCGCGCCCAGCCATGATGTCGGCGACCAAATCGTCGTCGCGCGCCCACAACCTGGCCGCATTGCCGGCACGCCTTGCGACGCAGGCCAGCGCCGTCCCCCAGGCGCCGGCGCCGATAACCGCCACGGTCAACCCGGCCATCGGCCTATCCACCCTGCGCCAGCGAGAAATTGAAGGCGATCGAGATCCGCTCGCCGGACCCGCGATAGGGCCTGACGCAATGGCTGAGCCAGGCCGGGAACATCAGCATCGTACCCGCTTCGGGCCGGATCAGTTCCGACGCCCCGATCGACAGGCCGCCGGGCACGTTGACCGCGAGCTGCGGCGCATACATCGCCGGGGCAACGCCGCGCGGGTCCTGCAACTCGAATTCGCCGCCCAGCGCCGGATCGGCACCGGCACCGCCGTCATCCACATAATAGGCGCCGGACCAATAGCTGCCGGAATGGGTGTGAAACTCGTTGCCGTGGTCCGGTCCGTTGACGTTGGCCCATGCATTGACGACCCACTGGACCTTGGCCGGCCGGCCGGTCCGGTCGCAGGTCAGATGATCCGCAAGCTGGCGCGCCGTCGACAACAGCGCCGCCCCTTCCCGACCACCCCAGGTGGCGAAGTCCCATTCCGATTGCCAGCCGCCCCGGTTCGAATGGTCGGTCGACCCGGTCGCCACCATCCGTTCGCGCACCGTCTGGGCCAGGCGCGCATTGAGGGGGCCCGCATCGGGTAGCCGCAGGACGGCCATGGGCGTCGCGAAATAGGGCCGGACCTCGACGTCTGCCGAGGGTTGCTGGTCCTGCGTCGTCATGGTCACCGGTTCCCTTCGGTCGCACGGGCAGAGACTGTCAATCCAGTGCGCCCGTTTCGTCAAGCGGCCAGCGCGGCCGCGGCCTGAAATCAAGGGTGTCGCCGCCGCCGCGCTGCAACCGTTCCAGCCCGGCCCAGGCGCTCATTACGGCGTTGTCCGTGCACAACGCCGGCGGCGGTGCGGCGAAACCGAAACCCGCATCGGCCGCCGCATTCTCCAGAACGTCGCGCAGCATCCGGTTCGACGCAACGCCACCCGCGACGACCAACGTGCGGCCCGCACCGTGCGTCGCCCGAAACCGTGCCATCGCCCGGGCACAGCGGTCGGCGAGAACCTCCGCCACGGCAGCCTGGAAGGCCGCGGCAAGGTCCGCTGCATCCACCGCGGGCAGCGGGTCCTGCAGTCCTTCAACGGTCTTCCGCACCGCCGTCTTCAACCCGGAAAACGAGAAATCGCAGTTGTCCCGTCCCTTCATCGGGCGCGGCAGCCGAAATCGGCCAGGATCTGTTGCAGCGGCGGCGGCTCGTTCCACCTTCGGCCCGCCGGGATAGCCGAGGCCCAGCAGCTTCGCCGTTTTGTCGAAGGCTTCTCCGACGGCGTCGTCGACGGTGGTCCCGTACTGGCGATAACGGCCGATACCCTCCACGGCCACAAGCTGGCAGTGACCGCCGGAGACCAGCAACAACAGATACGGGAACGTGCATTCGTCGGTGAGGCGCGCGGTCAGCGCATGCCCCTCCAGATGATTGATCGCCAGGAAGGGAATCCCGCGGGCAAAGGCGATCGCCTTTCCGGTCATCACCCCGACCATCACGCCGCCGATCAGGCCCGGTCCGCCGGTCGCCGCGACTCCGTCCAGATCGTCAAACCCGATCCCGGCCGTCTTCATGGCCTCCCCGATCAGACCGTCCAGCGTCTCCAGATGGCTGCGTGCGGCGATTTCCGGAACCACGCCGCCAAACGGCCTATGCTCGTCCACCTGGCTCAGCACCAGGTTGGCATGAACGGTCCCATCGTCGCCGACGACGGCGGCCGCGGTTTCGTCACAGGACGTTTCGATGCCAAGCACCAGCATGCGCGCGGTTTTAGCGGCTGCGCGGCATGCCGCCAAGTGCCGCAAACCCTTCCGGTAACGGCGCCCGCGCGCTACAACGCAAACCATGATGGATTCAGTCATCCGAATTGGCACCCGAGGTTCGCCGCTGGCGTTGGTCCAGGCGCATACGGTCGACGCCCTCTTGCGCGAGGCGCATCCGGATTGTCGGACCGAGATCGTTGTCATCAAGACGACGGGCGACAAGGTAACCGACCGGCCGCTCGCGGAAATCGGCGGCAAGGGGCTGTTTACCAAGGAACTCGACACGGCCCTGGTTGCGGGCGACATCGCCTGTGCGGTTCATTCCATGAAGGACATGGAAACGGCGCTGGCCGACGGCATCGATGTGGCTGCGGTGTTGCCCCGGGAGGATCCGCGCGATGCCTTCTTGTCGCCGGTAGCGGACCGCATCGCCGATTTGCCCGAAGGCGCGGTCGTGGGCACCACGTCGCTCAGGCGCCAGGCGCAGATCCTGGACCGGCGCCCCGACCTTTCGGTGGTGACCTTCCGCGGGAACGTGGACACCCGTCTGGAAAAACTGCGCGCGGGCACGGTGCAGGCGACGCTGCTGGCGATGGCGGGCCTGAACCGCCTGGGCCGCACCGACGTGGGCGCGGTTCCTTTGGAGCCGGATGAATTGCTGCCGGCGGCCGCCCAGGGCGCGGTTGCAATCACGGTCCGCACCGGTGACACGGCAATGCAGGAGACGATGGCACCGCTGGACCACCGCGAGACGAATGTCTGCGTCACGACCGAACGCGCGTTCCTGGCTGCGTTGGACGGCACCTGCAAGACGCCGATCGCCGCGCTTGCCCGAATGACGGAGAACAACGGTGTCAGCCTGCACGGCTTGGTGGCCACGCCCGACGGGACGGTCCGGCGCGACGGCACCCGCACCGCTTCGGCCTCGGAAATCGCCGTTGCCGCGCACGAACTGGGCATCGAGCTCAAGGCGGCGATGGGCAGCCGGATGCCGTTGTAATGGGGATGGACGCATGACCGTCGCACGTCCCTACATCCTGATCACGCGCCCCGAGGAGGACGCTGCACCGCTGGCCGCGGACCTGGAAAAGCGCGGGTTCAAGCCGCTGGTTGCACCGATGCTGTCAATTCGGCCGATCGAAGACGCCGCGATGCAGACCAGGGGGATTCAGGGCCTTCTCTTCACCTCCGCCAACGGCGTGCGCGCGTTCGCCGCACAAAGCGACCGGCGCGGAGCGGCGGCATGGTGCGTCGGCGCGGCAACATCAGTGGTGGCCAGGAGACTCGGGTTTCACGACGTCCGCACCGCCGCCGGCGACGTGGAATCGCTCGCTGACTTGGTCATCAAGAACGTCGACCCCAAGCAGGGCGCCCTGCTGCATGCCGCCGGAAGCGCAATTGCCGGTGACCTTTCAGGCCGGCTGTCGAAGGCCGGGTTTACGGTCTGTCGTGCCGTCCTGTACGAGGCCGTTCCGGCGACTGCGTTGCCCGAAGAGGCCGCGGCGGCCCTGCGCGCAGGCAGGATCCGCGCTGTCCTGTTTTTTTCTCCCCGCACCGCGGACAGCTTTGTTAGGCTTGTCGAGGAGGCCGGGCTTGCAGACGCCTGCCGCGGCGTCGACGCGGTTTGCCTCAGCGAGGCGGTCGCGGAATCGGCCCGACGTCTTCCATGGGCGAACGTGATCGCGTCAGCCCAGCCCAATCAATTTGCGCTCGTGACGGCCGCCAAAGAGGCCGCCGACCAAGACAAAGGAGCGACATGAGCGACAGCGAGTCCCGCGATCCGCCCGGAAACGTCTCCCAGCCCGATGCCAATGCAGTCATCGCCGCGTTCGGCGGAATCCGCCCGATGGCGACGCAGATGGGTCTTGCGGTCAGCACGGTGCAGGGCTGGAAGATGCGCAATGCCATCCCGGAGAACCGCTGGGCCGACGTCGAGGCCGCGGCACGGGCGCTGGGGATCGATCTGACCACATTGGCCAAGGACGAACCGTCCGGGCGGCCATCGGACGCCGCGCCCGAGGACGACGCAACGACCGGCGACGGCGGGGAACCCAGTGCGGAGCCCGAGGTGGCACCCGACGAAGCGCCCCGGCAGGCGGAGGAGGCCGAAGCGGAGGCTCATGACGACGCGCGCGCCCGAGACCTTGCACAACCGGAACCGCCAACCGGCATGGACTTGCCGCCACTGGACGGCCCGCGCCGGGGCGGCACCGTTGTCGCCTGGTCGGCACTGCTGATCGGCGTGATCGCACTGGTCGCGATCGTAGCGCGGCCGATCTGGGCGCCTTTCGTGCAGCCGTTCGTGGAACCCGTGGTCGAGGCCTATCTGCCCAAGATCGAGCAGACGGAACCGCCGGCACCGGCGGAACCGGCGGTCGGCGAGGAAGAGGTCGCCGCGTTGGCCGCGCGCATCGGCGGCCTGGAAACCAAGACAGACAATTTGATCCGCCTGCAGGAAGACATCACACGCCTTGAAACGCGGATCCAGGGGCTGGCGGACCGGCCGGCTCCCGAAAGCGGCGCCGCGGCCCAGGACGTTGTCGCAATAACCGGTTCGCTGACAGTACTGGACGAGAAGCTGGCGGCCCTGGACGGAAGGCTTGGCCAGGCGGAATCCCGCCTGGACGACACGGTGTCGAATGCGGATTTCTCGGAACGCATGGCGGCCCTGGGCCGGATCCTGCAGACCCTGTCCGACAACATGGAAACGGTCCGGGGTCTGGCGGCCAGCACGGGCAGCACCATCGACGCCATCGAAAGCGACGTGAACGCGGTGAACGCCAGGCTCAACGACATCGCCAACCGACCGGTCCAATCTGGCGCCCGGGCTGCGGCAGTGGTCCTGGCTGTGGGTCAACTCGATGCGGCGGTGATGGCGGGCGCCCCTTACCAGGGGGTGCTGGAGCACCTGGCCCGACTGGTCGGTGACGATGCTGGTTTCGCCGCACCGATGGCGACACTCGCCGGGAACGCGGCGCAGGGTCTGCCGACCCGGACCGAGCTGACCCGCCGGTTCGCCCGGCTGGCGCCGGAGGCAACGCGGACCGCCAAGCTGGAGGCCGCGGAAGGCTGGCTGGACAAGACTGTGGCCAGGGTCTCGGGCCTGGTCACCGTGCGCCGGGTGGACGGCGAGCCGACCGGTCCGGCCGCACCGGTGACCAAGGCGGAACGCGCGCTGAGCCAGGACGACCTGGCCGCGGCCGTTGCCGCGTTGAAAGGCATTAACGGGCCGGTCGCCGACTGGGTGGCGGATGCCGGCGCGCGGCTGGCGGCGGAAACGGCGTTGGCCACCCTGCGCGGCCTGGCAATCGACCGGCTGAGCGCCGCCGAGGCCCAGCTCTCCGCGGAGCCCGCCCAATGATGCGGTTGTTGATCATCCTGTTGACGCTGATCGGGGTTGCCGCCGCCACCGTCGGGGCGGTCTGGCTGGTCGAGCATCCGGGCCAGGTTTCGGTCACATGGCAGGGGTGGGACATCTCGGTTTCCGTCGGCGTCTTCGTCGCCCTGGTGATCGCCCTGTTCGCCCTGGTCGCGATCACCTGGCGGGTCCTGCGCGGGATCCTGACCTCGCCGGGGCGGCTGGTGGGCTATGTGCGGCACCGCCGCCGCGAGACCGGCAACCTGGCCCTGTTGCAGGGCATGGCCGCGGTCGCCATCCAGGACCGGCGCGAGGCCACCCGGCAGGCCAAGATCGCACGGGACAAGCTGGGCGACCCGGCCCATGCGGCCCAGCTGTCGGCCCAGGCGGCCCTTCTGAACGACGACCGGGACACCGCGCGGCGGCATTTCGAGACCCTTTCCAACAAGCACCAGACCGCGGTGGTCGGGCTGATGGGCCTGATGAGCCTGGCGCTGGAGGACGGCGACCGCAAGACGGCGCTGGCCCATGCCGAGCGGGCTTACCGGCTGCGCTCGGACCTGCAATCGGTGGCGCAGCAGCTCCTGGACCTGCAGATCGCGGAAGGCAAGTGGGCCGACGCCGTCGCGACGCTGGAAGAGGCGATGAAGGTCGGCACCATCGGCAAGGCCGAAGGGAAGGGCCGGATGGCGGTGTTCCAGCTGATGCTGGCGGCAGACGCCCGCGATCACGCCAGCCCGGCGGCGGCGTTGGCCCATGCCAAGAAAGCCCACGCCGCCGACCCGTCGCTGGTGCCCGCGGTGGTCGCCTATGCCCGCCAGCTTCGCCACGAAGGCAAACAGCGCAAGGCGACCGGTGTGATCGAACAGGCCTGGAAGGCGACGCAGCACCCCGACTTGGCGCAGGCCTATCTGGACCTGGCACCGCCGGGAACGTCCAGCCTGGACCAGTTCAAGCGCATGCAGAAGCTGGTCGCCAGCGAGCCGCTGGCGCCGGCAAGCCGAATTGCGCTCGCCCGCGCCGCGCTGGCGGCGGACCTGTGGGGCGAGGCGCGCAAGCAACTCGAGGTGCCGGCCGGTGACGACCCCACGGCCGAAGTCTGCCGGCTGATGGCGGACCTGGAACTGGCCGAGAACGGCGACAGCCGCAGCGCCGCCGACTGGCTGACCCGAGCCGCGACCGCGCCGGCGGATCAGGCCTGGGTGTGCGAACGCTGCGGCGCCGTCGCACCCGACTGGGAAGCCCACTGCGGCAATTGTGGCGCCTTCGACACCATCGGCTGGCGCACACCGCCCCGGGTGGTGCGGCTGGAACCGCACGCCGCGCTGCCGGGAGAACAGGAATCGGAGGAACAGGAACCGACAACGGTCCCAGCAACGACCCGCCCCGCTCAGCCTACGCTGGCCGCGGACGCGTAGACCGCGTCACACGACACCCGAACCCCCTCATCCGGCCCTCCGGGCCACCTTCTACCCCCAGGGGAGAAGGGACCAAAAGCCCCTCGCCCCAAGGGGAGAGGGGTTGGGGTGAGGGGGTT
>Ga0209366_1000046_pt1 | contig 60347 bp, 50 predicted proteins | sample WorMetmaBAHAMAS2_FD_187391 | JGI IMG/M metagenome (GOLD analysis project Ga0209366, IMG submission 187391) | Marine gutless worms symbiont microbial communities from Max Planck institute for Marine Microbiology, Germany - Inanidrilus... | ecosystem: Host-associated > Annelida > Digestive system...
ACCTCCGTGAACGGCATCCCTTCCTCCTGCGAGAAACGATGCCAAAAGTGTCAACCATGTCCCCGGACGGGTGTGAACTTTGTATCCGGTCTGTACACTCATCGAGGGGGAGGAGGTGGGGTGGGGGCATGTGGCAGCCTCCCGCGCGGCCGAGCGGGGCCGATGCCGCCGCCGTGCTGGCGTGTTTCGGCACTCCGCCCCATATTGTCTGTCAGCCGCAATGACTTCGACCACGCCAAGGACCGCATCATGACCCGGCGCCCCTCATGAGCCGACATCGGCGAGTCCCCGAGCCGGATGCGCCCCGGGGCGATCTCGGCACCATCGCCACCCTGCTGCCCTACCTGTGGCCGGCGGGCGAGCCGGGGCTCCGGATCCGCGTCGTCCTCGCCGTCGCCCTGTTGGTCGCCGCCAAGGGCGTCAATGTCGTCGTGCCGGTGTTCTACAAGTACGCCGTCGATGCCCTGACCCTGTCGGCCGAAGGTGACAGCGGCGGCGCAGTCACCGCGGCGGCGGTTGTTGCGGTGCCGGTGATGATGCTCGTCGCCTACGGCGTCGCCCGTGTCCTGGCGCTGGCCTTCGGCGAGATGCGCGACGCGGTGTTCGCCCGGGTCGGCCAGCGGGCGATCCGCGACGCGGCGCTGAAGACCTTCCAGCATCTGCACCGGCTGTCCCTGCGCTTCCACCTCGACCGCAAGACTGGCGGCATCAGCCGCGCCATCGAGCGCGGCATCCACGGTATCGAATTCCTGCTGTCGTTCATGCTGTTCAACGTGCTGCCGACGCTGCTGGAGATCTTTCTCGTCTGCGGCATCCTGTGGTGGCTGTTCGGTGTGTGGTACGCCGCCGTCACCTTCGTCTGCCTCGGCGGCTACGTCGCCTGGACGCTGATCGTCACCGAGTGGCGGATCAAGTTACCGCCGGGCGATGAACGAGACCGACAGCGAGGCCCACACCAAGGCCATCGACAGCCTGCTGAACTTCGAGACGGTCAAGTATTTCGGCAACGAGGACCATGAGGCCGGCCGCTTCGATTCGTCCATGTGCGCCTACGAGACCGCGGCGGTGAAGAGCAAGGTGACGCTCAGCTACCTCAACATCGGCCAGGGGGCGATCATCTCCTTGGGCCTTGTCGTGCTGATGCTGATGGCCGCCAACGGGGTCGTCGCCGGCACCATGACGGTCGGCGATTTCGTTTTGGTCAACTCCTACCTGATCCAGCTGTTCCTGCCGCTCAACTTCCTCGGCTTCGTTTACCGCGAGATCAAGCGCTCGCTCACCGACATGGAGTCCATGTTCCAGCTCATCGACGAGCCCGAGGAGGTCGCCGATGCCTCCGATGCCGTGCCCCTCGCCGTAAACGGCGCCGAAATCGCCTTCGACGACGTCTCCTTCGCCTACGACCAGCGCCGGCCCGTGCTACAGGGCGTTTCGTTCACCGTGCCGGCGGGCCGATCGGTGGCCATTGTCGGGCCGTCGGGAGCCGGCAAGTCGACCATCTCGCGGCTGTTGTATCGGTTCTACGACGTCACCGGCGGCGCCATCCGCATCGACGGCCAGGACCTGCGTGGCGTGACCCAGGCCAGCCTGCGCGGCGCCATCGGCATCGTCCCCCAGGACACGGTGCTGTTCAACGACACCATCTTCTACAACATCGCCTACGGCCGGCCCGGAGCGGCGCCGGCCGAGGTCGAGCGGGCCGCCAAGCTGGCCCGCATCCACGACTTCGTCATGGACCTGCCCGACAGCTACAACGCCACCGTCGGCGAGCGCGGCCTCAAGCTCTCCGGCGGCGAGAAGCAGCGCGTCGCCATCGCCCGAACCATCCTCAAGGATCCGGCGGTGCTGATGTTCGACGAGGCGACCTCGGCGCTGGACACCCACACCGAGAAGGAGATCCAGGTGTCGCTGCGCGAGGTGTCGGCCGGGCGGACGACGCTGATCATCGCACATCGGCTGTCCACCGTCGTCGATGCCGACCAGATTCTGGTCCTTGAAGGGGGCCGCGTCGTCTAGCGCGGCACCCACCGCCAGCTGCTCGCCGAGGGCGGCGTCTACGCCGAGATGTGGAAACGCCAGCAAGAGGCCGAGGAGGCCCGCGAGATCCTCGAACACACCGAAGAAGACGAAGCGGCCTTCCAGGCGGCGGAGTAGCGTTCTTCTATTCTGTTTCCGTGCCCTGGGAGGCCTACGGCGCCACCCGTTCAGCATGCTTCGACACGGCGTTGCCGCGTCTGCTCAGCATGAGGGTTTGGTGCTGGCCAATCACCCCCTCATCCCGAGCAGCGGCGGAGCCGCGTGTCGAAGGATGCCCTGCGGTGCCTGCCACCGAATCGCGCAGAAAAAACGGGCGCCCGAAGGCGCCCGTGTCAGTCTCCCCCAGTAATTGGCCGGTTCTGCTAGGCGGCCTTGTTGGCTTGTTCGGCCGACAGATCGAGGACGAACTTGACCGGCCCGCGGCTCTGTTTGCCGGTGGCGTCGACGAATTCGCCGTTGACCGGCGCCTTCTTGGCGTAGGGGCTGGTCAGGATGGCGACATGCCCGCCGTAGAAGGCCACCGATTCAATGACCTCGGTGCCTTCGAGGTACTTGTTGGCGGCGGTCGCGCACTTCGGCGTCACCAGGTCGTCCTTGATCGCGTAGTTCTGGTACCACGGCACCTTCAAGTCGGCGAGGTCCTTGACGTTGAGGTCCTTGCCGAACAGCTGCACCGGCAGCGAGCCGTCGTCGCGGATCGGCTGCTGGAACGTGCACGAGCTCATCTTGGCGATCTCGAGCGGCAGGTGGACCCGCTCCTTCAACAGCCAGCGGAACAGCGCCGCCACGGTCTTGCCCGGGTTGCCGCCGGTGGCCTTGTGCAGCGACGCCTGGTCGAGGACCTTGACCAGCGGCTGCTCGCGGTCGATGGCGACGAAGCGCATGCCGAGGCTCAGCAGGTAGCCGTTGGCCACCTTGTTGCCGTTGGGCAGGGTCGCGGTGATGAAGTCGTGGTGCATCCGCGGCATGCCATGGATGGCCTCGGAATAGGTGCCATCGATCGGCGCGACGTTGGTGACCAGCGCGTCACAGACGTCGGTCAGCTTGCCCGACAGCACGTTCATCAGGCAGATGTAGCCGCCCTGGCAGGTGCCGTTGAGGATCACCTTCTTGCCGCCGTGGAGCTTCATCACCTTCTCGCAAAGCTCCTTGGTTTGCAGGCAGTCCTCGTCCGGGGTCGTGTTCTGGACCCCCTCGTTCTGCATGATGTCCTTGACCACACGGACGTAGGTGGGAATGCCCTCGTTGGCGAACGAGTGCGAGTAGCTCTTGTCCTCGCCCGGCAGGAACGAGAGGATGTGCACGCCGAGCATGTAGGGCGGCACCATGATGACCGGCCTCAGGTCGTCGCGGACCTTCACGCCCTTCTTGGTCGGCATCACCTGGTAGAGCAGGAAGGTGTCGGTCTCGGCGACCTGCTTGTAGCCCGGCGTGTTGAACTGGAAGCCGAACTCGTCCTTGATCTTCTCCATCTCGACGGTGAAGTTGGCGACCGCCTCCATGTTGTCGGCCTCGCGGGACATGAAGCCGCTGAGCGTCTCGCCGTCGCCGCCGAACACCGAGTTCATCGACGCCTGGATGCCCTCTTCGATCTGGTCCATGACGAAGCCGGAGAGCTTCTCCTGGGCCGACAACATGCCCGTGGACATCAGCTGCTGATTGTGCTGCATGACCTCCAGGGTTTCGACGATCGAGAGGGGGTTGTCCTTGGCCGCCTGTGACGAAATCTGCGCGGCGATCAGGACACTGTCGTTGAATTCGGTGAACTCACGGTTGCAGGCCCGCGCAAACGCCAGACAGTACCGCACCCATTGCGCGGTGACTTCCGGCACTTCCTTCGCAAGCGCCATCATCATATGATCCTCCATCCTTCCAAGTGTTTACAAGTTTAAAATTTCCAAAAAAAACACCTTGAAAAATATTCTGCCCAATTACTTCCGAATAAAAATAAGATTAAAAACGAAAATCGAGAAATCTACGGAAATCAGCTCTTTTTTTGGGATATTTCTGTCACACGATACACACGTGACGTTCATTCGCGAATCAAGCCGCGCCCTATAGTCAAAAGCGCCCCGCCACGCTGGCCCGATCGCGTCAGGGGTCAAAATCATACCGGATTTGTTGCCGCATTGCAACAGAAATTATTGCGTTGCAGCATGAGGATTTCCTTGAATTCAACCCGTTTCGGGGCCTTGACCCGTTCTCCGGCCGGCGCTTGAATATCCCCAATTTTTGAAGGTCATTGCGCCGGCAGCCATGCGCATCAAATGGGACAAGAGCCTCGACCTCGGCATCCCCGAGCTCGACGCCGAGCACCGTGAGCTGGTGGAGACGTTCAACCAGTTGGTCGAGGCCTGGCAGGCGGGCGGCGGCTTCGTCGAGCCGGCGATCATCATCAACGAGCTGACCGGCAAGTTCCGCTATCACGCCAACCGCGAGGAGAACCTCCTCGCCGATCACGGCTATCCCGACCTCGAGGACCACCGCCGCGACCACGACGACTTCGTCCGCGCCTTCGAGGACCTCGAGCGGCGCATCCTCGCCGACGGCGCCCTCGACCTCAAGGACGGCACGCTCCGCGCCCTCGGCGAGCGCCTCGTCCGCCACACCAAAGGCGACGACGCCGACGCCGTGGCGTTCCTCAAGGAGAAGAGGAAGGGGTGAATTCCCTTCCCCGGGTGCCTGCCCAGCCCTACCCCAGCGCGGCCTTGAGGGCGCGGGCGAGGTCCTGTTCGGCATAGGGCTTGGGCAGGAAGATGGCGGCGTCGGGGAGTTGCCGGTCGCCGGGGATGGCGTCCGGGGAGTAGCCGCTGGTGAACACCACCGCCAGGGCCGGAACCCCGCGCCGCGCCTCCTCGGCGAGCGCGATGCCATCCATGCCGCCGGGCAGCTCGATGTCGGTCAACAGCACGTCGACCGCTGCCCCGGTGCCTACGTAGTCGAGCGCCTCGCCCGCGGTGGCGACGACGGTGACCTTGCAGCCGAGCCGAGAGAGCAGGGTGACGGCGATCTTGTGCAGCTTGGCCTCGTCCTCGACGACCAACACCGTCCGTCCCGAAAACCCGTCCGTCGGCACCCACGCCGTCACCTCGATCCGGTCCGCCGCCCCGCCGATGGCCCGGGGAAGGTACAACCGCACGGTTGTGCCCTGCCCGATCCCACTGCGGACGGTGACGTGGCCGCCGGATTGCTTGGCGAAGCCGTAGACCATGCTGAGGCCCAGGCCGCTGCCGCTGCCGACCTCCTTGGTGGTGAAGAACGGCTCGAACACGCGCTCGACAATGTCGGGGGGCATGCCGACGCCGGTGTCGGTGACCGACAGCACGGCGTACAGACCTGGTTGCACATCGGCGTACCGGTAGGCGTCCTCCTCGCCGAGCTCGACGTTCCCGGTCTCCAGGGTCAGCGCGCCGCCGTTGGGCATGGCGTCCCGCGCGTTAACCGCGAGATTGACCAGCACGCGCTCCAGCTCGCCGCGGTCGGCCAGCGCCATCCACAGGTCCTCGGCCGGACGTTCGCGGATGTCGATCGCCGCGCCGATGGTCCGTCGCAGCAGCTCGATCATGCCGGCGATCACCGCGTTCAGGTCGATGACATCTGGGCGCAGCGGCTGGCGCCGGGCGATGGCGAGGAGGCGGTGCGTGAGATCGGCGCCGCGCTGCGCCGACCACAAGGCATCGGCCATCAGCTCCCCGGCCGACGGATCCTCGCCAAAACGCTCCTCCAGCAGCTGCAGGTTGCCGATGATGATGGCCAGCAGATTGTTGAAATCGCGCGCGATGCCGCCGGTCAGCTGGCCCACCGCCTCCATCTTCTGGGATTGGCGCAGCTGGTCCTCGATTTCCTTGCGCTGGGTGATGTCCTCCTTGACGCCGACGAAATGGGTGATGCGGCCGTCGGAGCCCTTGACCGGCGCGATCGACGCCGACTCCCAGAACAGCTCGCCGGTCTTGCGCTTGTTGTGGAACTCGCCGGTCCACGTGCGGTCCGTGGTGATGGTCCGCCACAGTTCCGCGTACTTGGCGGGCGGGGTCTCGCCGGACTTGAGGATCCGCGGGTTCTGGCCGATGGCCTCGGTGGCGCTGTAGCCGGTGGCCTGGCAGAACTTCGGGTTGACGTACTCGATGGTGCCCTGCAGATCGGTGATGACCACCGAGACCGGGCTTTGCTCGGTCGCCTGGTAGAGGGTACGAAGCGTGACCTCGGCCTCCCGCCGGTCGGTGATGTCACGGGCGTACAGCGCCACCTCGGCGACCGGGCTCTCGGGATCAACGACCGGATAGATCCAGGATTCGAACCACCGTCCGCCGATCTCGTCCTCGAAATGGGTGCGCGCGCCGGTCTCCGCGACTTGCGCGACCGTCGTTATCCAGGTCTCGGCATCCGGTTCCGGCAGCAGGTCGCGAAGATGGGCGCCGACCAGATCGATGTCTCCGCGCCGCGGTGCGAATCGGGCGTGGGCGACGCTGTTGATGGCGAGCACCTGTCCCTCCGTCGACACCAGCAGGATCTCGTCCTGGCTGGCGTCCAGCAGGACCCGCATGCGCACTTCGCTGTCCTTCAGCGCCTGCTCGCGTTCGGAGACATCGTCAAATGGCGCCACGACCTCGCCGCTCGGCAAACGGTAGACGTAGTTCTCCCGCCAGCCCTCGATACGCTGGTCCTTGTACAGCCGTACCGGCAGGTGTTCCGGGTCGCCGCTGTCCCAGACCCGCTTCAAGACCTCCAGCAGGCCGAACTCGCGCACGCCGGGGAACGCCTCCGTGAGACGCTTGCCGATCAGTTGGTCGCGGCCGATGTGCTCGCTCTTTTCTCCGGCTCGATTGAAGTCCCTAAAGACGAAATCCGCGCCGCCGCCCACCGCTTCGTAGACGGCGGCGCCGCTCGCCATGTTCTCGAACATCTCCCGGTAGCGGACCTCGCTCTCGCGGATGCCGCGGATCATCGGCTCGCTGGCCTTGAAGAACAGCACGGTTCCGCTGGCGATCACGACCGCCGCGACGGCAAACACGATCCATCCGGCGCGGACGAACGGCGCCCGGACCTCCTCGATATCGATCTTGGCGACGATGCCGAGGCCGAGTTCGGCCACCGGCTCGTAGGCGGCGAGAACCGTGTGACCGTCGTAGTCCGGCCCGACGACCGTCCCGGACCGGCCGGAGAGCGCCCTGCGCATGGGTTCGGCGAGCTCGGACGCGAACGGGACCGAGGTCGGCTGGTCGCCGGTGACGTGTTTGTGAGCGAGGAGGAAGGCGATGGCGTCGCGATCGCGGTAAGCGAGAGTGAACTCCCCCGTTTCGCCGAGGCCCCTGAGCTGGAAGCGGTCGTTGGCGTCCTTGATTTGCGCGATGGTCGCTTCCCGCGGCCCGCCCGGGTAGTCGCTGTAGCGCTTGTTGAATCGGGCGACCGCCTCCATCCGCCGGGCCTGGCTTTGCGCCGTTTCCTCCAAGCGATTGCGCTGTTGCTCCATGGCGGTGCCGAACAGCACGCCGATGGACGTCGCGCCGACCACCAGCGCGACGCCGGCCATGATCAGGACCAGCAAGATGATGTGTTTGTATTCCCGCATGATGCTGCTCCCCGTGCGGCTGCGGCGCCCTCACGGTCGGGCGCGCGATCGCCCGGATGGGCAATCACTCCGAAAGGACGGCCCGGAGGTCCTTGACGTTGATGGGCTTCCGCAACGTCGTCACTGGTCCGAGCCCCTTGAACTCGGCGAGGACTTCAGCGTGCGCAGCATAGTCCGGCGCGAACCCGGTGATAATGATGAGACGGGCCGAGCACCGCTGAGCGGCGAGCCACAGGACCACCTCGTTGCCGTCCATTCGTGGCATGACCATGTCGAGCAGGATGGTCGTCGGCTCGAACGCCGCGTAGGCGTCGATGAATTCCTGGCCGTCGGCCGTCACCTTCACCGTGTAGCCGAGTTCTTCCGCGACCGTCTTGACCAGCCGTCCGAAGGCCGGTTCGTCGTCGCAGACCAATAGGCGCTTCTCCCCCGCGCCCTGCCTGTTGGCACCCCAGACCCCGTTTCCGAAAATCGGCTGATTCACGTCTCCCCCCCCCGCGACTGCCGATTCGATCGGTCCCCTGAAACCGCAGCATAACGTTTCGGGGCCGGAGTGCCAACCAGAGGTTGGGTCAGCCTTCCCCTTTCACTGCTCCACGACCCCCGCGCCTTTGAGCCAACCGATCCAGCGGGCGCGGTCGGCGTCGGTGAGGCCGTCGCCCATGGCGGCGTAGGCGAGGCGGAAGCGGTTCCATGTGCCGTCGAAGATGCGGGCGATCTCGTAGTAGGAGCTCTCGGCGACGCGGGCCATGGCGGGATTTCCCTGGCCGCGCAGCAAGTCCCCCAGCGCCGGGCAGGGCTCGAACCAAACCTCGTAGGTGATGTCCGTCGCGGTCTCGTCGAGGATGGTCCAGCGCGTCCGGCCCGGACACATCGCCTGCTGACCGTCGCGCTGCTTCGCGAGGTAATGGCCGACGGACCCTTCCACCTCCTGGATGAACCGGAGGTTCCAGTTCTCCGACGTGATCAGCTCGCTCCACGCCTCCACCGTCTCGCCCCGCCGGACCCATTCGGTGATGGCGTAGCGGCCCGGCAGTTCCCGGCGGCTGCCGACGGCGAAGTCGGTTCCGGGCACGCCCCACCCGGGCGGCACCCCGTGCTGCAGGACGTCCTGGCCGCCGGTGGTCGTCTGGCAGGCCGGCAGCACGGCGACCAGAAGCGCCGCGATCAATGCGGACTGAAACATGCGCATGGTGGTCCTCCTCAAACCGTCGGCCGGTGGGCCCCTCGGATCGTGACGGAAGCGCCGCCTCCCAAAGCGGCCGAAGGGATCAGTTTACCCCCAGCCGCGGAGCCAGATGAGTCACGACGGCCGCCGCATCGATGCCCTCCGGCGGCACGGCCGCGCCGTCAGCCACCAGCCGCACGATCAAGATGGCAACCTGCTCCTCGGTCGATTTCGAGTCCACCGGAACCGGCAGGAAGATCCCTGGCAACACGATCGGCACGGTGACGAGAGTCTCGTCGGCGACGGCCCGCGCCTTGCTTTGGACAACGACGAAATGGCTGTGGCCGTGCTCCAGCGTCAGGTGCGCCGCGCGCAGCAGTGCGATCTCCGCGACACGTTCCGCGTCCGATGCGGGATTGCCGGCGGCGAAGACGCTGAACTCGTCGGCGCCGACCCGCTTGTCGCTGTAGCCGTAGCCGTTGCCCCACACCGGGTCGATCGGAGCGTAGGCCGTCGGACCGCCTTGAATCTGTGAACACGCCGCCGCCGCGAGAACGGCAACAAACCCGAACGCGCGGGCGGCTCTATGCCATGGCGCGGACATCGAACCCACCCGTCGTGACCGGCCGTTCGCCGGCTCGTCCGGCCGAGAGATCGAAGACCGAGAGCGCCTCGAGGCGCCGGATCAACGCCGCGAGAGACTCCCTCACCGCACCCTCGTTGGCGATCTTCAGCCGCTGGAGGCCGACAACCGAGTCCGAAAAGGTCGCCGTGTAGGAGCCGTCGAGGATTTCGTCGAACAGCGGCTCACCGCCCGGGGTCCGTCTGAGCGTGTAGCGAACGAAAGCATGGACGTTCAGGATGAAGCCGGTTTGCGGTTGCTTCAGCTCGACCAGAAAGGCGTCAAGATGGAAGTCCGCCGACGTACCGTCGCGGCTCAGGAAGCCGTAACGGTCAAGGGACAATCGCAACGCCTCGCGCAGGTCGTCGCTGCCGACCTTGGAGACGTTCATCGGATCGGTCACCTCGCCGCCGCCGACATCGCCGATGGCAACGCGCCCGGCCAGCGCGCGCGGAACCGATGGGGCGGAAACGGCGAATCCGTCCGGAACCATGCGGCCGGGTTCCGCAGGCGCCGCACACCCCCCGAGTGCCGCGGCGATACACGCCACCACCGCGACTGCTTTGCTGATGCTCATCAAACCACCCTATTCCGTTGGACTCTTCTCCGAACGGGACATCGGACTGGCACGCGCCATCCGCGCGATCCGCCGCCGAACCCGCGGCGTCTTCTACGGCAAGCGTGTTTCAAGTCGACGTCGCGTCCGGCCGTTTTGGGTTTCAGTTGATTCCGTCCGCCGCCCCGCCCACGGATTCCTCCCGGAAGAAGCCGTGGTCTAGCCCCGCCGCGACCTCGGCACCGCCGGAAATAGTCCGTGGCCGACAGTTCAAGAACGGCGACCGGTCGATGGAAGCAACCTTCAGTCCGGTCATCAGCCCTGTTGGCGAGCCCGTCGCGACCGTCGTGGTTACCCGGGACGTTACGGAACGCCGCAAAGCGGAGGCCGCGCTCAAGGAGAGTGAAGAGCGGTTTCGAGCCATTGCCGAGAACGTCGGCACGGGGCTGGTCATCACCGCGCCCGACGACGGTACAATTCTGTATGCCAATCCGACGGCCGCGGCGCTGTTGGCTGTTCCGATCGACAACGTGGTGGGCCGGAAGCTGGTCGATTTCTGCGCCAATCCGAAACCGCAGGCGCCGATGTCAGCCGCGGCCCGACATCCCGGGCAGTTGGCGAACAGGGAGGTGCAGTTCGTGCGGCCGGACGGCGAGCGAAGAGTCGTCGTCATCTCCGTGCGGGCGATCCGCTACTTGGACCGGAATGCCCTGATATCCAGTCTGGTCGATGTCACCGAGCTTCGATCTACCCAGGAGCAGGTGGTTCAGGCGGCCAAGCTGGCGACGCTGGGCGAGATGGCGACGAGCATCGCCCATGAGATCAACCAGCCCCTCAACATCATTCGCATGTCGGCCGAGGCCGCCACCGAGCTCGCGCGGGACGGGGCGCCGCTTCCCGATCAGGTGACGACGCTCCTCGATCGGATCACCTCGCAGATCGACCGCGTCGCCGCGATTACCGAGCACATGACGAGGTTCGGGCGCCGGGCCACGGAGACAACCCAAACCTTCTCCGTCGGCGAGATCGTCATCAATGCGACGGGACTGTTCCGCGAGCAGTTGCGGCTTCGGGGGATCGGCCTCGATGTCGACCTTCACGAATCCGGTCAACGCGTCGAGGGAAATGCCATTCAGCTGGAGCAGGTCATCCTGAATCTGCTGGCCAACGCCCGCGACGCCATCACCGACAAGCCGCCGGCGGACTGCGCGCAACTGGCCGAGGAGCGGATCACGGTGAGGGTCGAGGGATGCACGGCCGGCACGGGGATCAGCATCATCGTCCAGGACACCGGCGGCGGCATCTGTGACGGCATCCGGGGCAGGATCTTCGAACCGTTTTTCACCACCAAGGATATCGGCAAGGGGACCGGACTCGGCCTCGCGGTTTCTGACACGATCGTCAATGAGATGGGCGGAACATTGACCGGCCAGAACGTCGACGGTGGTGCCAGATTCACCGTGACCCTGCCGGCCACCGACGCCGGACGAGACCGAGCCTGACAACGGCCCCCGGTGTCCCATCCGCAGGTGTGCCTGGGGTCGGCGTTCGAACCGCTCCCCCCTTCGGTGGCACGAAGTCGCGCTTTTGGCGGGGCGAGATCGCGGGTCCGCGTTGCCTCCCGGTCTGCCCGTTCCCCCTCTCCCCATTGACTCGCGTCGGCAGATGCCGTGACGTGGCCGGGCGCCGCGCCGGTACCGCAGGGAGGAATCAGTGGCCGAGAAGCGCGTTCTGTGCTCGTCGTGCGACATCTACTGCCAGGTGCTGGTCGAAACCGAAGGCAACCGGGTCACGCGGGTCAAGGCCACCGATCCGCGGCCCGGGTTCGCGAACATCTGCATGAAGGGGGTGCACGCGCCGGAGGGCTTCCGCCACCCGGACCGGGTGCTGCATCCGCTGCGCAGGGTGGGCGAGCGCGGCGCGGGCCAGTGGGAACGGGTGAGCTGGGACGCTGCTCTCGACGACATCGCCGAACGCCTCGCCGCCGTCATCGGCCGCCACGGCGCGGAAGCCTTCGCCGTCGCCACCTCGAACTGGAACACCCAGACCGATGCCGGGATCTGCCGGCGGTTCATGAATCTCTTGGGCTCGCCCAACTGGATCTCCGGCGTCGCCATCTGCGCCGGCAACACCGCGGCCATCAACCGCCTGGTCTACGGCTGGTTCCCCTACCCGGACTTCACCCGCACCCAATGCGTGGTGCTGTTCGGCCACAACCCCAAGGCCCATTCGTGGACGCCCGTCTACAACGCCATCCGCCGCGCCCAGGACCGGGGTGCGAAGCTCATCGTCCTCGATCCGCGCCGCTCGGAAAGCGCCGAGCGGGCCGACGTGTAGCTGCCGCTGAAGGCCGGCACCGACGCCGCCATGTGCCTCGGCTGGCTTCGGGTGATCGTCGACGAGGGGCTCTACGACGCCGAATTCGTCGAGCGCTGGACCGTCGGCTTCGAGGCGCTGCGCGGGCGCCTTGCCGAATTCCCCCTGGACCGGGTGGCGGCGATCACCGGCGTCGAACCCGATAAGATCGCCGAGGCGGCCCGGCTCTACGCCACGTCGTCGCCGGCAGTGATCCCGTGGACGCCGATCACCGACCAGCAGCGCAATTCCACCTCGGCGATCCGCCTGCACGGCATCCTCCGCGCCGTCTGCGGCAATCTGGACGTCCCCGGCGGCGAGGTGCTGCACGGGTTCCATTCCCGCATCGTCTCCGAGTCCGAACTGGAACTGCACGAGGCACTGTCCGAGACGCAGAAAACCAGGCAACTCGGCGCCGACGCCCACCCGGCCTTCACCTACCGCGGCACCGCGGCGCTCACCGAGCCGGCCCGGCGGGTCTGGGGGCACGCCTACGCCAACCTCATCTCGGGGAGCTACATGGCCAACCCGACCGCCGTATTCCGCGCCATGGCCGACGGTGAACCCTACCCGGTGAAAGCGTTCTTCACGCTCAGCAACAACACGCTGATGGGGTTCGCCAACATGGCGCTGATCCACCGGGCGATCATCAACCAGGACCTGGTCGTGGCCCAAGAGCACATGAAGACGCCGACGGCGCAGCTCGCCGACTACATCCTGCCGGGCGACGCCTGGACCGAGCGGGCGGCGCTGTCGGACGGTTTCGGCTGGACCGCCATCTACCGCCCCTCGCAAAAGGCCGTCGAGCCGCCCGGCGAGACCCGCGGCGTCTACGACCTCTGGCGCGGCCTCGCAATGCGCCTGGGCCTCGCCGAGCACTTCCCCTGGGAGACCAACGAGGACCTCTTGGATTTCCGCGTCGCGCCGCTGGGCCTGACTTTCGCCGAGTTCGCCGAGCAGCACCCCTACCACATGGGCAAGCTGGGCTTCCGCAAGTACGAGACGACAGGCTTCGCCACGCCGTCGGGCAAGGTCGAGCTGGCGTCGTCGATCCACGGGGACCTCGGCTTCGATCCGCTGCCGTCGTGGCGCGATGCCCCGCCCGCAGACCCGGACTGGCCTTTGGAGCTGTTCACCGGGGTGCGCGAGGACCCCTATTTCCAGATCGGCCACCGGTTCGTGTCGGCGTTGCGCGCCCGCGCGCCCGAGGCGCAGATGTTCCTCCACGCCGACGACGCCGCGGCCGCGGGTTTACGTGACGGCTACCCGGCCATCGCCGAGACAGCGCAAGGCTCGGTGACCATGACCGTCGCGGTGCGGGACGACATGCCGCGCGGGCTCGTCCGCATCCCCCACGGCTGGTGGACGCCCGAGGCGGCCGAGGGCGACGGCGGGCTCTCCGGCGCTTGGACGCTCGCCGCCTCACCGATCGCCGCGCCGGCGGCGGCGCCGATCGCGGCACCGACGAGGATGCCGGTCGCGGCGCCCCGGGCCATCGCCTCCCCCAGTTCGGATTGGCGGATTCGTTCGATCGACTGGTCGAGCCGATAGGCGGGATAGAGGTCGCCGTTGGCTGTCTTGCCGAAGATCTGTTCGGCCTGGATGTAGTATTCGCTCGTATCGTCGTTGCGAACGACGATCCGCACCGGAACGACGTCGGCCTCGGTCAGGTCGACGCCGAAATGCTCGATCTGTTCCTCGGCCGAGAGGAAGTGAAACCCCAACTGCAGCCCGTCTTGCCAATGCGACGTCTGGTAGCTCTCCGGCGCTTTGATCGGCGTGATGTTGGACCGGAACGTGGGCGCACAGGCCGAAATGGCGGCCGCCGCAAGGATGACCGTCCACCGTGCACGGCGTCGGCTGCGCCGGCTCATGTGCCCCGACGGCTCACGAACTCGCGCAACGATGACGAGATCGCCATCTGATTGACGAGCCTGGCGACCGTCGTCTCGATGGCCCGGTTCATCGCCACGCCGGCGTCCTGGGCGCCGGCAACCATGATCGATTCCTGAGACGCCTCCGCCTCCGCCCGGCTGGTTCCGACCCACACGATCTGGCCGCCGGAATCCTTGAGGATGGCCTCGACCTCGATCCACCCCGAGCTCTCGGTGGCAACGGTGTTCCACTTCGGGGAGATGTTGACGGTCGCGTCGAGGTCCTTGAGCGTGACGACCATCAGGGTGTCCAGCGAACCATCGGCGGGAAGCGTTGGCTGTTCGAGCAGTTGCACCCGGTCGAACTGAAGCACAAGCGCGTACATCAGGCGGCTGACGAGGGCCTCGCCGACGGCCATCCGGAAGTTGATGTTGTGCGTCTTCACGTCGACGGCGGCGGCGCGCACCTCCTCGTCGACGACCAAGCCGACGCCGATCGGCTTGCGTTCGATGAGCCCGAGGTTCTGATAGGTCGCGAGACCGATGCTGTTGTCGAGACGAGTCTGGACCTGCCCCTCACACGCACCGAGGATCGCGGCCGCGGCCGCGGCCGTCACCAGGAGCACCGCTCTAAACTTGCGCATTGAAGATCCCCCCGGAGAAGACCCCCCGAACTTCCCCGTAGAATTCTACCTGGGATATGAATAACGGTAAAGAAATTCTCGCCTCTACGGCGCGGTCCCGACGGGGGCGATCCGCTTTCAATGCTTCTCGAAATCTTCGAGGAACGCCGTCAGCCGCTTGGTGAGGTCGGCCAGCTTGCCGGCTGAGAGGCCCGAAACCAGTTCCTTCTGCGTCTGCACGTGGTCGGTCACCGCCGTGTCGATGACCGCGAAACCCTTTTCGGTCAGCGCGATCAGGAACCCGCGGCCGTCGGCGGGATTGGGCAGACGTTCCACGAGACCGATCTTCTCGAGCTGGTCGATGCGGTTGGTCATCGTCCCCGAGGTGACCAGCGTCATCGCCATCAGCTCGCCGGGCGACAGGCGGTAGGGCGGACCGGAGCGGCGCAGCGTCGCCAGCACATCGAAGCTGGCGAAGGTGAGGCCGTGCGCCGCCCAGGTCTTCCCCATCTCCTGCGTGAGGATCTGGGACAGCCGCATGACCCGCGCGACCAAGTCCATCGGCGCGACGTCGATGTCGGGCCGCTCCTGCCGCCATTGCTCCAGAATCCGCTCGACATGGTCCATGAAAGGATCATCGCCGAAAAATATCTTGACGTCAAGATTTCGGTAACTATCTTGATATCAAGCTATCCATGCAGGAGAGACCTATGCCCCGCAGCACTGACATCCTTCTGACCGCGCTGGCGCCCGCCATCTGGGGCAGCACCTATCTCGTCACCACCGAGTTTCTGCCGGCCGGCTACCCGGTGACGGTCGCCATGCTGCGGGCATTGCCGGCGGGTCTGCTCCTGCTGCTGCTCGTCCGCCAGCTGCCGGCGGGTGGCTGGTGGGGCAAGGTCTTCGTGCTCGGGGCGCTGAATTTCTCGGTCTTCTGGACGCTCCTGTTCGTCGCCGCCTATCGGCTTCCTGGTGGCGTCGCGGCAACCGTCGGCGCTATCCAGCCGCTGGTCGTGATCTTCCTCGCCCGCGCCGTCCTCGGTTCCACCATCCACGCGCTCTCCGTCCTGGCGGCCCTCGCCGGTGTCGCCGGCGTCGCGCTCCTCGTGCTGACTCCCGCAGCCGCCCTCGATCCCGTCGGCATCACGGCCGGCATCACCGGTGCCGTGTCGATGGCCGCGGGCACCGTGTTGAGCCGCAAATGACAGCCATCGGTGCCGCTGCTCACCTTCACCGCCTGGCAGCTCACCGCCGGCGGGCTGCTGCTGCCCCTCGCCCTTTGGATCGAGCCGCCCCTGTCGGCGCTGACCACGGAGAACGTTCTCGGGCTGGCCTACCTCGGCCTGTTCGGCGCCGCCGTCACCTATGTCCTGTGGTTCCGCGGCCTCAGTCGCATCGAACCCTCGGCCGTCTCCACCCTCGGCCTCTTGAGCCCGTTCACCGCGGTGATCCTCGGCTGGATTGTCCTCGATCAAAGCCTCACCGAGGCGCAGTTGATCGGTGCGCTGACCGTCCTCGCCAGCGTCTGGCTCAGCCAGCTGGCCGGCCGGTTCCGATTCCGGTTCCCGCCGCTCCTCCGCAAGGTTCCGCAGACCTGACCACGAGCAGCGGCATGGCTTTCCGACGGCGCCACAGACCGATCCGGGATCGGACAATTTCTCTCGGCCTCGTCCAGCCGATCGCACTACACTCGACCGGCAACCGTCCCCTGCACCGGACCGGGCCATGGACGAGCGGGACTTCCGTCACCGATTGGTCGCCGTACTCGCCGCCGACGTCGCCGGTTACACCCGGCTGATGGAGGAGGACAGCGACCGCGTGGTCACGGCCTGGCGGGCGGCCCGCGCCGAGTTCATCGATCCCGGCATCGCCCGCCACGCCGGCCGTGTCGTCAAGCGCACCGGCGACGGCTTCCTCGCCGAGTACCCGTCGGTGCGCGAGGCGGTCGACTGCGCCATCGCGCTGCAAGAGAGTCTCGCCGACAGCTTCCTCGACTTCCGCATCGGCGTTCATCTCGGCGACGTCATCGACGACGGCGACGATATTCACGGCGAGGGCGTCAACCTGGCGGCGCGGTTGGAGGCCCTTGCCGAACCGGGCTCGGTGTGCGTCTCGGCGGACGTCTTCCGCGCGGTCAAGCACAGGATCTCGGCCGAGATCGAAGACCTCGGACACCAGGAACTCAAACACATCGCCGAGCCGGTTCGCGCCTATCTGCTGTGGCCGGGCGGTAAGCCGGCTGGCCGCCGGGACCCCGCGTCGGCACCGGCCACGCCCGAACCGGCCCCATCGAAACCGGCAAGCCCCGAACCGCTGAAGCGTCCGGCGGTCGCCGTGCTGCCGTTCGTCAACATGAGCGGCGACCCGGACCAGGAGTATTTCTCCGACGGGATCACGGAAGACCTGATCGGCGCGCTGTCCCACTGGCGTTCCATTCCGGTGATCGCGCGAAACTCCACGTTCACCTACAAGGGCCAGTCGGTCCGCGTCCAGCGCGTCGCCGAGGAACTGGGCGTCCGCTACGTCGTCGAGGGCAGCATCCGCAAGGCGGGAAACCGGCTGCGGATCACCACCCAGTTCGTCGACGCGGAGAGCGGCCACCAGGTCTGGGCGGAGAAGTTCGATCGCCAGCTGGAGGACATCTTCGACGTCCAGGACGAAATCAGCGCCCGCATCGCCGCGACGCTGATCCCCGAGCTCGAGCGGTTCGAGTACAAGCGGGGCGCCAGCAAGCGGACCGAGGACCTGGACGCCTGGGATTTCTACCTGCGCGGCATGGAGCGGTTCTACGACCAGACCTGCGACGCCAATGCGGTCTGCATAGAGCTGTTCCAGAGCGCCGTCGATCTGGACCCCAACTACGGCGATGCCTGGGCGCGCCTCGCCTGGTGCTACGCCGACGAGATCCTGTACGACTGCACCGACGATCCCGAGACGTGCCTGAAGCGGGGGTTCGAGGCGGCCCGCCGGGCTGTCGCCCTCGACGATGCGTCGTCCCTGGCCCACATGGCGCTCGGGACCGTGCACATCTTCGCCGAGGAGACCGACCTCGGCCTCGCAGAGGCGCTGCGTGCCCTGGAGATCAACCCCAACTACGCCCACGCGGCGATGGCCGTGGGCAACCGGCTCGATCTCGTCGGCCGCACCGAGGAGGGAATCGCCGGCTTGGAGCACGCGCTGACCTTGAACCCGCGCGATCCCTACCGCTGGCGCTACATGGCTTACCTGTCGCGAGCCTACATTTCGCAGGAGGACTACGAGCGCGCCGCGGAATGGAGCGAAAAGGCGGTGATGCTGCGCCCCGACCTGGCGGAGGCGCTGTTCCGCCATGCCGTCTGCCTGGCCCATCTCGACCGCGTCGAGGAGGCGCGCTCGCTGCTCGACCGCTGCACGGCCATCGACCCGACCTATGTCGCCAAGAAGGCCGACTGGCGGCCCTACGCCGACGAGAAGCGCAGCGCCCACATCATGGCCGGCCTGCGCCGCCACAACCTGGTCGGCTGATGGCGCTTCTGGGGCGCCCCTACCCCTTCACGCAGACCACCTGCTTCGAGGTGTGGACCACATCGACGAGGTCGGCTTGTGCCGCCCGATGCGTTTACCTGCCCTACGCCGAAGGTTCGTCCTGACCCGAGACCGGTCGATCGCAGGGACCGACGCGGCTTTCGATGATCTCCGAGCGCAGCTTGTGCAGGTCCTCGCCAGTCCAGAAACTGACCTTGCCGGTGAGCAGGGCTTCGTAGCAGGCGCGGCGGAACGGCTCCGGCCAGCACTCGAATTCGGGCGGCAGCTCGTAGAAGCAGTCGTTCGTCAGCGGCTCGAAGTACGCCTTGATCGGCGGATCGGCCTCCTCGACGAGCGCCATCAGACGGTGCGCCTCAGGGAACGCGTCGTCGCGATACAGGTAGACGCCTTGCCAGCATTCGCAGGGATCGACCTCGCCGATCACCTTCATGAACTCCGCCGGAGGCAGCGCCAGTACCCTTTCGATCTCGTAGGCCGGGTTCTCCGGCGCTAGTTCGGCCAGCCGCTCGGCGACGGACTTGTAAGCCCACTCCTTCGGGTCGTAGTCGGGAGACGCGGCGAAAGTTCGAAGGCTTCCGTAGATCTCACGGACAAGCTGCTCCGGATCGATCAAGGCGTCGATTGTCAGTTCGTCATACTTTGAGTGTTTGTTGGGGAAGACCTGCTTCGGCGGAATCCCGTAGTCTGGGAAACGGTACGAGATGAACCGTCCGCGCCCGTCCCCTCGCCGGTAGCACACGTGAACCGAGATCGTCCCTTCTTCCTCGACCCACCATCGGCAGAGTGTCTCACCCTGAACGATGTCTTCGAGCCAAGCGAGCATATCCGGATAGGGATCGAGCCAATCCGATCCGCCGATCGTCGTCTGCTCGTCCCCGCAGGTCAGCGTCAAATCGAGACAGCCGGCGCCGAGGTTGTGAAACCGCGCCGACACCGGCAGAACATCGTCATGGGACATTGTTTCTGGCCTCCCGATACCGAACATCGCCCGGCGGCGTGCCGTCCGGCGCCCACCGGCGTGCACGGAAGAGTTCCCGGACCCGGCGGGCGTTTTCGGTCCGTTCCTCGTCCGTGCCCAGGCTGGCGAAGTCCATGGCACGGATGCGGGCGAACTCGCGATCGGTGAACGCCAAGGACCACGCCGATGGCGACGTTCCCGCCGTGTCTTCCAGGTCACCGGCGAGGGAATCGTCGGCGCCCTTGTCCAGCAGGTACTCGACCATGTCGGCGTCATAGATATGTGCCGCGCGTTCCAGCAGTGTCGGCCCGAACGGATCGGCGTAGTCGATATGCGCTCCGCCGGCGAACAGCGCCCCTAGACACGCGATCCGCCTGTCCAGGGACGACAGCGAAGGACGCGTTTCGCGGTCGAGCGGGTCCCGGCCCTGGCGGGGCTCCGGGCCCGTCCAGGGCTCATAGGTGACGACGTTCAGGGCAGGCGTCTCGGCGAACTCGGTCGTGGCATTGGCGTCCGCCCCTTGCGCGAGAACAGCCGCGACCTCGTCCGGATCGCACCGCCTCGCCGCACGGAGCAGCGCGCGGTCGACCGGCCGCAGCGGCTTCCTCGCCATATCCCAGTTGATCAACACGAGTTCGGGAAACGAAAGCTCGGTGATCATCCGCTGAATGACGCCGACGTCGCACGTCCGCGGCTCCGTATCGACCGGGAACGGGTCGCCGCCGGCCACAACGCCGCAAACCTCCTGCCACGTCGCCTCGTCGATCGCCGGACGGTCCAGGAGGACATCGACAAGATAGTTGGATCCCGTTTCGTCCGGCCACGACGGCTCCCAAGACCGGATGCTGAACCGTTCGGCCAGCTGAATCTCGCCGGACTCGACGATCTCGGAGATCCGGTTCCACATGAACACCGCCGCCATGTCCTGGCGGTTGTGGGGAAACACGATCCGCCGTTCGCCGACGTCCGGCCCGTCGGCGAATGTGCAGTCCGTGAACCCGGGGAACCGCTTCTCGGCCTCGGCCAGTGCCTTGGTGTACGCCCGCAAAACCAGTTCGACCGAGAGCTGGCCGATGTGGATCTCGAAGTCTGCCGGCCCGCCGGCCCAGACACCGTCGACGTAACGGTGTTCCTGAGCGTGCGCGGCCGCGTCGATGATCTGGCACCGCGCGTACCGGCTGCGCTGGAGGGCGATCTCCGCCAACCTCATTCTCCCCCTGGAGACGCGGCGGAGTCGCCGGTACTGGTGCCGCGAGAACTGCCGCGACCAGAGATAGGCCTGCCGCTGTGTCGTCGTCTGTTCGCTCATAGGTCGTGCTTATTGTACCAGACGCGCGCCATCCGGCGCGCGCCCTACCCCTTCACGCACACCACCTGTCTGAGCGTGTGGACCACGTCGACGAGGTCGGCCTGGGCCGCCATCACCGCGTCGATGTCCTTGTAGGCGCCGGGGGTCTCGTCGATGACGCCGGCGTCCTTGCGGCATTCGACCGCCGCCGTGGCCTGGGCGTGGTCTTCGACGGTGAACGTCCGCTTCGCCTCGTGGCGCGACATCAGCCGCCCGGCGCCGTGGGCGCATGAGCAGAGCGACTCCCGGTTCCCCTTGCCGCGGACGATGTAGGACCGCGCGCCCATGCTGCCGGGGATGATGCCCAGCTCGCCCCTGCCGGCCCGCACCGCGCCCTTCCGCGTCACCCACACGCGGGCGCCGAAGTGGCGCTCCTCGGCGACGTAGTTGTGGTGGCAGTTGACCGCCGTCTCGGCCAGGTCGAAGCCGGTGAACATCCGCGCCATCACGTCCAGCACCGCCGCCATCATCAGCTCGCGGTTGGTCCGCGCGAAGGCCTGCGCCCACGAGACGGCGGCCACGTAGTCGTCGAACAGGTCCGATCCCTCGTCCAGATAGGCCAGGTCCTTGTCCGGCAGCTTGATCGATTGCCGTGTCATCTCGTCCTTGGCGCGCGAGATGAAATACCGGCCGATGAGGTTGCCGATGCCACGCGAGCCCGAATGCAGCATGGCCCACACATGGTCGGCCTCGTCGAGGCAGACCTCGATGAAATGGTTGCCGGTGCCAAGGGTGCCGAGATGCACCAGGCTCCGGCCCTTGGCCACCTTCGGGTGCTTGTCGACGATCGCCGCGAGCCCCTCGGCCAGGGACGGCTCGCCGGGCGCCGCTGCCGTCCACGCGGCGACAGCCCGCTCCGGCGGTTCGTGCCAGGCGCCCCGGTCGTTGCGCCCGCCCTTGTGCGTTCGGCCGTGGGGGACCGCCGCCTCGATGGCCGAGCGTAGCCCGGAGAGGTCGTCGGGGAGCTGATGCGAGGTCAGCGTCGTCCGCACCGCCATCATCCCGCAGCCGATGTCGACCCCGACGGCGGCCGGGATGATCGCGCCACGGCACGGGATGACGCTGCCCACGGTCGCGCCCAGGCCCCAGTGCACGTCGGGCATGGCGGCGACGTGGCTGTGGATGAACGGCATCCCGGCGACGTTGCGCAGCTGCGCCTCGGTCTTGGGGTCCACCGGCACGCCATGGGTCCACGCCTTGATCGGCGCCCCGTCGGTCTCGATGACGTCGTACCCGGTCATCGTTACGGCGCGGGACCTTCGGGCGACGGTCGCCGCCGCAGGACGACCGCAACGATGAATCCCGCCGCCAGCACCAGCAGCGCAACTGCGGCCATTCCATACGCGCCGGCGATGCTGAAACGATCGACGAGCGGCTGGGCAACCAGCGGCGACAGGAACTGACCGAGGAAGAAAGCGGTTATGACGCCGCCGATCACGCGGCCGCGGACGGCCAGCGGCGCGCGGCCGACCACCCAGACGGAATAGTTCGGGAGCGCTGCCCCCATGCCGACCCCGACGACGGCCATCGCCGCGATCACGAATCCGTAGCTGGTCGCGGCCGCGACGAGTGCGAACCCCAGACCCATAACCGTGAACCCCAATGCGAACACCGCCGGGTGGCTCAGACGCGCCTTGAGACGCGCGTACTGGCTTGAAACGACGGCGCCGACGAGTGTGGCAACGGCGAGGGCAAGACCGGCCAGGCTCGCCGTCTCAGTGCCGAGCTCACGCAGCAAAAACGGCAACTGAACGGGAACCATGTAGTAGGCGATCATGTTTATCATCGCGAGAAGGACGATGAACGCGACGAAACCGCGCAATGGGGCACCTGGCGTTTCCGCCCCCCTCCCGCCTTCGGCACCCGGCGTTTCTCCCGTCGGTTCGGGCACCGCGGACACCATCAGCGGCAACAGCGCCAAGGGTGCGAAATAGATCGCGAACGGTGCACGCCACCCGAAATCGGCAAACAGCCCGCCAACCGCCAGATAGACGACGCCGCCGAGCGCCATGGACGCGGCTTGCAGCCCCATCATTCGTTCGCGTGCCTCGCCCGAGAAATAGTCACCGATCAGCGTGATCGCCGTGGTTATGATCGCGCCGGCCGCCATCCCCAAGAGCGCCCGCCCAGCAAGGATCGCGGTCAAGGACTCGAAGAAGAGGCCGGAAATGCCAGCGACGACGTAGACAACCGTCGCTGCGATGAGGATTGGACGACGGCCAAGGCGATCGACGACGACGCCCGCCAGCGGTGCGGCAATCGCGATGAACAGCGACGGCACGGTCAGCACCAACCGCGTCAGCAGATCGGCGCCTGCCACCTCCCGGAACTGATCGTGCATCAGCGGCAACGCCGGTGCCACGGTAATGCCGGCCATCACGGTGAGAGTGCTGGCTGCCAGCAACGTGATCTTAAGCGCCGCCGGCCGTGCGTCGTTCAACGCCTGTTCCGTCATGGCGACTCTCCCGTCCCACGCGGGAACATCAATTAGATACCGTTTGGCGACGGAAGTCCTTGCGGAAATCGTTCGAGGTGGTCGGACGATTGGTGCGTGTCCGCCTGCCAGGCGCCGGGACCGGCCCGCCACCGGATAGGCGATGACGGAGGGAAGGCCTTAACGCTACACTGATTGCCGGCAGGGCGTCCCGGGAATCAGCGCCGTCGGTGGGGAGGCCGCCGGACAACCGTGCAGGAGGAAGAGACGCCGATGAGCCGCCACACGGCCGCAGGACGCCGCCCGCGCGCCCGCGCCGCCCAGCTGTTCGGACTGGCAATCGCCTGCGTGCTCGTATTCGGCATCGGCGGCGCGACGGCGGCGCGCGCTGCCGGATGGATCGGCATCTTCGTTATCGACGTCAGCTGGGCCGCGGCGTCCATGCTCCGCGTGCCCTCGGGCAACGGCGCGGTCGTGCTGGGCCGCTACCGCGACGGGCCCGCCGTCATCGACGGGCTGTTCATCGGCGATGTCATCGTCGCCGTCGACGGCGCCGCCGTCGCCGACACCCAGGCCCTGGTGCGGGCGCTGGGACCGATGGGCGGCGGCGACGCCGTGTCGCTGAAGGTCTACCGGTTCGGACGGTCCCGGTTCGTGTCGTTGACATTGCAGGACCTGGCCGAAGGACAGACCCGCGATACGTCGCACAAGCAGGAGGCGGGCGAGCACTTCCGCGCCGGTCTGACGGCCCTCGAGTCCGGCGACATGGCGGGGGCCGCCGAACGCCTGACGACGGCGGCGGACATGGGTCACGCCGAGGCCCAGTACCGGCTGGCCAAGCTCTACGAACGCGGCCAGGGCGTCGATCGCGACCTCGGCATCATACGCACCTTTCAGCTGCTCGCTGCCCTGGGCCGTCATGGACCGGCGGCGCGGGCGCTGTCGGAAAACTACGAGCTGGGCCTGACCGTCGCCAAGGACGACGTCCTGGCGTACCGCTGGCTCACCGAGGCCGCCGGCCTGGGCGACGATGTCGCGGGCCAGCGCCTCGACGCCATGAACCGGCAGGTCGATCCGGCGGTGCCCCGCCGCGCCGAGATGTTCGCGAGAATTGGTCAGCCGGGTCGGGACCCGGGCTTCGCGTTGCCGCCGACGTCGCGCCCGGGGCCGCGAAGCTGGGTCGGCGTGGTGATCAGCACGCCGCCGGCGAAGTTGCTCGACGAGGTCGGCCTGGCTCAAGGCGCCGGCGCTTACGTCGTCGGCGTGGTCCCGGGCAGCCCCGCGTGGCAGGCCGGCCTGGAGCCCGGCCAGGTGATCACCCGCGTCAATGTGACACCCATCTCGCACTGGCTCGACTTCATTGCCGCGGTGTCCTCGGAACGCCCCGGCACCTTCCTGAACCTCACCGTCGCCACGCCAGACCGTCCCCGGACACTCGGCGTGACGCTCGCCGAACCGCCCGCCACCGTGGACTACCAAACCCGGTGGGATCAGGCCCACGCCGCCGCCGTCGATGGCCTCAAGGGAGGGAACAAGGGCGCCGCCGTCCAAGAGATCGCGCGGCTGGCAAGGGAGGGTCATGGTCCGTCCCAATCCCGGCTCGGCACACTCTACGAACGCAGCGACGGCGTCGGTCGGGACAACGGCCAGGCGTTGAACTGGTACCGGGTCGCCGCATCGCAGGGGCGCGCGCGCGCCGCCGGCCGCCTGGCGGGTTTCTTTGAACGCGGCGCCGCCGGCCGGCCCGACGCGCTTCGGGCGTATCACTACTTCAACGTCGCCGCGTCGCGAGGCGACATCCGCGCCGCCAACGAACGCGTCCGGCTGGCCGCGGCCCTGGGGCCCCAAGGCGTGCTCCAGGCCCAGGCGCTGGCCCGCTTCGCGCCCTTCGCGGTGGACGCGGCGGCGGCGCCGAAACGGGTGGCAACCACCAGCGCCACCAATCCCACGCCGCCCCGCGCCGGACCTTCCATCCACCCCGCGACGGTTGCCGAGATCCAGCGCTCGCTCTCCGTCCTCGGCCACGACCCCGGTCCGGCCGACGGCCAGATGGGACCGCGCACCCGCGCCGCCATTGCCGCCTATCGGCGCAGCGCCGGACTGATGGCCGACGGTTGGCCGACAGACGAGCTCGCCGAACACCTGCGGGCAGCGTTGGCGTCGAGGAGCGACGCCAAGCCGGCGACCTCTGCCAGTTCCACGGCAAGCGGTCGGCAACCGCCGCCTCCGCCACCGCCGTCATCGTCGTCTCCGCCACCACCGCCGCCGCCGAAGGAGACGGACTCGCTTCTGTTGCCGGACCTGCCGGCGCTGGATGAGTAGGCGATGTCTTACAAGCGCGCCCTCCGTCATCTGGCGATTCTACTGGCGTTCGGGCTCGGTCTGGTCGGGGGACCGGATGGCGGTGCGGCAATGGCGGCGGCGGTTGATCCCCATGCCGAAGCCGGTCCGGCGTCGCCGAAGACGGACCTTTTCGACCCCTAGGAGGACTACGTCGACGCGCGGACCCGCTACGAGCTGCAGCGCGACGCCTACCTGCAGGCCTACCTGCCGATCAAGGCCCGCTACGACAAGGCCAAGCTGGAGCGTGACCGCAAGTTCCAGGGGTGGGAACCCGAAGACCATCAGGCCTACCGGGAGTGGCTGAGTACGGAGTCTCCGTCGGTCATGCACACCATCGCCCCGCAGCGCCGCGAGATCGCCCGTGTCGCCTATAACGACTGGCTGGCCATGCCGACGGCGCCCGATCCGCCGACCAGCGAGGCGGAGACCTTCCTGACCTACAACCGCTGGCAGGCGGAGCTGCGCTACCTCCGGCTCCGCAACTGGTCGCTCCGCGCCAAGGCCTTCGCCCTGGAGGAGTACGTCTCCCAATACGGCATCTACATCGGCTACGAGCTCGCCGACGTCTACGACCTGTGGACCGAAGACCTCTACCGGGTCGGCATGGAGACGTGGGCCGACCTGGTCCCCACCTTCGAGAAGAAGTGCGTCAAGGAGCTGCTGTTCCGGCTGGGCTTCGAGGTCAGCCAGAAGGCCTTCGTGTCGGTGGGCACCGCGGCCCGCGACAAGCTGCTGCGCCGGCCGCCGACGCCCGCCGCGCCGGCGGCGAGCGGCGGGGTGGGCAAGACCGCCGGGAAATACATCAAGGACTGCCTCAAGGGCGTGGTCATCGACTCCATGGTCAACGCCATCGTCTCGGGGGCCAAGCAGAACTGGATCCGGTTCCGCGAGAACGAAGGGATCTACCGCGAGGTCGGCGAGTACTGGTGGGACCACTTCATCATGACCACGGTCTCGCGCACCGTGCCAGAAGAGACCTTCCGCCAGTTCGGCAACCACGTGAAACGCCAGCTCAAGGAAAAGACCAAGGACGCGGTCACCGAATATCGGGTCCAGGCGCACGTGCGCGAGATGGCGCAGAACTTCATCAGCGGTCTGCCCGACGACATCGCCGGACACCCGGAAATCCAGCGCGCCGCCCGCGAGCGCGCCCAGGCCAAACTGTCCGGCGAGGCGCTCAAGGAGTTTCGCAAGCAGGCGCGGGACTCGCTCGGTACGACCCATAGCTGGATGGTGAAGTCCGAGCTCGAGTTCCTGCTGCAGGAGCTCGACGTCATCGACTTCGCCCGCAAGGTGATCGGCGAGAAGCTCTCCGTCTATTGGGTCAACAGTTCCGAGTGGACCCGCTACGGGCCTGAGCAGATCAAGCGCTACAAAGACATCATCGACTGCCTGAAGAAGAAGGAAGAGAAGGTCGGCCCCGGGCCGGTCCTCGTCCACCTGCGTCTCGCCGAAGACTCGTACCGGGACTTCATCCGCGAGTGCCGGACGACCAAGGACGGCAAGGAGACGGCCGCCGAAGTCCGCGCGCGGGAGCTTGAAGAGGCGCGCAAGCTGCTGGAAGAGGTCGACGCCCTGCAGGCCACCCTGCCGAGCCACCTCGGCATCGCCCTCACCGAGTTCGAAGCCGACGTGGCGGACGTCGACCGGGCCGTCGACCAGAAGGAAGCCGACTTTATCCCCTTCCTCGAGGATCCCGCCGTCCGCTGCGATCCGCCATCGGACGCCGCGGCCGCGTTCCGCGCCAAGGCCGATGGTACAAAGTCGGAAGTGCAAGGCCTCGCGGCATTGCGCGACCAGGCCGGCGGGTATCGCGATCAGGCGTGCGAGAGCCTGGAGCGGGCGGTGGTCGAGGACGCAACGCGGCTCGCCCGCCACACCGCCGATCAGGCGGGACAGACCGCAACGACGGTTTCGGCCGCCATCGCGGCGCTGATCCAGGAGGGCGAGCAGGCCGATCCCGGCGCCAGGCTTCGCGCTTTCTCGGTGGACGACATCCGAGAGACCTTCGATCGCGTGACCGGGGAGTTGAAAGCCCGCGAATCCGACTTCGAGGCGGTCAGCGCCATCGAAAACGAGGCGACCACCAAGATCCAGCGCGGCCAGTGGCTGACCGGCCGATGGTACGACAGCGAATCCAAGTCGCTGGAGCGGACGTTCAACGACCGCGAAAACGTGATGATCAAGTACATCAACACCCGCGACGAGTACCGGGCGCTGTTCGAAACCATGGATGCGTCTGCGCGGCAGATCGAGCGCACCGAGGCCGACAAGGAGGCGGCGCTGGCCTGCGTCGCCACCCTCTATCCCCTCGACGACCTGCGCCAGCGCTCGGCTTCGGTGCCCCTCTTCGCCGAGGCGGCGGACGCGGCGGCAACGGAGGCGGAGGCCTGCCTCGACGGCTTCGACAATCACAAGGTCATGGCCCTGCTGCGCCAGTGCAAGCTGGCCGAGGCCGAGAAGGCGCTCGGCGAGATGGACCGGAACAATCCCACCTACGGACTGGCCTCGGCCCACGTCGGGCGCGAGAAATCTGCCCGCGAGCAGCTCGCCTCGGCCCAGAAGCTGTGGATGGACCGGGACATCGGCGGCGACTACCGCAAGTACGGCGCCGCCTACGACATCCTCAAAGGCGCCCAGGAACCGCCTGCCCCGTGTCCCGATACCCAGGCCGCGTTGGCCAGCGCGCTCAAGGAAATAGAACGCCTGTTGGCCGGCGCCGACGCGTCCTCCGAACCGGCGCGAGCGGAGAAGGCCCGCGGCCACCTGGTCCAGTGCAGGATCGCCGAGGCCCGCGAGACGCTCGGTCCGGACTTCCCGCGCCATCATTCGGTCTGGACCGAGATCAGCGCCCGCGAGCAGAACGAGGGACAGGCCCGTGCCCTCTACGCGGACGCCAAGGCCGTCCTTGCCGGCGGCGACGGCGACCGATTGGCCCAGTTGGCCCAGGTGCCGGCGACCCTGGCGACGGCGAGCCGCCTCGACATCTGCGACAAAACCCGTGATGCGCTGGAGCGCGCCATCGCCAAGCTCCGGGCGCGCGAAGTCCAGGTCCGCGCCGCCAGCGCCCGCGAACAGCTTGCCGCCTGCAACTTCGAAGAAGCGCGAGCGCTGATTGCGCCCATCGGCGCCGATCACCCCGAGCACCAGGCGATCCTGGCGTCGATCGAGGACGAAAAGGCGGTACGCGCCGGCTATGCGGAGGTGCGCGAGCAACTGGCCGCGCCCGGCGTCGCCAAGGACGCGGAGGCGCTGAGAGCCATCCGCGGAAAACTCGCCGGCCTTCAGGACCGTACCGCCTGTGACAAGACCCGCGAGACATTGGGCCGGGCCGTCGCCGCCGTCGATGGCGCCCTCGACAAGGCCACGGCGACCGCCTCCGCAGATCAACAAGGCGAAGAGGAAACGGGTACCGGCGGCAATGCGGCAACGGCGTCGCGCGACGCGGTCGCTGCCCTTCGCGCCTGCCAGTGGCAGCGGGCGGCCGCCCTCATCGGCCAGCTTGGCGACACGCCGGAGCGTCAGGCGAAATTGCAGACGCGGCTCGATGCCGAACAGCGCTGGGAGGCCTATCTCGGCGAGCCCAGCTACCAAAGCGGGGTCTCGGAACGCTCGGCCCGGCTGGGCGAGATCGCCGGCAAGTCGCTCTGCGAGCGCAACCGCCAGGCTGCCGCCAGCGCGCGTGAGTCCATGCTGACCACCTACGGCGAGGACGCCGTCAAGGACTGCGATCCACGAACCGCGCAGTGGGCCGCGTCGCAGCTCGGCTCGGGACCGGGCTTCCAGCGGATCAACACCCTCCTCGACAAGGAACGCCAAGCCAAGGCGAGCCTCGCTGCCTACGACCAGGCCCGCGCCGCCGGCAAACTGGCCACCATGCGTGAGGCGGCGATCGGCGGGCGCGACAATGCCGTCTGCCGCGGCACCTAGTCGGCCGCCAGCGCCAACGTCGAGGACTACAACCGGCGTGCCCGCCAGGCCGCAGCGGCGCCGCAACGGCCCCCTGCGCCGGGCGGCGGCAGCACACCCTACGGGTCCGCACCGCAGGGATCCGGTACCGGCGCCACCGCCGACCCGCGGTGCGCCGCGCTGGAGCGCGACATGCACGTCCTCGGCGACGAAGCCAAGCGACTCAGCATGCAGATACAGTCGGTGTCGCAGAGCGGCCAGGGATCGGCGGACCAGATCCGCGACCTGCAGGGCCGCCTCATGGCGACCTACCCGCGCCTCCAGGACATGCAGGCCGAATACCGCCAGCGCCGCTGCGACCAAGCGGCCTACGGCGGCACCGATCAGTGCCAGCAGCTACTGAACACCTACTACGCCAAGGAGCGGGAATTCAAAGGCTACCAGGCCTCGCTGATGCGCTGCGGCAACAACCCGTCCTGCGTCACCAGCTATCAGCAGGCGCTCCGCAACGCCGCCAACGAAACCCAGGCCCTCGCGTCGCGCCTCAACAGCCAGTGCAAGGGGGCGGGTGGGTAGCGCGGCGCAACGGCATCGGCCGCCGGACACGTCATGACCGAACCTCAGCGACTCAAGCGCGGCAAGGAGTTCCAGAAACGGGTCCAGGAGGACGTTCGCCTGAACTCCCGGGACGGAGAGCCAGAGGACCGCCGCCGTCCGATCACTGTCCCGCGTAGATGCGGACCGCTGCGTCCAGCGTCCGCTCCTTGGCCGCGTCGCTGGGGCCCAACGGATCGCGATCCTCGCCGCGGGCTTTCGCCCGGCGGATATCGCGCCACAGCCACAGGCCGAGCGCCCAGACGGCTGGAATATCGGTCAACAGGGTGTCCCAGGCAAAGGCGTCATTGACGTCGAGCTCCTCGTATTGGACGCCCGGCTCGTGCTGGGCAATGGTCTGGAGCACGCGGTTCGCCATCAGCGCGTAGCCGGGAACCGTCGGATGCATGCCGTCCAGCCCTCGCCACGCGACGAAATCAATGCCTGGGTTGTAGCCGGGAACCGTCGGATGCATGCCGTCCAGCCCCATCAGCCCGCCCATGCGGAACCGTCCGGCGATCCACGCGACGGGTCCGGCGTCGGCCTCGAGCATGACGTTGCGGAGCAGCTTGCCGTTGTCGAGGCGGATGCCGGCGCGGTCCCCGATGTGCTTCGCGTTGTACTCTTTGAGCAGCCCGAAGGTGTCGACGAAGTGGAGGCGGTTCGGATTGTCGAAGGCGGCGGTCAGGATCTGCCGGGCCATACCGTTTTCGGCCTCGATATGAGCGTCGAGGGCGCGCATCTCGTCGCCCGAGATGGTGCCGTAGCCGAACCCGAAGCGGTTCTCGTATTCCTGGTAGTAGCCGCCGGGGGGGCGGTTTCGGCAGTTCGTCGATGAGATCGTTGTCCGTCGGCATCAGGTTGGGCACGCTGCTCGCCGGCCCCAGCGTGTTGAAATAGATGTGCTCGACATCGGACGGCAGGGCGCTCAGCCGCTGCCCCAGCTCGCGCAACTCTTCATGCCAGACAACCCGGGCGTTCGGGTTGGCCTCGAACGCGAGCTCCCACAGCCCGTTGTTCGAGCCGATGTTGACCAGCAGGCGCTTCGGCTTTCGGGCCGCGACCTACTTCACCGGCGTCATCTCCCGGAACGCGTCAAGGCCACCGGGGTTGAGCGTGAATCGCGTGTTGAAGGCCTGGACGACCCGGCCCCAGTTGATGTTCTTGATGTCGAGGCGCCCGAGTCTCTCGGCGAAATCGTCCGGCAGTTGGCTGATCACGTCGCGTTCCGCGCGCGCCGGACTGTCGGTGTAGAGGTCCGCCACCGTCGACGAGGCGATCGAGATGTTGTCGAACAGGATCCGGCCCGATGGGCTCTTCGGCGCCCCTATCCACAGGCGCGCGTTGGCCGCGAGGTCGGCCTTGATCTCGCTCATCCTCGGCAGCATCCGAAGCCACCGTTCCATGTTGACGAGGATCGGCCTCGGCGGATCGGGAGACGAGAACGGGTCGATGCCGAGCCCCCTCGCGACCAGGGCCGGCGCGCTCAGTTTACAGGTGCCGGCGCGGATGGTCAGCGATCTGACGCCCTGGTAGAGCGAGTCGCCGATCGCCATCATCGGCGGATTCATGTACCGGTCCGGGATGTCAGGCATCGTCATCCTCCGACGCAGTGTCGGGCACCGCCCGCCGGCCATACGCTCCGCGATCCGGCAAGCGAAAAGCCTATCAATAGTTGAGGATGTCTATATATTGCTCGTTTTGCAAGTGACAAATGAGCATGATTCAGCGAAAGTCGAGCAGCCCGCGCGTCACATGGCGCGCCGCTCGTCACGTTCTGTCAGATGTGGTGAATGCGGCGATTGGGACACCTGGGGAGTTTGGACCCCTGTTGCCGCCGTGAAAGGGCTATGTACTAGGCCTCTGGAGTAGGACGACCCAAGTATCACCCGCGTCATTAGTGGATAAACCGGGGACGCAAACTATCGCGAAATGAGTGCGGAACCTGTCTCCCGCCCGGCCCCGGGTCTCCCCCCTCTCCTCCTCCGCGTGGTGTCGCCCGTGGCCACCCCTGTGCGCTGGCGGTTTGCCGCACCGTGGTGTATAGGGGGGACCACCCGTCCCACGAGAAACGATTCCCTTCACCGCATGAAGACCAGCGGGTTTCGCACTGTCGACGCGCTTCTGGCGCTGCTCATGGTCTCCGGCCTGTATCTCTCGGTGCTGTAGGGCAACGACTTCACCTACTCCATCTTCACCGACCGCGACCTCTACCGCGCCTACGCCATAGGCGAGGAGTTCCAGTACCTCGGCTTCGAGAGCATGTACCACCTGGCCCGCGTGCCGGGCGGGGTGATGGCCTATCTGTTCTGGGCCCTGCAGGCCGTCAATCCGTCGACGGCGTTCATCCACGCGGCGGCGATGACCATGAACGCCATCGGTCTGCTGCTCATTCCGGTGCTGTTCCGCCGGTTCCTGGGGTGGACCGGCGCCTTGGCCGTCGCGGCGTTCTACGCCGGCGCGCTGATCGTGCTGGAGGAGCTCTGGAAGTTCTGGAACCCCAGCATAACGCCTCTGTTCGCGGTACTCGTCTGGTGGTGCCTGTTGGCCTACGTGGAAGACGGCCGGCGGTGGCGCCTGCTGATGGCGTTCGCCTGCATCGGGCTAGCCGCACAGTTCCACATGTCGTTCTACACCCTGGTGCCGTTGATCGTCGTTTTCCTGCTCGCCGCCGGCCGGCGCCCGTCCTGGGCGGACTGGGCGCTGTCCCTGGGGGTCCTGGTTCTCACACTGCTGCCCTACTTCGCGCTCGACGCGGCCAACGGGTTTTTCAACACGCGCCACCTGTTGACCGTCCCCGAGGTCGACCCGGAACTGGTCGCCGCCAACGAAGTCACCGAAGGGTCCGGTTGGACCGCCGACCGCCTGATTCTGGCGATCGCCCGCCTGACCGGCGGCCGCTCGTTTCCCGAAAACACGGTTCCCGCGGTCATCGCCTCCAATCCCGTGATCTATTGGGGCGCAACAGCCGTGTTCAACTGTGGCCTGATTGCGCTGGCGAGCTTCGCGGTGTGGGGTGTGGCAGCGGTCATCGGCGGGCGGACCGGTCCGCTGTCGCGCGGGTTCGGACGGACCGAATGGGCGCTTGTCGTGGTCCTGGCGATCGCCATCGCCATCGCCATCGCCAGCAAAACGGTGAACAACAATCAGGGGTGCTACCTAATCGCGTTGCTGATGCCGGCGCTGCTGCTGGTTGGTGTTGGCTTTCGGAACCTGCGTGAAGCGGCCGACAGAGGCAAGCTGACCAGGATTGGTGCCGTCGTCGCGATCCTGCTGGTTCTTGGCCTCGTCACCAAGCACGGCGCCATCGGCTACTACTACGCCACCGCCCCCCGCGAATCGAACAGCTCCTACGCGGTCAAGCGCACGATCGTCGAGATGCTCAAGTCCGAGTTCGGCTGGGTCGCCGAGGATATCGATTTCAAGGTCGGGTTATGGCACGACGGCGGACGTTACAAGGATCGCAGCTTCAAGACGGACGAAAACGCGGCGCTGAGCTATATCGCGCGCGTCGTCCCGGACTCGACGGCGCAGGAGCGCTACGACGGCTGCGCCATCGTCCAAACGACGGAACGGCGCCGCACTGCCCCGCCGCCCTCGCCGGTCGAGCGGGTGATCGCCGACCTGCCCCTGAAGGACGGTGTCGTCGTGGACCGGGTGGTCACGCGGGGCGACGTCCGGGTGATCGGCTACCGGACCGACAATCCCAATTGTGTCCGGTCCTTCGGCAACGCCTACCTGCCGACACCGGAGGAGCGCGCCGCGGCGCGCGTCGTCGACGACCTGCCGGAGGGTGGCCATGCCGCCGAGGACTTGCCCGGTGGCGGCACGCGCCTTTTCGCCCGATTGCCCAACGGCTCGCCCATGGCGCTGGACGTGATTGAGGCGTCCGGAGGCCTGCGGACCGTGCTCCACGCCAACAGCCTGCGAGGCATCGCGGCGAGCTACCGAATCGAGCGATCGTCTCTCGAATCGTACAGGCTGCGGTTCTCGCCGTCGGGCGGGGGACCATCGATCGTTGTACCGGGGCGGTATCCCCTGGGCCGCGACGGCCTCTATACGCCTTGGAAGATCGGCCCGGTCGATCTGCCCAAGGGACGATACGCGGTCGAACTGATCATCGAACGCTACACGGAGCGACATCTGATTGCCCGCCGGATGGCCAGCAAGACGAGCGGCCCCCATCGCATCCAGTTGGCGGAGGAATTCTCTTGGTGATGACCGCTACGGCGCCCGGATCCGACGTCGACCCGGGCGCTGTCGTCGACCATTTCGAGTCGCGCGCCGGACGCTACCAGCAGGACAGTGTCCGCTGGGGTTGGCGCTGGTTGAGAGACCGCGAGAGCCGGGCTGTTCTGACCGGCCTGGGCGACGTGGCGGGGCGCGATGTTCTGGATCTGGGCTGCGGATCGGGCTTTTTCGCCCGCCTTCTCGTGGCCGGGGGGGCGGCGCGCGTGGTCGCGGTCGACCTCTCGGAAGCCATGGTGGCCGCCCGTCGAGGGTGTCGTCGGCGACGCCGCGACCATCGCCCTGGGACGGACCTTCACCCATCTGCTGTCCGCCGGGCTGCTCGAATTCGTGCCCGATCCGGCCGAAGTGCTGGTCAACGCCCGTCGCCATGCCGACCCGGGCGCGCGTCTCGTCATTCTCTATCCGAGGCACAACCTTGCCGGACGAGGGTATCGCCGCTATCACAGGCGCCACGGCTTCGCCATCCACCTGTTCCGTCCCGCCGCGATCGAGGCGATGGCCGGAACGGCGGGGTGGCGATGCCTGGACTCCCATCCTGTGGCGCCGTTTAGCTGCGTCGCGACGTTCGAGGCATATTCCCCCTGACCCGCATCCGGTTCATCGTCAACGGTCTCGGCCTGGGCAACTCGACCCGGTGCCATTCCGTCATGCAGAGACTGCACGAGGCGGGGGTGGAGATCAGCGTTTCCACGTCGGGGAACGGGCTGTGGTACTTCGAGGACAAACCCGAGGTGGCGCGCCTCGATGCGCTCGGCTCCCTGCACTACGGGTCCAGCGGCGGGCGAATCAACATCGCCCGCACCCTGATGGCGGTCCCGTCGATGGTGCGCTGCCTGCGCGACAACGCCCGCACGCTGACCGACATCCTGCGCGACGAACGTCTCCAGGCGGTGGTCATCGATTCCGAATACAGCGTCGGGCCGATCAAGCGCCTCGGCATCCCGGTCATCGCCTTCAACAACTCGGACGTCGTCGTGCATAGCTATCGGCATTTCGGCGATCAGCCGCCGTCGATCCGCCCGCAGTTCTATGCCGTCGAGTTCATGGACTACCTGTTTCACCGCAAGGTTCCCGACCTCGTGCTGAGCCCGTCCCTGGATCCAGCGGTGCCGCCGGGCGGCCGAAAGTTCCGGCGAATCGGTGCGATCGTGCGGTCGCAATACAAGGCCCTTCCGTGGCGCGACCAGCCGCGCCGGGTGGTGATCATGCTGAGCGGCTCGACGTTCGGCTCACCGGTGGAGTTGCGCCGACGCTCCTATCCGTTCGCCATCGACATCATTGGCCGCGACGCGCCCGCCGGCTGGGAGCCCCGCGACGGCATCACCTACCGTGCCAAGATGATGGACAACTCGGCACTGCTCTCGGACGCCGATCTGGTGGTGGTCAACGGCGGGTTCAGCGCGGTCAGCGAGGCCTTCTGCATGCGCAAGCCGATGGTCGTCGTGCCGGTGCCGCGCCATGCGGAGCAATGGGTCAACGGCCAGACCGTCGAGCGGCTCGGAGTCGGCGTTGCCACGGAAGAGGCCAACCTCGAAGACGCAATGCTTGCCACGCTCGACCGAATCGGCGACTTTCACGACGCCTACCGGAGGATCGGCGAATCGGCGGCGGCCAGGTCGTCGTCGACGAAGCCGGGATGGCACATGACGAGGGTACCGTCGACGGCGCCCGACAGCATGCCGGTCAGTAGGCCCTCGTCGAACCGGTCGCGACCGAAATCGTAAATCCCGGCGAAGCCGCGGTTGACGCGGAGCCCGGCGTCCCGGGCCAAACGCCGGAGCGTCAGGCCGGACAGGCCGATCGTCAGGGCGCGTGCCGGCGCGACCCGGCGGCGCAAAACACGCAGCGGCGACTCCCAGCAGCAGCGGACCCACGGCAGGCCGGCCCCACCGTACCGTGTGCGAATGCGCTCGATCACCACGCGGCGCACGCCGGGCAGCTGATGGACGTGATGGTGACCGTCGACGAAATCGGGCGGGCGGCCGACGGCGCGTTCGAAAGCCTCGAGCTGCCGGTCGACCTCGTCGGCCACTTCGGCCCGGTCGATCCGGCCGGAGGATGCCTGGCGGACCAGCTCGCCCAACCGCGGGAACCGGCCGCCGGGGGCTAGTCCCGGCATCGGCCCGAGGGACCGCTGGTCGGTAAGCACCAGGTGCAGGCCAATCTCGACACCGGCGTTCAGTTCGGCCAAGCGGGTTCCTTCCTCGGGCCAGAAGGGACTGGTCGTCATGCATCCGGTAGCGCCGATGCGACCGGCCTCGGCCAGTCGGCGGATGGCCTCGCAGACACCCGGCGCGATGCCGTAGTCGTCGGCGCAGAAGACGACGCCGGGCATGGCCCCGGCCGTCACCGGACAGGCGACCCTTGAATTCCGGGAAGCGTTGACAGCATTGCGCCGAAGGCCAGGGCCGGATCGCGATAGACGTTGATCGGCCGGGGACCGTGGACCCGCGCCAGGGCGGCGAGTTCGCCGCCGTCTGATAGCGGGGCACGTAGGCTCCGGTCCGCCAACCGTAGGCCAGGAAAACGTAGAAGCGGTGCAGCCATTGCGACGCCGTGGCCCGCTTCTCCGAAAACGAATGGAGGAAATCGGCATCGCCGCATTACTCGAACAAGAGGGCGATCTCGGCGTCGGTCAGCCAATCGAAAAGCCCGAGTGAAAAGACGATGTCGGCTTCCAGCGCCGGCATCGCCTGGATGTCGGCGGCGACGAACGTCACGGTGTCGGCGAGCCCGTCGTCCTGGCGGCGCCTCTCGGCTTCGGCAATGGCCGCGGGCGCGACGTCGTAGCCGGTATAGGACGCCGCCCCGGCCGCCATCAGCGGTGCCGCCAGCCGCCCCGAGCCGCACCCGATCTCGACCACCCGCCGGTCCCGACAGCACTCGCCGATCAGGCGCGCCGCCACGATATGGCGGTTGCGAACCGAGGAACTGGCACGCTTGGCAAGCCGCTCGAGGACCGACCGCTGGTCCTGGGACTCGCCGTAGCGGTCCTCCTCCCAGCGCAAAATCTTGTTGTCCCAGAAATCCCGTGGATTGACGGCGGTCATCGGATCGCCTTCGCCATGCCCGGCCCCCCCTTTGAGGCGACCGAACCCTAGCCTAGCCCAGGAGCGAATTCCAATGAAACAGGCGGAAACGGCCGGGCGCGGCAGCACTGAACCCTGTCGGCCAGGCCCGGCACCGCGATGGGCATTTCCTGAGGAGAAGATGGCGTCCCCTAGGGGATTCGAACCCCTGTTGCCGCCGTGAGAGGGCGGTGTCCTAGGCCTCTAGACGAAGGGGACACAAGGCCGGAAATCAGATGTACCCAATCGAGCGGTCCGGGATCAAGGGGGTTGCGTGCCAGCCTTGCTCGTCGTTCCCCCCGCCGGTCCCGCGGCCGGCCCCGCCGACAGTGTTGAGGCCGGAGCGGCGCCGGCGCCGGCCGCGCCCCTACTCCCCGCCGGCGGCGCCGGCTTGCCCCGGTGACGTTCCGCCGCCGCCGACCAGCTGCGGCGCCAGCGGCTCGCGTTCGAAGGCGGCGCGCACCGCCGGGTTGTAGCGCAGGCAGTTGGGCACGCAGTCGCACTCCATGGCAATCTGCATCGGCGCGATCAGCCCGGCGTTCTTGAGCTCGAACAGCTTGGGTACGACCTTGTCGCGCAGCGACTCCGGGTCGATGGAGTTGACGTAGACCTTGGTCCCGCCCTCGAAGCCGGCCGGGTTCTGCAGCCGCCACTTGATCATTACCCGCCACGGCATCGGCGCGTCGGCGTCGGGCGGCTTGTAGTACCATTCCTCGTTGCATGGGATATCCGGACCCATCGCCGCGTGGCAGGCGTGGATGATGTCGGACATGCCGCGAAGCTCTTCCGGCGCGTGGTTCCACGGTTCCGACCGCGTGCTCTTCGAGAAGATGGACAGCGTCGGGAACCGGTGGCCGAAGCCGGCGAAGGCGATGGCGTGCTCGTTCTCGGCGAACACCAGGTTGCGGTAGCCGGCGAAGTTGACCGCGGCGTCGTTGAAGATGTTGGGGTTGGCGCGGACCAGCCGCAGCTCCTGGTCGATCTGCTGGCCGCGGTCGTCGATGGCGACGAGCTGCTTGTGGAGGTGGTCGAACGAGGCACCGGCCGCGTTCAGCCAGTTCTGGAACACCGCGACATAGCGGACGTAGCGGTTGTTGACGTAGATGTCGCGCACCGCGTCGGCGGTGAAGCGGATGTATTGATAGTGCTCTTCCGGCGTCAGCGTGCCCGAAGACGCCAGCTGCGAATCGTCTTCGGCGCCGTCGATGTAGTGCCGCCGGCCGATGATCAGCTCGTGGCCGCCACCGAAGAATCCGTTGGCCATCCGGGTCATCTCCGCCGGCGTGACCGCATCGATCTCCTCGGCGGAGCTGCCGTGCAGGCGCATGCGGTCCTGCACTACGCGGAACACGTGCTGGCGGCCCTCCTCGGTCGACAGATAGGCCTTCTTGCGGATCTCCAGGATGTCCGGCAGCGTATAGCCATAGTTCTTCTGCCAGTAGTCGTAGGAGACGATCTCGAACAGGTTGGGCACCCGGCGGAACTCGGCGACGGTTTCGAACAGCTGCTCGGCGCGGAGGTTGCGGATGGTTTCGTAGCTGCCGTCGACGTAGGCCAGCCTCGCCTTTTCCGGCGGCGTCTCCAGGTAACGCCGGGCGCAAAACGCGCAATGCGCATCGTGGTCAGCCGGGTCCAGCGGCCGGACCGTCTCCGGCTTGACCCCCAGCGGCCGGTCGGCGCGTCCCGGCACCGTCCACACCTCGACGCCGGTGAACGGGTTGACCTGCTTGGTCGTGCCGTCCGCCATGCGGATCAGGAAGCTGGATTCGGGGATCAGGTCGGGGACCATGGGCGCATCTCGAGTCTTGGCTGCTCAGAACTGGGCTGCTCAGAATTGGCGCGATGATAACCCGCGCTTCCCCATCATGTGTGAAAAACTGCCGATAGCGGGAACGCCTGACGATCACCCGCCCTCCGGTGCCGGCCGCTCGGGATAGGGCTGCCAGTCCGTGGTCCTGAGGCCGATTTCGCGGAACTGCCGGCCGTCGGCATCGACGGCGTGCGCGGTGGTCTGCACCGCCTGGCCGGCGACGACCGAGGTGATCAGCCACACCAGGTCCGGTTCCCAGGCGCTTTCGAGATCGCGGCGCGACGGCTGGGCCGGATGATCGGGATGGGAATGATAGTGGCCGATGATGGGGTGCGGGGTGCCCTCGAGGTCACGCATCACCCGGAAACGCAGCTCGGGGTCGACCTCGAAGCTGTCGTAGCCGCTGCCCTGCGACCGGTTCGGGCTCGGCTCGACGCGGGTGACGACGACGCTCGCCGCCGCGTCCGTACGCCCGACGAGCAGGCCGCAGCACTCGCCGGGATAGGCCGCCTCGGCGGCATCGACGACGACCTTCAGCAGCGGAGCCGGGATCAGGATCACGGCCGGATGGTGACGGTCCCGATCACCGCGCCCGTCGCCGCATCGAGGACGACGATGCGCTCGCACAGGCCCTCGGGTCCGGTGCGCAGATAGAGCCGGCCGCCGTCAGGCTCCATCTCGACGACGCTACATCCCTCGGGAAGCGGCAGGCGCACCTCGCCGAACGCGCGCCCGGCCGGCATCGGCACCGACTGCGGTGGCGATGCCGCCGCCACCGCCTCGCTTCCCGGTGACGGTGTGCTCACGCGGAAATCGGGATCGGTGATCTTCAGATAGAAGCCATAGGCGAGAAGCGCGAACCCGGCGATGATCAGCACGCCAAGTCCGACGACGAGGCCCTTGAGCGCTTGCATGATTCCGGTTCAGTCTCTCGTGGTGTCCGCCTCCACTTACACCGTTCCGGTATCCGCCGACAAGGCCGGGCAGCGCCTCGACCGCCTGCTCGCCGGCGCCGTGCCTGCGCTGTCGCGCAGCCGCCTGAAGGCGCTGATCGAGGATAAACGGGTCCGCACCGAGGTTGATTCGGCGGTCGCCGGCGACCCGGCGCGCCGTGTCCGCGCGGGCGAGGTCTACGTCGTCACCGTCCCGGCCCCGGCACCGGCGCGGCCGCAGGCTCAGGCCATCCCCCTCGACGTCCGCTACGAAGACGACCACGTCATCGTCGTCGACAAGCCGGCCGGACTGGTTGTCCATCCCGCCGCCGGCAACCCCGACGGAACCCTGGTCAACGCCCTCCTCGCCCATTGCGCCGGGTCGCTCTCCGGCATCGGCGGCATCACCCGCCCGGGCATCGTCCACCGCCTGGACAAGGACACCAGCGGTCTGATCGTCGCGGCGAAGACCGATGCCGCGCACCGGCACCTGACGGCGGCGTTCGCCGAACGCGGTATCGAGCGCGGCTATCAAGCGATCGTCTGGGGCGTGCCACGCCCCGCCGAAGGCGAAATCTCCGGCGCCATCGGCCGCAGTCCCGCCAACCGCAAGAAGATGGCCGTGGTCACGCGGGGCGGCAAGCCGGCCCTCACCCGCTACCGCGTGCTGCGCGCGTTCGGGTCGGCCGCGAGCCTCGTGGAGTGCCGCCTCGCCACCGGCCGCACCCACCAGATCCGGGTTCACATGGCGTCGCGCGGGCATGCCGTCGTCGGCGATCCCGTGTATGGCGGCGGCGCTGTGCGGTCGCCGGCGAAGCACGCGCCCCTTCGCCGGGCCGTCGCCGACCTTGGGCGCCAGGCTCTTCACGCTAATTTGATCGGGTTTTATCATCCGACGAGGGGGGATTTCCTGCGGTTCTCTTCAGATTTACCGCTCGATATCAATAAATTAATAGACTTCTTAGATCGCGTGTAAAAAGCGCTATACTCGACAATTAGACTAAGGTATTATGCGTTTTGGGGAGGCTGTTGGAAACCTGCTACAGGCCCGCAAGAACGTACAGACGTTCACTCGGGGGCGTGGGTTGGGAGCGTAGACGGAACCATGGCCGCACTATCACTCGATCTGGAAATCACGCCTGAGCGAAACCTTTCTCGGTACCTTCAGCAAATCCGCAAATATCCGATGCTGGCGGCGGACGAGGAGTTCATGCTCGCCCGCCGTTGGGTCGACGACCAAGACGTCGGCGCCGCCCACACGCTGGTCACCAGCCACCTCCGCCTCGTTGCCAAGATCGCCATGGGCTATCGGGGATACGGCCTGCCGCTGGGCGAGCTCATCTCAGAAGGCAACGTCGGCATGATGCAGGCGGTTCGCCGCTTCGACCCGGAGCGCGGCTTCCGCCTGGCGACCTATGCCATGTGGTGGATTCGCGCCGCGATCCAGGAGTACATCCTGCATTCGTGGTCGCTGGTGAAGATGGGCACGACGGCGGCGCAGAAGAAGCTGTTCTTCAACCTGCGCAAGCTGAAGGGACAGATGCAGGCGATCGACGACGGCGACCTGTCGCCGGAGCACGTCAGCGCCATCGCCAACCGGCTCAACGTCACCGAAACCGAGGTCGTGCAGATGAACCGGCGCATCTCGGGTCCCGATTCATCGCTCAACGCGCCGGTGCGTGACGAAGGCGAAGGCGAGTGGCAGGACTGGCTGGTCGACGACGAGGAAAGCCAGGAAACCTTGCTCGCCGACAACCAGGAACTGACCAACCGGCGCACGCTTCTCGCCGGAGCGATGACGCTGCTGTCGGACCGCGAGCGCCACATCCTCTCGGAACGCCGCCTGAAGGATCAGCCGACGACCCTCGAGCACCTGTCGCAGCGCTACGGCATCTCGCGCGAGCGGGTGCGCCAGATCGAAGTGCGGGCGTTCGAGAAGCTTCAGAAATCGGTGCGCAACGCGGTCATCGAGCAGCACATCGCCTGCTAGCGCCTCTTCGACCCCGTTAAAATCAAGCGGTCGCCGGACCGGCTTCGGCCGGTTCGGGGGCGTGCTCGGGTGCGGGTTCCGGCGGCGGCGCGCTTGGCGCCTTCTTCGCGTCCGCCGGGTTGGCAACGCTCTCTCCCCACTCCTCGATCAGCGACTTCTGGCTGAGGCGCAGAAGCGCGACCCGCCGCTGAGCCATGACGCTGAGCACCGCGCCGACCAGGGGCGGCACGGCGAAGTAGAGCATCCAGCCGAACAGCGCGGCACCGTACATCGATACCAGCACGAAGACGTCGGTCAGCACGGCTTCGGCCGCCTTCGTCGTATGCACCCCGAACCAGATCGGCAGCAGGTGCAGGAACACCCCGGCCAGGTTGAGGCCGCCCACGCATATGGCGGCGTAGCGGGGCCGCTGGCGATCGACGAGATAGGCGACCAGTGTCGGCAGCATCCCCGCACCGACGACCATCACCGTCGGCAGCGAAACGATGGCGAACAGCACGACGACGAGCAGCAGCAAGACCGGCTTCCCGGCCTTCTGGCTGCCGCCTGTTACCGGTGTCTTGGCGGCTGCTGCCTGTTTTGTCGGTGGCTTTCCCATGGCTCCGCCGCGGTCAGAAGAGCGCCAACAGGAACGATACGGAGACGGTGACGAGGGCAATGACCATCGCCGCCATCGCCGCGGACCGTCGCCCCATCCGGACCGAGGCCGCCGATCGCGCCACGTCGCTGCCTTCGATTTCCTGGATTTCCGCCTCGGCCGCCGTGAACTCGGCGGTCGCAGCGGCATAGCGCCATCGCGGTCGCGGCGGCGCCGTTCGGTGTTCTCGATCAGGTCGTAGAGCTCCGGCAGGCTGCCCTGGCGCACCAGACGGGGGATCTCGCGCTCGATTTCGCGCCGTGTTTCCCGATTGTGATAGGTGTTGATCGCCGGCCCCAGCATGCCGCCGATGGCGCTCGACAGGCCGAACAGCGGCGGCACCTTGAGCCGCCACTGCAAAAGCGCCAGCAGGCTCAGGATGCCGATCAGAGACTTGTCCTCCCGGCTTTCGCCGATCGCCGTCAGGTGCGGCTCGATGTCGTGGCTGAACCGTGCGGCGATGAACGCGGCGATGTGCCGGTCCATGGGGCGGGTTCCGGCACCGGCATGGCCAGCCGCGTCATCCAAGGCCGGCATCAGCTCCCGAACTTCGGTCACATACAGGTTGCTCAGGTGCGGGCTCTGGCACGGAAGGGCCGGATTGGTCTCGTAGAGGCAGCGTTCCAGCCCGTACCCCGGTCCCGGCGCCTGAAGGTAGGCGCGAAGCTGGGCAAACGTCCGGTCAAGCGGCCCAAAACCCGGCTTGGAGGTCAGCTGCGCGGCGAACCAAAGCCCGGGAAGGCCAAGGGATATCGCCTCTGCCGGCGTGTCGGAGTGGCCGTCGCGCAGCCACGCCACCGCCAAGGCCGGCCCGAATCCCTCGATGACGAACGAAAACCCCTTGTAGCGAATGGGGCCGGCGGGATCGAGGACGATGGCGAGGCGGGCGACCATCACGTCATCGGTGCCACGAAGATCGCCCTCCTGCGCCTTCGTCCCCTCGACGACCTCGTTCACCGCGTCGGCGAGGTCCGGCGCGTTCATATGGCGGATCAGCCACGGTTCGAGGTGCCCCTGGCGCGCCACGGTGGCGGCTTCGCGGACGTTTTGAGTCATCGCCCGGGCCAACGTCGTGCGCGTCACATGGTCGTAGCCGGCGAAGTGGAACGGCATGCCGGCGTGCTTGATCGCGCGCTTTCGGGCCGGCGCGACGCGGCGTCCACTCAGCCACAGTTCGATCTCTTCGAGCCCCCAACGCGCCGCCGGATCGTCGTTGAGCATGCCGCGCAACGGCTCGATCATCGCCATCGGCACGCGTTCGCGTTCCGCCAGCGCCGTGTAGCTGCCCCGTTCGATCTTTGCCGCAAGCAGTTCGTCGTCGCTCATTTGGGCGACCGGATTGCGGCCGACGAGAAGCATCACCAGCGTGACCGCCAGCGCGTAGATGTCGTCAGTGATGTCGCCGTTGCCGCGCCCCGCCGGCGCCGCCAGGGCGCGTTCGATGGGTTCGAAGGCCAGCGGCTGGTCGAAGCCGGGGGGCGCCGACACGCAATCACCGAAAAGCGGCGTATGCCGACCTTCGTCGCGGTAGAACAGATTGTGGGGCCGAATTGCCCGGTGGGTCACACCGGTGGCCGCGAGATCCTTCAGCGACCGCACCAACGGTTCGACGACACGCCGCGGCACATCGTAGTCGCTGACGCGACCGCCGGCGGAAAAGGCTTCGGCCAGGGTCCCTCCGAGCGGCCGCTCGTAGACCACGGCCATGCACCGCTGACCGAGCAGCGGCCAGTCCATCGGCCCCCATTCGACAAGCTCCAGGAGTCCCGGTATGCCGGACCCCTTGAGCGTCGCCATCTGATTGGCCCGCGGTGGCACGCTGGGAGCGCAGATCAGCGCGTACAGAGCGCGTCCGGGGTCGCGGCGGTCCTCCGCGCCAAAGGCGCGGGCCGACGGTGTATCGAGCTGCGGGATCGGTTTCGCCGGGTCGATCTCGAAGCGGTCGAACAGCATCGACGGACCGACGGCTGCTCCCGTCGGCGCTTCGTGGTCAACGGCGACCGCGGCTTCCGCCATCGCTGCTCCTCAACATGGATACGTTCGCTTGCCGCCCGCAGCCGGCACGTCCCCGTTTCACCCTAAGGATCCGTCCGTTGCGAAACCCTTAATCTGGGGCTCTTTCAGTTCAAATTGAACCGTTCCGACGGCTCCGCGGCGAGGCAATCCGCCAGGCGGTAGATCGAAGCCGATGCTGGCGCATCGGCAAGAACGGCGGACGCCGCTGATCCTGAGCGGTCGCGAAGCATCTTGTCGAGACGGAGTGCCCACTCGTCAGTTTGCGGGCGTCGGATCGCGAGTCCTCAGGCACGGCCAGGCGCCGCACGGCTCTCCTGCTTCTGATCCCAGGGGTCTCGGTCAGAAGGGTTCAACGAGGTCGGTAAGCGCCCTATAACGCGGTATGTTCTGGTTCGCAATCATCGCCGGCGGCAGCGGGCCATCGATCATCGGCAGGGTGCAGACAAAATGGGCGGTGTTGGAGTTACCTGAACGTCCGGCAACTCGGAGGAAATCGGATTAGACATGGGCATTCACGAATTCATGGCCGCGTATAAACGCGTTTGGGAAGGGCAGGATTCCGAAGCCTTTGCCGCCCTGTTTACGCCCGACGGGCGCTATCACAACACGCCCTTTCAGGTCCAGGCCACGTCCGAGGAACGGGCCGCCTATTGGGACAGGATCAAACTGCAGGAAGACATCTCTGTGTCCTACGAGGTGCTGGCGGAAAACGATGACGGCGGCATTGCGCACTGGAATACGACGTATCAGGTAGCATCCGAGGAACTGTTTCGAATCTGGGCCAAATCTACCGGCACCGGCCTGCCCGACCGCAAGCCCGGTGACCCTCTGCCGCGCATGGAGCTGGACGGGACGCTGGTGGCCAGGTTCGCGCCGGACGGTCTGGCAGAGGAGGTGCGGATCTGGTGGCATTCCATGCCGCAGCCAATCTAGAGCGCTTTCCGGAAAGCGTTTTACCGACAAGGCGCTTCGAACGTCGTTGGCGCATTCCTGCCGAGTGAAGTGCTCGCGCAGGAAGGTGATGAGCCGTTGGAAGTCTTCTACGGAGCGTTCAGAAGCGCCGCGGATTCAGGCGACGAACGGATCGCGCACGAGGATCGTGTCCTCGCGTTTGGGGCTGGTCGACAGCAGATGCACCGGCGCCTCGATCAGCTCCTCGATGCGGCGGATGTATTTGACCGCCGTCGCCGGCAGGTCCGCCCAGGACCTGGCGCCGTGGGTGCTCGCCGACCAGCCCTCCATGGTTTCGTAAACCGGTTCCAGCTGGTTCTGGTGAATGGTCGACGCCGGCAGGTGGTCCAGCATCGTCCCGTCGATTTGATAGCCGACACAGACTTTGATCTCCGTCATGCCGTCGAGGACGTCGAGCTTGGTCAGCGCGATCCCGCGGATGCCGTTGACCTTCACCGCCTGGCGCACGAGCACCGCGTCGAACCAGCCGCAGCGCCGAGGCCGGGCGGTCACGGTGCCGAACTCGCGGCCACGCTCGCCGAGGCCGCGGCCGATCTCGTCATCCAGTTCGGTGGGGAACGGGCCGCTGCCGACCCGGGTCGTATACGCCTTGGTGATCCCGAGGACATAATCCAGCGCCCCCGGACCCAGCCCGGAGCCCACGGCGGCCTGGCCCGCCAGGGTATTCGACGAGGTGACGAACGGATAGGTGCCGTGATCGACATCGAGCATCGTCCCCTGGGCGCCCTCGAAGAGAATCCGACGGCCGGCGCGGCGAGCGTCGTCCAGGGTCTTCCAGACCGCATCCGCGTAAGGCAGCACGTCCGGGGCGATGGCCAGCAACTGGTCGCGCAAATCGCCGCCGTCGAGCTCGGATTCGCCCAGCCCGCGCAACAGGGCATTGTGATGGAGCAAGAGCGCCTCGATCTTGCCGTCAAGGGTTTCGGGCACCGCCAGGTCGCCGAGACGAACGGCGCGGCGGGCCACCTTGTCCTCATACGCCGGGCCGATGCCGCGCCCCGTGGTGCCGATCTTCGCCTTGCCGAGGGCGGCCTCGCGGGCCTTGTCCAGGTTGCGGTGCAGCGGCAGGATCAGCGACACGTTCTCGGCGATACGGACCGAGTCCGGGCCGATCTCGACCCCTTGTGCGCGCACGGTGGCGATCTCTTCCAGCAGCGCCCACGGATCGAGGACGACGCCATTGCCGATGATCGACAGTTTGCCGCCGCGAACGACGCCGGAGGGCAGCAGGCTCAGCTTATAGATGACGCCGTCGACGACCAGCGTATGGCCAGCATTGTGTCCGCCCTGGAACCGGACGACCACTTCGGCCCGTTCCGACAGCCAGTCGACGATCTTGCCTTTGCCTTCGTCGCCCCATTGGGAACCGACGACCACGACGTTGGCCATGCGCTTGTTCCTTCCCCCCGTGTCGTTTTGACGGCCTTGACTTCCGACAGCCCTCGATTCCGGCGCAAACGGCCGGACATCAGCCGCCCCGGCCGCCCAATCGCCCGCTACTGCAGATCGAACGACTGCTGGCGGACCGTTTTGCCGATGTTGTCGACCAGCGCCGGAACCATGGCGCGGTTGAGCGAGCGGTCGTCGCCATAGGCGAGGTCGGCGATGGTCCAGCCCTGCCACAGCCGCTCGCGGTCGCCTTTGTGGTCGATATTGACTTCGAGCCGATAGTTGCTCGGCGTGACGACGCGGGTTCCGCCGCGCCCTTTGTTCAACAGCGCCCCCCCGCTGGCTGTCGAACAGCCTCAGCCGCGCTTCGACGTCCTCTGTGCCCTCGCGGCCGCCAGCACCTTGAAACTCAAGGACCGTCCGACGGCCGGAATCCGACCATGAACCGATCTGGTCGCGGCTTTCGAAAGTCAGCACCAGCCCAGAGGGATCCGGGGCAAGCGCGTAACCACGCTCCTGCAACACCGATTCGAACCTTCGCTTGAGGACCAGGTTCTCGTCGGAGTCGTCGAGCGGGCGCACGAATATGGGCGCGCCGACCGGCAACGGCTTGAACGAAACCGCGTTCAGGGTGCCCTGTCCGCCATCCTGGGCAGTCGCCGGAGACGGCACGGCCATCCCGATGCAAGCGGTAACGACGACAAAGACCGCGAAGTTCCGGCGGTTCATGGATGCTCCCTTTCAGATCGTTGATTTCGCCGGCCTTTGGGGCCGTCCCAGATCCCGTCAACCCGGCTTGGCAGGACACGATCAACGCAGGATCATGGGTCTTGCTGCGGCGCACTGTCAACGGGCAGCGGTTCGATTCCGACCCGCATCGGCCGCGCCACTTCATCGCCCCGAGTTGACAGCACCGGGTGCAGTCGTTACGCCCGTTGCGAAATCCGCGGAGAGCCATGCGACCATGACCATTGGAGGCGCGATCGCCGCCGGGCACGACGAGACCGCGAGCGTCGCCGCAGACGTCCTGGCGGATGGCGGCAACGCCTTCGACGCGGCGCTGGCAGCCATGTGCGCCGCGTGCATTGCCGAACCGGCCCTGGCATCGCCCGGGGGCGGTGGGTTCCTCCTCGCTCTGCCTGCGGACGGCCCCCCGGTCGTCTACGACTTCTTCCCGCAGACGCCGCGCCGCTTTCGCAGCGAGGACGACTGCGACTTCTTCCCCATCGTCGCCGATTTCGGCGCCGTTCAGCAGGAGTTCCACATCGGCATGGGGTCGATCGCCACGCCGGGCTTCGTCCGCGGGCTGTTCGATGCCCATGCCGACCTCGGCCGAATGCCCATGCGGCGCCTCGTCGAGCCGGCCACCGCCTTGGCCCGGGCCGGCACCCGGATCAGCCCCATGCAGGCTTTCGTGCTGGGGGTCATCGGGCCGATCTTCAAGAGCAACGCCGCCAGCATGGCGGTGTTCGGCAGCCGCGACCGTCCGGACGAGCTGATCGGCGACGGCGAGGTGTTGCGCATGCCGGAGATGGCCGACGCCCTGGAGGTCATGGCCATCGAGGGTGCGGACCTGTTCTATCGCGGCGAAATCGCCAGCATCATCGTCGACCACTGTGCAACGCACGGCGGACACCTGGCGGCCGACGACCTGCGCCACTACACTGTCGAGCGGCGGCACTCGTTGACCGTCGATCTGCCGAGCGCGCGGCTCCACGTCAATCCGCCGCCGTCGCTGGGCGGCATTCTGATCGCCTTCGCCCTGGAGATGTTGCGCGAGATCGACGTCGCCGGCCTCGGCTTCGGCACCGATGCCTACCTGAAGCGACTGGCGCGGGTTATGGAAGTGACCAACCACGCCCGGGCCGAGAGCGGCCTGCAGGACGAGGAACCCGCCGGCGCCGCCCATGCTCTGTTCGATCCGGCCCTGATCGCCGCCTATCGCGCCGCTGTCCAGGACCACCCCACCGTTACCCGCGGCACCACCCACATCAGCGTCATCGACGCCACCGGCAACGCCGCCGCGCTGTCGCTCTCGAACGGCGAGGGATCGGGCTACATCGTCCCCGGCGCCGGCTTCATGCTCAACAACATGCTCGGCGAAGAGGACATCAATCCCTGCGGCTTTCACCGCTGGCCGGCGGACACCCGCATGAGCTCGATGATGGCGCCGATGGTGGTCACCGAGGCCTACGGCACCGTCGCTGCCCTCGGTTCGGGCGGATGACCGTGCGGTAGGCGTGCCAGCTGGCGTGGCCGACCAGCGGCAGGGTGATGGCGAGGCCGACGTAGGCGGTGGCCAGGCCGGCGACGGTGAACAGCACGATCAGCGCCGCCCACAACGCCATCACCCGGAAATTGAGAAACGTCGCGACGACGCTGGTGACGACGGCCTCGATGATGCCGACCCGGCGGTCGAGCATCAGCGGCAGCGAAAACGCACCGACGGCGAAGGCGATGGTCGCCAGCACCGCGCCGACGACTGTGCCGATCAGCAGGAAGACGTTGCCCTCGGCGGTGAACAGCGCGGTGTCGACGATGCTCTGCAGATCGACGTTTTGGTGCGGAAACGACACCGCGAAGATAACCACGGCGAGGCGCATCCAGATGATCAGGAACAGCACTTGGCCGAGGCCGAAGGCCAGGAGCGGGATCGGATTGGCGCGCCACGCCGAGAGCGCCGACCCCAGCGCCGGAGTGCGGCCCTCGGCGAGGTCGCGGCTGATGGCGTAGAGGCCGACCGTGAGGCTCGGCCCGACCAGCAGGAAACCGGCAGCCAGCGGCGCGATCAGGTATTCGAGGCCGGCGAAGTAGAGGCCGACGGTCAGCACCAGACCGGCAACGGCGAACAGCACGCCATAGCCGACGCTGACCATGCCGGCGCGGGTGTAGTCGCGCCAGCCGGCGACGAGCCAGCGGAACGGCGCCTCCGTCGTCACCACGCTGATCCGGTCCTGATAGGGAAATACGTTGCCGCGCGCCGCCGGCACGTCCTGATCGCTCATCGACGTCCTCCCCTTCCCGCGGTCATGCGCCGGGTTTCGTCAATCGACAGTGTATCCGTGTCGGCGGGCTTGTCGATGCTGACGATCGGCGGTCAGGTTCCCCGGCCGGCCTTGGCGGCCAGGGTCTCGGACGGCGGCGGCAGGCGGGGGTGCAGCGGCGTGGTCAGCACGTTGCGGGTGTCGAAGTTGAAGAACGCCAGCAGCATCTGCCAGCCCAGCAGGATCGGCAAGGCCGCCAGAATGACGGTGCCGGCGGTGGCTGGCACGCCGCTGACCATGCTCTGGTATCAGCGCACGGCGCCGAAGATCACCCCGAACCAGAACAACAGGGTGCCGACGAGCAGCTCGATGGACGCGACGTTGAAGTCGCGCAGGAAGTATCCGTAGAAGATGCGCTTCGCCGTGTTGGCCAGGTGCTTGCCGGCGAACTGCAGCAAGACGCGGCGGATGCGGAGCTTGCTGGTTTCGGTGCCGTATCGGGCCGTCATCGGCACCTCGGTGACGACGGCCCGGGCGACGTTGAGTCGGAACAGCATGTCGGATTCGAAGAAGAACCCGGTGCTGATCTTGTCCAGCGGCAGCCGGCCGAGGACCCGGGCGTGGACGGCCGTGAATCCATTGGTCGGATCGAACATATCCCAATACCCGCTCGACATCTTGGTGGCGAACGAAAGGACCAAGTTGCCGACGATGCGCTCGCGCGGCATGTGGCTGACACCGTCGAGGTCGTAGAACCGGTTGCCCTTGACGTAGTCGGCGTTGCCCTCGCGGATCGGGGCGATGAGCGTGGGGATCAGCGCCGGGTCCATCTGTCCGTCGCCGTCGATCTTGACGATGATCTCGGCGCCGCTGGACGTCGCCCGGCGGTAGCCGGTGATGGTTGCCCCGCCGACGCCGGTGTTCGTCTCATGGGTGACGACCTCGACGCGCGGGTCGGCGCAATTGTCGCGGACGTGCGCACCGGTGCCATCGGGGCAGACATCATCGACGACGATGATGGCGGCAACCTCGGGTCCGATGCCGACGAGCACGTCGAGGACGTGTTCAATCTCCCGGTAGCACGGGACGACGACGGCAACGGCCGGGGCCGGGTCGTTCAACTGTTTGCGGGGCATCGCGGGATCCGGCTTGACCGGCAAACCTTAACCGCCGGCGATTCCCCGCGCAACACTGCTCGAAGGCTTCCATATCAACAAGTTGTGCGACCACGTCGGGAAGGGTACGGGCGTTGGTTTGAAGCGACTCCGGCACTCGCCATCAGCAAACGAACTCTGTAACATGTGGCGGCTCGTCATCGGGCCAACGCGGGAGGGAGCACGGCGACAATGGCGGAATCGGTGAAGCAGGAAGCGGCGGCAGCGCCCGGACAGACGGCCGAGGCAGATCGTAGCCTGTTGTCGGGGATCCAGCTGTTGTCCGACCTCAAGCGTGACGAGCTGACGACCGTCGAACGCGCCTGCCGGTACAAGCGGTTCACCGCGCACGAACAGATCATCAACCGCGACAGCGTCACCACGGACGTTTTCTTCGTCGTCCGCGGCCGCGTGCGGGTCGTCAACTATTCGGTGTCCGGCCGCGAGATCGCCTTCGACGATCTTGTCCAGGGGAGCTACTTCGGCGAGCTGTCGGCGCTCGACGGACAGCCCCGGTCGGCCAGCGTCATGGCGCTCGAGGATTCGCTCATCGTCGCGCTGCCGCGGCGGGTTTTTCTGGAGCTGCTCGCCAAGCACCCGAAAGTGGCGCTCAAGGCCATGCTGCGACTCGCGCGCATCGTCCGCGCCTCCAACGACCGAATCATGGACCTCAGCACGCTCGCCGCCAACAACCGGGTCCAGGCCGAGGTGCTGCGGCAGGCGCGCGAGCATATGGTCGACGACACCCACGCGCGGATCGCGCCGATCCCGGTGCACAGCGACATCGCCAGCCGGGTGAGCACGACCCGCGAGACGGTGGCCCGGGTGATGAACGATCTGGCGCGCCAGGAGGTCGTCGAGAGGACCAAGGATTCCTTGCTGATCCGCGACGTCGAGGTGCTGCAGGGCATGGTCGAAGAGGTCCGCGGCGAATAACCGGTCCGGCCAGCTATCGAGAACGACTCGCGGCGTGATATCCGTCACAGACCGAAACCACGATGTCGCCGATGATGGCGTAAATCGACAGGGAGAGTGGTCGTCCGCCCACCAAACCGGGGGCATCGATCATGGTTTCGGCAAAAGCGTTTGCGCTCGCCGTGGCGTTGATGGGGTTGTGGCTGGCTCTTGTCGCCGCCAGCGACTCGGGAGCGTGGCTCCTGTTCTGAGGGCGGGGTCCGCCTCGCCCGCCTGCCGCTAGGACCGGGCGATGTCCAAGACCGTCCTCGTGGTCGAAGACAACGACCTGAACCTCAAGCTGTTCAACGAGCTGCTGCAGGCCAATGGCTATGACACCTTGCAGGCCTCGGACGGGCACGACGCCGTCGACATTTCCCGCCGCTTCCACCCCGACCTCGTGCTGATGGACATCCGCCTCCCCGGCATGTCCGGCCTCGAGGCGACCCAACGTATCAAGTCCGATCCGGAAACCGCCGACATTCCCGTGGTCGCCGTCACCGCAAACGCGATGAAGGGGGACGAGCAGAGCGTGTTGGAGGGCGGGTGCGATGGCTATATCGCCAAGCCGATCTCGATCGGGACCTTCCTTGAGGTGATCTCGCGGTTCCTCGACGAGAAGCCGGCCGCGGACGGACCTACTTGATCTTCGCTTCCTTGAAGATGACGTGCTTGCGCGCGACCGGGTCGTACTTGCGGAACTCCAGCTTGTTGGTCTGGGTGCGCGGGTTCTTCTTCGTCACGTAGTAGAACCCGGTGCCGGCGCTGCTCACCAGCCTGATCAGGATCGTATTGGGTTTCGCCACTGTATCCGTCTCGGTCTGGACGCGGGGTCCGATTCAAGGACCGGCACCATACCGCCGGCGGCCGGCCTGTCAAGGGTTGCGGGTCGGTGCGGCGGCGACGCTGGGGGCGCGGCCGAGCATCCGGGCATGAAGCGCGCCATCGCCGGCGATCCTGACGGCTACGTCGCGATCCAGCTCGGTCCCCCGATTTTCCGCCGGGCAATCGCTGGTCCCGGCCGATGTCCCGGCGGCGAAGAGCTGCCCGATGGCGCCGGGATCGTCGGCGGTGATGCCGCTCGTGCAGACCGCCGGAAGGACGCCGCGGCCGTGCAGGACATAGCCGGACGGCGGCACCAGACGCGACCAGGTCAGGGTGATCTCGCCGTCGTTGGGCAGCGGCACCACGGTCTGGACCGTGCCCTTGCCGAAGGACGACGTGCCGACGACGATGGCGCGGCCCCAGTCCTGCAGCGCCGCGGCGACAATCTCGGCGGCCGAGGCCGACCGGCCGTCGACCATCACCACCAGCGGCAGACCGTCGGTGAGATCGCGTCCGCCGGCGTCGTAAACCTGCGGGCTGTCCGGGTGGCGGCCCCGGGTGGCGACGATGCGGCCTGAATCCAGGAACAGGTCGGCGACCTCGACAGCCTGCTTCAAGAGGCCGCCGGGGTTGCCGCGCATGTCGAGCACCAAGCCGGTCGGCGGTGATGGTCCGTTGTCGATCTCGGCGTGCAGCGCGGCGGCGACGTTTCCTGCGGTATCCTGATTGAACCCCTTCACAGCGATGTAGAGGACGTCGCCGAAGCGGCGGCGCTCGACCGTGTCGGGGACGATGTGCGACCGTTCCAGACGGACGCTCCACGGATCAGCGCGGCCCAGCCGTTCGACGACCAGCAGCACCTGCGTACCGGGCTTGCCGCGCAGCCTCCCCGCCACCGCTTCCGTGTCCAGGCCGCTCACCGGCGCCCCGTCGACATGGGTGATCCGGTCGCCGGCCTTGATCCCGGCCAGCGCCGCCGGCCCTTCGGCGATCAGGCGCGTCACCAGCGCCGTCCCGCCGACGAACTTGAGGCTGAGCCCGATGCCGCCGTAACCGTCGCGGCGGGCGCGGTCGCGCCGCGCCTCCTCGGCGCCGGCATAGCGGGAAAAGGTGTCCAGATTGGCGAGCGCGCCGTCGAACACGGCCTCGTACAGTCGTTCGGCGCCGGCCTCGGCGACCGCCGGCGACACCGCGCGGCTCGACACCGACATCCTTGCCGTCAGCGCCGCCCAGGCGTGGGAATCGTCGGCCTCGGGCGCTGCATGGCGGGCGAGGCCGACGCCGGCCGACGACAGCACCACCGTGTCGCCGTCGCGGTTCACCGTCAGCGCCGGATCGAGCGCGCCGAGCCCGCGCAGGCCCTCCATGGCCAGGGATTCGGCCGTCACCGGCTCGATGTAGCGGTCGGCGACCACCCGGTAGCCGATGGCGAACACCCGGTGCGCCGAGTTGACCCGGAACTCGGTGTCATCGGCGACGTCCGAGCGCGGCACCGCGCACGCCGCCACCAGGCCGGCGAAAACCAGGGCGGACAGGCGGTGAACGGCGGGGCGGTGTTCGGCCATGGCGACGATCATGCCCTGAACCGCCGCCGACGTCACCCGTTGCGTGGGCGCGTGCAGACGATTCCGGGTTCGTGCGCGGAAAGTTCGGGGTGGATCGGGATGCCCTATCGAGCACTCGTCGGAACATCCTTCGACACGCGGCTTCGCCGCTGCTCAGGATGAGGTGAAGGTTCGCTCCACACACGCCCTCATGCTGAGCAGGCGCGTGAGCGCCGTGTCGAAGCATGCCATTAGGTGGTGGTCGTCGAAGGCCCGGTAACGTTTGCAAGTGCCCCCCTGATGACCTTGGATCACGTCTACTTCCGACGCTTGCCGACCGCTTTTCTCGCGGCTTTCTTGGCCGCCTTGCGCTTCGCCGGGTGGCTGGCCTTCCTGGCCGGGCCTTTCTTGCCGCGCCGCCCGGGCAGGATGCCGCCCTCCATGAGCTGGAGGATCAGCCCGCCGGTGACGGGATCGGCCTCGGCGAGGCGGACCTCCACCGTGTCGCCCAGCCGAAACGCGCGGCCGGTGGAGCGGCCGGCCAGCTCGTGGCGGCGTTCATCGTGGATGTAGAAGTCGTCGGGCAGGCTGCTGACCGGCACGAGCCCGTCGCCGCCGCTGTCGGTCAGCGTGACGAACAGGCCGAAGCGGGTGACGCCGGTGATGCGGCCGTCGAACGTGGCGCCGACCCGCTCGGCGAGATAGGCGGCGGTGAAACGGTCGACGGCGTCCCGCTCGGCAGCGGCGGCGCGGCGCTCGGTCGCCGAGAGATGCTCGCCGAGGCTGGCGAAGTCACCCGGCTCATGGCCGAGCCCGCCGGCGCCCAAGCCCAGCGATGCGATCAGCGCCCGGTGGACGACCAGGTCCGAATAGCGCCGGATCGGCGAGGTGAAATGGCAGTACCGCCGCAGCGCCAGGCCGAAGTGGCCGATGTTGTCCGGATCGTACTGGGCCTGCGCCTGGGTGCGCAGCACCACGTCGTTGACCAGATGCGCCTGCGGCGTCTCGGCGGCCTTGGCGAGAATCTGGTTGAAGTGCTGGGGGCGGATCACCTGTCCGCGTGAGAGCTTCAGCCCGAGCCCGTCGAGGAACTCGCGCAAGTTTTCGAGCTTCTCCCGCGTCGGCTCGTCGTGGACCCGGTAGAGGCACGGCGCCCGCCTGGCCTCCAGGGCTTCGGCGGCGGCGACGTTGGCGCAGATCATGATTTCCTCGATCAGCTTGTGGCTGTCGAAGCGCTCGCGGACCTCGACCCGGTCCGGGAGGCCGTCCTCGCCGATGATCACCCGCCGTTCGGGCAGGTCCAGCTCCAGCACGCCCCGCTCCCGCCGCGCTGTTGCGAGGGCTTCATAGGCGCCGTAGAGGGGCGCGATCACCGGCTCGGCGAGGGATGCGGTGGCGTCGTCCGGGCTCCCGTCCCGCGCCGCCTGCACCTGGGTGTACGTCAGCCGCGCCGCCGAGCGCATCATTCCGCGGACGAAGCGGTGACCCCGCAGCCGCCCGTCCGCGCCGATCCAGAGATGCGCGGCGACGCAGGGCCGGTCCTCGTCCGGGACCAGCGAACACCAGCCGTTGGACAGCGCCTCGGGCAGCATCGGCACGACGCGATCCGGAAAATAGACCGAGTTGCCGCGCTCGTAGGCGGCCCGGTCCAGCGCATCGCCCGGGCGCACGTACCAAGCGACATCGGCGATGGCGACCATGAGGTGCCAGCCGCCGGGGTTCTTGGGATCGGGGTCCGGCTCCGCCCACACCGCGTCGTCGAAGTCGCGGGCATCGGCGCCGTCGATGGTGACCAGCGGCACCCGACGCAGGTCCTCGCGGCCCTTCAGGGTTGCCGGCCCCGCCGCGTCGGCCTGCTCCAGCGCCTCGGCCGAAAACCGGCTGGGGATGTCGTGGTCGTGCAGCGTGATCAGGCTGATGGAGCGCGGCCCCTGGGTCGCGCCCAGCCGCTCGACAACGCGCGCCTGCCGAAGGCCCAGCCGCGCCGCCCGGCGCACCTCGGCCCACACCAATTCCCCAGGCTCGGCGTCCAACGAGTCGCCGCGCGGCACCACCAGATCATGCCGCGCGCGGCGGTCGATGGGCTTGATCCGGCCCTCGCCGTTGACCACCCGGTAGATGCCGAGCGCCCGGGCCGGCGCCGACGGCAGCCGGCGGATGACCCGGCCCTCGAAGGCGCCCTCGTCGATGGGGCTGAGCCGCGCCAGCACCCGGTCGCCTGTCCCCAGCGCCGCGCGGCTGCGCTTCTCCGGCGCCATGTAGATCACCGGCGGCGCGCCGTCTTCTTCCCAGGCCACCGGCCTTGCCAGCACCTCGCCATCGGTATCGGTGCCGGTGATCTCGACCACGGTCACCGGCGGCAGCGCCCCCGGCTCGGCATAGCGCCGCCCCCGCCGCCGTTCCAACACCCCGTCGGCCTCCAGCTCCTTCAAGAGCTTCTTGAGCTGCATCTTCTGCGAAGCATCCAACCGGAACGCCCGCGCAATCTCGCGCTTCCCCGCCGCGTCCGGGTTGTCGCGGATATAGGAGACGATCTCGTCCTGGCTCGGGAACGGGGCAGACTTGGCAGATCTACTCAAGGGCTGGATGCAGCCGACTTTGTGCCGGCCTTCGCCGCCGTCTTCTTCCCGCCCGCCTTCTTCGCCCCGTTCGCCTTCGCCCCCGCCTTCGGCTTGGCGCCGGAGCGTTCGGCCTTGGCGGCGAGGATGGCGACGGCGTCTTCGAGGGTGAGGGTGTCGGCGGAGGTGTTCTTGGGCAGCGTGGCGCGGAGGCCCCCGTGCTCGACGTAGGGGCCGAAGCGGCCGGAGCGGAGCTTGACCGGCTTCTTGTCGGCCGGGTGGTTGCCGAGGTCCTTGGCCGAGGTCTTCTTTTTCGCACTCGCCAGCAGGTCGACGGCGCGGTTGATGCCGACGGTGAGCACGTCGTCGTCGCCCTTCAGCGAGACGTAGGTGTCGCCCATGCGCACGTAGGGGCCGAAGCGGCCGATGCCGGCGGTGATCATCTCGCCGGTCTCGGGGTGGGTCGCGATCTCGCGGGGCAGGGCGAGGAGCGCCAGGGCCTTGTTCAGATCGACCGAGCCCGTGTCCATGTCGCGGGTCAGCGAGGCGCGCTTCGGCTTGACCTTTTTCTTGCCTTCGACCGTCTCGACGCCGAGCTGCACGTAATACCCGTAGGGCCCCTTCTTCAGGGTCACGTCCAACCCCGTCTCCGGGTCGGTGCCGAGCGGGCGTTCGCCGTTGGGGGCGGCGGCCTCGGCGGCATCGTTGCTGCCGTCGGCGACGACCAGCGGCCGGGTGAAGCGGCAATCGGGGTAGTTGGAGCAGCCGACGAAAGCGCCGAACTTGCCGAGCTTCAGGTTCAGCCGGCCCTCGCCGCAGGTCGGGCAGACCCGCGTGTCCTTGCCGTCTTCGCGCTCGGGGAAGAAGTGCGGGCCGAGCAGAGTGTCGAGCGCGTCGAGCACCTCCTTCACCCGCAGGTCCTTGGTTTCGTCGACGGCGGCGCTGAAGCCTTTCCAGAACTCGTCGAGCACCGCCTGCCAGTCGATCCGCCCGCCGGAGATGTCGTCCAGCTTCTCCTCCATCTGGGCGGTGAAGTTGTAGTCGACGTAGTGCTCGAAGAAGCTGGTGAGGAAGGCGGTGACCAGCCGGCCGCGGTCCTCGGGGACGAAGTGGCGGCGGTCGAGCCGCACATAGTTGCGGTCCTGCAGGACAGACAGGATCGAGGCGTAGGTGGACGGCCGGCCGATGCCCAGTTCTTCCAGGCGCTTGACCAGGCTGGCTTCGGTGTAGCGCGGCGGCGGCTGGGTGAAGTGCTGCTCGGCCTCAATGGCGGTGCGCTCCATCGCCTCGCCTTCGTTGAGGTCCGGGAGGATGCGGTCCTCGCCCTCTTCGCCTTGCGCATCGCCGTTGCGCTCGGGATCGTCGCGGCCCTCGCGGTAGACGCGGAAGAAGCCGTCGAAGGCGACCACCGAGCCCGTCGCGCGGAACGCCATCTGTTTGTCCTCGGAGGCGATGTCGACGGCGACTTGGTCGAGGACGGCGGATTCCATCTGGCTCGCCACGGTGCGACGCCAGATCAACGTGTAGAGCTTGAGTTGGGCCTCGTCGAGCACACGCGAGAGATCGGCGGGCTTGCGACGGACGTCGGTCGGGCGGATCGCCTCGTGGGATTCCTGGGCGTTCTTGGCCTTTGTCTTGTAGGCCCGCGGCTTCTCGGGGAGGTAGCTCTCGCCATAGGCCTCGCCGATCAGGCCGCGGCAGGCGGCGATTGCCTCGCCGGCCATCTGCACGCCGTCGGTCCGCATGTAGGTGATCAGGCCGACGGTCTCGCCGCCGATCGACACCCCCTCGTAGAGCTGCTGGGCGAGGCGCATGGTCCGCGCCGCGCCGAGGCCGAGCTTGCGCGACGCCTCCTGCTGCAGGGTCGAGGTGGTGAACGGCGGCGCCGGATGGCGACGGGCCTTCTTGCGCTCGATGGTATCGACGGCGAAATCGCGGGCTTCCGCCGCAGCGACGGCGGCCTTCGCCGCGGCTTCGTCGGCGAGGCCGAACTTGTCGAGCTTCTTGCCGTCATACCGGGTCAGCGTCGCTTGCACGGCGTCGCCGGCCTGGGTCTTGAACGTGCCCTCGACGGTCCAATACTCGCGCGGCTTGAACGCCTCGATCTCGGCCTCGCGCTCGCAGACCAGCCGGAGCGCCACCGACTGCACCCGGCCGGCCGAGCGGCTGCCCGGCAGCTTCCGCCACAGCACCGGCGACAGCGTGAAGCCGACCAGGTAGTCCAGCGCCCGGCGGGCCAGGTAGGCATCGATCAGCTCGCGGTCCAGCTCGCGGGGATGGGAGAACGCGTCGACGACGGCGGCCTTGGTGATCTCGTTGAACACCACCCGCTTGACCTCGACGTCCTTCAGCGCCTTGGCATTGGCAAGCAGCTCGCAGACGTGCCACGAGATGGCCTCGCCCTCGCGGTCGGGGTCGGTGGCCAGATACAGGCGCTCGGCGCCGCGCAGTGCCGAGGCGATCTCCTTCACGTGCTTCTGCGAGCGGGGCTCCACCTCCCACGACATGGCGAACCCGTCGTCCGGACGCACCGAGCCGTCCTTGGACGGCAAGTCACGGACGTGCCCGTAACTGGCCAGCACGGTGTAGTCGCTGCCCAGGTACTTGTTGATCGTCTTGGCCTTGGCCGGCGATTCGACGACGACGACGTTCATGAGCCCCGTTGCGGCTGTCCGTCCGCGCGGACGTTGGCGATCAGCGAAATCCGGTTGCCGGGGTGGCGCTCCAGCCGGCCGGCGAGTTCCAGTTCCAGCACGGCGGTGGCAACCACGGCGGGTGACATGTGGCAGGCGCGAACCAGTTCGTCAACCGTGACCGGCACCGGCGAGAGGAATTGTTCGAGCGCGCGGCGGGCGGCGTCGAGGTCGGATCCGGGGACCGCGTCGGGCTCGGGGCCAAGGAAATCCGCGGGGTCCGGCGCGCCCCGCGCGGGCGCCATCTCGGCCAGCACGGTCAGCACGTCCTCGGCGGATTCGGTCAAGGTCGCGCCCTGACGCAGCAGGTCGTTGCCGCCCCGGGAGCGCGGATCGAGGGGCGAGCCGGGCACGGCGAACACCTCCCTCCCCTGCTCCAGGGCCATCCGCGCGGTGATCAGCGAGCCCGAGCGCGGGCCGGCCTCGACGACGACGGTGCCGCGGGCGACGCCCGAGATCAGCCGGTTGCGGCGGGGGAAGTGGCTGGCCTGGGGCTGCACGCCGGGCTCGACCTCGGAGATCAGCACGCCCCGTTCGGCGATCTCGTCCCTGAGCGCTGCGTTCTCTTCCGGATAGACCACGTCAATGCCGCCGGCGACGACCGCCGCGGTGCCGGTCCCCAAGGTGCCCGCATGGGCGGCGGCATCGATGCCGC